>Ga0302320_10017929_pt1 | contig 14319 bp, 12 predicted proteins | sample Bog_T0_3_FD_202130 | JGI IMG/M metagenome (GOLD analysis project Ga0302320, IMG submission 202130) | Peat permafrost microbial communities from Stordalen Mire near Abisko, Sweden - Bog_T0_3 | ecosystem: Environmental > Terrestrial > Soil > Wetlands > Peat | place: Sweden: Abisko, Stordalen Mire...
TTCGGCCGAACCAAGAAACATCCGAGATGGGGCGAGCCCTGCCATCCGGCAAGGGTTCGCCGCCCTCGACCCACTCCAAACGGCGACGAGGCCAATTTCCTCTGGTTCCGGTCCCGGCTCGCGCGGTTCGTCTACGTCGACCGCGTCGTCGTCGCGGTTGGCGCGCGCGGACGCGGACACGCCCGCCGGCTTTATCTGGATCTGTTCGAACGGGCGCGCCTCGCCGGGCACGACCGCGTCGTCTGCGAGGTCAATTCGACGCCGCCGAACCCGGGCTCGGACGCCTTCCACGCCGCGTTGGGATTTACGCAGATCGGCGCCGAAACGATCCATGGCGGCGCCAAAACCGTTCGCTACCTCTTGCGCGAGCTTGGCTCCGCCTGACGCGCTCGCGGCGGCCTCAACTACTTCGTCACTTCCACCGCCACCTCGTTGCGTCGCCACATCGGCAACGTCCACGGCGGATCATAGAACCAATTGACCGGTTCGCCGCTCGCCCGCCAAGGCGTCGCGGCGAGCCTTGTCAGCAGCTCGCGCTGCTTGGCCTTCATCGCGTCGCCGTCGCGCGCCCCCGAGAACACCAGCACCGCGTAGGTCGCGGCGGGCGCCACGCGCAGTTGCACCCGCGAATCCTTCGGGACGGGGAGGTCGTCGATCGACTTGAATTCGGCCGGCATGAAGAACTGGATTCGCCACGCCGCCGCCCCTTCGGCGGCCTGACCCACCGGAGCGGTCATCTCGATGCTCCGTCCCGCCTGCTGCACCGGCGCTGTCATTTCGAGGCTTTGGCGCTTGACGTTGCCGCCGAAGATATAGCCGGCGAGCCGCCGGAAGCCGTCGTTGCGGCCCTGCTCGTCCGCTCCGCTCACCAGCGTCTCGGCGGCGATGCGCTCGCCGTAGTGACGGATTTCGATGTCGCCTACCTTCGCGACGACGCTGAAACGCGGCTCCGGCGTCGCGGCCCGGACGCCCACCACCGAGCCCACCGCCGCGAGAGCGGAAAGTCCTAGCCCTATCAAACGCTTCACCATGAATCGGCCTCGCTGGGTCTGTCCCCCCGAGCTTACATGGGGTTTGCCGCCGACGGCGCAATAGCGAGAGGCCTCTGGACCGGCGCGTCGTCCCGGGCCAAGAGAGGCGACGCATTCCGCCCGAGGATATTCATTTTGCGCGTTCTGGCCTTGCTGTTTTGTCTCGTCGGACTCGCGGCGCCCGCCGCGGCCGATCCTTCGCGACTCGATCAGATCCTTCATCGCGGCGTGCTGCGCGTCGGCACCACCGGCGACTATCGGCCGTTCACCGCGCTCGACAAGACCAGCGGCGCCTATTCCGGCTTCGACATCGATCAGGCGCACGCGCTCGCCGACGCGCTCGGCGTCAAGCTCGAATTCGAGGCGACGAGCTGGCCGCGGCTGGCCCAGGATTTCGACGCGGGCGCGTTCGACATCGCGATGGGCGGCGTCTCGGTGACCCTGGATCGCGCCAAGAAGGGCTTCTTCTCGGCGCCCTACATGCGCGAGGGCAAGACGCCGATCGCCCGCTGCGCCGACAAGGACAAATACGCGAACCTCGCCGACATCGACCGGCCTGAGGTGAAGGTCGTCGCCAACCCGGGCGGCACCAACGAGCGCTTCGACCGCGCGCATTTGCACCAAGCGCAAATCGCCGTCTATCCCGACAATCTGACGATCTTCGACGAGATCGCGAAGGGCGACGCCGACGTCATGATCACCGACGCGTCGGAGACGCGCTTCCAGCAGAAGATGCACCCCGGCGTCCTTTGCGCGATTCATCCGGACAAGCCTTTCGATTTCGCGGAGAAGGCCTATTGGATGCCGCCTGATCCCGCCTTGAAGGCGTTCGTCGATCAGTGGCTGCATCTGTCGATCGAGAACGGCTCTTACGCCGCGATCTACGCGAAATGGTTCGAGTGAAAGTTGATGCCGATGTCCGAGGGGAAGCCCAGCGTGAAAACGCTGGCGTTGTTGTTTGTCGCGTTCGTGGCGATCTGGTCGGTGTATTTCGCGATCACGGAATCGCAAGCCTCGATTCACAACGACATGGCCGAGGCCTATGTCTGGGGCCGTGAATTCCAATTTGGCTACAACCAGCATCCGCCGTTCTGGGCCTGGATTTGCGGCGCGTGGTTTTTCGTCTTCCCGCGCGCGGGCTGGGCGTTCGCGATTCTCTCCAGCCTCAACGCCGCGATCGGGCTCTGGGGCTCCTGGATGCTGATCGGGCGCTTCGCCGACGGCGACAAACGCATCGCCGCGACCGCGCTGCTCTTGCTGACGCCGTTCTATACGTTCCTGTCCTACAAATATAACGCCAATTCGATCTTTCTTTCGCTCTGGCCGTGGACGCTTTTCTTCTTTTTGCGCGCGATCGACGAAGGCGGCATACGGGACGCGATCGCCTTTGGCCTGCTGATGGGCTGCGCGCTGCTCTCCAAATATTACGCCGGGGTGCTCGGCGCGACATGCGGTCTCGCGGCCTTGCAGCACCCGGATCGCGCGCGCTATTTCCGCTCGGCTTCGCCCTATGTTTCGGTGCTGGTGGCCCTGGCGCTGTTCGCGCCGCATGTCGTCTGGCTCATGTCGTCGGGCGCGCCTCCGATACGCTATCTCGCCAGGGTGTCAGGGAGGGGTTTCGGCGCCTCGGCGGGGTTCGCCGGCGCCGCCCTGCTCGGCGCGTTCGCGCAGAACGGTCTCGCGGTAGGGTTGATCGCCTTCGCCGCGGTGTTCGAGCCCAGGGGCGCGCCGGCCCCGCGCATACGAATCCTCGCCACGCTGGTGCTCGCGCCGCTCGCGCTGACCATGCTCGCGGCTTTGACGCTGCGCACCAAGATCTCGACCAACATGATGATCGGCATTTTCAGCCTCGCGCCGCTGTTTGCGATCGAAGTACTTGGAGCTCGAGGGATAAGGCGACTGCGTCGGCTGGCGTTGCGGCTGGCCGCGCTTGTGACGCTCGGCGCGCTCGCCGCCTCGCCCGTTATCGCGGTCGGCAAGGCTTGGTACAGCCGAAGTCCGGAGGATGCCGACCCGCGCAAGGAAATAGCGCAAGCCGCGACGCGGTTCTGGCGCGACGCCGCGGGAACGCCGCTCGCCTACGTGGCGGGCTCCTATCGCTACGACAACGCCGTCGCGTTCTACAGCGCCGACCGCCCGCACGCCTTCACGCATTTTGACGAATTCGGCAATCGCTGGGTGACGCCTGGGCTTCTCGCCGAAAAAGGTTTGTTGTCGGTCTGCGTGAAGGACGATGGGGAATGCGCCGCTTCCACCGCTCGCTTCGCGACCAGCGGCTCCAAACGAGAGGAAATGACGTTGTCGCACGACTTCCTCGGTCACTCCCGCGCGCCCGTGACGTTCATCGTCACGGTCATTCCCCCCGTCGAGCGCTGAGGCGAGCGCAATGCGACCCGCCGGTTAGCGCTGGCGTAATCGGCGGACCTCGTTAGACTGCTCGCCAGTTTCCTCTCGCGCCGAGACGTTTCATGATCCGCAGCCTCCTCGTGTCCCTCGGCTTCGCGACTTGGCTCGCGGCGGCGCCCGCCTCGGCCGACGACGCGTTCACGATCGGCATCATGAACGACCAATCCGGGCCCTACGCCGATCTCTCCGGCCCGAGCGGCGTGCAAGCGGTGAAGATGGCGATCGAGGATTTCGGCGGAACGGCGCTCGGCAAGAAGATCGAGCTTCTCGTCGCCGACCATCAGAACAAGGTCGACGTCGGCCTCGCCATCGCCCGCGAATGGTACGATTCCAAGGGCGTCGAGAGCATTTTCGACATCACCAATTCCGGCGTGGCGCTCGCGCTGGTGGACCTCGCCAAGTCGCGCCACAAGCTTGTCATCTTTGATTCCGCGTCTTCATCCGAACTCACGGGCAAGGCTTGCTCTCCGAACAGCTTTCAATGGAATGCCGACAATTGGTCGAACGGCGTTTCGTTGATGCGGTTGCTGATCCAGCAAAAGCTCGACTCGTTCTATTTCATCACCGCCGACTACGCCTTCGGCCGCTCGCTGGAGGCCGACGCGCGCGCCGCGATCGACGCCGGCGGCGGCAAGACGCTCGGGAGCGTCCGCGTTCCGCTCAACACCGCCGATTTCAGCTCCTATCTGCTCTCCGCGCAAGCTTCGGGGGCCAAGGTCGTCGTACTCGCCAACACCGGCGCCGACCTCTCCAATTCACTTAAGCAGGCCAATGAGTTCGGCCTGACGGGGAGCCAGTTTCTCGCCACCCCGATCACCTATCTCAGCGACGTCAACGCGGCCGGCCTCAAGATCACGCAGGGACTGGTGTTCATGCAATCCTGGTACTGGGATCTGAACGATTCCACGCGCGCTTTCGCCAAGCGGTTCTTCGACCGCACGCGGAGAATGCCCAACGACAATCAGGTCGCGCTGTATTCGTCGGTGCTGCATTATTTGCAGGCGGTGAAAGCCGCGGGCGACGACGACGCGAGCGAAATCGCCAAGCAGATGAAAGCGGCGCCGATCCATGACGTCTTCACCGCCGACGGCCGGGTGCGCGAGGACGGCCGGGTCGCCTACGATCGCTACCTCATGAAGGTGAGGTCGCCCGACGCCTCGAAATACCCGTGGGATTATCTCGAGGTCGTGGCGAAAATCCCAGCCGACCAAGCGTTCCGTCCGCTCGGTACGACGGGATGCCCGATGACGGCGCCATAGGTCACGCCTTCGACAGCCGCCAACTACAAACCTCGAACGGCCGCAAATCGGCGCCCGGCTCGCGCGCCATCGGTTCCTCCATCAGGTTGAGCGGCCCGTCGATGCGCCAACCGTCCGGCGGCGTCCAAGCGAAAGCCCCGCGCGCGCCCGCCGGTTCGTAGACGCGCACGATCAGCCCGTTTCCGTCCTCCGCCGGCTTCAACGCGGAAAGCGCCGCGTCGACGCCCGACGCGCTGAGCGGCGTCAGAGCGCCTTCGCCGAGACCTCTCGCCCGCGCGATCAGCAGTGGTTGGTTGAGGTCCTCCGCCTCCTCGCGCACCCGGCCCTCGCGCCAATCGCCGGCATGCGGCATCAGCGCATAGGTGAAGTCCTGCGCGCCCTCGTCGGCGAGCGGATCGGGATAGACCGGCGAGCGCACCAGACTCATGCCGAGCACATGGCCCTTCGCGCTATGGCCGTATTTGGCGTCGTTGAGCAGCGCGAGGCCGAAGCCGGGCTCGCTGATGTCGAGAAAGCGGTGCGCGACCGCCTCGAACATCGCGGCGTCCCAGGAGGTATTGCGATGCGTCGGCCGCTCGATCACGCCGTACGCGCATTCGAACGTCGCCGTGCGGGCCCGCACCGCCGCCGGCGTCAGCGTGCGCAGCAGCACCCGTCGGTCGCGCCAATCGATGTGCGTGGCGATGTCGAGGCGGCGGCCGTTCGCGGCGAGGCCCAGCGTCTGCGTGACGCGCGAGGCGCGATAGCGGCGCGTGATCCTGAGGCTGGCGTAATGCGCGCCGCTCTCCGCGATCTCGAGGCTTTCGACGTCGCGGATCTCTTCGCCGCGCTCGGCGTAGTCCTCGTCGAGTTCCCAAGCGTCCCATTCGCGCGGCTTGTCCTGCCGATAGGCCCAGAGCTGATTGCCGCGTCCCGCCAGAGCCTCGCGACCGGTGGGTTTGTGCTCGAGGCTCTCGATCGAACCGTCGCCGCCAATGACGACCCGCAGGAAGGCGTTTTCTAGAGAGGTCGCGCTGACGCCGAGCCCCGGAGTCGGCCGCAAACGTGAGATGTCGAAAACCGCGGCGCCGAGCGGCGGCGCGACATCGTCGGCGGCGATGAAGCCGCCGTCGTCGAGGCGCGCACGCAAGGGGCGCGGCGACAGCGAGGGATTGACGACGACGAGCGCGTCGGTGATCCGCCCTTTCGGGAGCCGGGTCACGATGGCCTGCATCGCCGCCGCTTGTTCGGCCCGACCCACCCCGATCGCCGTGTCCAGTTCCGCCTCGGCGTCCTCGTAGACTTCGCGGATGCTGGAACCGGGCAGAATATCGTGAAACTCGTTCTTCAGCACCGTCCGCCACGCTGGCTCCAAGCTCAAGGGCGTCGGCGCGCCGAGGAGATGCGCGAGGCCGGCCACGGTCTCAGCCGTGATCAGCGCCCGTTCGGCTCGACGATGTTTCCGTTTGACGCCGCTTTGCGTGGTCAGGGTCGCGCGGTGCAGTTCGAGATAGATCTCGCCCGACCAGACCGGCGGTTCCTTTGTCTCGACGCTCCGCCGCGCCCCGTCGAAGAAGCCCTGGACACTGGCCCAGCGCGCTTTCGGCAGGACGGGAAAGTCGCGCAACTGCCGCTCGCGATCGATCATTTGCCGCGTCGGGCCGCCGCCGCCGTCGCCATAGCCCACCGCCAACAGCGTTTCGGGATGCTGCGCCTTGCCGCGGAAATTCCGCCACGTCGGCGCGATTCCGTCGGGCGAAACGTTACCGTTGTAGCCGTTGAGCGGATTGTCGAAGGTGTGGGCGAGCACACGCCCGCCGTCCAAGCCCTCCCACCAGAACAAGTCATAGGGAAACTTGTTGGTCTCAGACCAATTCACTTTGATCGTGAAGAACCCGGTCACGCCCGCCTGCAGCAACAATTGCGGCAGGGCCGGCGAGAAGCCGAAACAATCGGGCAGCCAGCACACGGTCGAACGCGCGTCGAAGTGACGTTCGAAGTATCTCTGCCCGTAGAGCAACTGCCGCGCGAGGCTCTCGCCGGTCGGCATGTTGGTGTCGGGCTCGACCCACATGCCGCCGATCACTTCCCATTGGCCGGATCGCGCCTTTTCGCGAATGCGTTGGAACAGCGCCGGGTCCTCTTCCTCGATTTGCGCGTAATAATGCGCGGTCGATTGGTTGAAGCGGAAATCGGGCGAGCGCTCCATCAAGCCGATCGCGGTGTGGAAGGTTCGGCGCAACTTGCGTCGGGTTTCGCGATAGGGCCAGAGCCAAGCCAGATCGATATGCGCATGGCCCGTCAGCGCGATCTGTCCGCGCGGCGGGAAGCGGACCTGGAGCGCTCGCAATTCCGAAGTCAGCGCCTCATACGCCGAAACGACGCTCGCACGCTGGGACTCGTCGAGGCCGGGAGGGCGCGCGCTCGACTCGGGCAGGCGCCAGATCGTCTGCTGTTGGCGCGAGGGGGCGACGCGCGCGGTGTAATCGGCCGTGAGCGAGGGCCAATCCAGGCCGCGCAACGCGGCGTCGGCGGCGTCGATGAGATGCGGAACAACGTCGTCGCCGGCCAGCGTCCGCGCCGCTTCGACGATTTGGGTCAGCAGCAGGCTCAACCGCTCGACTAGGAGATCCACACGGACCAGACCCGCCCGGTTGAGGTGCGGCGCGCGCACCGGTTGCCCGAACGGCAGTCGCGCTACGCTTTCCGTCGCGAAGGCGAATGTTCGCCCCAGAAGCGGAAACTCCTGGTGGTAGGGATCGAGACCGAAGCTTTCCTCGACGCCGTCCGAATAGGTCAAAGTCAGCAGGCTCTCCCCGCCGACATCGAGGCCGAGCCGGGATTCTTCGATCGCCCAGTTTTCGGGAATCACGGCGTGCGCGGTCATATGGGCGACGCCGTCGTTGCGAGGCCAGGGAGCGCCGAGCGCAATGGACTCGCCATCGAAAAGCCAAGCTTCGATGTCCAGGGTCTCGCGAACGCGCCACAGGGCGACTTCTTGGGTCCGACGAGAAAGCCGGTCGATACGTTGATCGAATGTCAGAGGCATTGGCGGCTTCCCAAGGCTGGCGTGGCGCCTCAATTAACCTCGCTCTCCTTAATTTTCCTCCGAAGGCGCCCCGATGCGCTATTCGCGCCCTTGACGTCGCTCCGGCAGCCTCTTATCTCAGCCTCGGCCGTTAGCACTCTCCTCTGGTGAGTGCCAACGACGCTTCGCAAGAGCCTAACAGACCGACGCCCTTCGCGTCGGCGAACTCGAGACAGGAAGTCACCACAATGAAATTCCGTCCCCTGCATGACCGTGTCGTCGTCAAGCGCCTCGAAGGCGAGGAGAAGACGAAGGGCGGCATCATCATCCCGGACACCGTCAAGGAAAAACCCCAAGAGGGCCAAATCGTCGCCGCCGGCCCCGGCGGCCGTGACGAAAGCGGCAAGTTGACCCCGCTCGACGTGAAGACCGGCGACAAGGTGCTGTTCGGCAAGTGGTCCGGCACCGAAGTCAAGATCGACGGTCAGGACCTCCTGATCATGAAGGAATCCGACATTCTGGGCGTGATCGGCTGATCGCCTTTCTCCCTTATCCCTTTCAAACCATGCCCGTTTCGGGCCAGGAGAGCTAAAAGATGGCTGCCAAGGACGTACGTTTTTCCCAGGACGCTCGCGATAAAATGCTGCGCGGCGTCGACATTCTCGCCAACGCCGTCAAGGTGACCTTGGGCCCCAAGGGCCGCAACGTCATTCTCGACAAGTCGTTCGGCGCTCCCCGCATCACCAAGGACGGCGTCACCGTCGCCAAGGAAATCGAGCTCGAAGACAAGTTCGAGAACATGGGCGCGCAGATGGTGCGCGAAGTCGCCTCCAAGACCAACGACACCGCCGGCGACGGCACCACGACCGCGACCGTTCTCGCCCAGGCGATCGTTCGTGAAGGCGCCAAGGCCGTCGCGGCCGGCATGAACCCGATGGATCTGAAGCGCGGCATCGACCTGGCCGTCATCGAAGCCGTCAAGGACATCGCCAAGCGCTCCAAGAAGATCAAGGACAGCGCCGAGATCGCGCAGGTCGGCACCATCTCGGCCAACGGCGACAAGTCGATCGGCAAGATGATCGCCGAAGCGATGCAGAAGGTCGGCAACGAAGGCGTCATCACGGTGGAAGAGGCCAAGAGCCTCGAGACCGAACTCGACGTCGTCGAGGGCATGCAGTTCGACCGCGGCTACCTCTCGCCCTACTTCATCACCAACGCCGAGAAGATGGTCGCCGAGCTCGAGGACGCCTACATCCTCATCCACGAGAAGAAGCTCTCCTCGTTGCAGCCGATGCTCCCGGTTCTCGAAGCCGTCGTGCAGACCGGCAAGCCCCTCGTCATCATCGCCGAGGACATCGAAGGCGAAGCTCTCGCAACCCTGGTCGTGAACAAGCTGCGCGGCGGCCTCAAGGTCGCGGCCGTGAAGGCTCCGGGCTTCGGCGATCGTCGTAAGGCGATGCTCGAGGACATCGCGATCCTGACCGGCGGCCAGATGATCGCCGAAGACCTCGGCATCAAGCTCGAGAACGTCACGCTGCAGATGCTCGGCAAGGCCAAGCGCATCCGCATCGAGAAGGAAAACACCACGATCATCAACGGTTCGGGCAAGAAGTCCGACATCGAAGGCCGCGTTTCGCAGATCAAGGCGCAGATCGAGGAGACCACCTCGGACTACGACAAGGAGAAGCTGCAGGAGCGTCTGGCCAAGCTCGCGGGCGGCGTCGCGGTCATCCGCGTCGGCGGCGCGACGGAAGTGGAAGTCAAGGAGAAGAAGGATCGCGTCGACGACGCCCTCAACGCCACCCGCGCTGCGGTTGAAGAAGGCATCGTTCCCGGCGGCGGCGTCGCTTTGCTGCGCGCCAAGGCGGCGGTCGCCAAGCTCAAGTCCGACAACTCCGACGAGCAGGCCGGCATCAACATCGTGTTGAAGGCTCTCGAGTCGCCGATCCGTCAGATCGTTCAGAACGCCGGTGGCGAAGGCTCCATCGTCGTGGGCAGGATCCACGACAACAAGTCGCAGACCTTCGGCTTCAACGCCCAGACCGACGAATACGTCGACATGATCGAAGCCGGCATCATCGACCCGTCGAAGGTCGTGCGCACGGCTCTGCAGGACGCGGCTTCGGTCGCCGGCTTGCTGATCACCACCGAGGCGATGGTCGCCGAGCTGCCGAAAGAGAAGCCCGCCATGCCGATGGGCGGCGGGGGCGGCGGCGGCATGGGCGGCATGGACTTCTGATCCAGCCACCCGGCCTCCAGACCTGAACAACGGAAAGGGCGGCTTCGGCCGCCCTTTTTTTGTTGGCGCGGATGGCGAACACCGGATATATTATCTATTGGTACAACCCTTCGACAAGAGCGCATCATGGGCAGAAACACTTCGTTCAGTCTAGGCGATCATTTCCATGCCTTCATCGAGGGCCAGATCTCCGAAGGGCGCTATGGCAACGCCAGCGATGTCGTCCGAGCCGGATTACGATTGCTGGAAACTCAAGAGGCCCAACTGGCTGCTTTGCGCGCCGCGCTGATCGAGGGCGAGAATTCCGGCCCCGCGACGCCGTTCGATATCGAGGCGTTCATCGCCAAAGCCCGCGCGAACGAAACGCCTGAATAGTGGCGAGCTATCGCCTTTCCCCGCGCGCCCAAAAAGAAATCGCGGATATCTGGAGCGACACGGTCGAGCACTGGGGCGTCCCACGGGCCGAGCGCTACGTCAGGCAAATCGCGGCGAGCATCGAACTCGTCGCCGAAAATCCCGCCATCGCTCGCGCTTGCGACGAGATTCGCCCCGGCTATCGCAAGTTTCCTTCCGGCTCGCATATGCTGTTCATCCGAGTACGGCGAGATGGCATCGAAGTCGTCCGCATCCTTCATGGACGCATGGACTTCCAGCGCAACCTCTGACTCGGACGCACGCCCGTGATATGATTTGACTCTGCCGGCAAGCGCCGGAGGATCAGGGCCATGAATGCATCGCCGCCGCCGACATCGCGAACCTGGGCCAGCATTCTCGCCAAGGCCTATGCGCTGTTCGACGATCTCGAACGCCAAGGTTTCCCCAGCCCACCTTTTTCATTGGGCGGTGGGACGGTTTTGATGTTTAGATTCCAGCATCGGCTCAGCAAGGACATCGATTTCTTCGGCTACGACGCTCAGTGGCTGTCCTTGCTCAGCCCTCGTCTCAACGAAACCGCGGCCGCGCTGGCGTTGACCTACGCGGAGCAGGCGAATGGCGTAAAAATCGTGATGGCTGAGGGCGACATCGACTTCATCATCGCCGGCGACGTCGCCTTGCCAGTGGTCCGGGAGACGGCGCGTTTGGAGGGTCGGGACATTCTCCTCGACCCGACGGCGGAGATTCTGGCGAAGAAGCTGTTCTATCGAGCCGCGACCTTCAAGGCGCGCGATCTCTATGATCTGTCGGCGGCGATCGACCTGGATCCGGTCTCGGCGCTGCGGGCGGTTCGCGCTGCGGCCTCACGAAGCGATAGCCTGCTCAGACGGTTCGATGAGCTGGCGGCGGCTCCCGGCGCGTCTCTGCTCGACGGACTGCTCCCCTATGACGGCGAGTTGCGGCACGTCGAGAACATGATCGCCAAGACGCGCGATTTCCTGGTCTCCGCGCTCGATGAGGGCTCTCGGCCATGATCGACGATCCTCTCCAGATCGGGCTCAACGCACTGTCCAACGCGTCGCGGACGACCATCGACAGGTCCGATCTTATAGCGATCCTCAAGACCGGCGACGGACCCGGCCATCTCGTGCGCGCCCTGTTTGAGGATTGTTCGTTCGAATCTCTCGACAGGATGGCGATCATGGCGGCCCTGAGCCGGCCCGGACTTCGCGCGGCGTATGGCGTCGCCAGCCTGCGGCACGGGGCCAGAAATGCGGATTTCGAGGTCCCGGGAACCGGTTTCGTCCCGTAGTCCGCCCCACCTTACGAACATTTCATCCCCCCGCCCCGCCGCGCGCCTTCATTTGCCGCCACGGGTCTGCTAGTGCGCGGAAGCCGCCCCTCAGGGCCTCTTTCCAGGTTGCCGCCGCATGATGCGCATCGTGAGTCTCGCCCTCTTCGCCCTTCTGGCCTTCGCCGTGGGGGCCTATGTCTCGGACGCCATGACTTTAGGCTTGGGCGCCGCGGCCGCGTTGGCGGCGCTGGCCTCGCTACCGTCGCTGCGGCTTTCGACGTTCCTGAAGTTGATGTCGGAATTGTTCGCGGCGGAGACCGTGATCTTCGGATTGGCGGACCTGATCAAGGTCGCGGGCCTCTGGCCGGAAGCCTACAATGATTTCGCGCTGCCGCGTTACCTGCCGATCGCCACCGCGGTGTTCGTCATCGCGATCACGCTGATCTCGCACCTGCCGCTGGTGCGCCGGATGATGGCGATCGCCGATCCGTTCTTCGAGGCCCAGACGCCGCTCGCCATGCGGCCGCCGTTCCTGCGAACCATAATCGTGCGGCAGAGCGCCTACGCGCGCGCTTGCGTCTATTTCCTGATCCTGGTGAACCAGTTTCAGGTCGCGCTCAGCGTGCGCCTGAACTACTTCCAGATGGACTTCGGCAACGCGATCCAGGTCCCCGACGAGGCCCATCGCGTCGCGTTCTGGTACCAACTGCTGTTCGTCTTCACGCCGTTGGCGCTGGTGTCGATCACGGTGCTGATGATCGAGTTCTTCGTCGCCTCCAATTTCGTGCTGCAATGGCGACGATGGATGACCGCGTCCTATACGACGCGTTGGCTGCTGAACTCGATGCATTACAAGCTCGCGCTGTCGGGCGACAACGCCGACAACCCGGATCAACGTATTTCGCAGGACGTCGGCGGCTTCATCAACGGTAGCGGCACGGGCAGCAACTCCGGCAACGCCGGTATCTACAACTACACGCTGCAAGTGATTTCGTCGGCGACCAATCTGGTCTCGTTCTCGATCATCCTCTGGGGCATCTCCAAGGGCATGACGATTCCCTACTTCGACATCGAGGTGCCGGGCTTTCTGTTCTGGGTCGCCGTGCTCTACGCCTGCTTCGCGACCGGCATCACGCAACTCATCGGGCATCGCCTCTCGGGGCTTTATTTCAAGCAGCAGGCGGTCGAGGCGAACTTCCGCTTCGACCTCGCCCGCGTGCGCGAATACAGCGAGCAGATCGCGCTGCTCAAAGGCGAGCCGCGCGAAATCGACCGCGCGGGTCATGTCTTCGAGGACGTCTTCGAGACCATTCGCCGAATCATCAACCTGCGCACCGCGCTGATCGCGTTCAACCAGTTCTACAGCCAGATTTCCGCAATCATCCCCTATGTCATCGTCGCGCCCTATTATTACCTGAAGAAGGTGACGTTCGGGCAGTTCAACCAGGCCGCCGACGCGTTCAGCAACGTCAATACGCAAATGAACTTCTTCGTCGACCGCTATATCGGGTTGGCCGATTTCAGCGCGACCGTCGCGCGTCTGACCTCGTTCGACGAATCGTTCGCGCGCACGCTGAAGGCGCAGTCGCAGGCCCCGCGCATCGAGGCGAAACTCTCGACCGGCGAGGCGCTCGCGATCCCCGATCTCGAACTCAACCTACCGGATGGGCGCAAGCTCGCGCGTATCGGCAATTTGATGCTGATCCCGCAGGAATCGACGCTGCTTGTGGGCCCCAGCGGCGCCGGCAAGTCGACGCTGTTTCGCGCCATCTCCGGGCTGTGGCCGTTCGGCAAGGGCGAAATCCTGCAACCCGCGCACGCCAAGCTGATGTTGCTGCCGCAACGTCCCTATATCCCGATCGGTCCGCTGCGCGAGGCCATCGCCTATCCCTCGCCTACGTCGGCTTACAACGACGACCAATTGCGCGACACGCTGACGAAGGTGGGCCTCGGCGCACTCGCGCCGCGCCTGGACGAAAGCGACAATTGGCAGATGCGGCTTTCGGGCGGCGAGCAACAGCGACTCGCCGTCGCTCGCGCGTTGCTCGCCCGGCCCGATTGGCTGTTCCTCGACGAGGCGACCGCTTCGCTCGACGAAAAGAGCGAGGCTGATCTCTACCGCGTCATCGCGACGACGCTGCCGAACGCGACCTTGGTCTCGATCGGCCACAACTCGACGCTGACCGCGTTCCACAAGCGCCGCATCGAATTGCAGGTGAACGAGGGCGCGCCGGCTACGATCACGGGATAGGGATCAGAGCGACCTCGCCAAGCGCAGCGCGCCGCGGGGTCCCTTGATCACCAGATCGCCGTTGACGAGATCCCAGGCCGGTCCGGCCAGCAGCGCGGACAGGAAACCGTTCTCGACCGCCATCGTGTCCTTGTCGCACTGCTTCTTGGTCAGCGCATATTGCCCGACGGCGAGATGCTGGTCCTTGACCGGATACATCACCGCCGACCAGGAATTGCAGCCGCCGAAGCCCGAACCGTGCAGCGCGCCGTCGATCTTCAGACTGGCGTCGAGACTGGCCGGAACCGGCTTGCCGTTGAGTTCGCGCAGCGACCAGGTCTGATCGAGCGGAAACTGCTTTTGCAGCGGCGGCAGCGGCTTGGGCGTTTCGTCGTCCTTCATGCGCATTTGAGCTTGTGAGAGCGCGCCGGCGCCCAGAACGAAAAGGGCGGTGATCGCGATCCGAGAGAGAGCGCTT
>Ga0302320_10017930_pt1 | contig 14319 bp, 11 predicted proteins | sample Bog_T0_3_FD_202130 | JGI IMG/M metagenome (GOLD analysis project Ga0302320, IMG submission 202130) | Peat permafrost microbial communities from Stordalen Mire near Abisko, Sweden - Bog_T0_3 | ecosystem: Environmental > Terrestrial > Soil > Wetlands > Peat | place: Sweden: Abisko, Stordalen Mire...
CGAAGAGGAGCAGCTTTTCGCCCGTGGCGTGGGCGCCGATACCGATATCGTCTCCAAAGAGATGTACGCGTTTGAAGACCGCGATGGCTCCCGGCTCGTTCTGCGCCCGGAAAATACTGCTTCGGTGATCCGCGCCTATATCGAGCACCGCCTCGATCAGCGTCCCGGCGTCCAAAAACTCTATTACATGGGTCCGATGTTTCGCCGCGAGCGTCCGCAAAAAGGTCGCTATCGCCAGTTCTACCAGATCGGCGCCGAGGCCATCGGCTCGGAATCGCCTTTCATTGACGCCGAAGTCATCGAAATGGTGACGGAGATGCTTACGCGTTCCGGACTGACCGGATTTACTCTGCTCATCAACTCGGTAGGCTGCCGGAATTGCCGGCCTCTGTATGTAGAGAAGCTCCGAAGAGCATTGGAGCCCGTGGCCGCGCAGCTGTGCACGGATTGCCAGAGGCGTGCAGTAACCAATCCCCTGCGAGTGCTCGATTGCAAAGTCCCCGCGGACCAGCCTCTGATCGACACCCTGCCGACGATTCTCGATAGTCTGTGCGAAGTCTGCCAGCCGCATTTCGCACAGGTGCGCGCGTATCTCACCGATCGCGGCATCCCGTTCGAAGTGAAACCTCGCCTCGTGCGCGGCCTCGATTACTACATGCGGACCACATTTGAAGTCACCCACGGAGACCTGGGCGCGCAAAATTCGGTACTGGGCGGCGGACGTTACGATGGCCTTGCCGAATCGCTGGGCTCGACCGTGCATTCTCCCGGAATCGGGTTTTCGATCGGCGAAGATCGCCTGGTGATGACCGTTCCGCAAACTGAATCTTCCGCACCGGACGTCTTTATCGCCCCACTGGGCGATGCCGCTCTCAGCCACGCCGGAATATTAGCGCGGGATCTGCGCCGCGAAAATATCGCCGTGGAAGTGGCGGCCAACGTGAAGCTGAAACGCGCGATGGAACTGGCCAACAAATCCGCCGCCCGTTACGCCCTCATTCTGGGCGGCGATGAAATTGCGGCCGGCGTCTACACCCTTAAGAACATGCGCTCCACCGAACAACATCGCGTGACGCGCGAAGAAATCATAGCTACGATCGGGAAAGATACGATCAGGAAAGAACCAGACCATGCCGTCAGCCGAAACTCATAAATACCGATCTCACACCTGCGGCGAACTCCGCGCCTCGCACACCGGAAGCCCTGTGCGCCTTTCCGGCTGGCTGCGCAATCGCAGGGACCACGGCGGCGTCTATTTTATCGATCTCGCCGACCACTACGGCGTAACGCAACTCGTAATCGAGCCGGGCACATCGTTCTACGATCTGCTCTCCGGCCTGCCGAAGGAAACCGTCATCCGCGTGGATGGCAGCGTTGTCGCGCGCGATACCGGCGCCATCAATCCGTCCATGGCCACGGGCGAAATCGAAGTCCGCGTCACCGATGCCGAGCTTCTCGGCACCACCGAGCCGCTGCCTTTCAGCGTATTTCCCGAAGCGTCCGTGCCCGAAGAGCTGCGTCTCACCTATCGATTTCTGGATCTCCGCAAATCGAAAATGCACGCGAATATTCTGCTGCGTTCCAGAATTATTTCGAGCATCCGGCAGCGCATGGTGGCGCTCGGCTTCGTGGAATATCAGACTCCCACGCTGACCGCGTCCAGCCCCGAAGGCGCGCGCGATTTTCTCGTCCCCTCGCGGCGTCATCCCGGAAAATTTTACGCGCTTCCCCAGGCCCCGCAGATGTTCAAGCAGCTGATCATGGTCTCCGGTTTCGACCGCTATTTCCAGATCGCGCCATGCTATCGCGATGAAGATTCGCGCGCCGACCGTTCGCCCGGCGAATTCTATCAGCTCGATCTCGAAATGAGTTTCGTCACCCAGGACGATGTTTTCCGCGCCGTCGAAACCCTGCTCACTGGCCTGTTCTCGGAGTTCCGTCCGGACCGTCCGATCACTTCCGCCCCGTTTCCACGCATCGCCTACTCCGACGCCATGCTGCGCTACGGTTCCGACAAGCCGGATCTGCGCAATCCGCTCCAAATCCGCGACCTCAGCGCGATTTTCAAAGAATCCACCTTCCGCGCCTTCGCCGGCAAAATCGTGCGCGCCATCAATATTCCCGCAACGGCGGATAAATCGCGCTCATTTTTCGACAAACTGGAAGAGCAGGCAAAAACCGGCGGTGCTGCGGGCCTTGCGTGGTTAACGGTGGAAGCAGACGGTTCGCTGAAGGGACCGATCGCGAAATTCCTGACGCCGGAAAATGCGGAGAAGCTGAAGAGCGAGTGCAGCGCGGCGGTGGGCGATGCGGTCATCATTCTGGCCGATACCGATGTCGCGAAAATGTGCCGCATCTTAAGCGGGTTGCGCGACGCGCTGGGACGCCAGCTCGGTTTAATCGAAGAGAATGTCTACAAGTGCTGCTGGATCGTCGATTTTCCGATGTATGAAAACGACGAACACGGCAAGATTGAATTCAGCCACAACCCGTTCTCGATGCCGCAGGGCGGCCTCGACGCCCTGAACAATCAGGATCCGCTCACCATCAAGGCGTTCCAGTACGATATTGTCTGCAACGGCTACGAACTATCTTCCGGCGCGATCCGCAACCATCAGCCGGAGATAATGTATCGCGCTTTTGAAATCGCCGGTTATCCGCGCGAAGAAGTGAATTCCCGCTTCAAGGCCCTGATTAACGGCCTCAAATACGGAGCGCCACCGCACGGCGGCATCGCCCCCGGGGTGGATCGAATCGTCATGCTGTTGGCCGATGAGCCTAATATTCGCGAGGTCATCATGTTCCCGATGAATCAGAATGCGGAGGACATGATGATGAACGCGCCGAACACAGTAAGGCCGGAGCAATTGAGGGAACTCCACATTCGTATTGTGGAACCTCCCGCAAAAAGACCAGCCGAATAAAATAATCAGCGCCCCGCCCGGCTCGCGGAGTCGCAGTGACAAGGCGGAGCAAGGCGCTGTTTCGGTGACGGTCCTAGCTGGACTTGCGGAATGCGGTAATGGCCTGGGCCAGGGCTATCCCGATCAGCGTGCCGGTGAGCAGCAGGCTTTCGATATTCAGCATATCGACCCCGTTCATTGATGGCAGACCCATCGTCCTTTTGAAAACGATCAGCGCGATAATACCGGGCACCATGACGCCAATCACTATTCGTTTGCGTGGCTGTTTCATACGTTATATGCATCTCCTGATTGCATCTACAAATGGATGCGTGGTTTTTATTATGCAGGATTCAAGGTACTATTTCCAGAAAAATCCAACCCTATTAACCAAAGGGATTAACCACTGGTAAATATTTCAGGCCGCCCGGGCCGGGCATGAGATACTGAACAATTCGCCCCACAGTATGCCGTCACAACAACCATATGAGATCGTGAGCGCCCATAGTCCGGACTCCGATGACGCCTTCATGTTCTACGGACTTGCCACGAAGAAAGTCCGCTCCGGGTTCGTGAATTTTCGCCACGTCCTTTCGGACATCGAAACTCTCAACAACAAGGCCCGCGAGGGCGTGTATGAGCTGAGCGCGATTTCCTATCACGCTTATCCGTATGTGGCCGACAAGTACGCGCTCATGGCCAGCGGATCGAGCGTGGGCGATGGCTACGGACCGATGGTCGTGACCACTCGTCCCATGGAGCCCGAGGAGATCAAGGGGAAAAAGATTGCCATTCCGGGCACGCTGACCACGGCATATCTCACCCTGAAAATATTCGAGCCGGATTTTATTCCGGTCGTCGTTCCGTTCGATAAAATTCTGGACGCTGTCACGGAAGGCGCGGCCGATGCCGGCCTGATCATCCATGAGGCGCAACTGACGTACAACAAAGCGGGCTTTCACCGCGTACTCGACATGGGTAAGTGGTGGAAAGAGACCTACGGGCTGCCGCTGCCTCTCGGCGGTAACGTTCTGTTGCGATCGTTGCCGGACAACGTGAAATCCGAATGCTGCCGCATGATGAAAGAAAGTATTCAGTACGCCCTGGATAATCACGCCGAAGCTCTGGAATACGCCATGCAGTTCGCGCGCGACATGGAACCCCGGCTGGCGGAGAAGTTCGTCGGCATGTACGTCAACCACTACACGCTCGATGCGGGCGAGGATATCCCGAAAGCCGTTCGGCTGTTGTTCGACAAAGGGTTCGAGGCCGGCCTGATCCCCCACAAAGTCGACGTCGAATTCATCCGGTAAATTCAACGCGGCTCCGAGCGCGGGATAATCGTATTGAGATGCGTTGTCCGATTATTTCGCTTTGCCTGCTCCTGGCTGTCCCCGCGTTTGCCCAGTCCCCGGCCCCTAAGGACGTTCGCGCGGTAGCGAAGGACGGCCAGACGGCCATTCCCAAGCTCGCCCTCTATCTGAACAGTCCGTCGCTCGATACGCGCCTCGAAGTGGTGAAGCAGCTGACCGATCTGGGCGGTAAGGATTCCCTCGACCCGCTCATCGTGGCATCGCACGATCCCGATCCGGAGATGCAGTTGCGCTCCATTGACGGACTGGTAAATTTTTATCTGCCCGGGTACGTTCGGCAGGGGCCGGCGGCGTCGATATCCCGCGTCGGGGCTTCCATCAAAGCGAAGTTCAGCGACACCAACGATCAGGTCATCGACGGATTCGTGGTCGTGCGGCCGGAAGTCATCGCCGCCATCGGCAAGCTGGCCAGCGGCGGCAACGGAATGGACGTGCGGGCCAGCGCCTGCCGCGCCGTGGGAATCCTGCGCGGCCAGGCGGCCATTCCCGATCTGGCGGATGCGCTGCGCACCAAAGACAATACCGTGATGTACGAAGCTCTGGTCGCAATCCGCAAGATTGGCGATCCCGCGGCAGGTCCGAAGATCACTTATCTGGTGCGCGATCTCGACGACCGAATCCAGTCGGCAGCCATCGAAGATGCGGGCCTCTTGCAGGACCGGGACGCGCTTCCCGCGCTGCGGAACATCGTGGCAAGTCCGCGCGGCAGTAAGGCTGAGCGCTCCGCTCTTGGTGCAATCGCAATGATGCCTGAGCCCTCAGATCGGGCTCTTTTGCAGCGGCACCTTACGTCAAAGGACGAGCGGCTGCGCGCCGCGGCCGTGGAAGGTTTAGGACGCATTGGGGATCCCGGGGATACAGCCGCAATCGATAAGGTGTGGAAAGACGACGACAAGATGCCGCCGCGTCTGGCATCCGCGTTCGCATTGACGCTGGCGGGCAACCTGGATACCTCGGAGAGCGCCCCGTTTCGCTATTTGCTCAATACGCTCAACTCCGCCGCCTGGCGGGATACCGCAACCGCCTACCTGATTGAAGCGGCGCGCAAGCCCGCCGTGCTCGCAACCCTGCGACTGCCGCTCGAAACCGGCACGAGAGACGAAAAGATTCAGCTGGCGCGAATTCTGGCGGTGAGCGGGAACTCGACTGTGATGCCCTGGCTGGATAAACTCAGCCGGGACCCGGACAGCCAGGTGGCACAGGAGGGTTTACGGGCCCTGAGATCGCTCCGGGCCCGAGTATAAAGAAAACTACTTCGCCTTCTTCTGCTTCTGCTGACCGACGCGGACCTTGGTATGCAGGTTCTTTGCATCCTGGAAGGCCTTGTGATCGTGACGGGCCACGACATCGGCCAGATACTTATCCACGTCGAGGTCGCGCGGAATCACCGCCATCACAGTGAAGCTCTCTTTGCAGGTGGTGCAAAAGGGGCGGAAACGCTTAACATTCGGGATTGCCATAACAGGTTTATGGTAGCAAATCGCTGTTCAGACCGGTGGCGCCCGGGATCAGTACGCGGTCTAGGATTCTCTGCCGCGCAGGGTCGCCAAGCTGGAAGGCGGTGCCGAAACGCAATCCTGCCCGGTATTGCATTTTGTCCCGCCGACAGTACTTCACCGAAGTGTGGCCCATCCTGCCAAACTCGTCGCTGGCCACGAGCACGGTCATGCCGGGATTCAGACGGTCCCGGATTTCGATCTGCATGCCCTCCGACGAAAGGTCCACGCAGCGGCCGGTGATGCGCTGGGTCGCTCCCGACTTTTCCTGCCAAGCCAGGTGAACTGCAAAGCTAACCGAAAATCGTGGCTCCCGCATGGCTTCGGTCTCAGATGAAGTAGCCGGACGCGGCGCGGTCGAGTTCGGCGCGTGTCACGACAGGCTTCCGGTCTTCATAAAGCGCGATCGCGCGAATCGCCTGGCAGAGGTCGCGCGGATAACAGGGCCGGAGATCGTCCCCGTGGCGCAGGCAAACTTCGCGACAATAGGCGCTGACGCCTTCTTCACAATCGAGGCCCACCGCGGCCGCGACAAGATGAAATATGGCGTCGAACGTTTCCGCGTCCACGCCCCTGATCAGGATCTTATTGGGGATACGGCGCAGGAATGCTTCGTCGGCCAGTTCGCTCGGTTCGAGATTGGTGGAAAACAGCACCATCACCTCGAACGGAACGTCGAATTTGCGGCCGCTGCCCAGGGAAAGGAAATCGATGCGCCGGTCGAGCGGCACGATCCAGCGGTTGAGGAGATCGCGCGGCGACATCATCTGCCGGCCGAAATCGTCGATCAGCAGGATGCCGTTATTGGCTTTCATTTGCAGCGGAGCCATGTAAGTTCCGGTGGGTTCGTCGCGCTGCAGATCGAGCATGCCGGTCACGAGTTCGCCACCCACAGCAAGATAAGGACGGTGGCAGTACATCCACCGGGAATCGAGTTCGGTTCCTGCCGGCAGCACACCGTCGAGGGGCAAATGTTCATGCACCGCGGCGTCTCCGATGGTGATGATCTGGCCATCGACCTCGACGGCACAGGGCACAAGAATTCCATCCTCGTAAACACGCGTGAGGCGTTCAGCAACAGTGGTCTTTCCGGTGCCACTGGGACCGTACAAGAAAATCGACCGCTGCGAAATGAGTGCCGGGCCGAGCGCATCCAGCAGCCCGTCGCCCACGACGACATCGGAAAACGCGCGCCGCAACATGGCGCGGGTGATTCTGACGGGGGCGGTTTGGGCGCGGACAGCGGCCGTATATGCGGACAAAGAGACGGGAACCGGACCGGCATAGCGGACGGTGGCAGCTCGCTCCATGGCCATGCGCCGGCCGGCGGGACTGAGTCCGAAGACATAGTCGTCCCCCGCCATGCGCCTGACTTCAATGTGTTGCTGATCGATCAGCTTGCGAAAGAGCCCCTCGGTCATTTCGAGGGATAATTTCATCACGCTGGCGAGAAGGTGGATCGTACATGTGCCACGCAGATAGATATGCCGCAGGGCGATATCCTGCAGCAGATGCTCGGAGATGTCGATCTCCTCCTGAACGACAGGAGCTTTCGGCAGCCATCGCGGCGCGGCGATTTCCGTTGCAACCATGGCAGGTGTCATAAAGTGAATCCCGGCGCTGCCTTGCCGTGTGCGCTCGCTCCGCGTGGGTTCGTGCGAGCAGCCGTGCCCGAAAGCTTCTTTGGGCCATAGTGTTTGATTTTTCTGATCAGGGTCCGGCGCGAAATTCCGAGAATATCCGCGGCTTTTTGCTGATGGCCGCCGGAGTGTTCAAGTGCCCTGAGAATGGTTTCCTCTTCCAGTTTTTCGAGCGAATAACCCGGCTCGGGCGCTCCGCGGCTTTTTAAGCCGACAGGCAGGTCCCGGGGTGTGAGCTCGGCGCCTTCGGCGAAAACCACTGCCTTATTCAGGACGTTCCGGAGTTCGCGAACATTGCCGGGCCAGGAGTAACTTCGCAACAGTTCGACGGCATCGCCATTCAGAAAGCAGCCGGAAGATTTGAGAAACAGTTCGCAGAGAGGCAAAATGTCGTCGACACGCTCACGCAGGGGCGGCACCCGCAGCTGGATTGAGTCCAGACGGTGATACAGGTCAGCGCGGAAGGAGCCTTTGTGGGCTGCGTCCTGCAAATTCGCATTGGTGGCCGCCAGGATACGGGCAGTAGCCTGAATTTTGCGCGAGCCACCCAGCCGGTAATAGGGCTGGCCGTCCAGGACGCGGAGGAGCTTGGCCTGCATGCGCCCATCCAGTTCGCCGATTTCATCGAGAAAAAGCGTCCCCCCGGCTGCCATTTCGAACAAACCGGGCTTGGTAGTGTCGGCGCCGCTGAAAGCGCCCTTTTCGTAGCCGAATAATTCGCTTTCAATCAGATTTTCGGGGAAGGCCGCGCAGTTGACGTCGACGAAGAGCTTGTCGTTTCTTCCCGAGTATTGGTGGATCGCGCGCGCGATCAGTTCTTTGCCGACACCGCTTTCACCTTCGATCAGAACCGTGGAATCCGTTCGGGCGACTTTTTCGACAATTTCGATCAGACGCTGCATCGAGCGCGACGCTATGACCGCCGGCATGCCGAGGAATTCCAATTGCCTGGCTTGACGGATTGACCCGGGGGCTTGGGTCAAAATGGGACGCGTCACTTCGTCACTTTCCCGGCGAAACGGCATCATATGGCTTATTCGTCTTTTCATATTCTGCCGCAACTGATTGATTTGTCAAGCATAACTATGGAGAACACTGAGCGGTAACCTGACTTTGATGCCAGAGTCTGGGTGCCATTTTGGCAGACCGGTCAAAAATCGTTCAGTTTGTCACCCGATAACCGAAGTGGTACCTCCGTGCATACAGTTTGGAGGACTTACGTGCCCTGTTCGGAACATGTTAAACTGGGGCAACTTACGGGTGATGGTATGCCGTTACGGGCCAAATTCTATATCGCCCTGATTTTAGCGGCCGGGATGACCGGCCTGATCGTCCAGTTTTTTCATCTCGCCGCCCCGCCGACTTCCTTCTGGTTTTTCCTGGTCATCACGGTCCTATGCTCCGGGCTGAAGGTACCGTTACCCACCGTAACCGTCACGCTCTCTGTCAATTTTCTGCTGATCCTGGTGGCGATCGCCTATTATCGTCTGCCGGAAGCGATGGCGATCGCCGCGGCGGGAGCGATTGTCCAGGTCCTCTGGCAGGCCAAGGTTCGCCGATTCATTCAGGTGGCTTTCAGCACGTGTTCCATCTGCCTCGCGGTGATTGCGTCTCACGCCGTTTTTCACGGTGCGCTCAACCGGATTTTGGGAGACCAGAATTTCCTGTTGCTGGCGCTGACCGCCGCCGTGTATTTCATCGTGAATACCGTCCTGATTGCGGGGGTGGTCGCGCTGACGGAGAACAGGTCGATTTACAAAACCTGGTACGACACGTTTTTCTGGGCAATGCAGTACCACCTCGCCGCCGCGATGGTGGCTTGGCAGATCATCGTTCTGGGAGCTTTGAGCGAGAAGACCAGCTGGCAGGCTCCGGTGGTACTGCTGGTGCTGGTCGCTTTTATTTACCGGCAGTACAAGATCTACGTGAACCGCCTGGAACACGATAAAGTCCACGTCGAAGAGATTGCCGGCCTTCACCTCAGAACCATTGAAGCGCTGGCGCTGGCCATCGAGGCCAAGGACGCCACAACCCACGATCATTTACAGCGGGTGCGCGTGTATGCGACGGAGATTGGGCGCGAGATCAGCATGAGCCCGGGGGAACTGGATGCCCTGCAGGCGGCCGCCCTGCTGCACGATATCGGCAAACTGGCTGTTCCCGAGCACATTATTTCCAAGCCCGGGAAACTGACTCCGGAAGAGTTCGAGAAAATGAAAATCCATCCGCTGGTGGGCGCGGAGATCCTGGAAGAAGTGAAGTTTCCGTATCCCGTAGTTCCGATCGTGCGGGCGCATCACGAAAAATGGGATGGAACCGGGTATCCATTCGGCCTGGCCGGAGAAGAGATTCCGATGGGCGCGCGCATTCTGTCGGCCGTCGATTGCCTGGACGCGCTGGCATCGGACCGGCAATACCGGCGGGCGCTGCCTCTCGACGAAGCAATGAAAATTGTTGTCGAAGAATCGGGCAAGGCCTTCGACCCCGCGGTTGTGGAAATCCTGAAGCGGCGTTATGTCGAACTGGAGCGCATGGCGGTTCACGCCGGCGGCGAAAAAACCAGTTTCCGGCTTTCGATGGACGCCAAAGTGGAGCGGGGACTGGCGCCCGCTACCGGGTTTGCCTCTTCGACGGAGCCGGAGATCGCCCCTATGTCGGGCTTGCCCGGGTCCGATCCCATGTCCTCGATCGCGGCAGCAACGCAGGAAGCCCAGATGCTCTACGAACTGACGCAGGATCTGGGGAATTCTCTCAGCCTGCAGGAAGCGCTGGCATTCGTAGGGGTGCGTCTGAAGCGCCTCATACCGTACGAAACGCTGGCCGTTTATATCCGCCGCGACGAGCGGCTTACCCCCGAATATGTTTGCGGAGAAAATCTACGCCTGTTCACTTCGCTCGAGATTCCGGTGGGCCAGGGGCTTTCCGGTTGGGTTGCGGAGAATAACAAGGCGATCCTGAACGGCAATCCTTCGGTCGAAGCAGGCTACCTCAACGATCCGACCAAATACAGCACTCTGCGGTCGGCGCTGGCGGTCCCTCTGGACGGCGTGAATGGCGTGCTGGGCGTGCTGGCGCTTTACCGCGCGGAACGCGACGGGTTCAGCAAGGAAAATCTGCGAATCCTGCAGGCGATCAGTTCGAGAGTGGCTTTAGCCGTGGAAAACGCTTTGAGTCAGCGACTGCTCGAAACCTCGATCACGACCGACTACCTCACCAATTTGCCGAACGCGCGATCGCTGTTCCTGTCTCTGGATCATGAGATTTCGCGGGCCGGGCGCACAGGGACGTCGCTCGCGGTGGTGGTTGCCGATCTCGACGGCTTCAAGCAGATTAACGACCGTTTTGGCCATTTGGCGGGCAACCGGGTTCTCCGTGTGGTGGCCAACGGAATGCGCGAATTTTGCGGACCCAACGATTACGTGGCGCGGCTGGGCGGCGACGAATTCGTCATGCTGATCCCCGGGGCGGAAGAGGAAGAACTGGACCGTAAAGTGGAGCGGATGCGCAGCGTAGCACGCAAGGCCGGCGAATCGACGCCCGAGCCCAGCGTTCTTTCGATCAGCGTGGGAATCGCAAACTTTCCCGAAGACGGAACGGATGCCGAGCAGTTGCTGGCCGAGGCTGACCGGCGTATGTACAAAGGGAAACGGCTGCGGAAGAAAGATCGCCTTTCGGTGGTCCCGCTACCGGTTCCGGCGCTGGTCACCGAGCCTTTGCCGGACGCGGCGGACACGGAAATTACCGCCGCTGTGTCATGACGGCAAAAGGCTCCGGGCATCATCTAAAGGGCCCCGGGAACCGAAACGGCTCCGGGGCTCAGAGACGCAATGCCCTGGCGCGCCGAATAGCCCGCAGTATTTTCAGCCTGGTGGTGGCGGTTCTGGCGGGTGGATTCGTTGCCGCGGCGCTGGTGCGCTACAGTCCGGGTTTTGAAATCGACGAGAATTCGTGGAATCCGCAGATCAGCGCGTCGACCGAGGCAGCCATTCACGCACGCCGCGAATACGAGAACGAACTGCCGCGATTTTATGTGCGCTATGTGGCGGCGGCCCTGCACGGCGATCTGGGGGAATCCGACGCCTTTCGTGTGCCCGTGACGGATCTGCTGCGGGAGCGGGCCGGCGTGACCGGCTGGCTGATCTTTTGGGGGGTGGCGGGCGGCATGCTGCTGGGCGGCTGGCTGGCCTGGCTAGCCGTCTGGCCACGACGCCCTGGTTTCGAAGCTTCGGCTGTCACGGTGAGCGGACTGTTACTGGCAATACCTCCAGCTGTACTCGCGCTGGGCTTTTTCTTTACCGGCGCGCCGCTCGGCCTGGCAGTGGCGCTGGCCATTTTGCCGCGCGTGTTCGGAACCATGCGCGCTCTATGGCGCGACCTGTACGGATCGGGGGCTCTGCTGGCGGCGCGAGCCCGTGGCATATCGGCAGCAGCACTGGCCTGGCGGTATGTGCTGGCCCCGGCGGCCGGACGATTGATTGCGCTTGTTGGCGTGGCGCTGGTGACAGCTTTCGGTGTCCTGATCCCCATTGAGGCGCTTTGCGACGTTCCTGGGATCGGGCAACTGGCCTGGAAGGCCGCAATCTCCCGCGATCTGCCGCTGCTTTGCGGTCTGGCGCTGATTATTACGCTGGCGGTCGCTTTGGTGGCGGCCATCGGAGAGCTGGCGGAAAACTCGCAGAGGCCGGCGTGAGGGCTGCGCGGTCCGGTTTCTACAGCGGTTTGGGCGCTTTGCGCCAAACCGCTGCCGTCTGGATCCTGGCGGCCATTTGTATCGTGGCGCTTTTCGGACCGGCGCTGGCGCCTTTCAGCTACGACCGGCAGTTCCGCGATTCTCCGGCTGCGCCTCCGGGCGGACGTTTTCTGCTGGGGACCGATGAAATCGGCCGCGACCGGCTTTCGCGCCTGCTCTACGCCACGCGGACTTCACTGCTGCTGGCGCCGGCGGCGGCCGCTGTTTCCGTGGGGCTGGCCCTGCTGCTTTCCGTGCCGCTTGCGACCGGCAGGGCGGGCAATTTCAATCCGGTGCGCTCCGTTCTTTCCGTGCTGACCACGGTTTGCCTTGCGCTGCCGTGGATTTTCCTGTTTATTATTCTGCGCGCGGAGCTGCCCCTCGATACGGGTCCGATGGTTTCCATTCTGATCACATTCGCTCTGATGGGAGCGGCGGGATGGGCCTGGCCTGCACGAGTGTTTTCCGCATCCATCAGCAACATGGAGAGATCGGGCTGGATGCTGCAGGCGCGGGCTTCGGGCATTTCCCGCTGGCGCATTGCACTGGTGCATTGCTGGCCGCATCTGCGGGCGGTGGCGATTGCGCAGTTTCTGGTTCTTGTGCCAGCGTATATTTTGGCGGAAGCGAGTCTGGGATTGCTGGGGCTGGGAGTAGCAGAGCCGCTGCCGTCCTGGGGAAATCTGCTGCGCGATTTGCAGCATCCCGATCTGATCCGGGCCAATCCGTGGATTCTGATGCCGCTCGTTTTGCTTGTGATCGTGATGATTTGCCTGGAGGCGCTGCAATCGCAGGCTGTGCCGGCCGGAGAGATTGACTGATGCGCACAGGCTGGCTCGCCTTGGCGGCGCTTACGCTTTCGGCCTGTCAATCGACGACGAAACCCGATGCACAGAAGGAATTACACATTTCGATTGCGGACGATCCCAAGACGTTCGACCCGCTGCTGGTGAATGAGAATCATTCCGACACGGTTCGTTATCTGACCGCAGGTGTGCTCGTGCGGGTTAACCGAGCCACGGATGCGCTGGAGCCTGAGTTGGCGGAATCCTGGAATTTATCCGAAGACAGCCATTCGATCACTTTCCATTTGCGGGCTGGATTGAAGTTTTCCGACAATTCGCCGCTCGACGCCAACGACGTGGCGCGAACGCTGAATCGGGCGCTGGATCCCAAGACGGCGTCTCCTGTGGGCGATGCGTTTCAATCGAGCGGCGGAACGCCTTCGGTGACGGCGAGTTCACCGCTTGATATCAGCGTGACTTACGCGGTCGCGAAGCCTGGGCTGGACCGGCTGTTCGACACGCTGCCCATTACGCCCGCGACGATAGCAAAACTTCCTGCCTCTGCCGGACCGTTCTTCATCGCCGAATACCAGCCAGGCCAGTATGTGCGGCTGGCGCGGAATCCGAATTACTGGAAACACGATGCTTCCGGAAAGCAGTTGCCGTACCTCGATGGAGTGCGCATCGATATTCAGCAAAATCACGATATTGAGCTGGACCGATTCCTGCGTGGCGAGGTTCATATCGTCGAACATCTGGATCCGGTGAGCTTCGATCGGGTGGACAAAGAAAAACCCGGGGCCGCGCGATCGCTGGGCGCGTCGCTCAATTCCGATTTCATGTGGTTCAACCAGGCGCCGGCGCGCACGCTACCGGAGTGGAGGAGGAAGTGGTTTACCTCTGCTGCTTTTCGTCATGCCGTAAGCCTGGGGATTAACCGCGATGATATCGCGCGAATCGTTTACCTGGGGCGCGCGCATCCGGCGGCCGGACCCGTTTCACCGGCGAATCGTTACTGGTTCAATGCCGCGCTGAAGCCGTTGCCGTTCGATATCGATGCCGCGCGGAAGGATTTGGGGGGCGACGGATTCGCGCTGCGCGATGGCGTTTTGCGGGACCGAACGGGGCATCCTGTAGAATTTTCCCTGATCACCAATGCCGGCAATGCCGTGCGCGAGCACATGTCCGGACTGATCCAGGCAGATATGGCGAAGCTGGGAATCAAGGTCAACATTGTCACGCTGGATTTCAATTCGCTGGTGGATCGCATCACGAAAACGCTCGATTATGACGCGGCGCTGTTATCGCTGAACGTTGAAGTGGATCCGATGGACGTGATGAACGTGTGGCAGAGTTCCGGGCCAGAGCATGCCTGGTGGCCAAATGAGAAATC
>Ga0302320_10017932_pt1 | contig 14317 bp, 15 predicted proteins | sample Bog_T0_3_FD_202130 | JGI IMG/M metagenome (GOLD analysis project Ga0302320, IMG submission 202130) | Peat permafrost microbial communities from Stordalen Mire near Abisko, Sweden - Bog_T0_3 | ecosystem: Environmental > Terrestrial > Soil > Wetlands > Peat | place: Sweden: Abisko, Stordalen Mire...
ACTGCACCGATCGGCCGGCGAAGCCGCGCGTCATCGGTATTTTCGGCGGCAAGCTCACCGGCTGGCGCGCCGCCGCCGCACGCGTGCTCGAGCACATCGAGCCGTCGCTGCCTGCGGCGCGGCGGGTCGCCGCGACTGAAGACCTGACCCTGAGCGAAGACTTGACCCTGAGGAGCAATACGTGATCAGGAATCGTCCCTTGTGGCTCATGCTCGCGCTGGCACCGTCCGCAACGATCGCGCTCGCCGACGGCGATTACACGAGTCCGACCGAATCCCGCGTGGCACTGTCGCTCGGGATCCGCCAAGAGAAGACGTCCACGGCCGTGCGCATCGATTCCGGCAACGGACTCGCCGGCACATTCATCGACGGCGAGAACGACCTCGGACTCGAGTCATCCCGCTACGAACCGAAGTTTCAGCTCGCGGTGCGCGCCGGGGAGCGCAGCCGCCTGTTCTTCGACTACTTTCAACTGGACCGCAGCGACACGAAGACTTTCCAACTCGGTCCGAGCAATTTCGGCAATGTCGTGCTGCTCGCGGACGATCCGGTGCAAACCAATTTCAACATGCGCGTGCTCGGCCTGACCTACGGCTACTCGGTGCTGCATGGTGACAAATTCGAACTGTCGCCCGTCCTCGGAATCAACGACATCAGCGTGCTCACCAGCGTGCGCGTGCAGAGCGCCACCCGACACGTGTTCGACAGCGAATCGGTCGCCGGCCCCATTCCGACGCCGGGGCTTGCCGCGACCTGGGCCCCGTCGCCGCGTTTCTACGTCGACGGGAGTGCAAAATACTTGCGTATCGGCATCGATCATTTCGTGGGTTCCCTGGAACTCTACGAATTCGATGCGCTGTACCGGCTGCAGCCGAATATCGCCATCGGTCTCGGTTATGCGGGCATCAAGACCAACATCGTCTCGAATCAGCACACGAATTCCGGCCAGTTCACGTTCGACAGCAAGGGCCCGACCCTGTTCTTTCGCGTCGAGTTCTAACTGGGACTTCTCGGATTATCCCTCGTAGCGTGTCACGCCTCCGACGACGGTGCGAAGCACGCGGATGTCCTTGATCTTCGCGGGGTCGATCGTGTGCAGGTCCTCTGCCAGCAGCACGTAATCGGCGAATTTCCCGGGCGTGACCGAGCCCTTGACCCGTTCCTCGCGCGTCGCATACGCCCCATTCAGCGTATTCACCTGCAAGGCCTCAGCCACGCTGATGCGCTGATTCGCGCCCCATACTTCGCCGTTCCAGCCCGTGCGGGTCACCATGCCCTGAATGCCCATGAGCGGTGAAAATGGACCGGGGTCGAAGTCCGATCCCGCTGCCGCCGGCACTCCCGCGTCCATCAGCGTGCGGAACGCCATGCAGCGTTTCATCAGGTCTTCGCCATAGAAATGAAATTTGTCCGGGTTGTAATAGGCGTATGAGGTGAACAACGCGGGCACTACCCCGATGGCCTTGATCCGCCGCACCAGGTCGTCATTGACGAGTGTGCAGTGGGTGATCTTCGGGCGAGCATCGGCCCGCGGCGCCATGCCCAATACGCGCTCATAGGCCGTCAAGACATGGTCGATGGCCGTGTCGCCGTTGGCGTGGCAATTCATTTGAATGCCGGCCCGGTGCACGCGTTCACACCAGGCATTCAGTTCGTCTTGCGATTCCGTCAGATTCCCCTTGTACCCGCTCTTGCTGCCGGGATAGGGGACGCTCATGGCCATCGTGCGTTCCGAGAACGATCCGTCGACGCCGTGCTCGCAGGTCGCACCCAGGCGTAGCCACTCGTCGCCCAATCCGGTGGCCATGCCGCCGGCGATCATGGCATCGAGTTCGGCCCCGTCCGCCTCATAGCTCACACGATGCAGAAGGTCGCCGCGTTCGCGGACTTGCTGCAACGCGAGCAGGTTTCCGCTCTCATGGCACACGCTGGTGAGTCCGAACCTCACGAACTGCTTCGAGATATAAGCCAGTCCGTCGCGGTCGCGCTTCAAAGCCTCTTCCCCCGCGAACTGGCGACGCTTGCCGACCGCGTCCATTCGCGTGCGGGCATTATCCGTGACGCGCCCCGTCAGTTCGCCATTGGAATTGCGATCGTAAGTGCCGCCCGGAGGATTCGGCGTCGCATTGCCGATGCCGGCCATTTCGAAGGCCTTGCTGTTGTAGAACGCCGTATGACCGCCGCGGTGAATGACGACGACCGGCAGGTCCCTGGAGACCTGATCGAGGTCGTGCACCGTGAGAGCCCGCTTGTCTTTCGATTTGCCGTATAAGCCGCCTAACCCCCGTGCCCACCGGCACCACCGGTGATTTTGCCGCCGGTGTCGTTCATCAAATTCGCGGTCGACGTGAAATCGACACCCATGCCGCCGGCGCCGCCCCCGCCACCGATGCCGCCGTTGTAACTCGTGATGCCCTTGCCGCCGTAGCCGCCAGCGCCGCCTATAATTTCGACGCTGGCGCCGATGGCGTACACACCGGCAGGAAGGTAATGGCCACCGCCCCAGTCTTAGGACCGCTGATAAATAGCGTGTCCCTGCAGATAGAAAGCATATGCCTCGATGTTTTGCGTGCCCGTTGTCCTTGAGGCTGAATCTTCGAGCAAAGTTGCCTTCAGTGCCTGAAGCACTGCGGCGGCAATCTCGTCCTGGACCTTGAAGATATCGTCAGCTTTGCGATCATATGTCGCGGACCAAAGGTGGTAGCCGGTGTCGGCTCGCACCAGCTGCACCGCTATGCGAAGAGTGTTGCCGGACTTGCGCACGCTGCCTTCCAGGAGATTGGCGACGCCGAGGCGCTGCCCAATTGCGTTTGTGTCGTCGCTCTTTCCCTTGAACTGGAATGAGGATGTTCGTGCGATGACTTTCACGTCCGGCGCGCGCGCCAGGTGATCGATCAGTTCTTCGGATAGACCATCGGAGAAATGTTCCTGGTCTTTCTTTTCGCTCATGTCCACGAACGGTAGGACCGCGATCGATCTATCGCTGACTTCCTTCAAAGCGGCGGCAGGGGCGGGTATATTGCCCGCTGGCACCGAGGGCCTCGACGCCAAGAACTTATCGGACAGAAGATAACCCGACGCCAGGACCAGGAGGCCGCCCAAGAACCAAGGCGCCAATGAACGAGAGGCCGAAGTCATCGATCGGGTGAATCCAGCTTTAGCGGATGCCGTTGCGACCGACCGTGACGCAGTGCTCGTTGCACCAGGCGCCGCGGTTTCCGGCGACAGCAACCCGCGCACCCGCTCGACAAAGGCCTCGGCGTTCTGGCCGCCTGGCAGGCGCGTCCATTGGACCTCACGAAACCGATCCGGAACCTTATCGTCCTGATCGGAAATGTCGTCGACGACGACCGGCAACAGGAACGGTCGGTCTGCCACCATCAGGTGACTGCGGTCAACGGCGAGCTTCCACTCGAGCCGAAAATACCCTTCGTCGCGTGCATGCGTATGGCGCGAGATGATGGGGACGAACAAGGCACAGGTCTTGATCTGCCTGCGAATTGACGCATCCCATGCATCGCCGCCGCGCAATTCGCTCTGGTCGAACCAGACTTCGACACCGGCCTTGCGAAGCGCGTTGCACAGCCGCAATGCCGCCTCGGCGTCCTGCGACGCGTAGCTCAGAAAAATCGCCCGACCGGCTTCGGTCACGGGGCTCTCGTCATAAAGACTCGCTTAGGTTTTTTTGCTCGAGGCGTTCGTCCATGCAGGGCTCTTGGTTCGCCTGTCTAATAGCCTACCGCAAGACCTGTCGGTCTGCTTCCGGGCAGTCAATTCGGTGGTGGTCAGCGACCGGAGAAGGCCGTAAGCCGCTCGACGCGGACACCGGGGCCTCGGAACTACCCGCTATGGCGGCGCAGGCTCCGCCGTGAAGTCGACCCGGTTGTTGGTGGCGGCCGCTTTGTTCCATTCCCCCGCGGTCAGGGTATCGGTGCGCAATGGATAGGGGGCCGCCGGGCGCGCGCCTGACGGCGTACTCTCGATCGACACGGAGATGGCGCCACCGCTCTTCTGCCGGATGCCGGCGACGAGGTTCGCGAAGGCGAGCGACTGGCGCTGCTGGCCCGCGGTGGACTCCTCGGCCGGATTGCCGATCAAATCGCATTTGCTCGCCGGCAGTGACGCGTTTGCAGGCACGAAGCCGTCGCCCGGATTGCCGGTCAGGCAGAACGAACCCGCGGCACTCGAGATCTTGACGACGCCATGAAAGCCTTGCGCCTCGAGCTTGCCGAAGAACTCGCGCAATACGTCGGTTCGATTGCGGTCGAGGGGCACTTCTCCGTAGGGCACGAGTTCGGAGCGCGCGAGCGCGGCATTCGAGGCGGCCGATGACGATTGAGCCGAAGTGTTCGCGGGCGGCGTTGCCGCGAGCGCGCTCGTGAGATCCTTCACCGTCTCGCCGAGAATCTGACGCCCCCGCGATATCTCCGCATTCGAGGCGGTCAATGCGGCGACGTCGGCACGCGACTTCGCCAGTTCGTCGCGCGCTTCGATCCACAACAGTGCGAAAGCCACGGCGATCAGCGCGATGGTGGCGATGCCCGCGATCCAGGGTCCCGGGGACTCGTACGCCTGTGGAGGCGGCGGCACGAACGCCGGTCCCGACGAGTGCACGGGTGCCGGCACGGACGCTGCGGCGGGCAGCGCGAGCGGCGCAGTGCTTGCCGGCTTGTGCGCCACGACGACTCCGCGCGCGTCGCTGTCGCGCACATCGTTGACGATTCGCGCGGCAACGCTGTCGAGACTAGCGATGAAGAAACGGCGCAGGTCCGCCGCCTGATCTTTGACGGTCATTTCGACGCGCCGTCCCCAATCGACGCTCGTCGCGGGGGCCGCGGCGAGAGAATGCAGCGCCGAGAACCCGCCGGTGGCCTCGAGGTCGCCGCCGGTCACGTCGGGCTGCGGAGCACCCCGCCGATCCGGCAGCAGGTGCAATTCGTAGAGCACTTTCGAGACGTCGACGGGACGCAGTTGTTTGGGCAGAACGCCCATCGCGCCGAGCGCCCGCGCTTGCCCGACGTACAGTTCGCCTTCCTGCGACGTGTACATCATGATCGGGATCATGGCGGTCTGGCTGTTGGCCTTGATCGCCTTCACCGCCTGGAGCCCATCCATGCCCGCCATCTGGTGATCCATGAAGATGGCATCGGGACGATTGCGCTGAAGGTATTCGATCGCTTGCTCGGCCGACTCCGCCATGTCGACTTCGATGTCGTGTTTCTCGAGCATGCGGCTCAAGATCACACGGGCCGACTTCGAGTCATCGACGATCAATGCGCTTTTGCGGCCCATCGCATCAGTGTAACGCCGGGCACGCCGGCGCCGCTATATGCAGGCCCCCCCTCGAACCGCGACCTGCGTCACATGCCGGCGCCTTAGGTCGCGTCCTTCGAAGCGCTGTCGCGGTTTTGTTCGATCCACGTGAGCGCCGATTCGACGTCGGCGAGTTCCGCAGCCGTGAATCCCTCGATACGCACACCCGTCGCCGCCGCCTTCTTGCGGGCGAGTTCTGCGCTCGCAACCGTGTGGACCCAGACGAGGCCGCGTCGCACCTTGGCGGTAAATTTCTGTTGTTTCTCATCGCTCATGTTGTCTGCACTCCTTCATGAAATCTCGAGCTCGATACGGAACGATACACGACTCCCTAAGGGGTTGCGATCGCACGCTCGAGCACTGCGCGGTACGCATCGAGTGCGTCCGCGACTACGCTGATAAACTCGTTGGCCTCGTCCCATCGGCGGTCCTCGATGGCTTCACGAACGGCCGGCAAGGTCTTGGCCTCATACCCTGTACGAGTGCCCGGGGCATAGATCAAATGTCGATACCATGCCCTCCTGGGTAGACCGCGGGAATCCGTCAAGGTTTCCTCGAGATCGGTCAAAGCACCATTGATGCGCTCGCGACGCGACGCGGAACCCGCGTCGTCGGATGCGATGCTGCGTCGATAAGCGGCGTCGAACGCGTCGCCGCCGGCCTCGAGATGGAGCACCGCATTGTCGAGGACAGCGAACTTGAGGAACGGCACTTCGCCCTCACGCTGCGGTGCAGCGAGCGGCGCGCGAGCATCCGCGCCGAGGGTGAATGCGCCGGCATTCAGAAGCTCATCCAAAGCTTGCGTCTCCGCCCGCTCGCGATCCGCCAGACGGTGCAGTTCGGCAACATAGTCCGCGACCGCGTGTGCGAAATCGCTCGCACGGGTCGGGAGGAGTTCTGCTTGCGCGGCGCGCAGGACGAGATGACCGGCGACTTGCGCGAGCACCACTTCGTACACGAACGCCGGATCGACGAAGCGGCGGAAGTGGTCATAAGAGTCGTAGGCAGAATGATAGACGCCGTAATCCGATTCGCCGCTGAAGCCCAAGTCCAGTGAACTGATACCAAGGTGCTGCAGGAAAGGGGTGTAATCGGAACCGGAACCGAGGGCGCCAAGCGAGAGCAGGTGCAGGTCGTCCACGGAACCGTTGGCGTGCGCACCGGAGTCGCGACCCCCCGGGCGGCCCGCCATGTAGGCCTGCACGCGGCGCGCCGCGACGGCACGGTCGAGCAGGCTCGCGTGCGTCTCGGGATCGCCGATGTCCCGGGCGACCTCGCTCGCGAAGTGCTTCAGCCCCTGTGAACCCGCAACGTGTAGGATCCCACGCGCGTTCATGTCGGAATTCACGTAGAGCGCGGCGTGGTGCGCGAGTTCGCTCGCATGGGCTTCGGCCCATTCGGTCGAGCCGATCAGTCCTGGCTCCTCCCCATCCCAGCTTGCATAGATCAAGGTACGGCGCGGGCGCCAACCATCCTTGACGAGCCGGCCGATCGCCTTCGCCTCGGACATCAAGGCGACCGTTCCGGACAGGGGATCGCTCGCCCCGAAAACCCAGGCGTCGTGATGGTTGCCGCGAATGATCCAGCGATCCGGCTCGACCGCGCCGGGTAGTTTCGCGATGACATCGTAAAGCGGCTTTTGCGCCCAATCCGACCGGATCGTGAGGTGCACGCGCGCAGCGCCGGGACCCTCGCCCGGACCTACGTGATAGGCGATCGGCAGACCGCCCCGCCAGCTCTCCGGCGCGATCGGCCCGCCGAGCGCCGACATCAGCGGCAATGCGTCGGCGTAGGAGATCGGGAGCACGGGGATCTTGAGGATCGTCTTCGCATCGGCGATCGAGAGGCGGCCCGCTCCGGGGGTCGAACCCACGCCGGGCGTGAGCGGGTCTCCCGTATACTGCAGGATATCCTGCACCGATCCGCGTTGGATGGCATCGGCGGGGCGAAATCCGCCGCGCGGATACACATCGCCCTTGCCGTACCCGTCGTCGGCGGGATCCGAGTAGATCACACAGCCGATGGCACCATGTTCGTAGGCGAGCTTCGGTTTGAGGCCGCGCCAGCCGCCGCCGTAGCGGACCAGCACGATACGGCCTTTGACGCTCACACCCAATCGCTCGAGTTCGCGGTAGTCGGCGTCGATTCCGTGGTTGACGTAGACGAGTTCGCCGCTCACGTCGCCGTCGGCGCCGTACACGTTGTAGGCCGGCAGTTCGGCGCTCGTTTGTGTCGACGTTGCATCGCCCGCGATCGGGGGCTCGCGCAATTTCGCGACGAAGCGCCGCGGCGCCGTGAGCTCGAGATGCACTTCGAGCGGCGTCGGATAGAGCACGGAGAAGGTTTCGATTTCCGCGCTCCAGCCCCACTCGCGAAACTTCGCGAGCAGGAACTCGGCATTCGCCCTGTCGTGCGCGCTGCCGACGTGGTTCGGCGCCGACGCAAGGCTCTGCATCCAGCCGCGATCTTCCTCGGCAGACAGGTCCGCATCGAAGCGCGCCTCGAGCGCGGCCTCGGTCGCGGCCCCGCCGGACGCGAAGCCCTCCATGGCGGCCTGCCCGGTCGCGGCATCGCCGGCGGCCCCCGGTGCGTCGGCACTCGCGATCCCGGGTCCCGCCGAACAGGCGGCGCCGAGCGCCGCGAGGAGTCCCGCGAGCCGCAGGGTCGCGGGCCGCCGTTGCCGAGGTCTCATCCGATTCTCCTTGCGCTCGATGCGATCCTATTCACGAATGCCGGCGCCTCGATTCATGAGCGTCACGGCGAGCCCGAACATGAAGAGGGTCGAGCCGATCATGATGCCGAACGAGAGCCTGAGGTCGACGTCCGACGTGTCGAGAAATCCGTACCGGAACGCATTGACCATGTAGAGGATGGGATTCAAGTTCGAGACGATACGGGCCCAGTCGGGCAGCATCTTGACCGAATAGAACACGCCGCCGAGGTAGGTGAGGGGCGTCAGCACGAACGTCGGAAACCAGGATATCTGATCGAAGTTCTTCGCGAACATCGCATTGATGAAGCCGCCGAGCGAGAACACGATGCTGGTCAGCAGAACCGCCGCGAGCGTCGCGAACACGTGCGCGAGAGCGAGGCGGGTGAAGAACAGGGCGACGATCGTGACGACGCCGCCGACGAGTACGCCGCGCAGGATGCCGCCCGCGACGTAGCCGGACACGATGAGCCAGTTCGGCAGCGGCGACACCAGCAGCTCCTCGATGTGCTTGCCGAATTTGGCGCCGAAGAACGAGGACACGACGTTGCCGTAGGAGTTCGTGATCACGGTCATCATGATGAGCCCGGGCGCGATGAACTGCATGTAGTCGTAGCCGCCCACCTGGCCGACGCGCTTGCCGATGAGGCTGCCGAAGATGATGAAATAGAGCGTCGCGGTCACCGCGGGCGGCACGATGGTCTGGCCCCAGATGCGCACGATCCGTCCGAACTCGCGAATCACGATCGTCTTGAAGCCGATCCAATCCGCGAGGGCGCGGGATTCGCCGCCGCGGTCGGCGACGACCCGGACGGGCGCGTCGATCATGTGACGATCCCCGTTTGCGCGGGCGACTTCTCGCCGCCATCGACCAGGCGGATGAACAGCTCTTCGAGCCGATTGACCTTGTTGCGCATGCTCGCGACCTCGACACCGTGTGAATTCAATTGCGCGAAGATGCCGTTCAGGCTCTGACCGATGGAGACCTCGACCTCGAGCGTGTTTGCATCGATGAGCGTCGCCTTGAAGCCCGGTAGCGGCGGCAGTGCGGCCAGAGGGTGGCGCAGATTGAACACGAACACCTCGGTCTGCAGTTTGCGCAGGACGTTTGCCATGTTGTCGCGCTCGATGATCCTGCCATGGTCGATGATCGCGATGTTGCGGCAGAGATTCTCGGCTTCCTCGAGATAATGCGTCGTGAGAATGATCGTCGTGCCGTCGCCGTTGATCGAGCGCAGGAAATCCCACATCGAGCGGCGCACTTCGATGTCGACGCCCGCGGTCGGTTCATCGAGAATCAGCAGCCGCGGTTCGTGCATGAGCGCACGAGCGATCATCAGGCGCCGCTTCATGCCGCCGGACAACGATCGGGCGATCGAGTTGCGGCGGTCCCAAAGCTGCAGCTGCTTCAAGTATTTTTCGGCACGCGGCTTCGCGATCTTGCGATCGATGCCGTAAAAGCCCGCCTGGTTCACGACGATGGTGTGGATCGTCTCGAACTGGTTGAAATTGATCTCCTGAGGAACGACCCCGATGCAGGATTTCGCGGCCTCGAGATCGGAGTCGATGTCGTGGCCGAAAACTCGGACCGTGCCGCCGGTCTTGTTCACGAGCGAGGTGACGATGCCGATCACGGTGGTCTTGCCGGCGCCGTTCGGACCGAGCAGGGCGAAGAAGTCGCCCTCTTCGACGGCAAGGTCGATCCCCGCGAGGGCTTTGATGCCGTTCTTGTAGGTCTTGGTGAGCTCCTTGAGTTCGAGGGCGTTCATGGAGCCGGGTAGACTAAACCTCGCGAGGCTCGGGCCGCAATGGCAATTGCGCCGCGGCCGCGAGCTGGATCCCATAGAGCTGCACCCGCCGCAGGTGCTGCGCATCCTGGCCGGCGGCCGCGCCGACCAGCGCCGCCCAGAACCCCTCGCATTGCAGCCATCGCGCGCGCAACTCGTGGCTCTCGGACAGCGCGAGTTCGGGCAGACGATCCACCGTGATCCGGGTGAACGCCCTTGCCGTGCGCTCATGCATGCCGAGCAGGAGCTTTGCCGAGAGGCTGCCGCTCGCTGCGATGTGCCAGGCATAGAACAGCGCAAGCCGCATGAAATCAGCGAGTTCCGCGCTGATCTCCGGGCGGTCGGCGACTTGCAGGGCAGGCGCGGCCGAGAGCCGCATCTGCCAGTGCGCGTCGTCGTGGAAGCGCAGATCGAACAAGGCATATGGGCAATCGGCCGCCGCGGCCCGCTGCGCCCGGGTGAGCGCCCGGAGCTGCTCCCCGAACACCGCGTCGCTCGCCGCGAGTTCGAGAAACCGATGATTCAGCTCGCGCAGCGAGCCCTGATACCCCATGTCGTCGTGCATGCTGCTCTCCCGAAATTTGCCGGCTCAATGACGTCCGCCCGAGGCCGCCGCGCATTTCGGTGCGAATACGCGGCTCCGGCCGGATGCGGGCCCTTGCAAGCCAAGCTAACTTTGTGATTAATTTCTGTCAAATTCTTTCGGATCGAACAGCGACGGGAGGCCCCTGCAATGAGAGTGTCCGACGATCGTTACGCGCGCGATCGCACGCGCCTCGACCTGGCCTGGCGGCTCATCCATCACGAGGCGCGCACGCTCACGATCCGGCAATGGACCGGTTTGTCCGACGATCGGATCCGCAAGCTCTATCGCAGTTACGTGTCGTCCGCGGGAAATTCCCGGGTGACCAGGCACCGCGGCAAATCTCCGCGCCAGGCGGCATACTTTTTTCGCAACCTCGATCTGCAGTTCCAGGCGGCGCAGTTGTCGAGCCTCTACGTCGTCTACGGCCTGTTGTGCGGGACCTTTTTGGGTATCGAGGCGCGCTTTCGACTCGGGTCGCTCGACTCCGGGTCGCTGCTTTGCGAGGCCTACGAGTCGTATGCCGGGTTGCACGCGCCGGCGCAGATTTCATTCGAGCACGCCTGGTTCCTGCTGCTCGCACTCGGCAGACGGGACGAACTCGCGATCGTCCGCTGCGAGCATTGTGGAGGGATCAAGCTCTGCGACCTGCTCGCGCGCCGGCCCGTTGCATGTGCGAACTGCGCCGCCACCGGGATCATTCAGGCAGGCTGCAACGGCGCCAAGGCCGGGATGCGAGGGCGGCGGCCCTGTTAGAATCGGCGCGATGGAGCGTCGAAACATTTTCGCGGGTCCGTATCTGGACCGCGTGGCCCATATGCGCCAGGAGCCTGGCTGGTTCGACGCGGCGCTCGCCGATCCGCGCAGCCGCGCCGTGCCGGTGTGGAACACCCGCAGTCTCGTGAGCGACACCGATCCGCCCCGGGCCGTGCTGCTCGACGTGTCCGCAGTGCCGCAGGCGCTGCGCGACAGCGAGCATTTGATACTCCTCGGCCGGTTCGGCGGCGTCCATTGTTTCGCCTTCGAACTCGACGCGGCCGCTCTGCCCACCCCGGATGCCGGCACGAGCTTTCAGGATCTGCGCTTGCTCGCCGCGCGCCTCCCCGCCGAGGAAGCCGGAGTCCTGGGTTATGCGCGCGCGATGGTTGCCTGGCGAAGCCGGCATCGCTTCTGCGGCAACTGCGGAACGGCGACGATTTCGTCGCGCGGCGGCCATGCCCGGGTTTGCACGAATGCCGGCTGTCGCCTCGAGCAATTTCCGCGCATCGATCCGGCCATCATCGTGCTGGTCAGCGACGGGGAGCGCGCGCTGCTCGGGCGCCAGGCGACGTGGCCGCCGGGCCGTTACTCGACGATCGCCGGTTTCGTCGAACCCGGGGAATCGCTCGAGGACGCCGTGGCGCGCGAGGTGCTTGAGGAGACCGGCGTCCATACTGCCGACATCCACTACCACTCCTCGCAACCCTGGCCATTCCCGGCGAGTTTGATGCTGGGCTTTACGGCTCGGGCGGCTTCGACCGAGATCCTGCGCCGGGATGCCGAACTGGAGGACGCGGCCTGGTTCAGCCGGGAAGCGATCGGCACCGGGGCCATCGTGCTGCCCCCCCGCCAGTCGATTTCTTACGCCTTGATCGAACACTGGTTCGACGCCGCGGCACCCGTGCCGCTGCGCGAGATCGAACCTCCGGAGCCTTGGCTTCGGCCGCGCTGACGTCGCTCGACGCCGGGCGTTCTCAATGTTTGACGCGCTGCCAGTGGCCCTTCTTCAGCGTCCAACCATCGCCTTGGCGGACCCACTGATACGGCACCCATTCGCGATGGGGCCGCGGCGGGGCCCAATGCCCGGCTATCCACTCGTGCCGATTGCCGACCCAGTTCCAATAACCGCCCAACCAAACGTAGCCCGGTTCGGGCGGTTCACCGATCGTTTCCTCCCGCGGGCCGGGCGGAGCGACGAGGACGAGACCCCCGACATAATGGCTCTGATCGGGGACGAGGCAACCGGTGACCAGCGCCGCGGGCAGAGCGACCGCGATGAGCACCGCCGCGAGCCGGGGCCGGAGCCAGCGGGGGCAACTCAAAAAGTGGCGCATCATCGCGGTATCCGATTCCGAGTCGCGGTAACCGATGCGCATCTGAGCGGCGCAGCGCGCCGCCGCTCAGACGCTGCCCGGAGCTTCTAGGCGGCGGGCGGCTCCGAGCCGGGCCAAGGAGCCGACGGCGGCTCTTCCGGTGCGACGACGGGCGGCGGCGGGGCCGGCGGCGGCGTCAAGGCCACCACCTTCCGGGGTGCCTTCTTCTTCGGCGACGCTTTCTTCTTGGGCTTGGCGATCACTGCGGCCTTGACGGCTGGGGCCGGCTTCTTCTTCGCAACGGACTTCTTCTTCGGCGCCTTTGCGGTTTTCTTCGCGGTCTTCTTCGCGACCTTCACGGCCGGTGATTTTTTCTTGGGGCTGGGTTTCTTGCTTACCGACTTCTTCGATTTCGCCGATGGGCGTTTCTTCGCTTTGCTCTTCTTTGCCATGGTCAGTCTTCTCCTCGCGGGTCGATCCATTCCTCATGGTGAGAGTAGCCCCGAAAAAGTCTGCTGTCATCTGCGTTGCGCACTGGCATGATTCGCGTTCGTTCAGCGAAGGCTGCCGCTCTCCCAACGATGATACGCCCATGGTCGACGACTCCCCTCGCCCCCCGCTTCGTCCGCTCCAAGACGTATGGCTCAAGCCGCGGCGTGTATTTCGCGAACTGGCACTGACGCCGATCGGACTCTGGGATTATCTTCTCGCGGCCGTTCAAGGCATCGTGAGCGTGCTGGTGCTTTCCCGCGGTCAATCGCTCGGCGCGAAGATGAGCGCCGCACAGGTGCTCGGCGAAGCCGCGCTCGTCGGACCGTTCGCGGGCGTGCTCGGCGTATTCGTGCTGGCGGCGATTTACACCCGGCTCGGGAGACGCATGGGAGGCCAGGCGACGCGGCCTCAACTCTTCCACGTGTTCGCCTTCAGCGGCGTGCCCATGCTCGCATCGCTGATCCTGTGGCTGGTCGTCGCCGAACTCACCGGTGCCGCGAGTTTCATGGAAACGCCGAGGGCCGATCTGGCACTGTTCTTGCGAATCCTGCTGCGAGTTCAGTTCCTGCTGCACGGCCTGCTGGTGCTCTGGAGCTCCCTGTTGCAGGTGATGGGGCTCAGCGAAATGCAGGGTACGACCGTGCGCCGCGCCTTCGGCATGTGGCTGTTGGGCCAACTGATCACCTGGGTCGCTGCGGTTCTCTTGCTGCTGGGTCTCGGGGCCCTTGGGATCATGAGCGGCATTGAACCGGGCTGATGCCGTCTCGCAGCCGGAATCGGGCTGATCGCTCCGTCAGACGGCGCTCAAGAATCCGCCGGCGTCGTCGCATCGGCCTCGGCGGCTTGCGGCGGGATCGGGGCATCGGGAGGGGTCGCTTTAACGCCGTTGAAGCGCTTGATCACCATGCGCGCAACGGCGGCCGGCGAACGCGCCGCCTTGGGGACGGCCGCGGCCGATGCGCCTGATGGCTTAGTATTGGAGCTCCGTGCCTTGACTGCACCCCGGGCTTTGGCCGCGCCCCGAGCCTTGACCGCACCCCGACCCTTGACCGCGCCCTCGGCTTTGGCCGCGCCCTGGGTTTTCGCCGGATCGAGGGTTTTGGCCGCACTCTTACTCGCGGGAAGCGCTTTCTCGTTGGACTTTGGACTCTTCCCTGCGGTCGCCTGCTTGGCGTTCGCCAGCGTGCCGCGCAGCGCTGCGGCGCGCTTGCGCGCCTGCTTGGCGGCCTTCTTCGATAATCGGGCCGTCTTGCGCGCCTCTTTGAGTTGCGACTTGGCGAGCCGCAGCTGCTGTTTCGCCTCTTCCGAGCGGGTGTTGGCCTTGCGTTCCGCGAGTTCGAGCCGCTGAAGTGCCGCCGTC
>Ga0302320_10017933_pt1 | contig 14317 bp, 12 predicted proteins | sample Bog_T0_3_FD_202130 | JGI IMG/M metagenome (GOLD analysis project Ga0302320, IMG submission 202130) | Peat permafrost microbial communities from Stordalen Mire near Abisko, Sweden - Bog_T0_3 | ecosystem: Environmental > Terrestrial > Soil > Wetlands > Peat | place: Sweden: Abisko, Stordalen Mire...
CGACGACGGGCGGCCTCGACGGGGCGGTTGCGGTTGGGGCGCCGACCGAGCCTGCGCCCGATCCAGCCGGCAGCAGCGCGTGCAGGCGCGCAGCGAGCGGCCCGGCGGCCGGCCACAAGGCGCCGACAGCGACGGGGTCATAGGCCGCGTAGAGGCCGACGACGACAGCGGCCGTCGCGATCAGCGCGGCAAAGCGACGAACTCGCATCTCGGCTCGATTCCGCGTCCCCAAAGGCCGAGCCGCATCGCGCCGCGGCGCGGAAATCGCGGCCGGACGGGCTCGTCCCTGCGGACCGGTAGAGCGTAAACCCCCGCGCCTCAAGGGTCTACGCGCTCACATGGACGTGAGCGGGCCGGTCAACCGGCTTCGCCGTGGATTGGTCGGTCCGCCGGAGACCCGACCCGCCCAAGCGCGACGGGTCGGATCCTGAGCGCCCGGCGGAGGGACGAACGCGACGCTCGGCGGCATGAAAGTGAGGCGAGGCGCGTCTGCAATCGAGGCGGTTCGGCGCGCCGCGCCGACTCAGGCGCCGCGCTCTATACAACCATGACGCGAGTCGAAATCAAGCCGCGCGAGCGGCCTCTCCGCGCAGCCGCTGAAATTCGAATTGCACGGCCTCCGCGCCATGGCGGCGTTCGAGGCGTCGGACGATGAAATGGCCGCGCGCCAGGGTCTGGAAATGTTCGGCGAAGGCGAGATTGACCGCCGCGCCGCCGATCGCGCCGACGATCGGCACCGCCTGGGCGGCGAATTTCTCGCCGGCGACGAGGCCGAACCGCGCGGCGATCTGGGCGATCAGGCGAGCGAGGAGCGGCGCGCCGTCGCTGGCGAGGCCGTGTCCGGCGAGAAAGCGCGCGCTTTCGGCGACCGAGCGGGCAAGCGCCGCGCGCACCGCAAAATAGCCGCCCTCGATCGCCGCTTCGCCGGGTTCGCCGCCAAGTGCGAAGACCTCCAGGCAGGCGAGCGCGCCTCCCGGTTGTGCGGTGTCTTCGCCTTCTTCACGCGCGATCTGGGCGATCGAGCGCATGAGGATCGCAGTCGTGACCGGCAGTTCGACCGCGGTCGCGAAGAAACCGAAAGCCCCGCCGATGGCCCCCGAAGCCGCCGCCGCGGCCTTGTGCGCGCCGCGAGCGGCCTTGGCGGGCGCGCCGTGGTCGATCGTTTTCAGCGCGACGGCGAGGGCCGCCCTGAGCGCACGCTCGCCGGCGCGGCCGCCCAAGCGGCGCAGCGACTGGGGCAGATTGCGGCCAACCGATTCGACGCTGCGGCCGAGCCGCTCGGCGAGCCGGCCGGCAAAGCCGCCGCCGTCGAGGCAACGGGCGGCAAAAGCGAGTTCGTCGAGTTCGGCGTCCGACAATCGCGGCGGCATGACGACGAGAGCGGTCAAGGAACGGCGCCTTCCAGTCCGGACGGGCGACGGCGTCGCGCCGTCACCGTCGTCATGTAGGGCGGCGCGCCGCGTTCCCCAAGGGCGCTCTCAGGTGAAAGCCATGACGGCGAGGCTGAAGAGTCCGGCCGCTGCGCAATAGTAGGAAAACGGGCGCATCGCCGAGATTTCGTGCGTGTTAAAGTAACGCATGAGGAAAGCGAGGCTGACGAAGGCGACGACGCCGGCCACGACGCCGGAAAGGATCGCCGCGCCGCCGAGCGTCGCCCCGCTATGCAACAGCTTCGGCGCCTCCAGGACGGTCGCGCCGAGGATGATCGGCGTCGCCATCAGGAACGAGAACCGCGCCGCCGCCTCGTGGCTGAGGCCGGCGACGACACCGGCGCCGATGGTCAGGCCGGAGCGCGAGAAGCCAGGGATCAGGGCGAAGCATTGGGCGACGCCGATCGCCAACGCGCCCTTCCAGTTGAGTTCGTCGAGCGATGCAGTCGCTTTGCTGGCGATCTGGTCGGAGAAATAGAGGACGAAGCCGTTAGCGATGAGAAAGAATGCCGCGATCTCCGCCTTGCCAAAGACCTCGGCGAGCCGTTTCTCAAGGGCGAACCCGACGACGACGGCTGGAATTGTTGCGAGGACGACGAGGAGGAAGATGCGGCGGTCGGCTGCCGAGCGTGGGCTCGATCGGCTGAGCAATGATCCGCCGAAAGCGAACCAATCGCGCCAAAAATAGAGGAACAGCGCGGTTGCAGTACCCAGATGCATGACGACGAGGTAGGGCAGAAAATCCGGCCTCTTGATGATGTCGCCCCACCCTAGGAGGGGCGGCAGGATGACCGCGTGGCCGAGGCTGGAAATCGGGAAGAGTTCGGTGACGCCCTGCAGGACGGCCATAACGACGGCTTGGAAGGCGGTCACGCGCTGAACCCCGCGAGTTCGAGGGAAGGTCCGGAACGGCTTCCCTTAATACAATCGCCGATTCGTGTCCTGCGCGCGACAAGCTCATCCACAGACGAGGGCAAACGAAAACGCCGGCGAGGAGACCCTCGCCGGCGTCAAAAGCGTTGGTTTTGGCGACGCTTACTTGAGCGCGGCGCCGACTTCGGCGAACTCGCTCGACAGCTTGGTGCCGAGGGCCGACAGAGCGCCGATGATGAAGACGGCGATCAGCGACGCGATAAGCGCGTATTCGATGGCGGTCGCGCCGGACTCGTTGGCGACGAAAGACTTGAGAGACTTGATCATTACCTTGCTCCTGCTCCGAAAGACATGCCGTCCGGCGTGTTGACTTCGCCGCTCGGAATAGGGCCAATCTAGGAGGCGCCCGTTGCGGTCAGGTTAATTCGACCCCGCGGAATTCAACCGAAAGCCGCTAGCTGTTCGATTGGTAAAGGCCGCCTAAATCCGCAAGCGTCTTGGCTCCGGCGTGCGCAGCCAGGGCGCCTCCACGCTGGGGCGGTTCGCGCCGCGCATGCCGCGCTTTCCGTTCACCGCCCGACCTCGGCTAACCAGGGCGGCGCTCAGCAGACGCTGCGGCCGCACTTGTGGACGGCGTCGATCTTGTCCTTGAGCTGGTCGTAGCCGACGGCGCCGACCACGACTTCCTGGCCGACGACGAACGACGGCGTGCCGTTGATCTGCAGCGCATCGGCCATGCTCATGATCTCCTGCAGGCCGGACTGGATCTGCGGGTTCTCCATGTCCTTGGCGAGCCGATCCATGTCGAGGCCCATCTCCTTGGCGACCGACAGCGCCTCGGCCTTGCCGATCGGGCCATGCATGCCGAGCAGCTTGGTGTGGAACGCCCAGAAGCGGTCGCCCGGCAATTGGTTGCGCGCGGCGCTGGCGACCTGCGCCGCCTCGACCGAGCCTGGCCCGAGGACGGGAAAGTCCTTGAGGACGATCTTGAGATTGGGATCGTCCTTCATCAGCTTGGCGATGTCGGGCAGGGCCCCTTTGCAGAAGTGGCAGTTGTAGTCGAAGAACTCGACCAGCGTCGCGCCGCCGTCGGGATTTCCGACATTGGCCTGGAAGGGCGACGAGAACAGCGGACCGGCGCGGTCGGAAACCGCCTTCTCCCGCTCGGCCTGGGCGGCCTCCTTGTCGCGCTTGTCGAGCGCATCGATCGCCTCGCGCAGCACTTCGGGATGGCTGACGAGGTAATCTCTGATGAGCGGGCCGAGCTCTTGCTTCTGGGTCGGCGTGAATTCGTCCGCCGCCGCCGGCGCGAGCGAAGCCAGCGCCGCCAACCCGATCGTCGCCGCGACCAAGGCGGCCCAGTGAAGCTTCATGGCGATCTCCTCGCGCGTCCGGCGCGTCAAGCCTTCATGCCCCAAATCCGATGGCGGATTCAAGGCGAATGCGCCGGCGCGCCGATTGGCTGAACGCAGGCGAAACGAAACGAAGCCAGACGAAACGAAAACGAAACTGGCGGTTTCGTTTCGCCCCCGCGAGGTTTCGTTTGGCGCGCCCAACGAAATCGGCAATTTCGCGGTTCCGTGCGAATTCAACTCCTTATGCGGCGTTTCGTTTCGTCGCCAGATGCACGTCGCCGGTTCGCCTCACGGCGGAACGGTCTCTCGCGGTTCACGATCATTGTCGCCGCAGTTCCGCTTCCCGCCAAGTCATTGTTCGTCGAAGCGGCTGGAAAACGTCGGAAACGCGTTGAGCCGGCGGCGGGACGCGAATCAACTCAGGCCGGGGCGACCGGGATCGAACGCGCCCGTTTCGACCGGACAGCTCCGGCCGCCGGTTTATCTCGGTCGGGGAGGGTGCTATCCGAGACCGCGCGGCGGCCGCCGCCTCGAGGCCCGAACGCCCATGATCGTCGTCTTCGGCTCCATCAACATCGATCTTGTCACGCGGGCGAAGATCCCGGCGCCGGGCGAGACGACAATCGGCGGCGACTACGTCGCCGTGCCTGGCGGCAAGGGGGCCAACCAGGCGCTGGCGGCGCGGCGCGCCGGGGCGAAAGTCGCCTTGGTCGGAGCGTGCGGCGCCGATTCTTTCGCCGGCGCGGCGCTGGCGCTGCTCAACGCCGACGGCGTCGACCTCAGCGCGACCCGCACGGTGGCGAAGCCGACCGGGGTGGCGTTCATCGTCGTCGATCCATCGGGTGAAAACGCGATCGTCGTCGCCGCGGGGGCGAACGCCGCCGCGCGGGTCGGGCAGCTCGAGGGACTGCCGTTCGGGCAGGGCGATCTGCTGCTGTTGCAGCGCGAGGTGCCTGAGGCGCAGGTCGAAGCGGCGGCGCTGCTGGCCAAAAAGCGCGGTGCGCGGGTGATGCTGAACCTCGCCCCGGCGGGAACCCCGAGCGAAGCGCTGCTCGGCGCGCTCGACTATCTGTGCGTCAACGAGCACGAGGCGGCGACGCTCGGCCGCGCGCTGGCGATCGACGCCAGCGAACCGGAGGGGATCGGCGCTGCGTTGGCGCGCCGTTTCGCCTTTGCCGTCATCGTCACGTTGGGGCCCGCGGGCGCGGTCGGTTTCATGGCCGGCGAACGGGCGTTCGCGCCGGCGCCGAAAATCGCCGCTGTCGACACCACCGCCGCCGGCGACACGTTCGTCGGCGCCTTCGCCGCCGCGCGCGACCGCGGCCTCTCATTCGCCGAGGCGTTGCGGCGCGGCGTCGTCGCCGGCAGCCTCGCCTGCGCCAAGCCGGGCGCGCAGACCAGCATGCCGACCGCGGTCGAAATCGACGCGGCGATCGCCGAGTAGGATGCGCCGCTCTTGCGGCTCATGGCTGTTTGCGGCGCGGGCTCGCTGACGCGCCGGACGCTGCCGCTATTGGCAGCCTGGATGACGGCGGATTTCCTGATCTAGATCATCAAGCGCCTGGGCGCGTTGGATAATCGAATGCCGGCGGCGGTCCGTTCCGCGCCCGGGGGAAACATGTCGAAAATCAATCGTGACGGGTTCACCACCACCTTTGGCGTGCTGGTGGCGACCCTCGGCTCGGCGATTGGGCTGGGCAACATCTGGAAATTCCCCTCGCTCACCGGAACCAACGGCGGCGCCAGCTTCCTGCTGGTCTATCTCGCCGCGACCTTGCTGGTCGGCCTGCCGGTGATGATCGCCGAGACGATGCTCGGCCGGGCGGCGCGGGCCAACGCGGTCACCAGCTTCGAAATTCTCGCGCCGCGCGGGCAATGGGGGTGGAAGGCGATCGGCTGGATGGGCTTCGCCGCCGCGCTGCTGATCATGGCGTTCTATTCCGAAGTCGCCGGCTGGGTGTACGCCTATATCTTCAAGGCTGTTACGGGCGAGGTCTCGACGACCGATCCGAAGGTCGCCGGCGCCGCATTCGGTCAGCTCGTCTCCTCGCCGCTGACCGTGCTGGCCTGGCAGTGGGTCGTGCTGGCGCTGACCGGCGGAATCATCATGTTCGGCGTGTCGAAGGGCATCGAGGCGGTGACGCGACGGCTGGTGCCGCTGCTGTTCGTCCTGCTGATTGTGCTGTGCGTGCGCAGCCTGACGCTCGAGGGCGCCGGCCGCGGGCTGGCGTTCCTGTTCCAGCCGGACTTCTCCAAGATCACCCCGGCGGTGGCGCTGACGGCGCTCGGCCTTGCCTTCTTCAAGCTGTCGCTCGGCATGGGAACCATGCTGACCTACGGCAGCTATTTCCGCGACGAGCAGAACATCCCGTGGACGGCGACGCGGGTCATGCTTGCCGACCTGTCGGTGTCGCTGCTGGCCGGCATTGCGATTTTTCCGGCCGTCTTCACCTTCGGCTTTGCGCCATCGGCCGGCCCGTCGCTGGTGTTCATGACGATTCCCGCCGTCTTCTCGTCGATGCCGGGCGGAAACGTGTTCATGACGATTTTCTTCTTCATCACCGCGATGGCCAGCGTCGGCGCCATCCTGTCGCTGCTCGAAGTGCCGGCGGCGATCCTGTCGGAGCGCTACGGACTGGGCCGCAAAACGGCGGCGCTGATCACAATTGCGGCGATCGCGCTGCTTGGCGTTCCCGCCTCGCTGTCGCAGAGCGTGATGGAGAACGTGAAGCTGTTCGGGCTCAATCCATTCGACCTGTTCGACTATCTGAGCTCGAACATCCTGTTGCCGCTCGGCGGCATCCTGATCTGCGTGTTCGTTGGTTGGGTCTACGGATTCGAAAAGACGGAGCGCGCCCTGTCCAACAATGGCGAACTCGCCAATCGCGGCGTGATCAAAGCGGCGTTCTTCCTCATCCGCTTCGTCGCGCCGCTGGCGATCGCCATCGTGCTGCTGAATGGGCTGAAGCTGATCTGAGGAGAGTCTGCACAAATCACCGCGCCGAGGCGATGCGCCCCACGGCCGGCGTTCTTCGCTCGTGGCTCGTCAAGCCCGGCCATGACGGCAAAAGTGAAGCTGGTCATGACGGCGGTCGGGCGCGCCCGCGCCTAGAACTCGACTTCGAGTTCCTCGATCTCTTCCTTCTCCGCCAGCGCCGCCTCGCGCCATTCGCGCATCGCCGGCAGGTCCCAGACGCGATTGGCGTAGGCTTTGGCCGGCCCTTTGAGGGCGACGTCGTAAGTGCGGAAGCGGCTGACCACCGGCGCGTACATCGCGTCGGCCATCGAGATCTCGCCGAACAGGAACGGTCCGCCATAGGCGGAGAGGCACTCGCGCCAGATGACGAGGATGCGCTCGATGTCGGCCTGAGCCTTCGACCAGATCTTGAAGCCGGGGAACTCGGCGCGGACGTTCATCGGCAGCGCTTGCCGGAGCGAGACGAAGCCCGAATGCATCTCACCGCAGACGGAGCGGCAATGGGCGCGTTTTGCCTTATCCTTAGGCAACAAGCCCGCTTTTGGCGCAACTTCATTCAGGAATTCGCCAATCGCCAATGTGTCCCACACCTTCAGCTCGGCGTAGGTTAGGCAGGGAACGAGGATCGAGGGCGACAGCAGCAGGATTTCAGCGCGCGCGTCGGCGTCGTTCGGCTCGACGACGACTTCCTCGAAATTGATTCCAGCCAGTTTGGCCATCAGCCAACCGCGCAGCGACCACGAGGAGTAGTTCTTGCTGCTGATCGTCAACGTCGTTCGAGGCATGGCGGAAGCCCAAGATCAGCCGCGCGGAGGGGCGCGAGCGACCCTGGCGCACCCGTGCAAGCGACGTGCCGTGCAGCCGGAGCGCGTGGCATGTCGCTTGCTGCACTGCAAAAGGCAGCAACAGGTCGCCCCATGATTTACGACGCCTACCAGGGCATGGCCGATGTCGGCGACCGCGTCCGGCTGCTCGCTGGCAACGCCCAGGCGATCCTCGAAGCGTGGTCGTCGCAGCCCTTCGCAGCGCCGTGGCGGAAGATGGCCGCCTATTACGAGCTGGTGGCGCTCGCCGGCTTCACCCATGCGCGGCCCGATTGGGAGGTCGACGCCATCGAGGTCGGCGGAAAGGAAATCGCGATCTCGCACAGCGTCGCTACGGCGACGCCGTTCTGCGAACTGCGCCATTTCGCCAAAGAGCGCGGCGAGGACGATCCGAAGGTGCTGCTGGTCGCGCCGATGTCGGGCCATTTCGCCACGCTGCTGCGCGGCACGCTGCGCACGCTGCTCAGCGACCATCAGGTCTATGTCACCGACTGGGTCAACCCGCGCAACGTCAAGCTGGAGGCTGGCGGTTTCGGCCTCGACGACTACACCCAGACCCTGATCGATTTCGTCCGCCATATCGGCGAGGACTGTCACATCGTCGCCGTCTGCCAGCCGACGGTCAGCGCGCTGATCGCCACCGCCGTGCTCGCCGCCGAGGGCGGCGTGCAGCCCGCAAGCCTGACGTTGATGGCCGGGCCGATCGACGCGCGCGTTGCGCCGACCAAGGTCAACGAACTGGCGCAAGGAAAGCCGATCGAATGGTTCCGTGACAACCTCATCGGCATCGTGCCGGCGCAATTGGAAGGCGGCGGGCGGAGGGTCTATCCCGGCTTCCTCCAGCTGTGCGCCTTCATGAGCATGAACGCCGAGCGCCACGCCAAATCCTTCGTCGATCTGTTCCAGCACCGCATCGCCGGCGATTTCGAGAAGGCCGACGCGATCAGCGCCTTCTATCGCGAATATTTCGCCATCATGGACATGAGCGCCGACTTCTATCTCGAGACGGTCGACCAGGTGTTCCAGCGCCATCTGCTGCCGCTCGGCCAGATGACTCACAAGGGGCGCGTCGTCGAGCCGAAGGCGATCCGCAAGACGTTCCTCCTCACGATCGAAGGCGAGAAGGACGACATCTGCGCCGTCGGCCAGACGCTGGCGGCGCAGGACCTCTGCACGGGATTGCGGCCCTACATGAAGACGCATCATTTGCAGCCGGGCGTCGGCCACTACGGCGTCTTCAACGGCCGCCGCTGGGAGACGCAGGTCTATCCGGTGCTGCGCAACCACATCCGGGCGGCGCGGTGAGGGCGCTGGTCGATGGCGACCGGCAGCTTGCCTGGCCTCACTTCCGATACGGATCGTCGCCGTGATCCCGGCGGCCTATGCCGATGCTGAGTCCGAACGGCAAGACGGGTAGCGCCTGAACCGACGCGGGTTGGTCGGCGGGCGGACAGGGTACGCGGACGAAGCTACGGCCGCCAAAGGACACGTGATTTTCATCAGGATTCGGTGGGATAGTCCCGGCGAGATTTCCGGGGTTCCAACCCAGCGGGCCTGTCTGGACCGGGGATCCATTTGCGGCATCGATCCAGCTTCCGTCGGGTAGCTTAACGAAGTCATGACCGCCAAAGGACACGTGGTTTGCATCAGGGTTCGGTGGAATAGTCCCGGCAAGATTGCCCGGATTCCAGCCTACCGGGCCTGTACGGACTCGCTTTCCGGTCTTTGAATCAATCCAATAAGGACAGTTGCCTGTCCAAACTGAAGCCGTCTGGGCGAAGGCGGTCTCGCTGACGGCCATGACAGCAGCCAGCGTGGCTCCTGCAACGACGATCCGTCTCGACATGATCGCCACACGAATAGGCAGGTCCTGCATTGAATTCCCGAACTTGTGGCGCTTCACTTTTGGAACCGATCGTCGCCGTGATCCCGGCGGCCAAGGCCGATGCTGAGTCCGAACGGCAGGACGGGCAGAATTGGCGCAGACGACGCCGGGGACGGCGGACAAGGAACAAGAACAAATGTCTGTCCGGTGATCGAACTGGAAGCATGTTTAGTGTGATTGACGCCGCCGGCTTGGCTTCGATAATCGGCGACGCTGAGAGCCCCGGGAATGGTGGCCGTCGACAGCCCGGTCGCGGAATCGATCCAAGTCTGCCCTCCATCCGCGCTAAAGAAGTTTTGCCCAGTGACCGAACTCGAGGCGTGGCCGCTGCTGGCGATGCTGCCGGCTTGGTTGCGATAGTCGGCGACGCTCAACGCCGCTGGGAACGTCGCCGTGACACGAGCGCCGGTCTTTGCATCGATCCAGCAATGATCGGCGGTTTGCGCCGACGCGGGATTGCCCATGCAGACGAGCATGCCATGCGCCGCTCTAATAGCGACGACATGCGCCCACCAACGTTTGGCGCTCATTGATCGCCCCGCAAATCGAATCCACACCCAATGACCGTTCCAAAACGGCCGCTAATTGAATTCGTTTCGCACTCCTTTTGGCCTGAGCTGAATCCAATCCACGCCTGTCCCGCCGCCCTCAGAGCCAGCCGCAACAGCGTGCGTTCCATCTGGCAATGTATAAGTATTGAATATGCTCCCGTCCGGCAGAGTCATGTGCCCAGCGGGATCGGGACTGACAATTTTGGTAATATTCAAGCCAGTCGTCGGGTGCCATTTGTGCCAAATCATAGTGCCGTCAGGATAGTGAATGAGCTGAGAAATGCTGCCGTCAGGTAGCTGAACTGGATCGCTATAGGAGTCCCATTGCATGGTTGTATCTCCGGTGAGCAAGCCGTTCGTGATGCGGGAGCGTACTATGTCCCGCCCCGCCGCGTCGTCATTGGTTTCCATGACGTCCCCCAGAAGAAGCGCGTCGACCCAGCCCCTCGTCACGCTTTGCCGGCGCGTGCGCCAGCGCGGACGTCCTCGAGCCTGCGGATCAGCGCGGGGAGGCGCGCGCAGCCCGTCTTGGCCTTGATGCGCTGGACGTGGGTGTAGACGGTGTTCGGGCTCAAGTTTCGCCGTCGCGCGTAGTCGTCGGCCGATTGCCCCGCACGCAGCGCCTCGGCGACGTCGGCCTCGGCCGGCGTCAGGCCGTAGGCGCGCCGCAAGAGATCGGCGTCGGCGCCGCTGCGCATCGCTGGATCGCGCACGAACAGCGTCGCCAGCGCGTCCTCGCCGCCCGGGACGCCGCTCTGCGGCGCGACGAACGGGCGGAGCGATATCGTCAGCGGCGGCGCGCCGGATGGGCGCTCGACGACGAAGTCGGCGTTCGCCGCCGCGACGGCCTGGCCGCTGCGCAGGCGCGCGATTGCCGCCAACGCGGCGGCAAAATGCGCCGCGGCGCCCGCCGTCGCGAATTCGACGTAGCCCTTGCGCAAGACGAACCCGTCATTCTGGGCCAGAATCGCCTGCGCCGCGGCGTTGATGTGTCTCGCCCGCCCGTCGCGGCCGAGCAGAACAACGCCCTCGGCGAGCCAGTCGAGCGCTTCGGCGAACCTCGCCGCGTTCGCTGCCGACGCCCCCAACCGGCGCGTCGCGTCCGCGGCCTGCTGGAGATGGGGCGCCAGCAGCTTCATCAGCCGGATTTTCTCCGGCGTCGCATGACCTTGCCGCGGCGCGATCTGCACGCCGGCGATCACCATCTCGTCGTCGGATTTCAGCAGCACGGCGCCGAGGTAGTAACGCATGTCGTGGGCGGCGAGGAATTCGGCGTAGAACGGATTGCGGTTCATTTCCTCGTCGTCGATGTGCTGGGCGTCGTATTGAACGGCGCCCGCCGGCCGTCGCAATGCGGAGGGAAGCCGCGGGCACAACGGCGCGTAATGGGCGAGATAGTCGCCGACCGCCGGCAGGCCGTAGGAAAACATGCGACGATGTCGCAGCGTCGGCCGCTCGAGAAATTCGAGCGAAGCGCCGTGACCGCCGATCAGATCGGCGAAGGCGGCGAGCGCGTCCGGCCACTGGTCGGCGTCGAGGCCGGCGGCGTGGATGCGCGTGATCGTCGCCAGCATCTGCTCGCGCCCTCCCACCGGATCGCCCTCCGACACGCCGGATTCCGCCGAACGCCAGTATTGTTGGCGGTTGAGCGTAGTTTAGGCTGACCGCGCGAGCAAGCAGCGTTCGAATGTGCGAGACAAGAGGCGCCTTGGCGCTTGTCGGCGCGGACGCGCCGGGCCAAAGTCGCGCGCCGGTCGAGGCCGGCAATCGCGAGCGGGAGAGCCAATGAGCGGAGGACCGTCGACGGAATGGCGTGAGCGCATCGCGCCTGACGAGGAGGCGCGCTTCGCCCGCCAGGCGGAGAAGCTCGCGCCCGCGCACGCGGCGCTGTCGGCGCGCTACGGCGCCGGACGGTTGCTCCATCGCAAGCCGGTGGTGGCGGCGCGCGGAACGCTTGAGATTCTCGACGGCCTGCCGGCCCACGCGCAGCACGGAATTTTCGCCGCGCCGCGCGTCTTTGCGGCGCTGGCGCGGCTTTCCAACGCCACGGGCGGCGTGCAGCCGAACGCCAAGCCCGACATCCGCGGCTTCGCGGTGAAGGTCCTGGGCGTCGCAGGCGCGGCCGCGCTCGGCGGGGCGGCCGAGGCGCAGGACTTCCTGTTCGTCAACCAGACGAGCTTCGGCGCGCGCGACAGCGACGAATTCGTCGATCTCGTCGCCGACGCGCGGCGCGGGTTGCCGGCGGTGGCGCTCGGACTGATCCGACGCAACGGCCTCGTCGGCGGCCTCAAGCGGCTGAAGCGCCTCGCCGCGACGGTCGACCGTCCGTTCTCCGGCTTCGCCGGCGAAACCTTCGACACGCTGTCGCCGTTCACGGTCGGGCCCTACGCCGCGCGGGCGCGCCTGACGCCGACCAAGCCGGCGCCGGCGGGCGGCAAGGACTTCGCCGAGGACATCCGCGATCGCCTCGCCGCCGGGCCGCTCGTCTACGCGCTGGCGCTGCAGTTCTTCCTCGACGAGGCTTCGACGCCGATCGAGGACCCGACCGTCGCCTGGCCCGACGACCGCGCCCGCCCGCTCGTCGTCGCGCGCCTGAGGCTCGAGACGGTCGAACCCGACGTCGAAGGGCTGCGGTTCGACCCCTGGGGCGGGCTCGCCGACCACCGCCCGCTCGGCGAGATCATGCGGGCGCGCAAGGCGGCGTACTTTCACTCTCAGAAGGCGCGCGGGGCGCTGTAGAACGCCTGACGGGGCGGTCAGGAAGCACTCGTCGCGGCGCTCGCCTGCGGCCAATCGCAGCATTACAGCTTACAGAGTTTGTAACTCAAAGACGCCGATTCCGGTTCGCGGCGAACGGGCAGCGTGACATTTTGCGCGTGCAAACCATTGAAATTGTGAGGCCTGGATTACAACTGGGCGTTATCCTGACCCAGCTGCGGGCATCTGCGCCAAAAGTTAGGCTTGATCGGCCGGGGGCGTTGGCGCGATAGACCGCGCGGTTTTGTCGCGCCGCCCCGTCGACGGCGGCGGCGTTTCGAAAGCGGGAAATTTCCATGGCGCGAAAGAAGATTGCTCTGATCGGGGCCGGACAGATCGGCGGCACCTTGGCCCTTCTCGCCGCGACGAAGGAACTCGGCGACATCGTCCTGTTCGATATCGTCGACGGCGTGCCCCAGGGCAAGGCGCTCGATCTTGCCGAAGCCGGCCCGGTCGAAGGCTTCAACGCTAAGCTCGTCGGGGCGAGCTCCTACGAGGCGATCGCCGGCGCCGACGTGATCATCGTCACCGCCGGCGTGCCGCGCAAACCCGGCATGAGCCGCGACGACCTGCTCGGCATCAATCTCAAGGTGATGGCCGCGGTCGGCGAGGGCATCAGGACCTACGCCCCCGAGGCCTTCGTCATCTGCATCACCAACCCGCTCGACGCGATGGTGTGGGCGCTGCAGAAATTCTCCGGCCTGCCGCACAACAAGATCGTCGGCATGGCCGGCGTGCTCGACTCGGCGCGCTTCCGCTTTTTCCTCGCCGAGGAGTTCAACGTTTCGGTCGAGGACGTCACCGCCTTCGTGCTCGGCGGCCATGGCGACGACATGGTTCCCTCGGTGCGCTACTCGACCGTCGCCGGCATCCCGCTGCCCGATCTGGTCAAGATGGGCTGGACGACGCAGGCCCGCCTCGACGCGATCATCGAGCGCACCCGCAAGGGCGGCGGCGAGATCGTCAATCTGCTGAAGACCGGCTCCGCCTTCTACGCGCCGGCCGCTTCGGGCATCGCCATGGCCGAGTCCTATCTCAAGGACCAGCGCCGCGTGCTGCCGTGCGCCGCCTATCTCTCCGGACAATACGGGGTCAAAGACACGTTCGTCGGCGTGCCGGTCGTGATCGGCGCGGGCGGAGTCGAGCGAGTGGTCGAGATCGTCTTCGACGCGAGCGAGAAGGCGATGTTCGAGACGTCGGTCGCCGCGGTCCAAGGCCTGACCGAAGCCTGCAAGACGATCAATCCGGCGCTCGCCGGCTGACGCCATTTCGCCGCCGGCGCGCGCCGGCGGCGCCACGAAACGCGGGGGAGAACGAGCGGCGATGAACATCCACGAATATCAGGCCAAGGCGGTGCTGGCGGATTTCGCCGCGCCGGTCTCGGCCGGCAAGCCGGCGTTCACGCCTGAGGAGGCGGTCGCGGCGGCCAAGGCGCTGCCGGGTCCGATCTGGGTGGTCAAGAGCCAGATCCACGCCGGCGGCCGCGGCAAGGGCAAATTCAAGGAAGCGTCGGCGGGCGACAAGGGCGGCGTGCGCCTCGCGCGCTCGGTCGACGAAGTGAAGCGCTTCGCCACCGAGATGCTCGGCGCGACGCTGGTGACCGTGCAGACCGGCCCGGCCGGCAAGCAGGTCAACCGCCTCTATATCGAGGACGGCTCGTCGATC
>Ga0302320_10017935_pt1 | contig 14315 bp, 11 predicted proteins | sample Bog_T0_3_FD_202130 | JGI IMG/M metagenome (GOLD analysis project Ga0302320, IMG submission 202130) | Peat permafrost microbial communities from Stordalen Mire near Abisko, Sweden - Bog_T0_3 | ecosystem: Environmental > Terrestrial > Soil > Wetlands > Peat | place: Sweden: Abisko, Stordalen Mire...
AGCGCGATGAGAACCCGCTGCGCCTGGCCGACGCTGATTTGCCCCGGCTTGCGGCGCAGGAATCCTTCATCGTCGGCGGGTAGTTGCACCTCTTCGAGCAGTGGTTCCAATCGTGCGTCGAGCTCTGTGCTTCCGCTCGGCTGGTGCGCTCTCCATGCCTGCTCGAAATGAGATCGCAAGGAGACCGCCGGATTGAGCGCGGTCATGGGACTCTGCGGGATCAAAGCGATTTGCTTGCCGCGCATCCTCCGTGCCTCGCCGGCCGGCAAGGTGAGCAGATTGACACCGTCAATAAGCACTTCGCCCGTAGACTTTCCCCCGCGATAGGGAAGCAGGCCCAGCAGCGCCATCACCAGCGTGGTTTTGCCCGCGCCGCTGGTGCCGATCATTCCCAACGCCCCGCCAGCTTGCAACTCGAACCGTACATCGTCAAGGACGCAGCGGGTTCCATACTCAGCCCGCAGGCGAACCTGCAGTATCGGAGCGCTCATCGCGCGCCTCCTTCTCTAGGATGAATCGATTCAATATTCCAAGCCAGCCGGGGGGACAAAATGGCCGGTTGCACGCCGCGCAACTGCGGCGAGGCGGCTTCGAGCACATTCGGATAGACCAGATAAATAAACGGCTGCTGGTCGGCCACAATCTGCTGCACGCGGTCTACCGCGGCCTTGCGGATATTCTGCGCGGGACTCGAAGCCTGGAGCAGCATCTGCCGATCGATCTCCGCTTCCCATTCCGTCGCCGGCGTCTTTTCGGAGGGATTCCATTGATGGTTCGGCGAAGAGCTCAGCCAGGTATTCATCATCGCGCTGGGATCGATCTCCACGTTCGACAAACCCAGCAAACAAGCTTCATAGTCCTGCTTGTGCATCAGCCGCTCAATCAGCGCGGGAAAGTCCAACGTAACGATGGTGACCTGCATCCCAATCGCCGCCAGATCCTGTTGCAGCAGCGTCGCGATCTTCTGCCGCGCCGGGTTGCCGGCGTTGGTCAATATGGAGAACTTCACCGCGTGGCCGGCTGCGTCATACAGTTGATTGCCGCTGCGATGGAAGCCCGACGCGCTCAGTAGCCGATTCGCATCCGAAACGCTCTCCTGCGAATATTTCAGCTTGTCGTTGTGCCAGATCTTGTTGGCTGGAGAGATATAGTCGTAGGCCGGCGTGGCGTGGCCATCGTAGGCGATGCGCGCCAGATCGGCACGATGGATGGTCTCGGATACGGCAACGCGGAAGCCTTGATTTTGGAACCATGCTCTTTCGTAATCCGGCAGCGCGGCCACAGCCGATTGATTGAACCAGAGCTGTTCGGTATTGAGCGAAGCGCCAAGATCATGCGCGGACTGCGGCGACTTTTGCATCAGGATGCCGAAGGAATCCGGAGAAAGGCTATCGACCAGATCGTATTCGCCGCGCAGAAATGCCGCAATCTCCTGCTCGTTGTTGTTCAAAATATCCAGCCGTATGCCGCTCGCATAAGGAAGCTGCACACCGGCGCTGTCGCGCCGCCAGTAGTTCGGATTGCGATTCAAAAGCAGATATTGCCCGCGCTTGTAGTCGGCCACGGTGAACGGCCCCGACGTGATGCGTCCTTCGCTGGGACGATTGGCTGGCTCGATGGCAATCTCATCGAAGATCTTGCCGACTTCCGTAATCCGTTTGGGAAGATGAACCCTGACCGTAAGCGCATCCGGCGCATCGACGGTGACTTGCTGAGGCGCAAGAAACTCCTCTGCCACGACGGACCCCGTCTCCGGCGCGAGCACTCGCCGCAGAGACCAGGCAACGTCGGCCGAGGTCAGAGCGGAGCCGTCGGAAAAGCGCAGCCCCTTGCGCAGATGGAAGACGATCAACGTGCCGTCCGGTGAGATATGAAAGCTTTCCGCCAGTTGCGGCTCGAGTTGTTGCGTTTGCCTGTTGATCCGCAACAGCACACCACCGGTAAGGTAGCGCACGAGCTCGGAGGCCTGTTCATCCACCTTCGCAGGATCGAAGGTCTTGGGATCGTAGTGAATCGCCCACACCAGGTCTCCAGTGCGCCGTGGAACGGACTGGCACAGCGCGGATAGAGCAAGCTGCGCCATCAACGCAACGGACATAAACATAAGCACGAGCGGTAAACGCAGGACTCTACGCATGGGTTTCCATCTCCGAAGTAAAGGATTCAAGCAGGAGCAGCACAAGGACGAGCAGGGCGATGGGTAAATACACCCAGTGGGAGCGCGCCAGCAGCGCCGAGTTATCGAGTTCGAGCAGCATCGCGCCCCAGGACGGCATCGGTTCGCCCACGCCCAGTCCGAGCGCGCCCAGGTTGGCCTCGGCCACAACAAACGCCGGCACGCAAATAAGAAACTGCGGCAACAAAAGCGGACGCAGATGGGGGACCAGTTGAAGGCAAATGCGTTGCCGCGTCATGAGGCCGCAGGCGTGCGCGTGAATCATCCACTCGGCATTGCGCAACTCGACTGCGCCGCGATAGATGGCCCGCGAACAAGCAGGCCAGCCAAGCGCGGCCAGAACCAGAAATGTCGTCACCGCCGTCACCAGCGGAGAAGCGGTAAGCGGCAGCAGAGAGCGGGCCATCATGAGGAGAAAGAGCCACGGAACCGAGAGGAAAACATCGCTCACAAAGAGCAGAATCGCGGCGAGAGTCTTGGAACTGAAAGCCGCCAGCAGGCCGAAGCCGGCGGCGATCATGATCGTTACGGCCGCCGCCGCGGCAGAACCCGCAAATCCAATGACAAGCGCCGCGGCTACGCGCACCATGCGGTCGCGCCCCAGTTCGTCGGTTCCCGCCGCGTGCTGTGCTGTTGATGGAGTCAGGATGGCATCGCGATCCTGATAGGCGTAATCGTAGCGCGACCAAAGCAGAGTTGCCGCGGCGGCGACGAGCAACACAGCTAATAGAATGGAATAGACTCGCTTCATGCCGCCTCCAGTGTGAACTCGCTGCTCGAAAGCATTCCGGCCAATCCGACAACCGAAGCCATCAACAGGCTGACCGCAACCAGCACGGGAAGGTCGCGATTCATCACCGCCGACCAGGCCAACTGGCCCACCCCCGGCACGTTAAAGATCACCTCGATGGGAACCAGCGCGCCCAGCGCGGTGACGATCGAAAGCGTTGCCAGAGTGCGCAATTGCGGAGCGGCATTGGGCAGGATGTGCAGGCGCACCAGAGCCCAGGCTGTCAGCCCCTGCGCTCTGCCTTGGAGAAGGTGAGACGAGCGCCACGCGCCTTCGAGCAAGCTGCGCAAAAACTTGAATTCACGAGCCGCGATGAGCAGGGAAAGCACCAGCACCGGACCGCCCGCGTCGGCAAGAATGCAAGCCGTCGCCATGGCCGCCGTTGGAACTGACAACAGAATTGTGAACGGCAAACCCAGCAGAGATCCGCCTTTGCGCAAACAACTGATTGGCAATGCTGCAACAATCGCAAACAACCAGCCGCAAAGAATTCCTCGCATCAGGAGCGTGGCGGAGGTTGACATCCGCGCACCCACCAGGCCCGCAACCGGAACGCCATATTGGCGCGACTCTCCAAAGTCACCCTTCGCCCAGCTCTCCACCTCGCGCATCGCAATGCGCACTATCGATCCCTGTGACTCGCTTTGCGCGCTGATCTCAGCTTGTGCAGCCATGGCGTATTTTGCGTCCATCTCACGGTCGTCGGAGAAGAACCCCGGCGCACAGCGCACCAGCAGGATGGTTCCCGCCGCCGCGCATAGCATCAGCAGCAAAGTCCGTCCAACGCGCTTCGCGATGAAAAACAACGAAGACGCGCCCGCTCGACGAGCTTGAGGGCTTGGCCCTGGCAGGGAATGCATTTTCGGTGTGAACTCAATTATTTGAGAGGACAATGCTCTCTCCTCCCGTTTCGCACGGAATCCTGTTGAAGTTATCGGCGTGTCTCCGCTTTGAGTTAACCCAATGGACCGAAAGAGCGAACAGGACAGCGCACAGGAGGGCGCACCTGATTAAAAAAACAAAATGTCCCGGAAAGAGGCGCTGTGCAGTTTCGCTGCGAATGGACGATAGAGATAACGGGCAAGGTCCACCGAGCGAGAAGGGCCGACCGACGAGCGCCGTTATGAAGGATGCTTTGAAAACATAGCGGACGGTCGCCCCTGGAAATAGGGGAAGATTGGAGAGCGTGAATGCCGGGTAGAGTCAAGATTCTGATTGGACTCGTGCTGGTGTGCGCTCTCTGCAGCCTTGAGATAATCGCAGGCCCGCCGGCGCTGCTCTGGTTTCGCTTCGCCGTCTATCTGGCGGCTATCCTGTTGAGTTCCCACATGAAGGTCGCCATGCCGAAGGGCGACGGCACCATGTCGGTCAACTTCCCGTTCATCCTGCTCGGCATTCTTCAACTCTCGCCAATGCAGGCGGTGGCGCTGGCGCTGGCTTCGGTTTTCATCCAGTGCCGCATTCGCGTCCTCAAGCCCTTCACCGTCGCCCAGATCGCTTTCAATCTCGGCAGTGTGGTGATCTCCACCGCCTCCGCCTGCCTGGTCTTTCGATATTCAACCCAGCACGGCATGGAGATGGCTCCGGCCCTTGCCTTGGCTGCCACACTCTATTTCCTCACCAATACGATTCCCGTCGCCATGGCCATAGCCTGGAGCAGCGGAGAGCGCGCCCTTGTACTCTGGCGCAACAGGTTTCCCTGGTTCCTTCCCTTTTATCTGGCTGGAGCCTTTCTGGCGGCCGTCGTCGATTGGGTCAGCTTGCGATTGGGTTGGTTGACCTCCCTGCTGATTCTTCCCCTGGTCTATACCATCTATCGCACCTATCGGGAACAAGTCGCCGCGATACGCGAAAAGCAAAGACATCTGGATGAGATCAGGGCGGTGCATCTTCGCACCATTGAAGCTCTCGGCCTGGCCATCGAAGCCAAGGATCAAGGCACGCACAGACACCTACTTCGCGTCCGCGTCTATGTTGCGGAGATTGCCAGGCTCATGAAGCAGGACGAATCCCAACTCCAGGCCCTGCTTACCGCTGCGTTCTTGCATGACATCGGCAAGCTTGCCGTCCCCGAACACATCATCAACAAGCCCGGCAAACTGACCCCGGAAGAGTTCGACAAGATGAAGATTCATCCTGTCGTGGGCGCTGACATCCTGGAACGGATTCGATTCCCATATCCGGTAACGCCCATCGTCCGCTCGCACCACGAGTCGTGGGATGGCAGCGGCTATCCCGATGGCCTGAGGGGCGAGGAGATTCCTATCGGTGCGCGCATCCTGAAAGTAGTGGACTGTTTCGATGCACTGTCGTCGGACCGTCCTTATCGCCGCGCCATGTCGCCCGAGGAAGCCCTGGACTTCGTAAAGAGCAAGGCCGGCATCGAGTTTGACCCGGCGATCGTCGCCGTTCTCGAAAATCATTTAGCCGAAATCGAAGAGTTGGCGCGCGTCGGTTATGACTCCATCGCGCCTCTGGACACCGCCATCACCGTCACGCGGGGCGCGGCACCGGGCGCCGGATTTGAGAATTACAGCGCCTTCGAAGCCTTCGTTGAGCGCCCGTCTTTGCCTGCCGGCGTGCAGCCGGACTCCGCCTCCGAGGCCTACGACCTGATCGCCGCAGCAAGCATCCAGACCCAAGCGATTGCCGAAATGAACGCCATGCTCGATGACTTTACCGGCTTCGACGATTGCGCCGCCGCAATGTCGTTCAGCCTCAGCCAGTGGATCGATTTCGACTGTCTTGCAATCTACAGGAAGAAGGGTGAATCCCTCATTACCTACTACCGCGACGGAGTTTTCCGGCATTCGCTTTCTACGGCGCAGATCCCGGCCGGAGAAGGCCTTTCCGGCTGGGTGCTCAACAACGGTTTGCCCAGCGTCAACGGGAACCCGGAAGTGGAGCCGAACTACGCCGCCGAACGCGGATCGCCGGGCCAGTTGCGTTCCGCGCTCTCCGTTCCACTCCGCGAACCGGGCGCGGGGAACATTGGAGTGCTCACTCTCTATTCAGCCAAGCAGGATGCCTTCTCGAAAGATCATCTACCGATTCTGCAGGCTGTGGAACCGAAGCTTTCCCGCGCTTTGCGTAACGCATTCGAGGCCGCGAAGCACTGTGGCTCACTCCCCGCGACTGAAAGCCAGCGATCCGAACCGGCGGCATTGGGCAATGTCAACAACCGCGTTGACATGGCTCAGCAGCCATCTCTATCCGCTGTGAAATAGCGGTAACCCAACCGATCCAGTCCGGCTCTTCGATCTTCGTGTGCTAGCTCAAAAAGCAGCGGATATGATCGGTTGGCTCGGCCTACACGTTCTCACACATTACTTCGGTTATTGGAGGAATTTCATTATTTTCCGATAAGGAAAGTGGGTAAAGCCGCCGACCCTGAAATCCCTCGACTTTTCGAGTGGGCGCGATTGGAGTAGCACAATGAATCGATTTCTTCGCTTGGCAGTGTGCGGCCTTGGTCTTACGGCCTTCGGGTATGCGGCCCTTTTTCCGACGGTAGCTCTGGCACAGTCCACCGGATGCGCGTCGGGCAAGATCTCCGCGGATGCATGCGCATCTTCCGCCTCGACGCTGCATGTGATCGTCCAGTACCTGAAGGATCCAGGCGAAGCTCAGGAGAACGCCCTTGCGAATGCCGGCGGAACAGTTCACCGCAGGTTGCACTCGATCCTCGCGCACACGGCCACCATTCCCCTGTCCGCACTTGATCAGCTCGGCGTCGATCCCAATGTCGCATACGTCTCAATCGATCGCCCGCTCAGTGCGCGCACGTCCGTGACCTTGACCAACCCAACCATAACAGCAGCGGAGTACACCGATGAGCCCATCAACGCCCCACAGCTTTGGGCGCAGGGTTACGACGGAACCGGAGTTGGGGTTGCGGTGATCGATAGCGGCATCAATAACCACCAGGACCTGACCGGGGGACCGAACTGGAGGGCGCCGCAGCTCAATTTCAGCAATGGGATGCCGGCGGCCCTGCAGCCGGGCACATACGGGTCTGGCCGGGTTGTGTGGATGCAGAATTTCGTGCCGAATTCCGGCGGCGGCAGCGTGCCCTCAACGAGTGCGGGCGATAATTTCGGCCACGGAACCCATGTCGCCGGGCTGATCGGCGGCAACGGAGCGGACTCGACAGGCTCAAATTACTTCCGCACCTTCAAGGGCTCGGCGCCCAATGTCAATCTGGTCAATCTTCGCGTGCTCGACCCGAACGGCCTCGGTACCGACTCGCAGGTGATTGCGGCCATCGAACAGGCGATTGCGCTGAAGAGTTACTTCAATATCCGGGTCATCAACCTTTCTCTCGGCCGGCCGGTCTGGGAGAGCTACAAACAGGATCCCCTTTGCCAGGCAGTCGAGCAGGCATGGAAGGCTGGAATTGTGGTGGTCGTCGCCGCCGGCAACACCGGGCGCGATCAGAACCTCAATGGAGAAGGGTATGGAACCATCGAAGCTCCCGGAAACGATCCGTACGTGATCACCGTAGGCGCGATGAATACCATGCAAACCGCCACCATCGACGACGATGTCATCGCCAGTTACAGCTCCAAGGGGCCGACGTTCATCGATCACATCGCCAAGCCGGACATCGTTGCTCCCGGGAATCTGGTGACGAGCCTTGAAGCCGGGACCGATACGCTGATGGCGAACAACCCATCCTTCTTTACACCGTTCGGCTTCTACACGACCCTGAATAATGCCGCCCAGGCATCCAACGAATATTTTCCGCTGAGCGGTACGAGCATGGCGGCGGCCGTGACCAGCGGAGCGGTCGCGCTGCTGTTGCAGGCCGAGCCCAACCTGACTCCCGACCAGGTGAAGGCGTATCTCATGCGCAACGGGGACCGCAGTCACTTCCCGTCGACAAGCATTGTCGTCGATCCCAAATCCGGGATCAGCTACCACGCCTACTATGACGTATTCACGATCGGCGCAGGCTATCTCGATGTCAACGCAGCGCTGAACGATATCAGGAACGGCACGAAGGTTCCTTCGGGGACCGCAATGTCGCCGGTGGCAACCTACAACACGAAGACCGAAGAGGTCACACTGGTCAAAGGCTCGACCGCGTTATGGGGCGCAACGGCTTTGTGGGGCGCGTCCAACGTTTACGGAGCGAACGCGTTCGTTGGCGGCGACACAGCGCTTTGGGGCGCCACCGCGCTTTGGGGCGCCAACGATCCGCAAAGCTTCACCGCACTTTGGGGCGCAACTGCGCTATGGGGAGCTGGAACTCCTAACGCCGCTACCGCTCTCTGGGGCGCGAATACGGAAGGCAGTCAAACTGCCCTCTGGGGCGCGGGCGCAAACCTGACTTATCCGTTCTAACGATCGGTGCAACGCGCGCGCCAACAACCGCAGCGGAACGTTCGCTCTGTAAGGGGAAACTAAAATGAATCGATTATTTCGGTTGGCAGTTTGCAGCCTTGGTATTCCTGTACTCGGTTTTGCGGCCCTCTTTCCTAGGGTAGCTCTGGCACAGTCCACCGGATGCGCGTCGGGCAAGATCTCCGCGGATGCGTGCGCATCTTCCGCCTCGACGCTGCATGTAATCGTCCAGTACCGGAAGGATCCAGGCGAGGCTCAGGAAAACGCCCTTGCGAACGTCGGCGGGACAATTCGGCACAGGTTGCATTCGATCTTGGCGCATGCGGCCACGGTCCCCCTATCCGCGCTTGACAAACTCGGCGTCGATCCTGATGTTGCGTATGTATCACTCGATCGCCCGCTATCAGCTCGGCAGTCCGTCACGGTGACCTCGACGACACTGACAAGCGCAAACTACACCACCGAGCCCATCAACGCCCCGCAGGTCTGGGCGCGGGGATACGACGGCACGGGAGTCGGCGTTGCGGTGATCGACAGCGGCATCAACAACCACGATGACCTCAGCGCGGGAAAGAATTGGTTAGCGCCGGTTCTCAATCTCGTCGGATCGATTCCCGCAGCCTTACAGCCGGGCACGACGGGCCCCGGCCGGGTTGTCTGGGAACAGAATTTCGTACCCGATAGCAGCGAAAACCTGGCCACCACGAATGCAGGCGACGCCTATGGCCATGGAACCCATGTCGCCGGCCTCATCGGCGGCAACGGAACGGATTCGACCGGCAAACATTACAACCGCACGTTTGAAGGCGCAGCGCCCGATGTCAATCTCCTCGATCTTCGCGTGCTCGATCAAAATGGCAACGGCACCGACTCCCAGGTTATTGCCGCCATCGAGCAGGCCATCGCGCTGAAGAGTTATTTCAATATTCGGGTCATCAACCTGTCTCTTGGCCGGCCGATCTGGGAGAGCTACAAGCTCGACCCTCTCTGCCAGGCCGTCGAGCAGGCGTGGAAGGCCGGAATCGTCGTGGTTGTGGCAGCCGGAAATGACGGCCGCGATCTTAACCTCAACGGCGAAGGCTATGGAACCATCGAGTCTCCCGGCAACGATCCATACGTGATCACAGTCGGCGCGATGAATACCATGCAAACCGCCACGATCAACGACGATATCATAGCGAGTTACAGTTCCAAGGGACCGTCCTTCATCGACGATATCGCCAAGCCTGACATTGTCGCCCCAGGCAACCTGGTGACAAGCCTTGAGTATCGAAAGGACTCGCTGGCGGCCGAGAACCCGACCTTCATCACGCCCTACGACTTCTATGAAAACAATAGCAATCCGAATGCCTCCGCGGTTTACTTTCCGCTGAGCGGCACCAGCATGGCCGCGGGTGTGACCAGCGGCGCGGTTGCACTGTTGATCGAGGCCGAGCCCAACCTGACTCCCGACCAGGTGAAGGCGTTCCTCATGCGCGACGCCGATAACAGTCATTTCCCGTACACCAGCGTGGTCATCGATCCCACCACGGGGATTTCCTACCACGCCTACTATGACGTATTCACGGTCGGCGCCGGATATCTCGACATCAATGCCGCGCTGAGCGATGTCGAGAGCGGCACTCAGGTTCCCGCCGGAACCGCCATGTCACCAGTTGCCGTTTATAACTCCCAGACCGAAACGGTCACACTCGACACCAGTCAAACTGCGCTGTGGGGCGCGACGGCTCTCTGGGGCGCGTCCAACATTTACGGCGCCAACGCGTTCGTTGGCGGCGACACAGCGCTGTGGGGCGCGACTGCTCTGTGGGGAGCCAACGATCCGCAAAGCTTCACCGCACTTTGGGGCGCGACAGCACTGTGGGGAGCGGGAACTCCAACCGCCGCCACCGCACTATGGGGAGCGGGAACTGAGAGCAGTCAAACTGCTCTCTGGGGCGCAGGCTCAAACCTGACTTATCCCTTCTAATGGGTTAGTCGCGACGCTCGGCGGCGACCGGAGCGGAATGATCGAGCTTTGAGGAGCGTACAGGCGCTGGCCGCAACCTGGGCCGCAAATATGTTAGGTTTAGGATGGATTCGGAAGGTTTTTTGGCAGCTCAGTTGCTGCCAGAGCAGTAGGAAAGCATTTATTTTGTTCCTGCTTTTAGTCGAAATTCACGGTAATGGAGCAGAAAAGGCGATGACGAATAAAAGAGCACTGGTTTGCGGGGCGGGCGGGTTTATCGGAAGCCACATGGTGAAGCGGCTTCGTGAAGAAGGCTATTGGGTACGCGGAGTGGACCTGAAGGCTCCGGAGTTCAGCCCGTCGGCCGCCAACGATTTTGTAGTCGCCGATCTCCGGCTTCGCGAAAGCTGGGACAAGGTTCTCGAACAAGATATGGACGAGGTGTATCAGTTTGCCGCCGACATGGGCGGCGCAGGTTATATCTTTACCGGGGTCAACGATGCGCATGTGATGCACAACTCGGCCATGATCAACCTGCACATGGCCGATCTTGGAGCGCAGCGGAAGGCGAAGAAGATCTTTTATTCCTCCTCCGCCTGCATGTACCCGGCCTACAACCAGGAAGACCCGGACAACCCGAAGTGCGCCGAGGAGACGGCCTATCCGGCCGCTCCGGACAGCGAATATGGTTGGGAAAAGCTCTTCAGCGAGCGTCTGTATTTCGCCTTCCATCGCAACTTCGGCCTCAATGTGCGCGTCGCCCGCTTCCACAACATTTTTGGCCCGGAGGGTACATGGACCGGCGGCAAGGAAAAGGCTCCGGCGGCGTTGATTCGCAAGGTAGCCGAGCAGCCCGACGGCGGAGAGATCGAAATCTGGGGCGACGGCCTGCAAACGCGTTCCTTCCTCTATATCGATGAGTGCATCGAGGCGGTGCGCCGGCTCATGCAAAGCGAGTTCATGGGTCCGGTCAACATCGGCTCCGAAGAGATGGTGACCATCAACCACATGGCCGAAATCATCATGAAGATCGCCGGCAAGAAGCTGGGAATTCGCCACATCCCCGGGCCAACCGGCGTGCGTGGCAGAAACTCAGACAACAATCTGCTGAGAAAAGAACTGAACTGGGAGCCAAGCCGGAGCCTCTACGACGGGCTGTCGAAGACCTATCCCTGGATTGCCGGCCAGATTGCTGCTCAGCTTGAGGCCTCTCTGAAGCAGCCGGTGGCTGTCGGGGCAGGCAGGTAGCGCGCTACGGCGTGGGAGAATCGTTCTCCGGGGTGTATCTCATCGATACACCCCTTTTTGCGCACTCGAATTAATGCCTGCTATCCGAACATTTATCGATTCCAAATAGTATTGCCGATGGACTCTAGCAGGTCTCTGAAATCCGATCATGATGAAGAGAGCAGAAACAGTGAGCAAAGGCCTGGACAAATTCCGCACCATACTGGGAGTCCGGTTTTTTACCGGCACGGCCGGCGAGAGCCTGGACAAGGTGCGAAGCGGCGGTTTGCTGGTTGTCCCCGCGGCGCCCGCGCTCAAAGACCTTCCTTCGAATCTCGGCTACCGGGAGGCGCTGCTGGGCTCTGACGTTGCCATCACAGACAGCTTCTTCATGGTGCTCATCTGGAATATTCTCACCGGCGAAAAGCTGTCACGCGTCTCCGGCCTCGAATACATCAAGATATTGCTCAGGGATGCGGAAGTGATTGAACCGGGCAATACGCTTTGGGTGATGGCCAGCCCTTCCAGCGCCGGCGTCAATCTGGCATATCTGCGCGAACAGGGAATCAACGTACGCGATGAGGATGTGTACCTCGCGCCCCGCTACTCTGCTGAAATCTCCGATCCCGAGCTGCTGGAAAAGTTCCGTGCTCATGAGTACAGGCATGTGATTGTTACAGTCGGCGGGGGCACGCAGGAACGGCTCGGCCTCTATCTCAAGAAAAGTCTTGCCCGCGTTCCTGCCATTCACTGCATCGGCGCTGCCATCGCCTTCCTTAGCGGAGACCAGGTACACATTCCGACTCTTGTCGACAAGCTGGGACTGGGTTGGCTGTGGCGCTGCTTGAGCAACCCATCTTTATATGTACCTCGCTACTGGGCGGCTCGCAAGCTGTTCCAGCTTATGGTTCGCCATCGCGACAGGATGCCGCCGTTGTCGCCTCCCGTGACTTCGCAACAGGGGTGAAGTGCCTTGCATCTTTAAGCCTGGGTGCGATCATGCAGTTCAGTAGAGTAGGCCGTCCAAGTCAGTGCTGCTCGGCGAATGCCTCGAGCAACCTCTGCGCCTTGGACGGGTCCTCCTCAAATCCGGGCCATGCCAGCGGTTCATTCATGAATGAGCTGTAGCCGGGGATGTTGTGGAGATCGGCATTCTGAAGATTCTGAAAGCCCATGGACCAGCTGGGAAAGCGGCGCTTTTGAATCCTCTCCCATCGCAGCGTTTTTATACCCGTATGTCTCGGATCCTTGCTGATGCGACCGTAAAGCTGATGGATCACTTCTTCGCCTCCCTCAATGAGCTGCATGAATTCCGCGTTCTTGTAAAGCAACAAGCCGCTTACATCAAGGCGCAGATTGTTCATGCAGCTTCGATCCAGCAAGAGTATCAAGTCTTCTTCCGAAAAGTGTACTGTCGCCAGACTCGAATAAGTGAGCGATAACAGTTTCACGAACCCTCCGTCTCGATTGCCGATGAATCCAGTCCGAAAGCCGGGGACTGAGCGCGGTAGTGTAAATTACGTTCTCTTGATTCTGGATTGGGCGGTGATGATAGTGTGGCCGGAAAGGTCGCGGACGAGGCCCTTTGGCGTTCGGTGGTCAAAGAGGATGAGAATCTGCCGGGACGGGGTGTGTTCTGGTACCGAAGTGTCGAGGCTCTGGGCGACAAAATCCAGTACTGCCTTGATCTGCTCCCGCGTCACGTCGACCTCTTCAACCAACTCTTCGACGCTCATATCCTGAAGATTTTCGAAGACAACGGAGATCGGAGTACGGTTCCTCGAAAGACCCATGCGCCGCTGCGCTTGCCCGGAATGCTCTCCACGGCATGGCTTTGGGACCAATCGAGAGTCGACTCAGCCGTCTCTACATCCTCAACACCATAGTAAACCTGGTTTTGCTCGCCAAGAACGCAGAATGGAGTGAAAGTTGCATTCCACCCCCGGTTTGGGTACACTCAAAAGATGCGCCCGGAGTAAAACTCCGGCTGTCAATAGCACCACGGCATTTGAGGCGTATAGCCTGTGCGGCAATGGAGAAATGTTGCCCGCGCGGCAAGCGCTTCCCTGCAAAGCGGGGCTGGCAAAAGCGGTGGGAGACGAGGGAAGATGGCAACCAAAGTAGCCAAGAATATCGCGAAGGCGCGCGCCGCTGTTACCAAGCCGGCGTATCCGCTGCCTGAAGCCGTAGACCTGCTCAAGCAGGTTAAATACGCCAAGTTCGACGAGACAGTTGACCTGACCATGCGTTTGGGGGTCGATACGCGCCATGCCGACCAGATGGTCCGCGGCACAGTGGTTCTGCCTCACGGCCTGGGCAAGACCAAGACCGTAGCCGTGATCGCCACCGGCGACCGCCAGAAGGAAGCACTCGAAGCCGGTGCGGATTTCGTAGGCGGCGAAGAGATGGTCGAAAAGATCCAGAAGGAAAGCTGGACCGCCTTCGATGCCCTGATCGCTACGCCGGACATGATGAAGGTCGTAGGCCGGTTGGGCAAGGTGCTCGGACCGAAGGGCCTGATGCCGAATCCCAAGACCGGAACCGTCACCGTAGACGTGGGCGCGGCAGTCAAGGAGATCAAGGCCGGCAAGATCGAGTTCCGCGCCGACAAGACCAGCCTGGTGCATGTACCCGTGGGCAAGCTGAGCTTTGATCCGCAGAAGTTGATTGACAATGCAACGACTGTGATTTCTTCGATCGTCCGCGCCAAGCCTTCGGCTGCCAAGGGCAAGTACATCAAGAGCCTGACGCTGAGCTCGACGATGGGCCCCGGAGTTCCACTCGATTCGGCAGTTGCCGACGCAGCGGGCAAGCACTAAGAAGCAGTG
>Ga0302320_10017936_pt1 | contig 14315 bp, 8 predicted proteins | sample Bog_T0_3_FD_202130 | JGI IMG/M metagenome (GOLD analysis project Ga0302320, IMG submission 202130) | Peat permafrost microbial communities from Stordalen Mire near Abisko, Sweden - Bog_T0_3 | ecosystem: Environmental > Terrestrial > Soil > Wetlands > Peat | place: Sweden: Abisko, Stordalen Mire...
TGCGACGGCGTGGCCCACGCCGTGCCCGCTGAATTCGAGGCCAAAGTGGCGAAATAATACGTCGTGTTTCCCATCAGATTGGAAACCGCCACCACAAATGATCCGCTCTGAAACCCCAAGGATGCATTGGTCGTCCAAGCCGCTGGATTTGTCCCCCCGTCGGTCGCACCGTAATAAATTTTAACCGTTGGAAACGCGCCTCCCGTGGAAAGCACTTTGCCGTTCAAGGTTGCAAAAGTAAGGGCAATGTTTGAGGCGGGCAGATTCGTCACCGCCGGCAAGTTCGTGGCACCACCCATATAGTGGAGGACGACATTATTACTCGCGGTCACAATCGAATAAGAACCGGCATTGGCCGGGATCGTTCCGGTCCAGACCGGCGTGACATTGAAATTGCCCACGATGCCGGACGAGCCGCCGGTCAGGGTGAAGAGCGGATAATCATTCGTTCGATCCAAGGTTGCGCCGCAATTGATGCCGATGCTTGCGCCACCGCAGGTCAGGACGCTGCCCGCGCCATTCAAGACAATCTGGCTGTTCGCGCCACCAGCCGTGCTGCCCAAGTCAAAGTAACAGGACGCGCCGGAAACGAAGGTCAGGTTGTTGTTGAAGGTATTGGTGCCATATCCCCCATTGATACCCGCATAAATTTTTGAACCGGAAACCGTGCTCACCGAACCAGTCACCGTGCCGCTGCCATACAAACTTTGGTTCCCATTCAAGGTAAAGTTGATGGCCGACACATCCAAAGTCGCGCCGCTGGCAACGGTGATGTTGGTGCTGGCGAGTGGACCGCCCGCTCCCAGCACCAATTTGCCGTTGCTGATGATTGTGCCGCCGGTATAAGTGTTCATGCCGGAAAGTGTCAACGTTCCCGCACCAGCCTTGGTCAGTCCACCGCTGACATTGGCAGACATGGTGACCGCGCCGAGGGAGGCATTTGTGCCGCCGACGCCTATGAGCGTCGCCGTCGGGGACGTATAGTTGTTGCCGGGACTGGTGACGACAACGCCCGTGAGTGCGCCGTTGGCGGGATTAATTGTCGCATAGGCGGAGGCACCCATGCCAAAGCCGGTGCTGTCGGCAATGATTACTTGCGGTGGAACGACGTAATTTGAACCCGCTGAAGTCACGGGAATTGAAACCACACCGTTGCCGGCCGGCGCAAGCAGTGGTTGGGCAATGGTAATGGCCTGGCCATTGTCGTCTATCGTGCCGCCGCCGCTATAAAAATAAACCCCGCCAAGTCCCGTCAGGAAGGTTGCATTGGCGGCGCTCCCCGCTTTCAATATCCCACCATTGAAATTGATGGACGTGCCGGTGTTATTACCATTGGTGCCGTTAAGGAAGCCGAGTGCCTGCAAAAGGCCGCCGTTGTTCAGATTCAATGCGCAAAAGTTTTGCGGGATGCCGGTGACGCCGGTGTAGTTCGCCCCTTGGTTGAGTTTGACCCGGAGGGTCGGCGTGAGAAACTGTCCCGTGCCGCTGATGGTGGTAGAATTCCTGTCCGGAGCGGTCGTCGTGCTGGACCAGTTTATGTTCAGACCATTGTAAGGGAAATCGGTAATGATGCTCCCGCCAGCTACTTGCACCGTGCCTCCCAATATATTCACCACGCTCGATTCATTGCCACCCATATTGCGGTTGGAGTCAAAAAAACAGGCGGGATTGTTGTTGGGCAGGTTGACCGTGCCACCGGCCATGTCAAACTGGCCGAAAGTGCCAGTGCCACCGCTGGTGCCGCCGGGGTCAATTTCACCAGCCACATCAACGACACCGCTTGAAAGACTGTAGTAGCCATAGGCGCCCGGCGCACCGCCGATGTCGAAAGCCCCACCGCCTGTGTTTGAATTTGAAACCACCGTACCCGCTCCATTTTGATAAACCGCGGCCGCTTGACCACTCGTATTGCCAATAAAAATCGCACTCGTTGCGCCACTCCGGGGAATGATGGCGCCATTGCCGCTGACATTCAGCACGCCTTGCGCCACGATGAGATTGCCCGGTGTGCTATTCGTACCAGTGAGGATTAGTGTGCCTCCGTTCACCGTCATGTTACCGCTGAAACCTGCGGTTCCGCTCAAGGCCAACGTGCCTGTGCCGCTCTTGGTCAAGGTCAGCTGTCCCAAACCGTCGCTCATGTTTCCGCTGATAATTGAATTGCCGTTGCCGCCAACCATCACGGTTTTTGTGCCGGCGGCACCAGCGGTCATGCCACCCGCAAAAATCAGGCTCTGGCCGACGGTGGTGCTGTTGTTGGTAAAGGCCAGCGTCCTGGGGCCGCTGGCGGTGCTCATGGCAAGATTCGCATTGAAAATCTCATTGTTGACGACGGTTGAGTTCACCGTGAACTCGCCCAAATCGCTCATCGTGAGAGTCTGGCTGCCAGCCGCTCCCGAACCAATCGTGTAGGCCACCGCATTTGCCGTGTCGAAGACGATGTTTTGGATTTGTGCGCCCCCCGCCAGAGAGATGGTCGTGTTGGCGTTGCCGCCGTTGTTGAACGTGGCGGTGTCGGCAATGCCTGGAACCGGCGACGCGCTCCAGTTGGCCGTGTTTGTCCAGGTTGAATCCGCCGTGCCATTCCAGGTGGCGCTGGCGGCACGGGAAATCGCTATGCCTGTGAGCAGGACAAGGCTAGCCCAGAAAACCTGCTTCAAGCCTTGAATTTTCAATTTGAAATCAAGGCCGCGGCGATGAACGGAATTGCAAGAATCAAAAAGCACGATGAGACTTCGCAGTCCTTTCATTCGTTGTAAAATTGGATTTCGGCGTGCCTAGCTTATTCAGATTATTGGAATGGACTCTACCATGGAAATCCGCGCTTTTCAAGCCTGTTTTAGCAGAAAACCTCCATTTGCGGGCAATGTCCTGATTTGTTGATCCAGTCGGCATTCCGGCTTTTCCCTGTCGTTTTTTGGTGCAATTGATGACGAATCATTTCACCCAGGATTAAAGTCCAAACAAGTGGACAATCCTGCGAATTTCTTTGCCTGCACCGGATCTGATGCGTTCCCGAAAACTCTTGGGCGGCACTCGGGTGACCCAAAATTCCCTGTTCGCCGCAGCTGCTTCCACATCGCCCGAACTTGCAAAACGGCTTTCTTGATCCATGGCTTTATAAAATAGAAGTTTGTTTGCCTCAACCACGTTGAAATCCCCGTGCCGCTCTGCCATGATACGATTGAATCTTTCACAATCTTTTAGATTCTCGGCCGTGCGCATCAATCGCCCGGTATCATTAACTTGAAACATCCGATAGACACCTAATACCTCTGGCATGACCATCCCTCCGCCACTGGCAACGGCCCGCGCCCACATTTCGCAATCTGCGGTGTGAACCAGATTGGGAATGAATCCTCCCTTGGCCTCATAAAAGTCCCGGCGAATCACAATGCCTGCAAATTGGATCGGAGTGCTGTAATAAAAAGCCTTAACAATTCTAACTGGTGACTTTTCCAGTTCAGGCAAACGGCTTGTCACACCCGAATAATATCCTTCTTCATCTGCAAAAAAACAACGCGCGGCATACAGGGCGCAATCCGGGTGCGTCGCCACGACCGCTTGCATTCGCGCGTAGAATCCCGGCAGCACAAAATCATCACCGTGCAGGATGTGGACAAGATGGCCGCAGCTGCGTTGGATGCAGGTGTTGAAATTGGCAATCGCTCCTTCGTTCTTGGGTTTGCGATATAAATTCACCCGCCCCTCGCCCAATTCCTGGATCACTGCTTCGGGATCGTCCTTGGTTGAACAATCATCCACCACTTCGATTTGCATCTGCTCCGCGCCGGGGTCTTGCGCCAGCACACTTTCCAGCGTCTGCCGCAAATACTTCGCACAATTGAAAGTCGGAATCATCACCGACCACAATGGACGTTGCACACCTTCCGGCACGGGGTCAATGCGGGGTGGCATCATCCCATTTTGTTCCGTCAGTGAATTCACACGAAGGCTGCTTCTGATTTTGACTGCCACTGCTCAAACGGCCACGGATGTTTCTTGGCGTTGGCATGGTTCGGATCGAATGCCGTGATTTCCTTGCGGCCATGCAACAGGCGCTCCACCAGTTCCACGCCTTGCATGAACGAATGATCCTGGTTGCTGACTTCGTATTTCCACAACCCAAACCGTCCCCGCGAATAGACATCGTGCTTCTCAAAAAAAGGATTGATTACCGCCAGCACCTCGTCGCGGTGCAGTCCCGGAGTCGGATAACCATAATGCGCCCGATACGACCAGGTGGATACGATTTGCTTCCGGTCTTGGATCAACTTGGTTTTCAATGCGCCTTGAATGACTTGTTCCAGCAGCGAGTCTTTGTCCACCGGCTTGTCTGGCGATTCTGAAACTTCCGCCATGAGCGACCAATTTGTTTTGATGTCCGGCACGTTGTTGGGCGAGTAATTGCTGAAAACCGTCACCCGGTAAAATGGGCAGTTGTCCTCGGGAAAATACATCCAGCATTTCGTCGCCAGTTCCGGCGCGGGTTTGCCGCGCAGACCGAGGCCGAAAATGTTGGACGTGGAATACAACAATCCGCGCTCGGCTGATTTGTTGAATTGCGACTGTCCGGTGAGCTTGATCAATTCCGTCAGTGGAATGGTGGAGATCAGCTTATCGTAATGGAAACTCCGGCCATCGGCTGTCTCGGCAATTTTTTTCTCCAGATCGATCCGTGTCACACGCGTGTTGAAAAGCAATTTTTCCGACGGCAACCGCTCCGCGCACGCGCGCCAGATGGAACCCGTGCCGCCGAATTTTGGAAATTGAAAAGTATTGTTCGGCCCCCACGACACGTCATCCTTGCGATGCACCAGATTGTGCAGCACCCGTTTCAAATCAGTGATGGCGACACGCTCGCCTACCCAGACTGCGTTCATCTTTTCCGGCGGAAATGCCCACACCTTGAAATTGTAGGGCAGCATGAAGACATCTGCCAATCCCTGCCCGAACGTGGTGAGGATCCACTCCCGAAAATTTTCCCGCTTGATATGCCCGTTGCGCGTGATGTCCACCAATCCCGCCAGGCATTTGTCCAGATCATCGGCGGGCAGGCGATGGATGTTGTTTTGGAACGGATAGGGAATGAACCGGTCGCGCATCCAGACCCATGACTCGCGTTGATGATGCAGCCAGCCGTCCGCGCCGAGAAATTCGCGCATGGCCTTGTCAAAATAATCGTAATGGGAAAACTGGACGTGACCGCCGATGTCCCATGTGAAACCTTTTTCGTCCTTGAACGAAGCCGCCAGACCGCCTGCCTCGCCGCTGCCTTCAAGCAAAAGCCAGTCGGACTGCCCAAGCTCCTGCAAACGCCGTGCCGCGCCCAAGCCGGTCGGGCCCGACCCGACTATCAAGCAATCAGATTTCATAGTGTTGGCGGCTTTGGCAAAGAAGGGTTGGCTGGCTGGGTATCCTGAAGATGATTATCGATAGACAAGTTTTTGACTTGTGGCAGAGAAGTGTCGAGTAAAACACATCCTTGACACCGAGCTTGCGTAAATGTCCAACCAGTCGTTGCCATGTTTTCGGGCAACGCGTTAAAAATAATTGCATCCTCTAAGTAGTCGTAAAACTGGATACCAGATTCGACGACCATTAAATCCAATGAATAACGGCCAGCGGCCAAATGCGGCAATTTCAATTGGAACGAAACAGCATAGGAACCGGGTTTGAAATCGTATTTAAATCCGTGCGCTAAACCTACCGGGCCAAACATAACGGGGGCAGAATTGGCATCCCGTAACAATACTTCAAAAGAAACTGTTACTTGTTCAAAAACCTCAATATTCAAATTTAGCTCAGGCTGGACCGACATCAACACGCTGTCCGATACCGCGCCATCAACCAAAATAAACGCATTGGTTATCCGAATATACTTCGACAAGTGAATGCGCTTTCCATCGGAAAATCCGACGCTTTGCTGGCTGCCTCGATACCGCTGAAAAGCTTCTTGAGGTGAACCAATGTAATCGACCCTGCCGCCACGCAATAGAATTACTTGCGAACACAAACGACGGATTACGCTTTCAGTGTGGCTCACAAACAGCACCGTGCGTCCGCCTTTACTCACTTCCCGCATCTTGCCCAAACACTTTTTTTGGAACTCGGCATCGCCAACCGCCAGGACTTCGTCACAAATCAAAATCTCCGGTTCCAGATGCGCGGCCACGGCAAACGCCAGCCGCACATACATCCCGCTGGAATAGCGTTTCACCGGCGTATCAATGAATTCTTCTATCTCGGAAAACGCCACGATCTCATCGAACTTGCCGCGTATCTCCGCCTTGGTCATGCCCAAAATCGCGCCGTTCAGGAAAATATTTTCGCGCCCGGTCATTTCAGGATTGAACCCGGTGCCCACCTCCAGCAGGGAGGCAATGCGTCCTTTTATTTTTATCTGCCCGCTCGTGGGCGTGGTCACCTGCGAGAGAATTTTCAGCAGCGTGCTCTTGCCCGCGCCATTGCGCCCGATGATGCCCAGCACTTCGCCCTGCTTGACCTCAAAGCTCACGTTGTCCAGCGCCCAGAACTGCTCGCCCATGTGCCGCGCATGGTGTTCCTCGCCAATTTTCAGGAACGGATCGGGCTTGCCGCGCAATCTGGCCCACCAGCGCGCAACGTCTTCCTTGAGCGTGCCGCCGCCAATCTGCCCCAGTCGGTAGGCCTTGGAGACGTTTTCAACGCTGATTACTGTGTCGCTCATATTCTAAAACGCTGAAACTCTGAAACTCTGAAACTCTGAAATTGCAAAGATAAATGCTGAAATCTGAAACGCTAAAATCAATCACCGCGTTTTCGCAGTTTCGACACCATTGTTGTAAAGATTCCCATCAACTCGCCAGTTTCTTGATACAACCAGTCAATCTTTTCACCTCGGAAGGCGCAGTCGTCGCGCAGCAGTTCAATCCAAAGTTGGGATTCATCCGCTTCCTGAAGCAAACCATCCAGTTTAGAGCAAAACTCGCTGTCAGAGCGTGCTCTCGACGATTCCCGCGCATGAGCTGCAACTGAAGTCCCGGAACGCAACAATTGATTGGCCAGAACTTCCACCTCCTTGCGGCCACGCGGCAAAGAAATGTAAAGCCGGATTACCGCCGAAGCATATTGCTTGGTTCGATGTCTCAATTCTTCTGATAACCTGCTCATTTCACTATTCAGCTTTTTCCTCTTCCGATTTCAGCTTTCCCAATTTCAGCGTTTCAGCTTTTTTGGTCAGACCGTGTCCATAAACGTCCTCTCAACATGGGTGAACAGCATCAGGCCGACGCCGAGCACCGCGAGCATGACGCCAAAGCTGATGCCCAGATGCAGGGCGTCCACACTGCCCGCGCCTAGAAATCCTCGCCGGAAACCCTCGACGACGGGCGTCAGCGGGTTGAACTCCATCACCCAGCGGTATTTCGGCGGCATTTGCGACAAGGGCAGGATCACCGGCGTGGCAAACATCAGTAGTTGCACGCCAAAGGCCACGAGGTTGGTGAGGTCGCGATAACGCGTCGTCAGCGCCGAGACGATGATGCCGCCGCCCAGGCCGTAGCCCGCGAGCATCAGCAGGAATAGCGGTGTGCAAAAAAACCAGCCGGTGAAATGCACGTTGTTCCCGGAGCGGTAATTGATGGCGAGAAATACCAGGAAAATCCCGAGCTGGATGGCGAAGGAAACGAGGTTTGAAATGGCGATGGAGATCGGTATGACGAGCCGGTGAAAATAGACCTTGCCCAGCAAGGCCGAGTTGCCCACGAAGGTGCTGGAGGTCTTGTTGATGTTGTTCGCAAAATAACTCCAGCAGACATTGCCCGCCAGATAGAAGAGGAACGGCGGCACTCCGTCGGTTGACAGCCGGGCAATCTTGCCAAAGACGATGGTGAACGTGATGGTGGTGAGCAGCGGCTGGATGATGTGCCAGAGCGGGCCCAGGATGGTCTGTTTGTAGGCGGAAACGAAATCGCGCCAGACGAACAGGGAAATCAAATCGCGATAGCGCCAAAGCTGCTTCAGCCGCCAGTCAAGCCAGCCCCGATGGGGCGAGATGATGGTGGTCCAGCCCTCGTCGGAGGCTGGAGGCCGGAGGTCGGAAGACGGTGGTTGGGAATCAGGCATAAAATATCAAAAGCTGGAAATTCGAAATTTTGAAAGCTTGTAGCGCAAACAAATCAAAAAATAAATTCATTTCCCGTTTCAGATTTTCAGTATTTCAGCTTTTTCCGCCTTCCGGTATTTCCGCTTTTTGCTTTCCCAATTTCCAATTTCGATTTGTTGCTTTCAGCGTTTCAGCATCTAAGTTTTTCAGCTTTAGGAAGTCTTGTCATCTTGTTGTCCAGTGTCCGTGGTCTTTTTGTATGCACACTTCGTGCCGGTCAATTCGCAGATGCCTTTTCGCACCCGCCATCTACGGGTCTGATGATCGCCAAGTTCATTGTCTTTCCGATGGAAGACTAAAATCCAGTCTCCCGTCCGTAGGCACACCCATTTTCATCCGCCATCGTCCAATCTTCCGGCTCGCCGCCCATGCCTGCGTTGATCGGCTCTAATCCCGCACTTCAAGAAACTTCCGCATCCTCCGGGGTGTTGGTCGAATAATACTCGCCGTATTTATAGTAGTAATTGGAACGGGCGCCGGAATTCGAACGGTTCAATATCAGCCCCAGCACCCTGGCCTGGCGCTGGAACAGCAGTTCCAACGCCTCACGAACCGCGCGGGCATGGGAAAACCGGCTGCGCACCACAAACAGCGTGCCGTCCGCCTTGGGGGCGATGTTGGAGGTGTCGTCCGCCGCAAACACCGGGCAGCTGTCAATCAGGACGTAATCGTATTGCTCGCGAAACCGGGCGAGGATCTGGTCAAAGGCCGGGCTTAAAAACAAATCACCGGGATTGCGGGTGATGCCGCCACGGGCAAGAAATGAAAAACCCGCCAGGTCCGTGGCCTGTATGTATTTCCCGGCATCATCAGGCTGGCGCAGCAAATCGCTCAAACCCGGTTTGGACTGCAACTTCAACCGTTCATGGATGTATCCTTTGCGCAAATCCGCATCCACCAGCAGCACCTTGGAGCCGCCCAGCGCCAGGGCACGGGCCAGATTGGTGGCTATCGTGGACTTGCCCTCGTTTGGCACCGCGCTGGTGATGAGCACAACCTTGGGCCGCTGGCCGTCAACCGCCAGATACAGGAGCGCCGAACGCAGGTTGCGATAGGACTCGGCATACATGTGCCGGTCATCATTGCCCTCAAGAAGGGCCAGTGGCTCCGCATTTGAAAAGTCCGGAATCTCCGGGACCTGGCCCACAACACTGTCGCCGAACCTTTCGGTCACCTCGACCACGGAAGTGAACCGGTCATCGCGCACGGCCATCAGGCAAATGATTCCAAGACCGAGGCCCAGACCGATGATGGTGGAATGGATGACCATGGATTTCGCCTCCGCATAGGAGCGTCTTGAGGGCGAGGCATGATCCAGAATGGTGAGGGTGTCCTGGTCAATGTTCCGGCTGATGTCCACGTTCTGCAAAAGGGCCGTGAGCCGGTCATACAACCCCTGGTTGCGGAGAACATCCTGCTTGAGGCCGTCTGCGGTGGCGATCAACACGTTGTTTGTGGCTATCTTGGCCTCATAGTCCGTGATGACCTGCCCAACGCTGTCAATTTTGATTTGCAACGCCTGGCGGGCGGCGGCGATCTGTTCGTGGTTCTGCTGGCTGTAGACGTCCAGCAGTTTCTGGGCGTGGGCGATTTGTTCATCCAGCTTGACCATTTTGGGGTGCTTGGGAAGCAGATACTTGGACAGCCGTTCGCGGTCTGCCTTGAGCAGCTCGATTTGCTGCTCGGCATCCATCCTGCCGGAAGCGGAAGACACGGCGGAAACAGAACTGCGCAACGAATCAAAAAGCGTGTCACTGTCATTGGTGGCCCCGGGCAGGCCTGAATCCGCCTCCAATGCCCGGGCTTCAAGCAGTTGCATCTCCAGTTGATAGTCCGACAGTTCCGTTCTCATCTTGGCCAGGTAGGAGGCCTCGACGGCGTTTTCCTCCTGCAACACCGCAAAATTGTTGCTCTTTTCATACTCATTCAGGGTCTCCTGTCCCGCCTTCATATCTCGATCCAGCCGCCCAACCTGCTCTGAAATTGAGGCCAGCGTGCCTTCCGAGACCTCGCTTCGCATGATTTTGCGATACTCCAGATACGTCTGCATGAGGGCTTCGAGATATTCCGAGGTGAAGGCCGGGTTGACACTGCGGGCTTCAACCTCGTAAATGGAGCTTTTCGACGACGAATTAACCTGGATGTCCACCGGAATCCAGTCGTTGTCCTTGTCCTTGCCATCCCGATACAAGGTGTCCAGATTGGTGGTGAACGTCTTCAGCCGGTTCAGCGTCAGTTCCCTCAACGCTGGATCGCGAAGCAATTCAGTCTGCGTGCCCAGATAAGTATCCCTTTCGGAACTGTTGGCCTGGTCATCGGAGAAGCCGGCCCCGCCCGGCAACTGTAACCTTGCAGACTCATACATGCTTCCGGAGGAGCCGAATATGGGCGGCGTGCGGAAAAATTTGGCGACAGCTACTCCGAAGCCTAACACCATCGTGACCACGGGTATCCACCAGAATTTTCGCAGGAAGAACAATAGCTTCTGCGGGCGAAACTTCGGGGGCGGCGCGGCATGGTTGTTCGCCATCGGCTCCATCAATTGGAAGCCGGGATCCGACGGCGGAATTGGTGTCAAATTTTTCATGGCTGACTAAAACCGGATCATCCGCTCGGGAACAAAAATCAGGTCGCCGGGCTGCAATGGCATGTCATCCTCCGTTTTGCCATTTTCAAGAATCCGGGACACATTCACGATAAAGGTCTTTTCACCGCTGGCGCCGGCTCCCGCGCTGCGCGTCACTTTGACGTTTTTCTCATCCGCATAACCCGTAAACCCGCCCGCCCGCAGGATGGCCTTGCTCACCGTCAACTGCTCGTCGCTGGAGATGTCCTGCGGCCCCGGTGCGCCGATGGCGCCCACGAGGTAAACCTTGCCGCGGCTGCCGGGCTTCGAATCAACGGCGATGATGACGGTGGCCTGCTTATAGTATGCTTTTTCCAGTTCCACCTTCAGGTCCTGCGCCAGTTCCTTGCAGGTCTTGCCAACCGCCGGATAACGGCCGATGTAGGGAACCTGCAAATCGCCCGAGTCGGTCACGACAAGATGCACGGGATCATCCTCGTCTTCAATGACCTGAAAACTCAATTGGTCGCCAATCACCAGCCGGTATTTGTCATCCAGCACATTGGCGGCGTTTGTGGCAACGATTGTGGCGGCATTGGTTGCAGCAGCCGCCTGCAATGCGACGACCGGGCCGGCTGACATCACATTTGTTCCAGCCGCGGTATCCGCCGCTTTCAGTGCGCCGCAACCACAAAGAACACCGGCCACGACAGCCGCAGCCAGCCCCGTCTTGAGCGCCTCGGTTAAGTTTAGGATGCGCATAATCCAGCGTCGCGGGATGTCACCTTTGACATCCGGCGATTTTCCTTTGGACGGCTGGTTTAAGCAACTGTTCATTTGGGAAGATGATAAGTCAGTTGAAGCCCGATCATGTTTTGGGTGTATCCGTCATTGGGTGCGGTGGATGTGCGCATCGTAAGCCTGTAATCCAGACTCAATGTGAGCCGGCTCGTGAGCGGGTGCTGGAGGCTCAACCCTCCTGTATACCAGCTAAATTTGCTGTTGGGGCTTCCCGGCAGGCTTCCAACGCTACCCACGCCCTGGTTCCCGCGCTCGTAAGAAATGGCGGTGTTAAAGTCCAGGCCATTGATGATTTTCCAGGTGATGTTCGGGCGGACATACCAGTCTTCAACCAGATCCGACTGCGCGCCGGACTGGACTTCACGCCCGATGTCAAGTGAGTAGCTGATGGATTCCCTCGGTTGATGGGCGATATTGACACTGGCATACCACGAATCCTGGCTTGCCGTCTGGATGTTGGTGCTGGTGTTTGCAAATTGATTGATGGAATAGCCGCCGCGGACGGTGAGCGTGAAATATGCGCCGGGCCGGAACTCGACGTAGGGGCCAACACTGTAGGTGTTGTTGTTGTTCAAGGCTTGCTGCTCATAGGTGGTGAAGGAGGCGCTGGACTCCAGCCCGACCGTCACCTTGGGATGCACTTGAAGGCCGGCCCGCGCAAACAGCATTTCCGAGGCGTGATTGACATCGGAAAATTGACCGCTGGTGGCCATGACATTCTCGTGGTCATACCCCGCCGACAGCGTGACCTGGTTCAAGTCCCACGTGCTGGAAAACCCGGCGGTGTTTTGAAACGTGCCGTAGCTGGCGGTATTCGCCACGGTCGCATTCTGGGATGCATCCTGTGAATAACTCATCCAGTCGTGAAGGCTCAACGTGACATCCTTGATTCCAATGTCGAATGAAAGCCCTGTTTTGGAGGCGGAATTAATATCAAATGTGCTCAATTGGGGGTGCAGGAGATAACGGTCGTAGCCAATGGAAAAATCCAGATACAGCAGGTTGCGCTGGGAGAACGGATAACTGGCCGTGATCCCGACTGCCGGCTTGACGATGTAATCGTCCATGACATTCGTCTGGGCAAGATTGATGTTGTCGTTCCAATCGAATCCCAGCGAAGGAAGAATCAACATTATAAAATCGCCTTTCTTGAATGTATAGTCCTGGTCTTGTTGGGATTGCACCCGCCGGCTTCGCACTGCCGCCGCCTTGTCATCCGCAATCGAATTCTGCAAGGCTTCCTGCGCCGGTGCCGGCAAGACCGCCAACAGCGTGAAAAATGCCATCCACCGGCCTTTGTTTTTGCATAGGCAGTTAAAGGCAATTAAAGGTAAATCAAGGCAAAGCATATGTTCAGATTCAGCCTTCATTCACCCGCTCCCGCAGCGGACACATTGCGCTTGATATTTGACAACGCCTGCGCGCCGAACATCAAATCCCGCCGGTCGAGTTCCTCAAGAATGTTTGTCCCGTCCTTTATTTTGCCGGCAATGGTTGTCACAATTGCCGGGTGGGAGGCTTCAAGCTTGCCTGCCAGCGGACACGAACCGGTGGCCTGTAGCGGGCAGATTGGCTTGTTTGCAGGCTTGCGCGCTGGCGCGTTCGAGACTTGGATGGATGATTTGCGCCATTGACCCGGACTGGTGCCAAACCGCCGCTTAAAGCAGGTGTTAAAAAGTCCAAGATGGTTGAACCCGCACTGTTCCGCCACGTCAATAATTTTTACACCCGCATCCCGCAACAGCGATATCGCCTTAAGCATTCGCATCTCCATTCTCAAGGCAGCCACCGAAACACCAAAATGCTGGTGAAACAGGCGGTTGAGGTGGCGGCGGCTGCAACTGAACCGGCCGGCCAATTCGCCCACGGAAAGATTGATAAGTTCTGACGCCGAAAGTTTTTCAAAAACCTGAACCATGTGGTCTTCCGTCCGGACGTAGCCGCTGCGGTGGGACTGCCCTTCCTTGAACTCCACAGACAGGAGGGTGGCGGCAATCCGGATCAGCTGGCCGCGATGATCCAGGTTAAACTGGGGCGGAACCACCTCCAGCAGACGATGACATTCCGCCGCCAGGGTGTTGCTGGCCGGAAACAACTTGCTCGCCTTGAAGCCTTCGGTGATGTCGTGCAGCAGACTGATTTCATTGTTTGAGAACAACGGCAGCAAATTTTCAAAGCATACTGAAAAAGTCCAAAAGAGAAACTCCCCCTTGTCGCCCTTGGCGTTCCAGACGGCCAGCTTGGAACCGGCGGCCCCGTTAAAAACCAGGATGTCTCCCGGCGAAAGACGATGGTTGGCCGTTTTTGAGGTGAATTTGCCGACACCTCCCTTGACAAATAAAAATGTCAACCCCTCCCCGTTTTGATCCAATTCTTCGGGGAATTTTAACCGCGCCAGTCGCAACAACAGATGATCCTGTTTGTTCAGTATAGACCTCCAAAGTAAAAATTATTTCCGAATAAAGCCCGCCCGTCATGAAAAGACAAGAGGGGTTTACTAAGATATAAAACACCCAGCCTGCATCCGGTGCAACCCCATAATTTTGGCTTTTTTACTGCCTGACCTTCCGCCCTGCCTGACTGAATTCTGATGTCATTCCCCGATACAGGCAAGACAATCCGGATTGTAAAAAATTTGCACGCTTTCTTGCACACAGACATATTGTAAGAAGAGTCGCGCCTCCATCGGTTTTAATGGATTTCAGCGTCTTTCCCTTACTGCATCCCATAATACGCACTTATTAGGGGTCTAACTTGGCAAAAAGTCTATACATATTTACGCCAGCCGCATACATATTTGAG
>Ga0302320_10017938_pt1 | contig 14313 bp, 11 predicted proteins | sample Bog_T0_3_FD_202130 | JGI IMG/M metagenome (GOLD analysis project Ga0302320, IMG submission 202130) | Peat permafrost microbial communities from Stordalen Mire near Abisko, Sweden - Bog_T0_3 | ecosystem: Environmental > Terrestrial > Soil > Wetlands > Peat | place: Sweden: Abisko, Stordalen Mire...
TCAAGAAATTCCTCGCCTCCAAAATCAGCCTTGTCCGCTGCGGTTACGCCGCTATCCTCGGACTGGAGAAAGCGGCATGAACGTACCACTCTCCAGTAGTTATATGCACCCACTTCGGAGTCATCAGGAAGCCACTCCCACCCAAAAAATCCCGCGTGTCTAACCCTATAGCATAGTCCCATTTTCGTCGCCGTGTGACAAAAAGCGGCTTCTGAAAACTTTTCCCGGTTTCCCCCGCCTATCCCGCCTAGGTCGTACTCGTTTGGACCTATAATCCAGACGTAGCTTGCGCATTTTGCGCCACGGGCTCTTTTGAGGGCGGCCGGCCGGGGTGACTTTCATCCCGGTTCATGACCGCTGGCCAGTCCAGGAGGCTGGCCCCCGTTGAGCGCTCTTTGCCGCAGGCTATGCGAATCCTATGAAAACTACGGCGAAAACGGATATAGTCAATTACGTGCTGGGGCTGTTTGCCACACTGGTCTTGCTGGTGGCCTGGCCACGCGGCAAAAAAGGTGGCCCGCAGAAGTGGACCAAGATAACGGCCCAGGACATGGCGGACCCGGTGTACCTCCAAAAGTTGGCCGAGGGGAATATCGGGGTGATCATGGGGCCGGCCTCTGGCGGCATCGGCTCCCTTGATTTGGATGATGACCAGTTCGCCGAGGAATTTTTGGCCCTCAATCCCGATCTCCGGGAGACATTGAGGACGAGGGGTGCCAGGGGATGCAACATCTGGTTTTATCCCGAGGGGGACCATGTGCCGTCCAGTTGCAAGCTCAAGCGTGATGGCCAGGCAATCGCCGATTGGCGCTTCAACGACTGCCAGACCATCATTTGGGGGGTGCATCCCTATGGCGGGCTGTACAGCTTCCAAAACGCAACGCAGGCCATCCGGTATCCCTTCCAGAAAATCCAGTTCCCGCCAGGGGTCACCGCCAAGTTCATCCATCCCTCTGGAGGCTCTATAATCACAGAACCACAGAACACAGAAGAACCTTATTTTGTGTCTGGACGTGGCGAGCGGGAAAATCTCGTCCATTGCCATGCCTTTGCCGCCTTCGGGTCTGGCTGTTTCCAGGGATGATTGGCGGTTGTATGTCACTTGTGCGGGGACGGAGGGCGAAGTTTGCGCTGTTGATGTAAGGCGCGGGGTAGCAGAGGATAACAAATCTCAAGTCGCATATGGCAGATTGGACAAGGGCGGTACGATTCGGGTGGGGCATACGGCTATGGCGCCGATGTTGAGTGCGGATGGGAAAACGCTTTATGTTTGCAATCGGTTTGATAATGACGTGAGCGTGATTGATTTGGTACGAGCCGAGTCGAAGACCGGCGCTCCGAAGGCGAATGGCAAGAACATCGGCGAGGTGAATTTGGCCGGTGCAAAGGAAATCTGACGGATTGCTGTGGAACGTGAGCCAGTGGCGGCGGATATCACAAAAGACGGGAAGTATTTGCTTGTGGCCAGTCACCTTCCGGCTGGACGGGCGGATGAGGAAACGGTGGCGGCGGTGGTGAGCGTGATTGAGCTCTTCGCGCGCAAGGTGGTCAAGGAAATCCAATGGCCAAACGGCAGCGGGTCGTTGAAGGACATCCGGGTTTCGCCGGACGGCAAATTTGCGGCGGTGACACATCTCGTGTCCAGTTTCAGCCGGGCCACGACGAAGGTTCAATTTGGCTGGATGAACGCGAATGCGCTGACGATCATTGACGTTGGCCGGGTGGAAGCCTCGCTGCTGAATGGACCGGAGCGCAAGGGGGATGCGGACAAGAATGTCCGCGCTCCTGCGTTCAGCGTGCTGCTGGATGAACCCACGCGTGGGGCGGGGAATCCGTGGGGCGTGGCGTGGTCGGGGGATTTGTTTTTCCGAGTTTTATTTCCTAAAGCCGGAGCGTTTTTTGCCGATTCCCATAACAGGGCTGAATCTGTGTATGAAATTACAAAGTAAATTGTTCATTGCGCTCGTTGCAGGAATGCTGGCGGTTTATCTGGGTTCGTCCCTGGTGCAACGCCACTTGTCCCTGTCGCAGGTCGCCCAGTTTTCGCAGACCAGCAAGGCGGGGGAACTGGAGCGGCACTGGCAATGGGTGGATTCTTTCCAGCAGGGGGTTTCAACCTCGCTTGAAGGCGTGATGGCGACCGGCGACATGGACTTGTTTGAAAGAATCATTCACAAGCAGGCAGAGGTGCCTGGCTTGCAGGAGGCGTCGCTGACGGATTTCAAAGGCCACGTGCAATACTCCAGCCTGCCCGCGCGCCTGCATGCCGAGTTGCCACCGGAGTTGAAATCTCAGCTGCTGACCGAGGGGCGGCCCGCCAAGCGTCAGGTTGACGGATCTTTCGAGATCTATAAACCATTGCTGGCGGAAAAGGACTGTGCTTCCTGCCATAGCGAACGTCATCAGGGCGATGTGTTGGGGGTGTTGAGCCTGCGCTTCTCGGACCAAGCCTTGAAGACGGCGGAACAATCGTGGGACACGTTCGGCCACGATTTCAGCCGTGCCAATGCGCTCGCCACCGTCTTCACCACGGTTTTTCTGGTCCTAATCCTCGCCTTGCTGGTCGGCCTGTGCGTCCGAAACCTGATGAGCAGGCCGCTGGAACGGATGGCGGAGGAACTGGCGGACCAGGCCCAAAATGTCCGGCTGGCCGCGAGCAACATCACGGGTTCCAGCCAAACCCTGGCCACCGGCGCGAGTGAACAAGCCGCTTCGCTGGAAGAAACCAGCGCCTCACTGGAAGAGATGGCCTCCATGACCAAGCGCAACGCTGAAAATGCCAGGCAAGCCAACGATTATGCCAAGCAGGCCAGGGAGGCCGCAGACAAGGGCATTGGCGACATGCACGGCATGTCCACCGCCATGGAAGCGATCAAGGGATCGAGCGCCGACATTGCCAAGATCATCAAAACGATTGAAGAGATCGCATTCCAAACGAACATTCTGGCGTTGAACGCCGCGGTGGAAGCGGCGCGCGCAGGCGAAGCGGGCATGGGCTTCGCCGTGGTGGCGGACGAAGTGCGGAACCTGGCGCAGCGCTGCGCCCAGGCGGCCAATGAGATTTCCGGCAAGATCGAGGGCGCCCTCACCAAAACCGCCCAAGGCGTCGAAATCAGCGGCAAGGTGGCGCAGTCCTTGAACGACATCGTCGCGAAAGTGCGGCGCGTGGATGAGTTGGTGGCGGAAGTTGCCGGGGCTTCGCGGGAGCAAACCGAGGGCCTCGCGCAAATCAACACCGTCGCGGTGCAACTCGACAAGGTGACGCAGAGCAACGCGGCCAGCGCCGAGGAAAGTGCCGCTGCGGCCGAGGAGTTGAACTCCCAAGCCCAAGTCATGAAACAGGCCGTGGGCAAATTGCTGGCCATGGTGGGCGGCAGATCGGCGAGCGAAGCACCGGCCGACGCATTCCGCCAGCGACCGCAGATTACGTTCCATTCAACACCGGAGGAATTGCCAAGGCTTACCAATCACATCGTTCGCACTGACGCCGGCCTGCGGAACCGCTCAACCAATCAAGGTGTGCCCGCCGCAAATCGCCGGCAGCAACTCCCGATGGGTGGCGACTTCAAAGATTTTTAGCCCACGGCCCCTTTCCCGCATTGACTCGACGGGAAAGAAGCGATTCCATGTTCCCATGCCAGCCGGCGCCACCGCATGACCGCCACGAACACCTTGGGCCGCCGCGCGGCTTTGGCGGCGGTGTACGGCGAACGATACGGGATGTCGCTCGTTTTCTTATGCCTCGCCGGCCTCCGCGTGCATCAGCTCGTGAACCCCAGTGGACCGGAGCGCGCTGCGATTGAAGCCGCCCCGCTCACCAGCATCGTCAGCCAGTTAATCTGGGTGCAATTATACTTGTACGTCGGCGTGCTGCTGTTGCTTGGCCGCCGCGTCAGGTCGCCGCCAGAAAAAATCTCGGACCTGCTGGTGCCGATGGGCACCACGTTCTTTTACCTCGCCTATTTCGCCATTCCCTGGTTCCCAGCGTGGCTAAGAGAAAACCGGTGTCCAACTGGCTGGCAGGCGGCTGGCGTGGCCGCGGGCGAGGTGCTCAATCTCCTTGGATTGTGGATTGCCGTTTGGGCGGCGGTGTATCTGGGAAGGTCCTTTGGCGTGCTGATCGAGGTGAGAAAGGTGGTCTTGGACGGGGCTTACCGGCGGATGCGGCATCCGATGTATGCGGGTTATCTTTGCTTCCTGGCGGGCTTTGCGCTCGCGAATTGCTCCCTGGCCGGCTTCATGCTGGTGCCGCTGCACATGGGATTGTTGCTCTACCGGGCGCGGCTGGAAGAGACGCGGCTGGCCGCCCGCAGCCCGGAATATGAGGCCTACCGCCGGCGCACCGGCTTTATTTTTCCGAAATTCGGGCAGTGAGAATCACGGCGGAAGGTGCGAAGTGCAACCTCGTTGTGCCAGCCTGTCCATCATCGGGCTACTGGCAGCCTTGCGATAGGCGCCCGGCATTTACGCCGCTTCAAAATCGGCTGGCGGCGAAAAATAGTTGACTGGTTATATAACTTCTTTTATGTTGCCCCCGCTATAGCGTCCAGCGGCTGGTTTGCGCACGGCGCGGCAAGAGCAATTATTTATGGGCCGAACCAGTGACGCGAAAGAAAAGCTTCTGGCCGTGGCGTTTGATCTCATCCATGAGAACAGTTACGGCACCGTGAGCGTGGACCACATTTGCCGCCGCGCGGGTGTCAACAAGGGGAGTTTTTACTATTTTTTCAAGACCAAGACAGACCTCGTGGTGGCGGCCTACGAGGAGCACTGGCGGCTCAAACTGCCGGATTACGAGCGGATTTTTTCGAAGCAGCACCCGCCGCTGCGGCGCCTGACGCTCTGGTGCGAATACACGATTGGAGTCCAAAAACGGCGGCGCGCGGAATACGGGCATGCCTGCGGCTGCCCCTACACCAGCCTGGGAGGGGAACTCGCCACCCGCGACGCCAAAGTCCGGCGCTCGGCGCAGGACTTGATTGAGCGCCATATCCAGTTTCTCGCCGGCGCGATCGCGGACGCGCAGCGCGCTGGCCAGGCGCAGTCCGGCAACGCCCGGGTGAAGGCGGCGCTGGTGCATTCGCTGGTCATCGGGCTTTCGCTGCGAGCCAAAATTTACGACGACTTGAAGGGGTTGCGCCATGCCCAGACGGCAATCCTCGGCCTGATCGGGGCTGGCCAACCAGCAAACTGACCTTTCGCCTATAATGCCTCGGTCATAGCCCGCACCGGATAAAAATTGTTATGTGGATTGTTCGTCTAGCCTTGCGCCGGCCCTACACGTTTGTGGTGGCCTCGCTGCTGTTGGTGCTGCTCACGCCGTTCATCCTGCTGCGCACGCCGACGGATATTTTCCCGGCCATCAACATTCCGGTCGTCAGCGTCATTTTTCAATATGCCGGCCTGGATGCCTCCGAGTTTGAGAAGCGCATCACTTTTATCGAGGAGCGCATCCTCACCGTAACGGTCGGCAACATCCAGCACACTGAATCCACTTCCTACAATGGCATCAGCGTCGTCAAAGTGTTTCTCCAGCCGGGCGCGTCGGCGGATTCCGCCCTGGCGCAAATCACCTCTGCGTCGCAGACCGCACTGCGGGCCATGCCGCCGGGCATCCAGCCCCCGTTGATCATCCAATACAACGCGTCCACCGTGCCGATTTTGCAATACAGCTTCAGCAGCCCGAAAATGTCGGAGCAGCAGATGTTCGACACCACCGCCAACCTAGTCCGCGTGGGCCTGACCACCACGCGCGGCGCCATGATTCCCTTCCCTTACGGCGGCAAAATGCGCGTCGTGGCCGTGGACTTGAACCTGCCGGCGCTCAAGGCGAAAAACCTGACGCCCCAGGACATTGTCAACGCGGTCAACGCGCAGAATCTCATCCTGCCCAGCGGCACGGCGAAAATCGGGGCCACCGAATACGACGTGACGGTGGACGCCAACACCCGTGTGATTGAGGACTTGAACCATCTGCCAGTGAAGGTCGTCAACGGGGCCACGATTTATCTGGGCGACGTCGCCCAGGTGCATGACGGCTACATGCCGCAGCAAAACGCCGTGCGCCAGGACGGCGTGCGCGGCGCGCTGTTGACCGTCATGAAAGCCGGCTCGGCCTCGACCCTTGACGTGGTGCGCAACATCAAGGCCATCCTGCCACGGGTGATGTCCACGGTTTCCCCCGATTTGCACGTCAAGGAATTTGCCGACCAATCCCTGTTCGTCCGCGCGGCCATCACCGGCGTGCTGCGCGAAGGTGTGGTTGCCGCCGCACTTACCGCAGTGATGATCCTGCTCTTTCTGGGTTCCTGGCGGAGCACCTTGATCATTGCGCTGTCCATTCCCCTTTCGGTTCTGTGTTCCCTGGCGGCCTTGAGCGCGCTGGGCGAGACCATCAATTTGATGACGCTGGGCGGCCTGGCGCTGGCGGTGGGAATTCTGGTGGACGACGCCACGGTGGCCATCGAAAACATCCATCGCCACATGGCGGCCGGCGAAAAACTGGAGGACGCCATCCTGATTGGTTCGCAGGAAATCACCCTGCCGGCATTCGTCTCCACACTGTGCATATGCATCGTGTTTGTGCCGATGTTTTTTCTGACCGGCGTGGCGCGGTATTTGTTTGTGCCGCTGGCCGAGGCGGTGGTGTTCGCAATGCTCGCCAGTTATGCCCTGTCGCGCACCCTCGTCCCCACGCTGGTGATGTGGTTCTACCGCAACGTGAAACTGCACGGCGAGCATATTGATGAAGCGAACGTGCCGGTGTGGCTGCTGCCGTTTGTGAAATCCCAGCGCGCGTTTGAATCCGGCTTCGACCGGTTTCGCGCCGGCTATCGCGCGCTGCTAGCCAGTTGCTTCGAGCATCGCCGCCCATTTGCGTCGATTTTCCTCGCCTTTTGCGTGGCCTCGTGGCTGTTGACCCTGGCGCTGGGCCAGGACTTTTTCCCCAGCGTGGATGCCGGCCAATTCTTGTTGCACATGCGGGCCGCCACCGGCACGCGGATCGAGGAAACCGAACGGCTCGCCGATCAGGTCACGCAAGCCATCGTCCGGGCCATTCCCGCGGACGATCTGGGGGGCACCCTGGAAAACATCGGCATCCCGAATTCGTCCATCAACTTGAGCTACAACACCAGCGGCGTCATCGGACCCGCGGACGCGGACATTCTCGTCTCGCTCAAACCGGGCCACGCGCCCACGGAAAAATACGTGCGCCAATTGCGCGACCAGTTGCACCGTGAGTTTCCGGGCGTCCTGTTTTATTTCCTGCCGGCGGACATCGTAAGCCAGACGCTGAATTTCGGATTGCCGGCGCCATTTGACATCCAGCTCGTTGGCCGCGACCAAGACACGGATAGGGCGCTCGCCAAGCGCCTGGCGGGACAGATCAGGAAAGTCCCAGGAGCCGTGGACGTGCGGGTGCAGCAGCCGGACAACTGGCCCCAGCTCCGCATTTCCGTGGACCGGACCAAATCGGCGGAAATGGGCCTCACCGAGTTCAATGTGGCAAATTCGGTGCTGCTGGGCTTGAGCGGCAGCAGCCAGGTGCAGCCGGCTTACTGGCTGGACCCCAAGGTGGGCATCCAATACCTCATCAATGTGCGCGCCCCCGAATACGTGATGGACTCGTTGCAACAGCTCGGCGCCATGCCCATCAGCGCCGGATTGCCGGGCGGGAGTGGCGCGCAGATATTGGAGAATCTCGCCTCCATTTCGCGCGTAAACATATCTCCCGTGGTTTCGCATTATGACATCATGCCGGTTATTGACATTTACGGGGGTGTGGATGGGCGCGATCTCGGCGGGGTGCTGGGCCAAATCCAGCCGCTGGTGGAAAAAATCAAAAAAGATCTGCCGCGGGGCAGCAGCATCGCCGTGCGCGGCCAAGCCGAGACCATGCGCACCAGTTATACCAACCTGGGGATCGGGCTGGTCGGCGCCATGGTCCTCATTTATTTCCTGCTCGTAATCAATTTCCAGAGTTGGCTGGATCCGTTCATCATCATCACCGCGCTGCCCGGCGCGCTGGCAGGGGTCGCGTGGGGCTTGTTCCTGGCACAAACCGCCTTGAGCGTCCCGGCCTTGATGGGCGCGATCATGACCATCGGCGTGGCCACGGCCAACTCCGTTCTGGTGGTGACCTTTGCGCGGGAAAACTTGCAGCGCGGCCTCGGCCCCGTTGCCGCCGCGCTGGAAGCCGGCGTCGGGCGCATCCGTCCGGTGCTGATGACCGCGCTGGCCATGATTATTGGCATGTTGCCCATGAGCCTCGGGATTGGCGAGGGCGGCGAACAAAACGCGCCTTTGGGCCGCGCGGTGATCGGCGGTCTAATTTTCGCCACCGTCGCCACCCTCTTTTTTGTCCCCGTCGTCTTCAGTTTTATGCACCGGAAACACGTTCTGGCCAAGGCAAGTTGAATTGATATCATGAGCACTCCTTCACCCGCTTCCACGCCCCCGATAAGATTGGGGCGGATTTTGCAGATCGTCATCGTCCTGGTCTTGATCGGGCTCGTCATCGGCTTCGCGCCGCGCTGGTTTTCGCGACAGAAGCTGCTCGCGGATACTCGCGCGGAGGCCGCGCCGGTGGTCGAGGCCATTCTGCCCTCCGCCGCGAAGGAGGACTTGGGCACGCCGCTGCCGGCGGAGGTGGAACCGTTCGTCCAGGCCACCATCCACGCCCGCGCCAGCGGCTACCTGAAAAGCTGGTTCGCGGACATTGGCGACCACGTGACCAACAACCAGATGCTCGCGGAAATTGACACGCCGGAACTGGATGAGCAATTGGCGCAGGCCAGGGCCGAACTGGACCAGGCCATGGCCACTCGCGATCTGGCCAAAATCACGGGCGACCGCTGGACGGAACTGCTCAAGACCGCCAGTGTGAGCGAACAGGAGACCGCGGAGAAAAAATCCGACTTTGTTTTGAAACAGGCGAACGTGGAAGCTGGCCGCGCCAACGTTCAGCGGCTCGAGGCGATGAAGAAATTTGACCGCGTGACCGCGCCCTTTGACGGCGTGATCACCGAGCGCAACACCGACATCGGCCAGCTCATTGCTTCCGGCAGCGGTCCGGAATTGTTCCGCCTGGCGCAGACCGATCCGCTGCGTGTGTATGTCCGCGTCCCGCAATCGCTGATTCACACCATCTCGGCCGGCCAAAAAGCCGCCCTGACGTTTCAAGACCTGCCGGGCCGGGTATTCGAGGCCACCGTCACGCGCACTGCCGGCGCCGTGGACTCAAGCTCGCGCACGCTCCAAGTGGAATTGCAGGTGCCCAATCCGCGCGGCGAAATCCTCTCGGGCAGCTACGCCCAGGTGAGCTTCAATGAAAGCGCCGCCGCCGATGTGCTCGTGCTCCCAGACAAGGCGTTTATTTTCCGCGCCCAGGGAATGCAAGCCGCCATCTTGGGCGACGATGGCAAGGCCCACTTGCGGTCCATCACGCTCGGACGTGATTTCGGCAGCACCGTTCAGGTGGTGGCGGGTTTGAAGGCCACCGACCGCGTTATCCTCAACCCGCCGGACGGCATCGCCGACGGCATGGCCGTGCGGGTAGCACAGACAGCCGAAACCAATTCTGTCCGATGAAACTGTTCCGATCAGAATTCAGGGCAAACAGTCCAAACGTGCGCCCTTGGATGTTGAATGGCCTCCTAATCGCTCTTTTGGCCGCGTCTCTCGCCGGGTGCGCCGTCGGCCCCGACTATCATCGCCCTGCCCCATTGCCCGCCCAAGCGGCTCCGAAAAACTTCAGCAGCGGCCGCACGAACCTCGTGCTCTGGAAAACCGCCGAGCCGTCCGCCGCGGAGCCCCGCGGTGAATGGTGGCGGATGTTCAATGATCCGGAACTGGGCCAGCTCGAAACCCTCGCGCTGACTAATAATCAGAACCTGGCCGCCGCCGCCGCGAGACTGGCTCAGGCCCGCGATCTGGCCGCCGCGGCGCGCTCGGAATTTTACCCGCAGCTCAACGCCGGCGGCACGCCCGGCGGCGACCTTACCCGCCAGCGCACAAGCGCCAACGAGCCGCAAAACGGCCTGGCCTCCGGCACAGCGCACACTTACACCACCTTCACGGCCCCAATCTACCTCGGCTGGGAATTGGATTTGTGGGGCCGCGTGCGCCGCCTGTCTGAGGCAGCTCATGCGCGTATAATCGCCAGCGCGGACGACCTGGAGTCCGCCAAACTCGATGTGGCCGCCGAGGTCGCCGCCGATTATTTCTCGGTGCAAACCCTCACTGACGAATACACGCTCATCGCCAACACGATTGAAACGTATCGCCGCTCGCTGGAACTCACGCAAAACCGGCGGCGCGGAGGCATCGTATCCGATCTGGATGTGGCGCAGGCGGCCACCCAACTGCACAGTGCCGAGGCCCAATTGCCGGACATTCAATTGCGGCGCGCACAGACGCAACACGCCCTCGCCATCCTCTGCGGCCGGCCGCCAATGGATTTTTCCGTGGCCACAAATCTGCAAGCGGGTCCAACCATCCCGGCCATACCGCCGGGGTTGCCGGCTGAATTATTGGAACATCGCCCGGACATCGCCGCCGCCGAGCGCCGCATGGCCGCTGCGAATGCGGATGTCGGGGTGGCCAAGGCCGCGTTTTTTCCGGCCATTAAATTTGATGGACTCGCTGGTCTGCAATCCGTCAGTGCCGGCTCGTGGTTCGACTGGCCAAGCCGTTTCTGGTCCGTAGGCCCCAGTCTGGAACTGCCGCTGTTCACCGGCGGGTTGAACACCGCAAACCTGGCGCGCACCCGCGCCGCCTATGATGAAACCGTGGCCAGTTACCGCCAGACCGTGCTCGGAGCATTTGGCGAAGTGGAAGACAATCTCGCCGCACAACATTGGCTTGCAGACGAATGGAACGCGGAAAACCAGGCCGTCGTGGCCGCGCAGCATGCCCTCGACATTGCCAATAACCGGTATCGGGCCGGATTGGTGACGTACCTTGACGTGGCCACCGCGCAAACCGACGCGCTGATCCAGGAACGCAACGCCGTGGAACTCCAAGGCGCACGGCTGACTGCCTGCGTGAACCTCATGAAAGCCCTCGGAAGCGGCTGGACGGACACTGATGCCCCATCATTGAAGCATTAAAGTGTTACTACGGCCCGCCCCTCCGCTTCACGGTTCACGCGCATGACGCGCCGTATTGCAGACATTCCTGTCTGCGGGAACATACCCGATAGCTATCGGGGCAGTTCCCAAACTGGGTGCACGGGACAGGAAAGTCCTGTGAACTCACAGGCTGGAAAGCCTGCGCTTAACGCCTCACTCCAGCACTTGCTCAATCATGTCCATGGGCACATTGCATCCAAATTTCACCCGGCCAAGCTTCTCCGCCAGTACAAACTTCACTTCCCCGCCGCTGACTTTCTTGTCAAGTCGCATTGCGGTGAACAGTCTCTTGCGTTGGGCGGGGTTTGTCTTGATCTTCACCGGGAGACCGGCGTGGACAAATATTTTCTCAATCCGCGCCACGTCGCCTGAAGGCAGGCCGAGTATTTTGTGCGACAACTTCGCCGCCGCGACCTGGCCAATCGCAATTGCTTCACCGTGAAGGAATTTACCGTATCCCGAGCTATTTTCAATGGCGTGGCCGATGGTGTGGCCGAAATTCAGAATTGCCCGCAAACCGCTTTCCGTCTCATCCTGGCCCACCACCTCCGCCTTGATTTCACAGCAACGGGCAATCACCGAGGCGACCATGGCGGCCTCGCGCTGGAGCAGCTTTGGCAGGTTGCGTTCGAGCAGCGCGAAGAGCACCGCGTCATAAATGATGCCGTTCTTGATGATTTCGGCCAGCCCGGAGACGTATTCCCGCTTAGGCAAGGTCTTCAACGTGTCGAGGTCGCACAACACCAGGCGCGGCTGGTAAAAAGCGCCGACCAGATTCTTGCCGGCCTTGAGGTTCACCCCGGTCTTGCCTCCGACCGAACTATCCACTTGCGCCAACAGCGTCGTGGGCGCCTGCACAAACGGGATGCCGCGCAGATACGTAGCCGCCACAAAGCCCGCGAGATCGCCCACCACCCCGCCGCCCAGGGCCACTATGAATGATTTTCGCTCCAGCCGGTGTGCAGCGAGGTGATCGTAACAGTGCTCCACCATGGCCACGCGCTTCGATTTTTCCCCGGCGGGTACGGTTACCAGCACCGCCTCAAATCCGGACGCGGCAAGCGATTTCAGCGCGGCGCCGGCAAAATGATTGCCCACGTTGGCGTCCGTGATGACGGCGCACCGCTGGCCAAACTTGAGCGCGGCACACTCCGCCCCCAACCGGGGCAGCAGATCGCTGCCGACCTTGATGACATAACTGCGATTGCCGAGTGCAACTTGAACGAGGCGCATGGCGGTAGGATAATCGGCGCCCGGCCCGTGTCAAAAAGTTTGGGGCTGTGGCACTTGCGGTGGTTCACCTCAAACTGCTATGCTCTGCCCACATGAATCCGGCCGCAGTTCCCGAGTTCTTCAATTTCACTGGCGACATCTTTGACGGCTGGGCGCGTTCCCATCCACGAAACCCTGCCTTGTGGTGCGTGGATGGCGTGACCGGCGTGGAGCAGCGATTCACCTTTCAGGAGTTTTCCCGGCTGGGCGCGCAAGCGGCCAATGTTTTCCGGTCAAAAGGCGTGCGCCGGGGCGACCGCGTGCTCGTGATGCTGCCGCGCATCTGGCAATGGTGGGCGGCCATGCTCGGCCTGACCCGGCTGGGCGCGGTGCCCATTCCGGCCACATTGCAGCTTACGCCGCGCGACGTGGCCTATCGCCTCAAAACTGCGCGAATCCACGCCGTGCTCACCAACGCCGATGGCTTGGCCAAAGTGGAGGGCTTTGACGGTCTTTGTCTGGCCACCTGCGCGCCGCCCACGGGATGGGTGGATTTCAATGCCGCCTTGAAACTTGCCGCCGCGGAGTTTGCCGGCGAACGAACCCGCGCGAACGATGCGGGCATCATTTACTTCACCAGCGCCACCACGGGCGAGCCCAAGATGGTCTTACACACCCAGGCCAGCTACGGCCTTGGGCATCGCGTCACCGGCGAATTGTGGCTGGACTCCAAGCCGGGCGATGTGCACTGGAATATCTCCGACCTCGGCTGGGGCAAGGCTGCTTGGTCCAGCTTCTTCGGTCCCTGGCACATGGGCGCGTGCGTTTTTGCCGTGGATATCCATGGCAAATTCGAACCCTCCCACACGCTGGATCTGCTGGCGCAATTCCCCGTCACCACTTGGTGTGCGCCGCCCACCGCCCTGCGGCTCATGGTGCGCCAAAATCTTCCAAAATGGAGATTCCCTCACCTAAGACATTGCGTGACAGCGGGCGAGCCGTTGAATCCGGAGATCATTAAGCTGTGGAAATCCGCCACCGGCCTTGACCTCTATGAAGGCTACGGCCAGACCGAGAGCGTCATTCTCGCGGGCAATTTTCGTTCGCAGCGCCGCGTAGTGCGCCCGGGTTCCATGGGCACCGCCACGCCGGGCTTCGATTTGGCGTTGCTGGACAAGGCATTGTGTGAAGTGCCCGACGGCAACGAAGGGGAGATCGCCGTGCGCGTGAACCCCGCGCGCCCACTCGGGTTGTTCCGGGAATACTGGCTGAACCCTGAGGAATCCGCCGCCAAATTTCAAGGGGATTGGTATCTCACCGGCGACCGTGCCGTCCGCGACTCGGAGGGATATTTCTGGTTCGTGGGCCGCGCGGATGATGTCATCAAGAGCGCCGGCTACCGCATCGGGCCGTTTGAAGTGGAAAGCGTCCTGCTCGAGCATCCCGCCGTGCTCGAAGCCGCGGTCGTGGGCAAGCCCGACCCGGTGCGCGGGCAGATCGTCAAGGCGTTCGTCATTCTGCGCGATGGATTCACCGCCGACGACGAACTGAAGCACGAACTCCAGCAGCACTGCAAGCATGTTGCCGCGCCATATAAATACCCCCGGGAAATCGAGTTTCTCGGCGAACTGCCCAAAACCGTCAGCGGCAAAACCCGCCACGTGGAACTCCGCCACCGGCAAACAGCGCTAGAGGCGCGATAGGAACGCGGGTTTCCGACCAGGCTCGATCCCACCTCCGACCGGCAGCAATCTGGGAAAAGTCCTACGCTTGTACCGCAGACATACTGTCCGCGGGTTCACGGGACATTTTGGTCCCGTGTTTCCGATTGAAACTGCCGACGTGAGAGTCGCCAGAACCCGCAGGTTTGGAAACCTGCGCTACGGAGTATTCATTTGCGGGCTCTTTGCATTCATAAAACATAAATCATCAATCATAGATGTTCTCCCATGGATGTTCTCCCCAATCC
>Ga0302320_10017939_pt1 | contig 14313 bp, 11 predicted proteins | sample Bog_T0_3_FD_202130 | JGI IMG/M metagenome (GOLD analysis project Ga0302320, IMG submission 202130) | Peat permafrost microbial communities from Stordalen Mire near Abisko, Sweden - Bog_T0_3 | ecosystem: Environmental > Terrestrial > Soil > Wetlands > Peat | place: Sweden: Abisko, Stordalen Mire...
CAGCGTGGTGGAACGTCGGGAACGCTTCCGCGCACAGTTCGACTGGTTCCGCGCGGCCGTGGTGAATGAACCGCGCGGATCGGACGTGCTGGTTGGCGCGCTGCTGCTCCCGCCGGAGGACCCAAGCTGCGCGGCCGGTGTGATCTTCTTCAATAACGTCGGTTGCCTGAACATGTGTGGCCATGGTGCCATCGGCCTTGTGACGACGCTTGCCTCGATGGGACGCATCGGGCCGGGCGAACACAAGATCGAAACGCCCGTGGGCATCGTCACGGCCTGCCTCGATGAGAGCAGCGCGGTGACGATCGAGAACGTGGCCAGTTACCGCCATGCGGGAGACGTGCCCTTGGAAGTCGAGGGCCACGGCCGCGTGCATGGCGACGTGGCCTGGGGTGGCAACTGGTTCTTTCTGGTGCATGACCACGGCCTGGCGGTCACGCTCGCCAATCTCGAACGACTCTCGGACCAGGCATGGAAGATCCGGCAGGCGTTGCCGCGTGGCGGCATCACGGGGGCCAACGGCCAGGAGATCGATCACATCGAACTTTTCGGCCCGCCGGAACATCCGCAGGCCGACAGCAAGAACTTCGTGCTCTGCCCCGGCCGGGCCTATGACCGTTCGCCCTGCGGCACGGGCACCAGCGCCAAGCTGGCCTGCCTGGCGGCCGACGGCAAGTTACGGCCCGGCCAGGTCTGGCGGCAGGAAAGCATCGTGGGCAGCATTTTCGAGGGCAGCTACTGCGAGCGCGAGGGCCGCTGCTATCCGCGGATTCGCGGTTCGGCCTATATCACCGCCGAGGCGACGCTCGTGCTCGATCCGCAAGACCCGTTTGTGTATGGGATACCGTCTCTCGATGCATCGTCGCCGTTGGCTCCGGGTTAAACGACTTGACCGTTTCATGCGTACAACAAGCGACATAATCATCGTGGGAGCCGGAATCGTCGGCGCGGCATGCGCGCGGGCGTTTGCCCGCGATGGCCTGCGGGTGACGATCGTCGATGCGGCGATGATCGGGGGCGGAGCGACCGCGGCCGGCATGGGGCACGTCGCGGTGATGGACGACAACCCCGCGCAGCTTGCGCTGACCCACTACTCGCATCAACTCTGGCAGGAACTGGCCGCCGAATTGCCGGAGGATTGCGAATACGATCCGTGTGGAACGCTCTGGGTCGCGGCCGACGACGAGGAACTTAGCGCCGCGCGGCAGAAACTGGCGACGCTCGGCAACCGCGGCGTCCGCGCCGAGTTGCTCGATGCACAGCAGTTGGCGGAGGCCGAACCGCAACTTCGTTCAGGCCTAGCCGGAGGGCTGCTCCAAGGGGACGACCTGATCGTCTATCCGCCCTGCGTCGCCCGATATATGATCGATCAGGCCCGCGAGAAGGGCGCGGAGCTTCGGCTGGACAGCCCGGTGGCATCGCTCGGCGGCGACCACGTTCTTCTGGCCGACGGCACGCGGCTGGCGGCTGGCCACGTCGTCAACGCGGCGGGAACGGCGGCCGTGCGGCTCACACCGGGCCTGCCCATCTGCCCGCGCAAAGGGCACCTCGTCATCACCGATCGCTATCGCGGCTTCATCCGCCGGGAACTCGTCGAGTTGGGCTATATCAAGAGCGCGGCGGGCGGGGCGACCGAGTCGGTGGCCCTGAACGTGCAACCGCGGCGTACCGGGCAACTGCTCATCGGTTCCTCCAGACAGTTCGGCGTCGAGTCCGACAAAGTGGAACCGGCGATTCTCGGCCGGATGCTCCGCCGTGCGATCGAATATCTTCCCGGGCTGGCCCGACTCAGCGCGGTTCGCTCGTGGACCGGTTTTCGTGCCGCGACGGACGACAACCTTCCCTTAATCGGTCCCTGGCCGACGGTGCCCGGATTGTATCTCGCCACCGGCCACGAAGGGCTGGGCATTACCACGGCGCTAGCCACGGCCGAACTGCTGGCCGACATGCTCGCCGGGCGTAAATCGAAGATTCCCCGCGAACCATACCTGCCGGAGCGGATTCATGGATGAAGTCATACCCGTCAACGTGAACGGACGCGCGGTCGAAGTGCCAGCGGGCTGCACGGCCGCGGTGGCGCTGGCCATCGCGGGCGTGGACCTGGCGCGGCTTTCGGTCAGCGGCACGCCGCGCGGGCCGATGTGCGGCATGGGCATCTGCTTCGAATGCTGCGCGACGCTCGACGGCCGCCCGCACCAGCGCACCTGCCAGGCCGTCTGCCACCCTGGGATGGAGATTCGCACCGATGCCGACGCATGAACGCTTCGAAGTCCTTGTCGTTGGCGCTGGGCCGGCCGGCATCGCCGCCGCATGCGCCGCGAGCAGCGGAGCCAAGGTCGGCTTGATCGACGACAATCCTTCGCCCGGCGGCCAGATTTGGCGGAGCGGCAAGCCGGCAGCCGGCGATCACCGGGCCGATCATTGGTTACGACAACTCTCACAGACCAAGCTTATGCGCTTGTACCGAACGCAAATCGTCGCCGCGCCCGAGCCGGGCCTGCTCCTGGCAGAGTACGAGGGCGAGCCGGTCGAACTGTCTTACGATAAGCTGATTCTCGCTTGCGGGGCACGCGAACGGTCCATCCCTTTTCCCGGCTGGACCTTGCCCAATGTCGTCGGCGCAGGCGGATTGCAGGCGCTCGTCAAGGCGGGGCTGCCGGTGAAGGGCAAACGAATTGTAATCACTGGCAGCGGGCCGTTGCTGCTCTCGGTGGCAGCCTATGCACGGCAACTTGGAGCGGCCGTCCCGCTGGTGGCCGAGCAGGCCGCCTGGTATCGTGTCGCCGGGTTCGGGCTGCAACTTCTTTGGCTTAGTCCCGGCAAGCTTTGGCAAGGGACTGGCTATCGCTGGTCGCTGCGGAACACGCGCTACCTGACCGGTTGCTGGCCGACGGCCGCCCATGGCAGCGCGAAGGTCGAATCCGTCACCTTTCAGCTTGGCGGACAGACGTGGACCGAACCGTGCGACATGCTGGCTTGCGGTTTCGGCCTGGTGCCCAATCTCGAATTGCCGATCCTCTTGGGTTGCCAGGTCCGCGATGGAGTAGTCGTCGTCGACGCGCGACAGGAAACCAGCGTGCCGGGAGTCTATTGCGCCGGCGAGATCACGGGCGTCGGCGGGGCGGAACTCGCGCTGCTTGAGGGCCGGATCGCGGGGCTGGCGGCGATTGGAAATACCCGCGACGCGGCCCGCTATTTCACGGCTCGGGGACGTGGCGTGCGTTTCGCGGCCGCCCTGAATCGGGCCTTTTCGCTGCGGCACGAGTTGCGGGAACTGCCTGACGACGATACATTCGTATGTCGCTGCGAAGACGTTACGCACCAGCGTTTGCAGGTCTTGTCATCGTGGCGGACGGCCAAGCTGTACACGCGCTGCGGCATGGGCCGATGCCAGGGACGGGTGTGCGGCCCCGCCGCCGCGTTCCTCTTTGGCTGGAAACACGAGTCGGTCCGCCCGCCGCTATTTCCTACCACCGTAGAGACCCTAGCGGGCCTGCCAACCGGCGAAAAGAGAAACCACGAATAATACGAATCACACGAATAAGAAATCCAATGTTCTCCTGCTGCATTATTCGTGTGATTCGTGGTTTCAAATTATTTGGTGTTTCGTGTTTGAGAGTACCTGACCGGAGTTTTATAGTATGACTGGCACCTTCCGTGGGGTCTTTCCCGCCATGATCACGCCGATGACCGAGAGCGAGGAGCTTGATCTTTCCAAGCTCGAAGCCTTGGTGGAATACCTGATCGGCGCCGGCGTGCAGGGATTGATTCCGCTGGGCAGCACGGGCGAGTTCTACGCCTTGACGTCCCAAGAACGTCAGAAAGTGCTCGAAACCGTGGTCCGTGCGGCCGCGGGGCGCGTGCCTGTGGTGGCCGGGGTCAACGCCGCCGCGACCCGCGAGGTCGTGCAGTACGCCCGCGAGGCCGAAGCCCTGGGGGCCGCGGGCGTGCTGGTCGCCCCGCCCTATTATTCCCTGCCCCGTCCCGACGAACTGTTGGAACACTACCGCGCCGTCGATCGGGCCATCGGCGTTCCGATCATGCTCTACAACTATCCGGGCCGCACCGGCGTCGACATGAAGCCCGAATTTCTGGAACGCCTGGCCGAGTTGAAGAATGTCCGTTACGTCAAGGAGAGCACCGGCGAAACGGCCCGGATCAGCGAGATCATCCTGCGCTGCGGCGACCGCCTGCAAGTCTTTTGCGGCTGCGACACGGTGGTGCTGGAGAGTTTCGTCCTGGGTGCAACGGGGTGGGTGGCGGGCATTGCCAACGTCCGTGCGGCGGAGCACGTTCATCTCTACCAAATTCTCGCGAATGGAGATTACGCCGCCGCGCGCGAATGCTTCTTTCGCTTGCAGCCGCTGCTGGCGTTGATCGAAGGCAGTGGCAAGTACACGCAGTTGGTCAAGGCCGGTTGCCGGTTGGAAGGCCGCGACGCCGGCCCGCCGCGACGACCCTTGCTACCGCCGATCGAAGAAGAGATTCAACCTCTCCGCGCCGCATTGGCCATGTTGAACAAACAGGAATAAACCACGAATCACACACAAAATATGTCATCCATCAATTATCCTTTGCTCATGGCGGGCATTCCGCAACTGAACTCGGCCCTCTACCACCGCATCCGCTTCCTTGTGGGCGATCCGACGGCCTACATCCAACTGCCGCAGGCCGACGGCGGCGTCCGGTCGGTGTTGATCCTGCGCGACATCGAAATGGACCGTGCCCGTCGGTTCGCGCGGGCGACCGAAGTGGCCTGCCCTCGTGACTTCGCACCGGAAGGCGGACTCTCCGGCGATCGTGAAACGGCCACGGCTCAGGCGGCCGCCGAGTGCCTGCGCCGCGCAGGCGTGACGCAGATCGTGGCCGATCGCACGCTGCCGCTGATCTTCGCCGAAGAGGCCCGCGCGGCGGGCATCGGCGTCGTCTGCGATGCGAGCATCGGCGTCACCGACCGCCGCCGCAAGGATACCGATGAATTGCAACACATTCGCGATGCCCAGGCGGCCAACGAGCAGATCATCGATCGCACCTGCCGCATGATCGCCCGGGCCGAGACCGGCCGCGATGGCGTGCTCATGCACGAAGGCGGGCCACTCACGGCCGAGCGCGTGCGGGCGATCATCAACCACTGGTTCATTGATCTGGGTTACGTCAATCCGCCCTCGATCATCGCCGGCGGTCCGGTCGGCGGCGATTGCCACGACCTCGGCCACGGCCCCTTACGGACGGGCGAGCCGGTGATCGTCGATGTCTTCCCGCGGAACGGTACGACGCTTTATTACGGCGACTGCACGCGCACGGTCGTGCATGGCGACATTCCTGATGTTGTGGCCCGCATGCATGCGGCCGTGTGCGCGGCCAAGCGGGCCGGCATGGCCGCCGCGCGGGCCGGCGTGACGGGCGAAGACGTGCATCGGGCGACAATCGCGGTGATCGAACAGCACGGCTACAAGACGGGGCTGCCGCCGGCCGACGCCCCGGACGACTACTGTTCCATGCCCCACGGCACCGGCCACGGCGTCGGTCTGGAGTGCCACGAGCCGCCGCTGTTGGATTTCAAGGGGCCGGAGTTGCTCGAAGGGGAACTGGTCACGATCGAGCCCGGTCTTTATCGTCGCGACCTCGGCGGCGTGCGGGTCGAGGACATCGTGTTGATTCACGCCGACTGCTGCGAGACCCTCAACCGGCTGCCGGAAGGGCTGGAATGGAAATAGACGCCGCTCGGTATGTAATCGTCCGGGATTGCGAAGCGGGCCACGCGACGCTAGAATAATGTTGGACAGTCGATGATGGTTCGGCGCCAAGGAGCAGCAAATCATGTCAGCAGGTGTTGAGGCTAGCGCGGTTGATGTCGGTAGCCTGATGGCCGACGTAATCGAAATCACGAAAGAGCTTTTTCCCGGGGTCGTCTCAATCGACGTCACGGAGGATCCGGAATTCCCGAAAACCCGTCTCACAGCAATTGTGGCGCAGGCGAGCGGGCCCGTCGAAAGCATTGTGAGCCGGCGAGGCGAATGGCACGAGCGCGTCGCACAACTCGGCGAGCCGTGTTCCAACCTCTGTCTCTCGTTCAACTTCCCGGAATGAACGCCAAAGATTTCATTGATTTCGCCGCAAAGATTGCCGCGACCTACTCGGACGCCGCGGCTTGCCGTTCCTCGATCAGTCGGGCGTATTACGGCGCGTTCCACATCGCAAAGTCGTTTTTGGATCGCCTTGGTTCTCGACCGTTTCAAAATGCAAATGCCCATATCTTCGTCCAGCATCGTCTTATGAACTGCGGGCATCACCAGGCGGTGCGGGCGGGGCGCTTTTTGCGGGACCTCTTTAGGGATCGTCTTCTTGCGGACTACAGCTTGCCGGTGCGCCGCGTGGAAAACGTAGAATATGCTAGGGTCGCTGTGGAATCGGCACGAGAAGTTCAAAGCTTAATCGAAGCCTGTGCTTGCGACGAAGCGATCGTGCAAATTAAGGCCGGTCTCGCAGATTATGAGCGGAGAATCTCAGGCACGTAGCATGGAGGGCGCAAATTCGTCCCTTCCGCCAGAAGGGTCCTACTTCTTCGGCGCCGTCGTAACCAGGATGCTCTTCGTCAGATACTTCTGCGCCACGCGGACCACGTCCTCCTTCGTGATAGCCCGGATCTGGGCGTCGAATTTCGTGTCGTAGTCGTAGCCCAGGCCCAGTATCTCGTCGATCGCGGCCGTGCGGGCCTGGTCGGCAATGGTCACGTTTTCCTGGGCGTGCAAGGCGACGATCTGGTCGATGGCCGTGCGGAACTCGTCGTCGGGAATGTCGCCCTGCTTTGCTCGCTCCAAGTTGCGGCGAATCCGCTGGACCACCTCGTCGAGCTTTTCGGGCCGGGTCTGCGACGAGACGACGAAGAAGCCCGGTACGGGGCCGATCATTTCGTGCGAAGAGACATAGTAGACCAGCCCTTCGCCGCGAAGCTCGTTGTGCAGCCATCCGCCGGGCGTGCTGTAGCCGTTGAGGATCGCCCGCAGCACGGTCATCGCCGCGTGGTCCTCCTTGTCGTAAATGCCTTCGCAGGGATAGGCCAGCATGAGCATGGCGGTGTCCTTGCCGGTGGCCTTGTTGACGGTCTTCGACTCGGCGATGGCATTGCTCCGGGCGGCGAACTCGACCGGCTTGCGCTCGCCGGCAGGCAGATCGCCGAAATACTTCTTCACCAGGGCCAGGGCCTCGGCCGGTTCGATGTCGCCGAAGACGGTCACGACCATGTCGCCCGGCACGAACCATTCGTCATGGAGCTTCTTGAGATCGGCCACGGTCAGCCCGTTGACGGTGTCCACATTGCCCTCGGGATTCGTGTGATAGGCCGAGGTGCGGGGGAGCGCGTCGAGGAACAGTTCTTCGACCTCGGCGTTGGCATCGGCGCTGCGGTTTTGGATATCGGCCACGAAGGCCGACTGGGCGCGTTTGAAATGGTCTTCGGGCAGGGCCGGATCGAGCAGCGAATCGGCGAACAGCGCGGCCGCTTTGGGGAAGTCTTCTTTCAGGCAAATCGCGTTGCCGGAGAAGGTGAAACGGCCCGAGCCGAAATTCATGCCGCCGCCAATGGAATCGAAGTAGGCGGCAATTTCGGCCGCGGTCGCGCCACGGTTGGTACCTTTGTCGAGCAGATCGGCCAGCAGGGCGGCGCGGCCGGCCGTCTGTTGGCTGTCGGTCGAACTGCCGCCCAGCACGTGGGCCTGGATGTCCACCAGCGGCAGGTTGGGGACCCGCTTGACCAGCACGCGCAGGCCGTTGGGGAGGCGTTCCATCCGAATCTTGCCGCCGCCGGACTCTCCCTCGACGGCCGCGCCCTTGGGAGCGCCGCCCGGCGGCGCGATGATCACGCGATTCAAGCGCGAGGGCACGAAGTATTTCCGGGCCGCCGCGCGAATCTCGGCCGCGGTCACCGACTGAATCTTCTCCGTGTACGTGCTGTCGAACAGCGGGTCGGCGGTAGTCAGGTAGCTGATGCCCAGGCTTTCCGCCTGCTGCTGGACCGTTTGGTGCTGGAAGACCAGTTCGGCCGCTTTTTGTTTCTTGGCCCTGGCCAACTCGGCAGGGCTGACTTCCTCGTTGCGAAGCTGATCGACCATCCGCAGGATTTCTTGCTCGGCGGCCCGCCAGGTGTCGGCATTGCTCGTGGCGGTCACGGCGAAATAGCCGCGGACGAAGTGCGGTGTCTCGCTGAACGCTCCCACGTTGAGCACCAGCGGCGTGGGGCACTCGTACTTCAGCTTCCGCACCAGCCGCGAGCTTTCACCCTGCCCGAGAATATAGGCCGCCAGGTCGATCGCGTACATGTCGTGCTGCGAGAGCGTGACGGTGGGCCAGGCCAGGGCGAAATCGTAAACGGTGCCGTCCATCTCGCGCACCGCCTCGCGCGGCGCAAGCTGCTCCGGCTCTTCGGGCAGCGCGATGTACGTCTCCCGGCCTCGCGGCGTGCTGGCCCACTGCTTGGCGACGTGATCCAAAACGTCCTGCGTCTTGACGTCGCCCACCACGACGAAAATCTGATTGTTGGGCACGTAGCGCTCGTGATAGAAGTCGATGATCGTCTGGTTCGTCGTGCCGTTGAGCACCTGGAGGTAGCCGATCACCGGGTGCCGGGCCGGATGGACCGCATAGACCGTCAGATCGAGTTGATCGGCCAGCACGTGGCCCCGGTCGTCTTCGTCGTCGGCCAGTTCGCGGCGCACGACCTTCAACTCCCGCTCGAACTCCTTGGGCTCGAACGTGATGTGCTGCATGGAGTCGGCGACCAGTTCGATCGACGTCATGACGTTGCGCGCCGGGCAGTCGATGAAGAAGGTCGTGTGGTCGTTGGTGGTGTAGGCATTGGTAACGCCGCCAAACGAGGCGATGATCTGCTCGATCTGCTTCTCGCCGCGATGCGTGGTAGTGCCGCCCGCGACGACGTGTTCCAGCACGTGGCTCAATCCGGCGCCCAGGTAGCGGCCCTCGAATGCGCTGCCCGTGTTCTCCACATAGCAGCGGACGGTAGCCACCGGCGCCGTGTGGTTCTCCTCGACGATGACCGTCAGGCCGTTGGCCAGTTTGGCCAGGGTGACGTTTTCAGGCAGGTGCTGCACACTGGCATAGGGAGAATGCACGGGAGCAGGCGACTGAATGACCTTCGGCTCGTCGGCCGCGAGGAGGATTGAGGACGCAAGGAAGAGCAGTTGGAAGGCAATAATCGATTGTTTGAGAAAACGCATTGCTTGCTCCTGGTAATCGAGAATCAATAGGTCTCTTGCAACTCGCCGCGCATCCGAAGTTCGTGGTGGCTTGCCGCAATCCCGTTTGGTCGTTTATTACCGCCGGGTGGATTCAACTGAGACAACACAGGCAGATTTGAGGGAAAGGCAAGGTACTCCTGAAGGAGCGACTTAGCTTCATCGGTTTTCGCGGCATCGAGTTCTTGCAGCAACTGACGCATTCGCCGACGGGCTTGGACAAGTGCCGCGCGGTTGAGACGGCATATTTCAATGATCTGCCGGCCAATCTCCGTAATGCCATGAACGGATCCGTCAGAAACAACTCGAAGATGCTTTCCCAAGCCTTCCTTGCAAGGGTCAGTCGGCAGCGAACTATCCTGTTTGATGGAATTACAGCGACAACACGCATAGACAAGATTGTCGTAGTCGCGCTCTTGTCCGGGATACGACGCTCGCGGGCGAACGTGGTCGACACCGAAGGAACCGTCGCCATCCGCACACCATGCCTCTCGCCAAAGGCAATAGACACAACGGAATCGGAACTCGTCCCGCAACCACGGCTTGAACGACCTATAGTCCGCGTAACCCAATGGGCCGTGCAACCGCTCGTGGCGGTCGGTGGGATATTCCCAAGGCCGTTTGCTGGTCATTCCGCACCACCGAGAATGCTACGTGCGGACGCTTCCATACGCGCTACATCATTGAGCCTCGCCAAATCAAACTCCTCAACCTGTCGGTCCGCAAGTTCCTGCAATTGCTGAAGTTCCGCCTGTTCGTTCTCCGACAGACCGCTGTGGAATTGCTTTTCGATCAGCGCAACGCGACGCCTGTTCACAACGGTCCACTGCGCGAGATCAAGGGGAGGCTGCATGCCGCTTTCCAGCAGCCGGGAAGCCAGTCGGTCGACTGGAATGTTCTCCACTTCCGCGCGGGTCCGCAGCCGTCCGGCGAGCGGGTCTGCGACTGTAATCGTCAGCGACATTTTCATGGTCCTTAGACTGATTCCCGGTCTTGGCTCTTCACCCACAGATAATTCTACTCTGACAAGTTGCGTATGCAATCCAAGTTTACAGATGCGCCGCCTGCTCTGCGACCCGTTGGAGGGGGATGGTTGGCCTAACTCCCAGTTGAATGGCTAAGTGCCGACGCTACAATGGCGCGCGGCAGGATATCCTTGTGCCGGACATTTGACTGACCAATCGCTAGCACAGGAAACCGCCATGAACATTGCGCAAATCAAGGGGTCCTATGAGAGCCTTTGGGCTGACAAGTGCAAGTCATTTGTGCTTGCATTTCTCCAGGCTCATCAACGCGAACGCGGTCCCGTAGGCCTGATGGTAGTTGTACATGGGAAAGTCCCACCAGCTACCGTCCGGTTGCTGCAAGTGCAGAAGCACCTGGGCCAGGTGGTCCTGCCGCTCGGGCCGCTGTTGGGTCGGAAGAATGTCGATGCAGCGGGCCGCGTAATAGTGGCCGTAGTAGAAGAAGTAGCCGGCCACCTGAAACCACGACTCGTGCGGAACGGGCCGCTTGCGACCGATATCGAGCCATAGCTCGCGGGCGAAAAGGCGATCGAGCCAGGTCTCCATGATTTCGTCCGTGACCTGCTTGTCGCCCCAGAGCCGCATGGCCAGGTTGCAGGCCTGCGAGCGGCCCAGGCTGCCGCCCGGCCGATTGACGGGCAGCATGGGCACGTACTTCAGGTATTCGCCGTAGTCGTAACTGAAATCGGGCTTCCGCTGCCGCAGCAGCGAGGCCATGCCGCGATCGACGATATTCTGCGGCACGAAGATGCCTTCCTTGCGGGCCTCATCGAGCACCACCAGGACCGTGGCGGTGACGAAGCTGATCGTCGAACCGTTGGGGCGCTGCGTCTGAAAATCGAAATCGTCGTAATAGCACCAGCCCCCGGAGAGGCACTCGTAGCGCACCAGCATGCCTATCTGCTGTTCGATCTGGGTGCGAATCCGCTTGCAGCGCGCGGGGTCCTTGGCGTGCCGGTGCAGGAGGTGGACGTAGGCGTCGATGGAGTAGGCATGGGCCCAATTGTTGTAGAGCGCGTCTTCCGAATTGCGGCGGACGTGCGGCAAGTTCTCCATCATCCAGGCCTCCGCCCGATCGATGGCCCGATCGACCTCCGGTCCGCCGCCGACTTCCGTCAGGGCCGAAACGCAGAGCGAGGTCACCGCGGCCCGAAACGACTGGTGCGCGCCGGGCACGGGGGCATAGATTTCCTCGGGGCGCGAACTTCTCTCGGAGCCCCATGAGCCGTTGGCGTTTTGGGTCTTCAGCAGAAAGGCCACGCCGCGGCCGATCGAGGCGTCGATCTGTTTCGGATCGGGCCGCGGCACCGGCTTGGGCTTAGGACCGATCTCGGCCAGCGAAAGCGGCGCGGCCTTGACGTCGCGAGCGGTCGCCGTGCCGTCGGCGGCGCGGCAACAAGGCGAAACGGCGCCAAACGCCGCCACAATGGCAAGGACCGTGGCAAATTGAACATGCGACGACGACGTCATGCGATTCCTCGTCACTCTTCCTTGGGCTTATCCAGCAAAATCTCGTCGCCTTCGGCGAGACCTGCGAGCACTTCCACTTGCTTGTCGTTCCGCTCGCCCAATTTGACGTCGCGCTTCTGCGGTTTACCGCCCTTCGTCTGCAAATAGACGTATTGCTTCGACGGGTCGAAGTCGTCGCTAAAGACGGCCTTGGGCGGCACGGTCAAGGCATCGGTCTTCTTGTAGGGAATAAGCTTCATTTCGCAGTTCATGCCGGGCATGATCGCGCCGTTCAGCGTGTCGGCGGCGACGACGAGCTGGCAATCGAAATTGTTGCCGCTCATCGGGACCGTCCCCACGCGTTGCACCACGGCCGTAAGGTTCTGGCCGACGAAGCCGACAGGCTGGACAAACGCCTGTTGGCCGGCGTGGATGCGCTGCGCCTGGCTCTCGGGCACACTGGCGCGGATGGTCAGGGGCCGCGGTTGGACGACGGTAAGGATGATCTCATGGGGCATAACCGTGGCGCCGCGGTGCAGCGTTTCGACGCTCCCGGCGACCCATTTGCCATGCACGAACCGGCCGTAGTAAACGATGCCGTCCATTGGGGCCTTGACGATCATGGCCTCGCGGTCGGCAATGAGTTTCTTCAGTTTGTCCTCGCCCTGGCTCCGCGCGACGCGGAGTTTTTCCAGTTCCAGGCGATGTTTGTTCATCGCCAGGGGAAGGCTAGCCGCGGAGAACTCGACGTCGATCAACGCCCGCTGCGTCTGCTCTTTGGTCTTCTCGTCCTGCCGCGGCAAGGAGAGCTTCTTGGCCTCTTCATACGAGGCCTGTGCGAGTTCCAGATTGAGTTTCGCGCGATCGACGCCGTTCTTGGCGCGGCGGAGCACGATCTTCTCAGTCTCCTCGCGCAGGTCGTCGGCCTTGTACATCTTTTCCAACTGGCGGTATTCCTCCTCGGCGTATTCCAGACCTTCCTGGGCCGCCTTGAAGCGGTACTCGTTCACTTTGATCGACAACGGCTTCTCGACCTCCTGGTAGAGCTTCCAGTCTTCCAAAGTCATCCGCCGCGCGCGTTCGTTGGCGTCGGCATCTAAGGGGGCGATTTTCTCCAGGGCCGCCAGTTGGGCCTCGGCCGCATGGACGGCCAACTCGTTCAACTGCATCTCCGAGCGGAGGTCGGTGATGGCGTGATCGATCTTTTCGGTATCGAAGACCAAGACGAGGTCGCCCTGCTTGACGGCCGTGCCGTGGTCCACCGCTTTGAGCACGGAAAGCTGAGGCCACTCCTGGGGATGCAGGGCAAGTTCCGATTGGTTCTGCGCCTCGAAGACGCCGTCGAGGGCCACCTCGATGCGGAAAGGTCCCTTCTTGACTTTTTGCGTGGCCGGTTTGGCGGCTTCCTTTTTGTCGTCGGTGGCTTTGGCCGCCTCGGTGGCCTTCTTCTCCGCAGCAGGGGCTTTCGCGGCCTCGGCCGGTTTGTCGGGTTGCTTTGCAGCCTCGGCGGGTTTCTTTGCCTTGTGGTTGTGTTTTTTCCCAGACGGGGCCTGGGCCGTGGCCTGTCCAACGGTGATGCACGTCACCAAAAGTGCGGCCAAAAGCAGTCTACCAAGGGAAAAACGACTCATTACACGGCTCCAATTGGGGTCAAATTCCAGCCAGTCCTCCTATTTTCCCATGAAACCGAACAGATTTCAAGCCTACGCCCGCGTTTGTAGTACCGGCTTTAGCCGGAATTTGGCGAAATCCTGCTCGGCGACGATGCCCGGGGCGGGACAACGAACGCCCCGGCTACGGCTTCTCCTTGCCTTTGTCGCGGGCGTAATACTTTGCCAGGTTGATGCCCCCGCGAAGTTCCTCTTCGAGAAGCTTCATGCGCTGCTCCAGCCGTTCCACTTTGCGTTGCATGGTCGGAATGAGCATGCGATTGGTGTCCTCGGGCACCGGCCGCGGCACGGTGGGATAGCCAAGGTGTCGCGAAAGGGCGGCAAACAGGTAGAGCGCGTCCTTGCGGCGGTTCGCCAACGCGATGCGGCCTTCCTTTTCGCCGAAGAGGATCGGCTTTTCGGCCGGGGCGGGCACCATGTATTCATGGTCGGCTTGCAGGTCACGCATCTTGCGGTAGTGCTCGCTTCGCACATAGAGCATGTCGCCCAGGTCGATCAGTCCCACCTGGCGGCGAACGGTGAGAATCCATTCCCGCCAGTCGGCGTCATAGATTTCATCGCCCGCAATCGCCTCCAGGCCGCGGTCATAGCCCAACCGATTGCGGCACAAGGTCTCGAACTGGTAAAGGAACAGTCCCTGGGGCGATGCGCCTTGGGCGCGATATTCGGCCTCGCGTTCGAGGATTTCCAGTCCCACGCGGAAATCGAACTTGCCTTCGGCCTTCTCCGCCTCGGTCACTACGTAGGTCTGGAAAGGCGTGAAATAGTGGGCCAGTTTGGCCATGGCCGAGGAGATACCGCCCGTGAAACGCAGTTCGCTGGCCATGAAGTCCAGGGCCAGCGGCAATTGCGTCGTGGAGAGGATCTCCTGCTTGACCGCATCGAGCAATTCCTGCGTGGACATGCTCTGCTGCATCC
>Ga0302320_10017940_pt1 | contig 14313 bp, 10 predicted proteins | sample Bog_T0_3_FD_202130 | JGI IMG/M metagenome (GOLD analysis project Ga0302320, IMG submission 202130) | Peat permafrost microbial communities from Stordalen Mire near Abisko, Sweden - Bog_T0_3 | ecosystem: Environmental > Terrestrial > Soil > Wetlands > Peat | place: Sweden: Abisko, Stordalen Mire...
GCTCGTGGTCCTAATCAGACGATGCCGTGCGAGAAGGGCGAGTAGCCCCACTGCGCGAACGGAAACGTCTGGGCGACGCGCTGCACGTAGTACGGGTCGTAGCCGATGGGCGAGCGCGAGCCCATCGTCGGGTCCATCATCGACATCGACTCGGGGCTCGTGTGCGAGAGGCCGCCGAGGCCGAGGCCCCACTGCTGCGCGATGGCCGGGTTGACCGAGCCGTACGCGAACGGGCTCGGGCTGGTGAAGGGCGAGCTGTGCGACACACCCGGAACGAAGCCCTGCGGCCCGTAGGGGTACGCGCCGAAGGACTGTCCCCAGGGCGTCGTGCCGTACGGGGACGCCTGGAACTGGCCACCCATCGGGCTGCCGGCGAACTGGCTGCCGCCGAACTGGCCGCCCGCGAACTGGCTGCCGAAGGGCATGCCGGGGGTGACGCTGGAGTGGCCGATCCCGTGGACCGTCATGCGCACCTGGTTGAGCGCGTCGAGCGTCTGGTTGATCCGGTCGTTCAGCATCTGAAGCCTGCGAATGTCCACCTTGGCGGTATCCATGTGTCTCTCCCTAATCAACTGCGGTTTGGAATGGCACGGCCGGATGGCCGAGCCTCGAGCGTCACCCCAGGTCCCATCGGTCGATGGACCCCGGCCGGCGCGCGCGGATGTCTCCGAGCACGAGGTGACGCGCGAAGTGTGAGGCGCAGACCGGTGGCGCTCGTCGGCTGTGCACCCGAGCCCGTGGCCCCGGGTGCGCGCGAGCGCCGCGGCTACGCGGTCTTCACGCGACCGGAACGGCGCGCGGTGCCTGCGCGCTGTCGCGCGGGATTCGAACCTCGAGCACGCCGTCGCGGATCTGCGCCGTCATCTCGGCCGTTCGCAGGCCCGGAGGCAGCGGGACGACACGACGGAACGGCCCGAGCGGCCTCTCGACGACGCGCAGGCGGTGCTGGTTCGTCGCGACCTGCGGCGGGCGGCTCCCCGTGATGACGAGGACACCCGCCTGCACGCTCACGTCGAGGTGATCGCGCTGCACCCCCGGCAGGTCGACCGCGAGGAGCAGCTCGTCGTCGCTCTCCCAGAGCGCGAGCGTCGGCATCCACGTGCGGGCGGCCGTGTGGCCCATGGGAGCGGTCTCGCCGAGGGCGAAGAGGAGCCTATCCATCTGCTCCTGCACGTGGGAAACGGGGTCCTTCTCTGCAGGGATGGACGCGTAGGGAGTCTCCGCGTGAGGAATGTCCTTTCCCGTGACTGCGCGGTAGAGGCTCTCCACTTGTCCGATCGCTTCCTCGATCTCGATCATGGTCTAGGCTCCATAGGGGGCGTGCGCCCGCGGCGCGTCGTGCGTGTGCAACGGCCATACCGCGTCGCCAGATGCACGGGCGCGCGGGGCGCCCTCGTGCGGTGAGGCACGGGCGCACAGGTCTGGCGGAGAACGCGCCGATTTCCGCGCGTGGCGAAGTGACGCGCGTGACGAAATGCCACGCGACCGCTCGCGCCGGGCTCCGCCCGAGCCTGCCAAAGTCATGCAGGGATTGCGCCCTTCCGGACGAAACAGGGTAGCCTCGCTCGAGCATGGCCGACGCCAAGGAGCCCGGACGCAGGGACGCGCTACGGACGCTCATCGGAGCGGGCGGCGCGGCGCTCGGCTGCGCCGTCGTCGTACCGGGGCTCGTGTTCGTGGTGGGTCCCGCGCGAGGTTCGGGCGGCGGGGGACGATGGGTCCGTACGGTCAAGCTCGACGCTCTACGCGAGGGCGAGCCAAAGCGGGTCTCCATCGTGGCCGACGAGCGCGATGCCTGGACGCTGACGAAGGACGTCGAGCTCGGCGCCGCCTGGCTCGTTCGTCGTGGAGACCGCGTGTTCGCGTGGAGCGCCACGTGCCCGCACCTCGGATGCGCGATCCGCGCAGGGGACGGCGCGGGCGAGGGCGGGTTCTCCTGCCCGTGCCACGCGTCGACGTTCGCGGGCGACGGCAAGCGCGGCGAGGGCCCCTCTCCGCGCGACATGGACGCGCTGGCGACGAAGGTGGAGGAGGGCTTCGTCGTCGTGGACTTCCGCAAGTACCGGACGGGCACGCCGGAAAAGGTCGAGATCGGGTGAGGGCATGACGATCGGCGCCAAGCTGTCGGCCTGGCTGGACGAACGAACGGGCCACAAGAAGCTCCTCGCGGCCGTGCTCGATGAGCCGATCCCTGGTGGCGCGCGCTGGGCCTACGTATTCGGAGCGACCCTCGCGCTCCTGTTCGTCGTCGAGGCCGTGACCGGCGCGCTCCTCGCGACGGCGTACGCGCCGAGCGTGCAGACCGCGTGGGCCAGCGTCCACTACATCACCTTCACGATGTCCGGCGGCTGGATCGTCCGCGGGCTCCACCACTTCGGCTGCGACGCGATGATCGTCGTGCTGGGGATGCACCTGTTCCAGGTCGCCGCGTACGGCGCCTACAAGCGTCCGCGCGAGGTCACCTGGTGGGTCGGGATCCTCCTCCTCGCCATGGTCCTCGGCTTCGCGGTGACGGGCTCGCTCCTGCCGTGGGATCAGAGCGGCTACTGGGCGCGGCGCGTCGAGACGAACATCGCCGGGACGGTGCCGCTCGTCGGCGCCTGGGTGCAGGGGCTCGTCATGGGCGGCTCCGACTACGGGAGCCTCACCCTCGCGCGGTTCTATGCGCTCCACGTCGCCGTCCTGCCCGCGTCGCTCGCGGGGCTGCTCGCGCTGCACGTCGCGCTCTACCGCAAGCACGGCAACACGCCCCCCGCGTCGCTCACGCGGGAGGCCGCGCGCAAGACCGAGCCGTTCTTCCCGTCGCAGGTCGCCAAGAACCTGCTCGCGACGCTCCTCGTCGTGGCCGTCGTCTTCTACCTGACGGTGAAGCACCACGGCGCCCCGCTCGACGCCCCTGCCGACCCCGTGAGCGACTACCCGGCGAGGCCGGAGTGGTACCTGCTCTGGATGTTCCGCCTGCTGCACGTGTTCGAGGGGTCGGCGGGGTCGGTGGCCGCGCTGCTCGTGCCCGCGGTCGTGGCGGGTTACCTCGTCTTGCTGCCGCTGCTCGACAAGGCCCCCGGGACGGCCATCCGCCCGCGGGCGATCGTCCTCGGACCGCTCGTCCTCGGGGCGATGGGCATCCTCGGGCTGACGTTCGGCTCGATGCAGTCGGACGCGGCGGACGCTGGATACCAGGCGTCTCGCAAGAAGGCGGACGCGCGCGCCGAGATTGCCGTGAGCCTCGCGAGGCGCGGCGTCCCGCCGGGCGGTCCGCTCCAGATGCTGCGCAGCGATCCCGGGCTGCACGGCGAGGAGCTCTTCACGAAGAGCTGCGCGTCGTGCCACACGCTGGGCGACCTCGGCGATGCGAAGAAGGCGACCGCGCCGTCGCTCGACGGCTGGGGCACGACCGCGTGGCTCCTCGCGATGGTGCACGATCCGGACGGGGACGCGCGCTTCGGACGGACGCCCTACAAGGGCCAGATGCCGAGCGCCGACGTGGCGCCCAAGGATCGCAAGCCGGACGATCCCCCCTTCAAGCCGATGAGCAAGGAGGACATGCTCGCGGTGGCCTCGTTCCTCGCGGCGCAGGGAGACGCGCCGGGCGATCCTCCAGGCGCGGGACGCGGGGACGAGGCGGCGCGCAAGGCAGGGGAGAAGATCGTCACCGACCGCTGCACCGGCTGCCACCTGTACAAGGGCGACGGGGACGACGGCGACCAGGGGCTCGCGCCGGAGCTCTCGGGCTACGGGAGCCTCGCATGGGTGCGCGCGCAGATCGCCAACCCGGCGACCAAGGCGACCTACCGCCCCAAGGCGGTGGACGACGGCAAGAGCAAGGGTCACATGCCGCGCTTCGACGGGGACCTCTCGCCGGCCGATCTCGACCTCGTCGCCCGCTGGACCCGCGCCCGGGCGCGGGGCGTTCCGCTGGGCGAGTAGCCTTCGTTCCGGTCGATGACGGAAAGCACCCAGGGCGGCCATGAGCCGCAGCCATTCATGCGCTCGCTTCGATGGAGGCCGTTCGCGGTCGCCGGCCTCTCGGTCGGCGGCGTCCTCCTCGCGTGCGGCGCGCGCACCGGCCTGCTCGACGGTAGCTCGGGCACGGAGAACCCTGTGCCCACGGAAGAGGCAGGCGTCGCGGAGGACGCCTCGGTGACGAGCCAGTCGATCGGATGCCCCGCGCCGAGCGGGGTCCAGGCCGGGGCACCGTGGCCGATGTCGATGCGCTGCCCCACGCGCACGGGCTGGACGCCGGTGCTCGGGCCAGCCACGGCCCCGCGCGTACGCTGGGAGTTCCTCTTGCCCGACACGCAGCTGGGCGCGACCGGCAACGCCTCCCCGGTCATCGCTGCGGATGGAACCATCTACGTAGCCATGGAGGACAACCCTCTGTACGCCCTGGACTCCCAGGGCACGGTCCTGTGGTCCTCTCCCCTCGCGTGCTCCCATTCGTCGCCCGCCATCGGCGCGGACGGCACCATCTACGTCGGGGACGACAGTGCCACGTTGCACGCCCTCGATCCGACCGGTCGCGAGAAGTGGAGCTACCTCTCTCCGCCGGTCTTTCCGACGAACCAGACCTTCCCGAGCGGCTCTCCCGCGCTCGGAGCCGACGGGACCGTCTACTTCGGCAACGGCATCCGCCTGCACGCCCTCGCCCCTTCCGGGGGGCTCTTGTGGAGCGTCGTCCTCGAGACGGCATTCGCGGGTGGCGCATCCCCGGCGATAGCGGGCAACGGTGACGTGTACGCGCAGAACGGCGTCTTCAACACCTCGTTGAACGCCCAGCAGCTGCCTTCGGGGCTGGTCTCCGCGCTGTCCCGGACGGGCAACTTCCTCTGGCCCACGGCGTTCGACGGCGGCACCCCCTCGGGCACTGCAGCGCCGGTCACGGTTGCCCCCAAAGGCACCGTTGTCGCAAGCGCATTCTGGTCTGTCGGGACCTTGCCACCGGGTTACTCAGGGGCCGCCGGCGTCGAAGCGCTCGCTCTGGACGGCGGCACCCTCTGGTACTTCGATCTGCCCGTCGAGGACGGCGGGCCCTTCAGTCAATTCCCACTTCCCGTCGCCGTCGCTCCGGGAGGCTTCGTCTACGTCGCGAACGCGCGGTCGCTCGTGGCGTTCACCCCCGCGGGCAGCGTGCTCTGGCAGACGGCGCTCGCAGGCGAAGCCACCTCCGCCCCCATCGTCGACGGCGCCGGGATCATCTACGTCGGCACGGCGTCCAACCTCGTGGCGGTCTCGCCCGCCGGCGCCGTTCTCTGGTCCCTAGGCGCCGTGAGCGGTGCGACGTCGCTGGCAATCGGCGGCGACGGAACGCTGTACGCCGGAACAGGCACAGAGGGGCTGTACGCGTTGAGGTGATGCCACCCATCGAGCGATGAGCGTAGCGACACTCACGCGCGGGATCGGCACGATGGGGAAGGCGTCGCCCGCCGAGAGGACCAGGTCGCTCAGCGGCTCTCGCAATCCACGTCGGCCAACGGGCGGGAGTGAGCGACGTCGTTGACGTGCTCAGGCTTGGCCCAGCTTTCGTGGTGAGTGACCACGCCCGAGCTGTCTGGCTAGCCGGAGGCCACGAGCTCCGTCTCCCGGCATCAATAGCGATAGTCGGTACAGGTCCAGCACGCTTCCTCGCACGCGGAAGCGACGGCACGGCACTGCCGCAGGGCCCCGCCGATCGCCTCGCGCTTCGTGTCGCCTAGACTCCAGCCAGAGCGCCCGCCGGACCCTCGCGCGAAGGCGATGCAGCCGTTGAGCACCCAGTGCGAATTCGCCTCGCAGTCAGAAGCCCCACATTGCGCGATGGCGTCAGCCAGCGCTGCGTCCCGCCGGGCGTCGGCCGTCGTGAAACCGCAGACGCCCGAGCTCGGCGAATAAGCGACGGCCCGCTGGGGCCACCGCGATTGAAGCTCATTTGTGCGCTCCTGCCAGGTCCGGCGGGGCAGGGGCCGGCCGTCGGCAGAGTAGTGAGACGCGCAGCCGCCGAGAGAGACCGCCAGGGCGAATGCGAAGAGCGACGCGGTGTTCAGGATGTTCACGGGCAGAGGCCCTCCTTGCGGGTCGCCGGCCGCGGAGCCACGCAGCGCGGGGGGTAGTACCCTCTTGCAGTCGCGGGCAGAGAAGTCGATTCCTTCCGGTACCTCCCACGCCAGGATCAACGCCGGCACCGCCCCCGCCACCCCTCGACCGCCAGCCGGTCCGCGCGACGGGGGGCTGGGCGGCTCGGCTACCCTCCCCGCCTTCGGCGTTGTCACGAGTCTTGCGTATGCCTCCGACCCGTGACCCCCTTTTGCAAGGATTCGGCAGGAATTCCCTCGGCTCGTCGCACGGAGCGGCGCCCGGGTGGAGCCCCGAGTCAACACCGCCGGTGTGACCAGAGAACCGGCGCAACGTTGACACACCCGACCCGAGCCGCTGGGGGCCGCGCCATAAATCACGAGAATACGAGGGAGGCGATGATGCGACGAGATGGCTACAGGCGGGTGCTCGCGGTCGGGTCGATGGGGGCGCTGGTCGCGCTGGCGAGTGGGTGCAACGTCTTCTCGACGGAGGCCGACGGCAGCAGCGGCGGTTACGCCGGCTATGACGCCGGCGTCACGGCGATTCCGTCCCCATCCCCTGCGCCTGTGCTCGGCCAGACGGTCTCCCTGGCCAAGTCCCCGCCCTCCATCAGCGGCGGCACCCTCCTCATCGCGGCCGACGGGCATACCGCCGTCGCGGCCGACTCGGACCGTGACGCGGTCTTCGTGGTGGATACCGCGACCGCCGGGTCCAGCACGGGCGCCGGACCGAAGGTCGTGAAGATTGCCCTCGCGGCGGGCGCGGAGCCCGGTCGCGTCGTGCAGGACGGGCTCGGGCTCATCCACGTCGTCCTGCGCGGCGCCGGCGCCATCGCCGACATCGACCCCGTGAAGGGCGTCCTCCTCGGCACCCGCCAGGTCTGCCCGGCCCCGCGCGGCATCGCGTTCGACCCGTCGAGCAACCACCTCGTCGTCGCGTGCACGGGGGGCGAGCTCGTCACCCTCGCGTCCGCCGCGAACGGCGCGGTCCTGAACAGCGTGACCGTCCAGGACGATCTCCGGGACGTCGTCCTCATGAACGGCAGCATCTTCGTGAGCCGCTTCCGCAGCGCGGAGCTCCTCCAGCTGGACTCGGCCGGCGCGCTCGTGGCCACCACGTCCGCGAACGGCGGCACCACGCTCGACGACTTCACGCCCATGAACCCGTCGACCGCGTGGCGGACCGTCCCCATGGGAACGACCGGCATCGCGATGGTTCACCAGCTCGCGCGCGAGAACCCCGTTCCGCCGACCCCGGGCAGCGAGGGCTACTACACGCAGGGGGACCCGGCGTGCGGCACGGCGATCGTCGCCAGCACGGTCACGTTCTTCGACACGTCCGGTCACTCGACGCAGCCGCAGAACCCCACCCTCACCCTGGCCGTCCTGCCGGTCGACATCGCGGTCTCCCCGGACCAGACGAGCATCGCCGTCGTGGCCGCGGGCAACGGGCACACCCAGGGCCTGCCGCAGGTCGAGGTGCTCCAGATCGCGAGCTTCCAGGAGAGCACCAACAACTGCGAGCCGTACCCGAGCCCGTCGGGTGACGCCGGCGCCCTCGGCTACAGCACGTACGGTTACGGATCCGCTGCCCCGACGGCGTCGGCCGGCACGGCCTACAACGGCTCGGACTCGAACCCCGGCCAGCCCGTGGCCGTCGCGTTCGACTCGCAGAACCGCGCCATCGCGCAGACCCGCGAGCCGGCGACCCTCTACTTCGTGGGGTCCACCGCGGCCCCCATCATCCTGTCGCTCGACTCGGTCGAGGACACGGGACACGCGATCTTCCACAGCAACTCGGGCGGCAACCTCGCGTGCGCCTCGTGCCACGCCGAGGGCGGCGACGACGGGCACGTGTGGGGCTTCACGGAGGGTACGCGCCGCACGCAGTCGCTCCGCGGCACCATCCAGGGAACGGCGCCCTACCACTGGGGCGGGGACCTGTCCGACATCTCGAGCCTCGTCCAGGAGGTCTACGTGACGCGCATGAGCGGCAACCCGCTGGCCGCCGACCAGACCGCGGCGCTCCAGAGCTTCGTGTTCGCCGTGGCGCCCCCCGCGCTCTCGACGCCCACGGGCGGCTCGGTCGCCTCGGGGGCCGCGCTCTTCCAGGACCCGACCGTCGGGTGCGCGACCTGCCACAACGGCCCGAAGTACACGAACAACGCGACCGTGGACGTCGGCACCGGCGGCCCGTTCCAGGTCCCGTCGCTCGTCGGCGTCGCGTGGCGCGCTCCGTACCTGCACACGGGCTGCGCGAACACGCTGGCCGACCGCTTCAACGCCTCGCTCACCAGCGTCGACGGCTCGTGCACCGGCGGTGACCAGCACGGCCACTGGTCGCAGCTCTCCCAGAGCCAGGTGAACGACCTAGTCGCGTACCTTCAGACGCTCTAGGGAGCAGCAGCCAGCAACAGATCGGGAACAGGGAGAGAAGGCACGGGGGGTTTTCTAGCCCTGCTCTCCTTTCCCGTGCCCGTGCCCGTGCCCGTGCCCGTGCCCGGCTGTTCCGACGCGTGCCCCCCGATTCGGGGACGGGCACAGGCACCGTTCTCCTTCTCTCTCCCTCTCAGGCAGCGCCTTTCTTGGCCCGCTTGGTAGCCACACCTACAGTGGCTCCATGAGCGCCATTCTCGCCAGACAACAGCACCGCAAGGCCTTCCGTCGTGGGGTCCTCGTCACCTGCCAGGTCGTCCGCGAGCACGATTTTCGCCGCGTGTCCCAGCTCGGGCTGGACCTGTCGACCGACGGGATGCTCGTCGCCACCCGCGACGTGGTCCTCACGGGGGAGGAGCTGATCGTATCGTTCCGCGCACCCCTGTCCGACCGCTGGTTCGACGCGGAGGCGACCGTCGCGCGCGTCATCCACGGTCGCCGCCCCGGCGACCGCGGCCGCTGCCTCGGCCTCTCGTTCCGCGGGCAGACGGCCGCCTGGCAACGGGAGCTGTTCGCCCAGCTGCGTGGCTTACCGCCCGTACGCGCGCGAAGGCCGAGCGGGATCATCAGCACGCGCGTCTAGAGATCGAAGCCGGTCGACGCACGAAGGCGTGCTGGCGACGAGCGAGTCCGTCCAGGTGACGCACGAAGGCGTCAGGCGGACGCACGAAGGCATCCATGGGAGGCAGGACGCCACTCGTTCGACGTCGGGAGGCGTTCGCTCGACGAACGAAGGGCCCCGCTCGACGAATGGAGGCGTTCGTTCGACGAACGAAGGGCCCCGCTCGACGAATGGAGGCGTTCGTTCGACGAGCGAAGAGACCCGCTCGACGAATGGAGGCGTTCGTTCGACGAACGAAGAGACCCGCTCGACGAATGGAGGCGTCCGCTCGACGAACGAAGGGCCGCGCTCGACGGACGAAGAGACCCGCTCGACGGACGAAGAGACCCGTTCGACGTCAGGAGGCGTTCGTTCGACGAACGAACGCACAAGGACCGAACGCGAAGGCCTCCAGGGGCGGGGGCGAAGGCCCGCGGAAACGTCGGAGGGCTTCTGGAGTGCTCGAGAACCGCGCCCGGCGACTTAGAACTTGATTCCGTTCGACGCGCGGTGCTTCCACCAGCGGTAGGTCAGCGCCACGGCGGGCACGGCTGCAATCACCGCCGTCACCGGGCCAATGAGGACGCCTGCCGCCACGGCCCCGGCCGTGAAGGCGCCGGCGGCCAAACCCTTGCGCTGGGACTCCTTGAGCACCTCGGAACGCGACTCGCTCATGGCGGTAAGCCTGCGCATGCTGTGCCGCGGACGCAATCCGAAAGCGAACGAATCGGGTGACGGCCGAGCACGCCCGGGGGGTGACGGAGCGCGGGGCGACGGAAGCCGGGGACGATGGCCATTTGCCACCGGAGTTGCCGCAGCTACCCTGTGGCTGCGTCCGACACCCGCATGGTTGCCCTACCCACACCGTCATCCTCGTTGGCACCTCAGGGGTTCGCCTGGGTCGTGGAGGAGCGTGTGGGGGAGGGGTCCAGCGCGACCGTCTGGCGGGCGAGGCACGCGCCGAGCGGCGTCCTGGCGGCGCTCAAGGTCGCGCGGAGCGCAGAGGGGGACGGGCTCCGCGAGGCTGCGGTGATGGCGCGGGCCGGGCGGCGCTGGGGGCCCCGCCTGCTCGACGTCGGCTTCGTCCCGGCGGGGGTCGGCGCGCTCCCCGCGGGCGCGTGGTTCGTGGCAACCGAGTGGACGAAGGGTCTGCCGCTCGATCCGGTCGCCTGCCCGCCGGCGGATCGCGAGCGCACGGCGGCCATCGTGGCGCACGGCGTGGCCCGCGGGCTCGCGGAGCTCCACGAGCTCGGCGTGCGCCACGGCGACGTGAAGCCAGCCAACGTGCTGCTCGGCAAGCCTCCGTCGCGCGACGTCGCCGCCGATCGCGGCTGCACCCTCATCGATCTGGGCCTCTCGGGGACGATCGGGGAAGAGCGTGTCCGCGGCGCAACGCCGCGGTACCTGGCACCCGAGCTCCGCCGGTCGCTCGCCGAGGCAGGCCCGGAGGCGGACCTGTTCGCCCTCGGCCTCGTGCTGGCCGAGATCCTGGACGAGAAGGTCGCCCGCTCCAAGGACCCCGGCGCCTCGGTGGGGGCCGGGCTGCCTTCGCGCCCGCCGTCGCCCGGTCCGGCCGAGTGGTCCGCCGCGCTGCTCGCCGAGTTGCCGGGCGGTCGTCCGGCTGCAGCGTGGGTCGCCGATCGCGCGGCGGCGTGGCTCGCGCTCGCGAAGGACCCCAGGGAGGACGCCGACGCCCGCGAGGCGCAGGTCGCCCGCTCGTACCTTCGTGCCCGCGCGCGTGAGCTCGGGCAGGCCGACCGGCTCGAGCCCGAGGTCACGGGCCTGCCCCGCCTGTGGCTGGAGGAAGCCCTGGCGTGGGGAGCGAAGATCGCGGCCCCGGCGCCGCCCGCGTCAGGCCCGCGCGCCCTCGGGCCGTTGACCGCGCTGGCCCGCGCACGGTGGCTCGTCATGCTGTGCGGGCCTGCGGCGGCGAGCTGGCCGCTCACCCTCGGCGCGGGCACCGACGCCGAGCTGGCTGCCCGCCTCGTGGCGCTCGCCCGCGAGCGGCCCCTCTACGCGTCGACGCTCGACGACGTCACCGGTCGTCGCGAGCCGGGTCGCTTCGCCGAGCGATGGGATGAGGGGACGCCTTCGCAGTCCCATCCCGAGGCTCGCCTCGTGGCGCTCGTGCGGGAGCTCTCCCGACCGTTGCCGCATCCGCAGGCCCTCGCCCGGGCCGAGGAAGACCTGCTCGCGGGCCTGCTCCCTGCCGAGGTCGCCCTCGATCTGGCTGCGGCGCTCCTGCGCCAGGGGGAGCTCGGGCGCGCGTGGGTGGCGCTCCTGCGGCTCGACGCGAGCCCGTTGCCGGACCGCGGCTTGAAGGACCGAGCCGACGCGCTGCGCGCGGAGGTGGCGCGCAGGCGGGGAGACGCGGAGGGTGCTCGCCGCGCGGCCTCGCGGGCCGTCAAGTCAGAGCATGCGGAGAGCCGCGCGACCGCGCAGGCCATCCTCGCCCGGGTCGCGTGGGACGCGGGTGACCTCGCCCTGGCGGACAAGCACCTCGCCGGCGGTCACGGGTCACGGTGCGCGGAGGTCGGCGCGCTCGTCGCGTACCGCAAGGGAGACCCCGAGGCCGGGCTCCGCATCGTCGGGGAAGCCCTCGCCGAGACACGCGACGCCGAGTCGTGCGCGCGCCTCGAGGCGACCCGAGGCATGCTCGAGCACGCGCGTGGGGACGCCGAGGCGAGCCTCGCGGCGTTCTCCCGGGCCGTCGAGCTCGCCACACGAAGCGGAGCCGTGGTGGAGGAGGCCACGTACCTGACGGGCGAGGGCGCCGCAGCGACCGACGCCGGAGACATCACCCGCGCCCTCGCGAGCGCGACGCGCGCGGCGCTCCTCTGGGAGCGCCTCGGCCAGGGAGGTCGCGCGGCGCGCGCGTGGCTCTCTCGCGCGGCCGCGCTGGCGACGGTCTTCGCCGTGCACGCGGCCGACGAGGCCGCCGACGAGGCGCGCGCGCGGGCGCTCGAGTCCGGGGACGCGAAGGCCGCGGCGTACGCGCGGTGGGCCAAGGTCGAGGCGCGCGCGCCCGGCGATCCGGTCGCACGGGTCGAGGCCCTGCTGGCTGCCGGGGAGCTTGCGGGAGGAGACGCGGAGTCCGGGGTGCGGGCCGCCGCGCGTCTCCTCGTGTGGGCACCCGACGCGATCGACGACGCGCGCGTGAAGGCCGAGGACGCCTCCGTGAAGGTCGCGTCGGCCGCGGCGCGGTGGGAGTGGTGGGGCGCGCGCGCCGCGGCGCTCGTGCGCGGCCAGCAGGCCGCCGCGCCTTCCTCGCGAGCGGGCGCCGTCCTCGAGGCGCTCGTCGCCCTCGTCGACGTGCGCGCCCCTCTGGCCTCGCGAGGCCCGGCTCTCTTCGCGGCCGCGCGCCTGGCCAAGGAGCTCGGCAACGGAGACGCGGCGCGCCGGCTCGAGCTCGAGCGGCGCACGGCAGCCCGGCGGCTCCGCGACGGTACTCCTCCATCGCTGCGCGCGGGTCTCGCGAGCGGCGCGTGGGTAGAGGAGCAGGAGGCCACCGACGTCGCCCTCGCCCCCGCGCAGATCGCGCAGCTCGAGTCGATCGTGCGCTCGCTCGGCGGTCGCGACCGGCTGCGCCCGCTGCTCGAGCAGGTGCTCGACACGATGGTCCTCTGGAGCGGGGTCGAGCGAGGGCTGCTCCTGCTCAAGGCTCCCGACAACCGCCTCGTCGTGCGCGCCGCGCGTAACCTCGCGCGCAAGGACCTCAGGGGCGACCAGCTCGCGCTCTCGCAGGGCATCGCGCGCCGCGCGCTCGAGTCGGGCGAGGCCATCATCGCGACCGACGCGTTCGCCTCGCTCGGCGACCTGCACGCGTCCGTGCACGCGCTCAAGCTCCGCAGCGTGCTCGCGGTCCCGCTCGTCGCGCGGGGCGAGAGCCTCGGCGTCGTGTACCTGGACGACCGGGCGCGCAAGGGCGCGTTCGGTCCCTCCGAGCTCGCGTGGGTCCGGCTCGTCGCGAGCCAGGCGGCGACCGCCATCGCCGACGCGCGGGACCAGGTCCTCCTCAGGCGCGCGGTCCGGCACGCCGAGCGCGCGAAGGCCAGGCTCGAGGCGCTGCTCGGCGAGCGCGAGGCCGAGCTCGACGCGACGCGGGCGGAGCTTCTCCTCACGAGGGAGGGCGGTGAGACGCGCTTCCGCTACGACGCCATCGCCGGCCGCAGCGAGGCCATGCGCGCGATGCTCATGGTGCTCGATCGGGTCACGGCGAGCGACGTCCCCGTGCTCCTCGTCGGCGAGTCCGGGACGGGCAAGGAGCTCGTCGCCCGCGCCCTGCACGCGAACGGCGCGCGCGCGCGCAAGGCGTTCGTCACCGAGAACTGCGCCTCGGTGCCCGAGACCCTCCTCGAGACGACGCTCTTCGGCCACGTGAAGGGCGCGTTCACGGGCGCCTCGAGCACGCGCGCCGGGCTCTTCGACGTCGCGGACGGCGGGACGCTCTTCCTCGACGAGATCGGCGAGATGTCGCTCGCGATGCAGGCGAAGCTCCTCCGCGTCCTCCAGGACGGTGAGGTGCGCCCCGTCGGAGGCGACCGCACGCGCAAGGTGGACGTGCGCGTCATCGGGGCGACCCACCGGGACCTCGCGGCGATGGTGGCCTCGGGGACGTTCCGCGAGGACCTCTTCTACCGCCTCAACGTCATCACGGTCCGCATCCCGCCGTTGCGCGAGCGCACGGAGGACATCCCGCTCCTCGCCGCGCACTTCGTCGAGAAGCACGGCGCGGGCAGGCAGATGCGCTTCACGCGGGCGGCGATGTCGAAGCTCACGGCCTACCCCTGGCCGGGCAACGTCCGGCAGCTCGAGAACGAGGTCCGCCGCGCGCTCGTGCTCGCGAACGGGACGGCCGAGGGCGCCGAGGGACGGATCGACGTGGTCGAGCTCTCCGCCGACGTGGCGCGCGGCGGCCCTGCAGCGGCGCGGGGCGCGCACACGGATCTTCGCTCGCGCGTCGACGCGCTCGAGGTCGAGCTCGTGAAGGATGCCCTCGAGAAGACGGGCGGCAACCAGACGAAGGCCGCGCAGACGCTGGGCCTCTCCCGCTTCGGCCTCCAGAAGATGATCAAGCGCCTGAAGATCGAGTCGCGCTCGAAGTGATCTTCCCTGCGGACGCTCAGGGCGCGGCGGGTGGCAGCGATCGCGCGAGGAGCTTCCGCGCGTTCTCGAAGTAGATCTTCCGGAGCACGGAGGCGGGCAGCCCGATGCCACTGATCGTCC
>Ga0302320_10017942_pt1 | contig 14312 bp, 8 predicted proteins | sample Bog_T0_3_FD_202130 | JGI IMG/M metagenome (GOLD analysis project Ga0302320, IMG submission 202130) | Peat permafrost microbial communities from Stordalen Mire near Abisko, Sweden - Bog_T0_3 | ecosystem: Environmental > Terrestrial > Soil > Wetlands > Peat | place: Sweden: Abisko, Stordalen Mire...
TGAAGGAGACGGCTGAGTAGCGCAGTTTCATTTTACCTATTTTCTCCGATCCGTGGTGCAACCAACGGGCCGGCCGCAAATCCCCGCTTGGGGTCCAAGGCCCTGGCCGGGATCGAGCCATTCAGTTTCTAAAGGCTGAGGCCGCATGAGTCGGCGATGACACCGTCGCGTATTTTCGGTTGTGCAGCCGCCGAAGGTGCCCTGAACGCAAAAGCGAAGGCTTATTTCATCGCCGTGAGCGTCTCTCCTCCCAGATGCGCCGCGAGGAAGGCCTCCACCTGGTGGTAGAAATCCACCCTGTCCTTGTAGTTGAAGAACCCGTGCCCCTCGATGCGGCGGAAGAAGGTCTCGACCGGCACACCCCGCTCCTTGAGCACCCTCGCGAGCTTGCGCGACTGCTCCACGTCGACCACCCCGTCCTGGATCCCGTGCGCGATGAGCACGGGCGCGTGGATCCGGTCGGCATGATTGATGGGCGAGATCTCATCCAACCTGGACAGGTCCCCCGCAGGATTTGCGGCCTCGTCCAGGAGCGGTATCGACTCCCCGGATTCGATGTTATCAGCCTCGTCCTTGAGCTGCTTCCTCCAGTCGAAAACGCCTGCCTCCGTGACAGCGCAGCAGTAAAGGTCGCCCTCGAAGGCCACCCCGGCCACGGCAAGGTAGCCCCCGAAGCTGCCGCCCATGATGGCCACGTGCTTCGGGTCGATGATTCCGGTCTTAAGAAACCCCCGCGTCGCATCCGTCACGTCGTCGTGCATCCTCGAGAAATTGAACCGATGGTCGCGGCTAATCTCGGGGGTGAACCCTGACGATCCGCGGTAGTTCGGCTGGAGGACGGCATACCCGCGGCTCACAAGGAACTGCACCTCGGGATTGTATTCTGGGGTGTCGCGGACCCACGGGCCCCCGTGGACGAGGACGACAAGCGGCACGGGGTGGGCCGCCGATGCCCCATCCGGGATCGAGACGTAGCCCTCGAGCCGCACGCCATCGCGGGTCTTGTAGGTCATCGGCTTCACTGGGTGCAGCGGACGATCCTTCAGCCAGGGAGCCGCGTCCCCGAGTCCGCGGATCGTCTTGTTTCCGAGGTCCAGAAGCTCGCGCGTACCGGGGTGCTGCGGCCCCGTCTCCGCAAACAGGAACATCCGCTCCGCCTTGTCATAGTCCACAAGGATGTTGTCCGTGTCGGGCCGAAGCTTGTCGATCGAGACCTGCGCCACCTTGAATTCCCGGAGAAACCAGAAGGACACAGGCTGGCGTTGGACGTACATCACGCCTGCAAGCCTCTGCGCGACCCGGGAGAAGTAGAGGACGCCGGTCCCTATGTCATAGCTGGGGTCCGTGAGGACGGGCTCGTCAAGAACCCCGGTAGTCAGGTTGCAGCGCCGAAGCTCGTAGCCCTTACCGGGCGCAAAAACGGCCACCCAGACAAAGTTGGAGTCGTAATCCATACCCATGGGCATGGCACTGCCGGCAATAGGCACCTCGGTCCATTCGTCCGAGGCCGGGGCGTACCGGAAAAGGTGAAACCGTCCCCTCGACCAGGTCCGGCATAACGCGAGCTCGCCCCGGCGGTCCGACCACCACCGGTCCACGGTGCCCCCCCGCGGGGCCTTGATGGTGCGCACCAGGACGTTTCCGTGCTTCTGGTCCGCATCGAGCTCGGTGATACGCGGGGACTGCACCCGGTTGCCGGTGACGCTGCGGTACCAGAGAAGCACCTTCCCCGGCCGCGCCTCGGGGACGCCCACGATGACCGTGGCGTTGTACCGGTTGAGCGGATAGAAGTCGGTGATGTGCGTCACCTGCGCCGCATAGAGGCCCTGGGACCAGATCTTGTCGAACGTCAGGCTGAAGACGAGCTTGTCGTTGGCGATCCACCGGAACGTCGAGATGTCGTTTTCATCGGTTCCACGGAGGGCCGTTGGCGTCAGGTCCTTGAGGTCGTAGACCATCAGGCTTCGGGTATCGATGCCGTCCGCCACGACCGTTCCCAGGTACTTCCCGTCCGGGGACAGGCTGGCCTCGCCGAGCGGGGCCGCCCGGAAGAGTTCCTCAGCCGACAGTGGCTCGGCGGAGCCGGCCGTTGCTGCACCAAGAAAGGCCAGAATGCCGAGTGCGGAAAGGCGGGGATTCATGGGGGATTGGGTTGTTTTCATTCGCCCCAATTCCGGAACGGGGAGAGACAAATGGAGCGATCTGGGGCCCTGCATCCATGCTAATCGCAGGACTTTCTAAGGCCGAAGGGAATTGGCTACAGGCGGAAACCGAGACTGCGCGTTCGACCCAACGCAGACAACCGAAATTAAAATCCGATATGATTTTCCAGACGCTGAAACGCCTAGATCGATCTTTTAAGCTCACCTGCCGGGGATCCCGGAACCCGACGAGCCGACCAAAGCTACGTTCGAACCACCGTGCCAATCCAAGTGACGCGGTTAAATAATAGGCATTCTAGGCCAACCACTCCGCCTAGCAGTATTCACAGTTTAGTCCTGCGAAGCCGCAGCGCGTTGCTGATCACTGAAACCGAACTCAAGCTCATTGCCGCTCCCGCAATGACCGGGCTGAGGAGTAAACCAGTGAATGGATACAAAAGACCCGCAGCCACAGGAATACCCAGTGCGTTGTACAAAAACGCAAAGATTAGATTTTGACGAATATTCCCCATCGTCGCATGACTGAGGCGGATGGCTTTCGTTATACCTCTAAGGTCCCCTTTGACTAGGGTGACCCCCGCACTTTGCATCGCGACATCTGTGCCCGTACCCATCGCAATTCCCACATCTGCCTCGCTTAGAGCGGGCGCATCATTGATTCCGTCTCCGGCCATAGCCACGTGATTGCCCTCTCTCCGCGACTTCTGAATATATGCGACCTTTCCGGCTGGATCGACCTCAGCCTCAAACCCGTCAAGGCCAAGCTCCTTTGCCACTGCCAAGGCCGTCAGATGGTTATCGCCGGTTAGCATGACGAGCTTCAGTCCAAGGCCATGGAGGTCACCTACGGCTTCGGAGGATGTGGCCTTGATGGGATCCGCCACGGCGAGTATGCCTGCCGACTTCCCGTCGATTGCGACAAATATCACCGTCTTGCCTTCCTTTTGAAGCTTTGCGGCCTTGGGCTCCCACGAATCAAGGCCCGCAACTTTCTCGCCTTGAAGGAAAGCCGGTTTTCCGATCATCACGGAGTGCCCCCCAACGAGCCCAACCACGCCTCCCGCTGTGACGGAGCGAAAATTTCTCGATTCCTGAAGAATGAGGCCCTTTGCCTTGGCAGCAGCAATTATTGCCGCCGCAAGCGGGTGCTCGCTGCTCTGTTCAAGCGAAGCTACCAAACGCAAGGCCTCGTTCGGATCGAATCCCTCAGCCGCCAATATGTCCATCATCCTTGGTTTTCCTTCGGTGAGTGTTCCAGTCTTGTCCACAACCAGAACGGTGGTTTTTTCCAGCCGTTCAAGAGCTTCGGCATTCTTCACGAGCACTCCCTCTTGCGCGCCACGGCCAACTCCAACCATGATAGACATCGGCGTGGCCAGTCCAAGGGCGCATGGGCAGGCTATGATTAGAACCGCGACCGCATTCACCATGGCATGGGCCAACTTCGGGTCAGGGCCGAGCCAGACCCAGAAAAGAAAGGTCAGTAATGATGCCGCTAAGACCGCAGGAACAAATATACCGGAGACCCGGTCGGCCAGTGCCTGAATTGGAGCGCGGCTGCGCTGAGCCTCGGCAACCATCTTGACGATCCTTCCGAGCAACGTATCGGCGCCAATCCTATCGACGCGCATTACAAAACTACCAAGACCATTGACAGTTCCACCCGTGACCTTGTCCCCGACTGCCTTTTCAACCGGTACGGGCTCGCCGGTAATCATGGATTCTTCAACACTGGAATGCCCCTCGACCACCACCCCATCAGTGGGTACCTTGTCACCGGGGACTACACGCAGCCAATCACCTATTTTAACCTGGGAGAGAGGCACTGTGTGGTCGCCTTCGGGAGCGACTTGGCGTGCCGTTGGTGGTGCGAGCGCCAAGAGAGACCTAATTGCAGTGCCCGTTTGGCTCCGTGCACGAAGTTCAAGCACCTGGCCAAGGAGAACTAACACAACGACCATCGCAGCAGACTCGAAGTAGAGAGCAGGCTTTTCGCCGTGCTCCATTGAAAGCGGGAAAAGGCCTGGCGCTAACATCGCCACAACGCTAAAGGCGAATGCAGCGCCAACTCCGATGGCGATCAGAGTGAACATGTTCAACTGTCGGGTGACAACGGATTGCCAGCCCCGAGAAAAAAAAGGAAACCCGGCCCAGCATACGACTGGGGTCGCAATAATTAGCTGTAGCCAGCGCGAGACATCACCGTCCGTCCACGCAAGGGCGGGCACCATATGGCCCATCGAAAGGGCCAAGACCGGCAGCGTCAGGCCAACCCCTATCCAGAAACGCCGCGACATGTCGCGAATTTCGTCCGCCTCCGTTCCACTTGCGCCCACCGTTTGCGTTTCGAGCTCAAGCGGCATGCCACACTTGGGGCAGTCACCTGGATGGTCCTGCCGCACCTCTGGATGCATCGGGCAGGTGTAAATCGCTTTAACCGCGGAGACATCGACATGGCTAGTAGATGGCTCTTGGCCGGCCCGGGATTCAATTTCTTCGCGCATGGGTTCTCGTTGGTGAACTCATCACCCAAAAAAGCAGTTTTGCCCAATTCTATTTCTTCAGCAGGCGGCCTATCACGGCGACTATGAGAACGAGGACAATGACACCTCCGGTGGACCAAACCCACATCCCTCCACCCGACCATCCGCCCATGGATCGGTCTGCGTGGTTCATCATGCTGCGTAAGGTAGCTCTTCTTGGGAAGCGGCTCTATGGGGTATAACGTTACCTCTCTATAACGGCAACGAGGCAACCATGGCATGTTTTGGGCCACCGTTCCAATCTGATGAATGCGGGTTGCAGCAGCGTCTCGGTTAGCTGCCATTTGCATAGCTTCTACAAATTCGAGGCGATTCTAACGCCAGCCCCGTCCTGCTCTGAGAGGTGAGTAATTCACCTCTTTCTTGGAATCCCTCGTTTGCAACATGAAAGGCTGGAACACCCATCGCGACGGCCTCAGCGGGTCATTACGTGCCTTGGCGAGGAGCCACATTGCTGGGTAGTTGCATATACGCAGTCATATACCACTCATTTCAGGAGTATTGCAAAACCCCGGGGGTGTCCTAGCTCAACTTCTACGGCGCACAATGGTCCGTTATACTTACCCGCCGAAGCGTGGGTGCCGTTGACTCGGATGAACTGCGATATATCGGTATTTACGTATCGATAAACTTTTCTCGATTCCAAGTTGATGCAGGCAGTTTTCAAATACAAATCCACATATGACGAGAGGCAGAAAAGCGGCAACGGCAGAGGTGGCGACCCACAAGACCAGCGTGGCGTGCCTGAGGAGACTGCCCGCTTACCTGCAAATGCTTCGGTCGCTCCTGGCTGAGGGGCGCGAATACGTTTCCGGAACGGTGCTCGCGGGCGTGCACCACCTTGAGCCCGTGATTGTCCGCAAGGACCTTGCGGCAACAGGCGCCGCCGGGACCCCGAGGCTTGGATTTCGCATCGTCGACCTGATCGATGGCATCGAGCACTTTCTCGGCTGGGACCGCCGGACAAAAGCCGTCGTTGTCGGCTGCGGCAATCTTGGAAGCTCGCTGCTCGGCTACCGAAGATTTGACGGGCTGGGGCTTGAGATCGTCGGCGCGTTCGACCGCGACGCCCGGAAAGTGGGCCACATGATCCACGACAGGCAGGTTTTGCCCATCACAAAGCTCGAGAAGCTGGTGCAGAGCCAGAACGTCACGCTGGGCCTGCTTGCGGTGCCGGCTGCGGCGGCGCAAGAGACCGCGTCATACATGGTGCAATGCGGGATCCGCGGAATTTGGAACTTTGCCCCGGTGAAGTTAAAGGTGCCCGAGGGCATCATCGTGCAGAAGGAGGACCTGGCCGAGGGCCTCGCGGTCCTCGCGCACCGCCTTTATCATTCGGCCCCCGCGGCCGCAAAGAATCTGAATAAGAGACCGGCGCGAACCGATTCGCACGCCCCTTAGATCACCTATGAATCGGACCAAAAAAATGAAACCTGTCCTCTTCAACAACACCGTGTTGCGTGACGGCCACCAGTCCATGGCGGCCACTCGTATGACCACGGTGCAGATGCTGGAACCTGCACCCATCCTGGACGAGATGGGATTCGCGGGCTTGGAAACATGGGGAGGAGCGACCATCGACGCCTGCCTACGCTTCCTCAATGAGAACCCCTTCGACAGGCTGCGCACCCTAAAGAAGATCGCCCCGAAGACGCCGCAGCTGATGCTGCTCCGCGGCCAGAACATAGTCCAATATGCCAGCTTCCCCGACGACGTCGTAGAGACTTTTGTGAAGCTCACGTGCGGGGCCGGGCAGGATATCCTGCGCATCTTCGATGCGCTCAATGACCTGCGCAATTTGCAGACCTCGATCAAGGCCACCAAGAAGTACGGAAAGCATGCGAGGGGCGAACTCTGCTATACGATCAGCCCCGTCCATACGGTCGAGAACTTCGTGAAGATGGGGGTGGAGCTCGAGAAGATGGGCTGCGACTCGATCGGCATCAAGGACATGTCGGGCATCCTTCAGCCTCAGATAGCGTTCCGCCTGGTGACGGAGCTCAAGGGCAAGATCGGGATCCCGATCACCTTGCACACGCACGACACTGCCGGCCTCGGCGCCGCGTCGTACCTGGCCGCCATCGACGCGGGCGTGGACTGCGTCGAGGTCTCGATCGCACCCTTCGCCAACGGAACCTCACAGCCCGACACGGTGCGAATGCTCGCACTTCTGGCCGGGCATCCTCGTTGCCCGAAGTTCGACACAGAGAAGCTCGCGAAGCTCCGGACGTATTTTGAGGGCGTCTACAAGCAGCTCGAGAAGTTCACGAGCCCCGCGAATGAGCGGGTGGACAGCGACATCCTGATCTACCAGGTGCCCGGCGGCATGCTCTCCAACTTCCGCACGCAGCTCAAGGAGCAGGGAATGTCGGACAAGTTTGACCAGGTCGTGAAGGAGATCCCGGTTGTCCGCGAGGCCCTTGGCTGGATCCCGCTCGTGACGCCGACCTCCCAGATCGTGGGGACCCAGGCGATGATGAATGTGAAGTTCGGCCGCTGGAAGATGATCTGCCAGCCTGCACAAGACATCGCGCTTGGCAAATACGGCCGCACACCGGGCCCCATCGACACAAACGTTCTCGCCCAGGTGGAAAAGCAGACGGGCAAGAAGGTCGTCACAGAGCGCCCCGCCGACCTCCTTCCCCCTGGGATGGAGACCTACCGTATGCAGTGCGCGGAGAAGAGCCTCCCGACGGACGACGAGACCGTCGTCCTGTTCGCCATGTTTCCACAGCAGGTCCAGGACCTACACAAGGCCAAGGCGAACGGAAAACCCGCCGTAGAGCCCACCGCTGCAGCCGCGGCCTCGGAACCCAAGGCCCCAGTCGCGGCGCCCGCAGCAGTCCACAGCTCCGCCGCCCGCAAGCTCTTCGTCACGGTCGAGGGACTACGCCACGACGTGACTGTCGAAACCCTCGAGGGATGACCGAACCATGAGCGCAGCCGCAAGTCCCCCTGAAAAGCTTCTGACCGAATTCGTTGAGCCTAGCTTTGACGACTGGCGCAAGCTCGTGGAATCGGAGCTTAAGGGCGCCGTGTTCGAGAAGAGGATGTACACGGAGACCTATGAGGGAATTAAGCTCCATCCCATCTACAGGGCGGAGGACATCTCCTGCCTGCCGCATGTGAACTCCTTCCCGGGGTTCGCTCCATTCGCCCGCGGGGCGAGCGCCAGCGGCTATCTGAAGCAGCCTTGGGAGGCCTCGCAGGAAATCGCGGTCTCGAGCCCAAGCGCCTTCAACGAGGCGGCCCGAAACTCCCTGGCACGCGGTCTCAATGCGCTCAATATCGTTCTGGACCACGCCACGCGCAATGGTCAGGACCCCGACTGGGCTAGGCCCGGCGAAGTCGGCCTCGGAGGGCTTTCGATCGCGACCCTTGACGATCTCGCCCGCGCCCTGGAGGGCATCGATCTCGACACCACTTCGCTGTTCGTCCGCTCGGGGGCGTCGGCACTGCCTTTCGCGGCGCTCCTTATCGCCCTGGCAATAAGGAAGAAGAAGTCGCCCGCCAACCTGCGCGGCTGCATCGAGATGGATCCGCTCGGCGTGCTCGCCGGCGAGGGCCGGCTTCCACAGTCGCTCAACGAGGCGTACCGTGAAATGGCCGTGCTCACGAAATGGGCGGGAACCAACGCCCCTTCGCTGCGGACAATCTGCATCCACAGCCGCGCCTGGCACGAGGGCGGCGGGAGCGCCGTCGAGGACTTGGCGTTCACGCTGGCTACAGCGCTTGAGTACCTCCGCGAGATGAACCGGCACGGCCTCGACGTCGAGCTGGTCACACCGCGGATCCGCTTTGCCGTCACGGTGGGCGAGCAGTTTTTCACGGAGATAGCCAAGATCCGCGCGCTGCGCATGCTCTGGTCGAAGCTCGTCGCTTCGCTTGGGGGCAGCGAGGTGTCACAGAGGATCTCCCTGCACATCAGAACCTCCCTCTGGAACAAGACGGCGGTCGACCCCTACAACAATCTCCTGCGCGCCACGGTCGAGTCGTTTGCCGCGGTCATCGGCGGATGCGACAGTCTGCAGGTCGGAGCGTTTGACGAGGTCGTCCGCAGGCCCGACGATTTCAGCCAGCGCATCGCCCGCAACACCCAGCTGGTCCTACAGAAGGAGTGCCAGCTCACGAGCGTCGTCGACCCGGCCGGCGGCTCCTGGTATGTGGAGTCGCTTACCTCGGAACTCGCAAAGCACGCCTGGGTGCTTTTCCAGGAGGTGGAGAGGATGGGAGGCATGCGCGTTGCGATGGAGAAGGGGTTCCCCCAAGGGACAGTCGCCGCCACAGGCGAGAAGAAGCTTAAGGCCGTGTCGCGCCGTAAGGACTCCATCGTCGGGGTCAACCAGTACGCCAATCCCAAGGAGAAGCCCCTTGCGACGCCGCCCGCGGACGACGATTCGTTCCACCGCCGGCGCGCACAGCAGGTCGCGTCGCACCGGACATCCCTCGACGACGAGGCCAACTCGCTCGTCCTAAGGACGCTCTCCCAGATCGTGGGGCTTAAGGAGGACAACCTGATCGACACCTGCATTGAGGGTGTCTCGGCCGGGGCGACCCTGGGCGAGATCACGCGCGCCATCCGGATCCAGGATGCGCCCGCAGCGCCCATAAAGCCGGTGTGCATAACCAGGGCGTCTGCAGGTATGGAGCGCCTGCGGGCAGCCATGAACCGCCAGCCGGCGCCCGCGCAGGTCTTCCTGTGCAACATGGGTCCCTTGAAGGAGCACAAGGCGCGTGCCGACTTCTCGAGGGGATTTTTCGCGGTCGGAGGTTTCGAGGTCATCTCGCCTGCGGGCCTGGCGACCCCGGAGGCTGCCGCGGAGGCCTTCGCCGCTTCCGACGCTAGGATCGCTGTCATCTGCTCGATCGACGACAAATACCCTACCCTGGTTCCCCCGCTTGTCGCGGCCCTCCGGGCAAAAAGGCCCGGCACAATCATCGTTCTGGCAGGCTTCCCCGCCGAGCAGCTCGATGCGCACATGAAATCCGGGGTGAACGAGTTCATCCACTTGCGCGCCGACGCTCTTGAGGTGCTTTCCAAGATTCAAACCCAACTGGGCATCGCCTGATGAATACTTACCCCGATTTCACCACGATTGCCTTCGACAGCACGCCTGCGACCAAAAGCTACGCCGCATGGCGGGCGCGCTTCGAGGCCGAGATGGGCGGCACAGTAGAGGACTGGGCCACCAAGACGCTTGAGCAGATCGAGCTGAAACCACTCTACACCGAAGCCGACCTCGTAGGATGCGAACTCCTGGGCTCAATGCCTGGGATAGCTCCGTTCATTCGGGGTCCGTACGGCTCCATGTACGTCACAAAGCCCTGGACGGTGCGCCAGTACGCAGGATTCTCGACCGCCGAGGAGTCCAACGCCTTCTACCGCCGCAACATCGCCGCGGGCCAGCAGGGCCTCTCCGTTGCGTTCGACCTGCCGACGCATCGCGGCTACGACTCTGACCATCCCCGCGCATTTGCGGACGTGGGAAAGGCGGGCGTCGCCGTCGACTCCATCGCGGACATGAAGATCCTTTTCAAGGACATACCCCTTGATCGCATTTCAGTCTCGATGACGATGAACGGCGCGGTTCTCCCGGTCCTCGCCTTCTATATCGTAGCCGCCGAGGAGCAGGGCGTGAGGCTCGAGCAACTCGCGGGCACGATCCAGAACGATATCCTGAAGGAATACATGGTGCGTAACACCTACATCTATCCGCCAACGCCCTCGATGCGGATAATCGCGGACATATTCGCCTTCACGTCGAAGTTCATGCCCAAGTTCAATTCAATTTCGATCTCGGGATACCACATGCAGGAGGCCGGAGCGACCGCCGATCTCGAAATGGCCTACACGCTCGCGGATGGGCTGGAGTACGTCCGCACCGGCATCAGGTCAGGCATCGACATCGACGCATTCGCCCCCCGGCTCTCGTTTTTCTGGGCGCAGGGCAAGAACTACTTCATGGAGGTCGCGAAGATGCGCGCCGCACGCGCCATCTGGGCAAAGCTCATCAAGCAGTTCAATCCCAAGAATCCGAAGTCCATGGCGCTGCGAACCCATTCGCAGACATCGGGATGGTCGCTCACCGAGCAGGACCCGTACAACAATGTCGCACGCACGTGCATTGAAGCGATGGCAGCCGCGCTGGGCCACACCCAGTCCCTGCACACGAACTCGCTCGACGAGGCGATCGCGCTTCCGACGGACTTCTCTGCACGCATCGCCCGCAACACCCAGCTCCTCCTGCAAGAGGAGACAGGCATCTGCAAGGTGATCGACCCCTGGGGGGGAGCCTACTTTGTAGAGGCGCTGACGGACGCGATCATGCGCCGCGCATGGGGTCACATCCAGGAGATCGAGTCTCTCGGCGGCATGGCGAAGGCCATCGAGACCGGACTACCAAAGCTTCGCATCGAGGAGGCCGCTGCGCGCCGTCAGGCTCACATCGACTCGGGAAAAGAAGCGATCATTGGGGTCAACACCCTGCGCTTGGAGAAGGCTGAGCAGCTCGACGTGCGTGAAGTGGACAACTCCTCCGTCCGAGAGTCCCAGCTTGAGCGCCTGCGCCAGGTCAAGGCCAGCCGCGACAACGGGAGGGTCCAGGCCTCTCTTGTCGCGCTCACGCGGTGCGCCGAGACCGGAGAGGGCAACTTGCTCGCCCTTGCCATCGAGGCCGCCCGAGCCCGCGCAACGCTCGGCGAGATTTCCTTCGCGCTAGAGAAACAATTCAACCGACACAAAGCTGTCATCCGTTCCGTGAGTGGAGTATACCAATCCGAATTCGGCAGCGACCCGCAGATACTGCAGGTCCGCCAGATCACCGACATGTTCGCCGAGCGTCATGGTCGCCGACCCCGCATCCTTATCGCCAAGATGGGTCAGGATGGCCACGACCGCGGCGCCAAAGTCGTCGCTACCGCCTACGCCGACCTGGGATTCGACGTCGACATAGGGCCCCTCTTCCAACAGCCGGAGGAGGCCGCGAGGATGGCGGCCGAGAACGACGTGCATATTGTCGGGATTAGCTCGCTAGCGGGCGGCCACAAAACCCTGCTCGTGCAGCTCCGCGACGAGCTCAAAAAGATTGGCCGTGAGGACATCATGATCGTCGTCGGCGGCGTCATCCCCTCCCAAGACTATGAGTTCCTGAAGATCAACGGCGCGGCAGCTGTATTTGGCCCAGGGACATTTATCCCTGACGCTGCAAAGGAGATCCTGGCGAAGCTCAGCCGGGCCCTGGAGTGATGAATGACAACTCAACAATCACCAGCCAAACAGCCCTCACACGCCAAAGAAGGCGCGGGTCGCGGGCTCGGCTGCTGCCTGCGCAGCCCATGAACTCCGGAGCCTACCATCCCGAAAGGGCCCGCCAGCTAACCGTGAACGATTACGTGAACGGCGTGATCAACGGCGATCGCTCGCTGCTTGCGCGCGCAATCACGCTTGTCGAGAGCAACTCGCGCCGCCACGAGGCGGTGGCCCAGGAGGTGCTCAACCGCCTGCTTCCGCGGACTGGTCGCGCCAAGCGCGTCGGCATCACAGGCGTTCCCGGTGTGGGCAAGAGCACCTTCATCGAATTCCTGGGCACATATCTTGTCGGTCGCGGGGAGAATGTGGCGGTGCTCACGATTGATCCCACAAGCGCTCGGTCCGGCGGCAGTATCCTAGGCGACAAGACGCGCATGGAGAAGCTCTGCCAGCTGCCCGAGGCGTTCATCCGGCCGTCGCCTTCGGGACTAAGCCTTGGGGGAGTGGCACGGCGCACGCGCGAGACGATGCTCCTCTGCGAAGCGGCGGGGTTCGGGACCGTGCTGGTTGAGACGGTGGGCGTAGGCCAATCGGAAATCGCCCTGCGCTCGATGGTCGACTTTTTCATACTCCTGATGCTGCCCGGCGCCGGTGACGAGCTGCAGGGTATCAAGAAGGGCATTGTGGAGATGGCTGACCTGGTTGCGATAAACAAGGCCGACGGCGACAACCGCCTGCGCGCCGAGATCGCCCAGCGGGACCAGGAGGCCGCGCTCCATTACTTGCAGTCAGGCACGCCGGGATGGAAGACCGAGACTGTTCTTTGTGCGGGCCTTACCGGTCAGGGCGTTCCGGAACTCTGGGAGCGCATCGAACGGTTCTACGCGGAACTTGGACCGAAGGGCACGATAGCCCGAAGGCGCCAGGAGCAGTCGCTTTCATGGATGGACAGCCTGATCCAAGACGAGCTCAAGCAGCGATTCTATGACGATACACGCGTGCTATCGCTGCTGCCCATGCTGCGCGGGAAGCTCATGAGCGGCGAAATCACCGCGGTGCGCGCCGCGGCGCAGCTCCTCGACATTCATCAGCACCAACAATCTCCCAAAACGCCATGATCCAAAAAATCGACCACCTAGGAATAGCGGTTAAGTCGCTTGACGAAGCTGTTCCCTACTACGAAAACGCGCTTGGCCTTAAATGCGAGCACCGCGAGGAAGTCGCCTCGCAGAAGGTCCGCACGGCATTCTTCCGCTGCGGAGAGGTTCACATTGAGCTCCTGGAGCCCACCGATCCCGAGAGCCCGATCGCGAAGTTCCTGGAGAAGAACCCCGCGGGTGGGATTCACCACGTCGCATTTGGCACCGACGACGTCCAGGGGCAGCTGAAGCAGGCCTCGGGGGCGGGCGTGAGGCTCATTCACGAGAAGGCCTTCGATGGCGCTGGTGGCAAGCTGGTTGCGTTTCTCCACCCCAAGTCCACCTACGGCGTCCTGACGGAATTTTGCATGCCAAAGCCGGTCTAACGCCGCCGCGAACCAAACCCATTCACCCGTAATCCCCGACCTCGCCCCTCTTATGGCCATCAACAAAGAATTGCTGAACGAACTGGAATCCAGACGCGCCACCGCCCGCGAAGGGGGCGGGGAGGAAAAGCTGAAGGCGCGCCGCGACAAGGGCCTGATGACGGCGCGAGACCGCCTCGGCGCGCTCTACCAGGCTGGTACCTTCCAGGAATGGGGCATGCACGCCGACCACGACTGCCACAATTTTGACCTCCAGAAGAAGTCTCTCCCGGGCGATGGCGTCATCACCGGGACCGGCTTGGTAGAGGGCCGCACCGTCGCTGCATTCAGCCAGGATTTCACGGTCGGAGGCGGCGCCCTGGGCCGCATTCACTCGAAGAAGATCTGCGACATCATGGACTTCGCCATGAGGTCCGGCTGCCCGATCGTCGGGTTCAACGACTCAGGCGGAGCCCGCATCCAGGAAGGCGACGACTCGCTCTCCGGCTACGGGCAGGTGTTCTTCCGCAACGTCCTCGTCTCAGGCGTGGTTCCCCAGATCGCGATCGTCGCGGGGCCTTGTGCGGGAGGGGCCGCTTATTCCCCCGCGCTCATGGACTTCATCATCATGGTGAAGGGAAGCGGCACCATGTTCATATGCGGACCCGAGGTCATCCAGGCGGTGACTGGCCAGAAATGCACCATGGAGGAGATCGGCAGCGCCACCGCTAACGCCAGCGTGAGCGGCAATGTTCATTTTATCGCCGAGAATGACGCCGACGCGGTGCGGATACTGAGGAAGCTGCTTTCGTACCTTCCGTCTAACAACCTGATGGATCCACCCCACACGCCGA
>Ga0302320_10017944_pt1 | contig 14312 bp, 20 predicted proteins | sample Bog_T0_3_FD_202130 | JGI IMG/M metagenome (GOLD analysis project Ga0302320, IMG submission 202130) | Peat permafrost microbial communities from Stordalen Mire near Abisko, Sweden - Bog_T0_3 | ecosystem: Environmental > Terrestrial > Soil > Wetlands > Peat | place: Sweden: Abisko, Stordalen Mire...
CGCGGAGGCGCCTCGCAAGTGAGTGGAGTCACGGCATTTGCCCCATTCAATTGTCACCGTCAATCATAGGGCGACTATATGCCTGTGCTAACTATCCAGCGACGTTGATACTAAACTGGACGCGATGGCGCCCGCGTGGACATTGTCCTCCCATTCGGCTGCTCGCCGCGGTTTGAGCCGTTTCCCCATGGCCCGCGACGCCCATTCCCGCTCTGCCAGTTTCCGCATCAAGCCGTGAGCCACTCGAAATGCGCTCCCTGCTTCTGATATTGCTTGCCGGCGTGGCTTTTCCATGCGCCCCGATCCGCCGCCGCTTCGCCTGTGCAACGCGCCGATGGCGACGATGGATCGGCGCTCCTGCCGCCATCGACCGCTTCGTTCCGCAGGCAAATAGATTTTCCGCCGGCAGTCCGTCCGCTCAGATCACGTTTTCTCCAGGCAAAGGGTTCGCGGCCATTTTGGATCGCGAATCGACCAGAGCCCCGCGGACCGCGCTCTGATTTTGAGCCAATTCATTTTGCGGAAATCCTTCGCATTGGAATTTGACGATTCCACGGCAGGACGTAATATCCGAATCTTCACCGATGAAAACGGAGACGGAGACGTCTCCGGAAGTCGTTGAAAATCAACAGGAAGGGTGGCTGAGTCCGGTCTAAGGCACTCGACTCGAAATGCAGTGCGGTGCCATTGTTCGCGGGGGTTGACGTGTCGGAAATCGAAGGGTGATTACACTGGAAACCCTGTATTCATAAGGGTTTGCGGGCGATCGAGCAACCGGCGGGAGGTGTCGCCAGTTTGGTGTCAGACTGGTTCAGACTAGCTCAGATCATTCAAATCATTACCGCAATCGTTACCGCAGATTGCGGGATTGCGTGGGGCTCGTGGCGGACGGTGCAGGATTTGAACCTGCGGTGCCCTTGCGGGCACTCCTGTTTTCGAGACAGGTGCGATAAACCGGGCTCTGCCAACCGTCCCACGAGAGCCGCGAACATCGCCGATCAGGGCTGCGGGCGCAAGGCAAAAGCCACAACAAAGACTGACGAAAACGCGGCGGGCGCAAACCAGCCGCGACGCGAACGGAAACGGCACATACTACCCCGCTGCGGCGTTGACGAGTAGCGCGATCAGCGCAAGCGCGATAGCGAGCGCCGGTAGATCGACGAGCGTGAAAGGCCCTGACCGCGGAACCTGCTCGCCGGAGCGGGAGGCGTCAACCCAACCCCGCCAGGCGATCCACGCGCGGGATAGCTTGCCCGCCGTCACCCTTTCGGCGTTGAGGGCTTTGACGTTCCGGCGAGCGACGCCGGCGAGCCAGACGACGTAGACGAGAGGGATGAGCTGAAAAAGGGCGAAGACCAGCGGGCGCGGGATCATTCTGGATACACCTCCGCGGCAAAGGCGGCCGCCAGCTCGTCTGGAGTGCAAGCGCCCTTAGCCACGATCACACGATTCACAGCGCTCTGGCAGCGCTTCAAGAATGAAATCGAGCCCACATCCTTTTCGTAGATCAGCCGCGGCTGAGACCTCAACGCATCCCGCCATGGCGTCGCCTTCAAGCTCAGCAATCTTTTTTTGGGTCGCGGCAAGCTGTCCCTCCAGTTTTACGTTCAGGGCAGCGGCCTTTACGCACACGGCGAACGCGAGAGCGAGCAGGGTGGCGAGGATTGAGGCGATAGCGGTGAGAGCAATGGTGAGCATGTGCGAGATACCCGGCAAAAATAATTGGCGTCGCTTTAGCCGCGGCCGGATCGGCGCCGTAATGTGACGTGGGGTGAAAACTCCACCATCTCCAACACCTGGTAACTCCGGGATGAACTCAACCCCTCTCCCGTGGCAAATCGACAAGCCGACATTTTTCGCGAACGTCGGCACCGCCAACGGCAAACGCGCCCTCTTTCACAAGCTCGTTATCGTCACCCAACAGGGCGGCAAGGGCGGCGGGCGGGCGACCATGATCGACACCGACAGCGCTCGCGAGTTCTACGAAAAGCACATCCGTAGCGGAAACGGCGATGAGGTGCCGCGGTTGCCCTGCGAACGGCCGGTGCCAGGTCAGGCCGCGGCGTAACCGCAATTGGTCAGCAGACCGCTGACCAATTGCTGCGGGCTAGATGCGCTTACGCAAGTCAGCCTTCATCTTTTCGACCGGGATCGCGGTCGAGGGATCGCGCCGATGGGCCTCGATCCTTTCGTCCACAAGCGTCCATTCCTCCGGAGTCAGCGTGTCCTCCCGCGGGTTCGGCAGTTTTTCAATGTCGACGCCGCTGGCGCGGAGTTCGAGCAGCTCCTCTGCATTCTCAATGGTCAGGCGGTGTCCCTCGTCCATGATCAATACAAACTCCGCCCGCTCTTCCTCCATGAGCCCCTCCTCGTTGTCCTTGTCCATCAACGCATCGAGGCGAGCCTGTTTTTCTGCATCGATCTTTTTCACGCTCATACGATGCCGCGGCTGCCGTCCGAACTCAAGGCCGCGGCTTAGAGGCTGTAATGCACTTTTCTGAGGAAAAAGCTGTAAACTGGGACGCCCAGAGGGCAACAAGCTCAGGATGGCGAACCGAAAAACTTATCCGAGCGATGTCACTGATGAAGAATGGGAGTTCTGCGCGGCGTATCTGACGTTGATGAAAGAGAACGCGCCCCAGCGGGAATACCCTTTGCGGGAGATCTTCAACGGCCTTCGGTGGTTCATGCGGGCGGGTTGTCCGTGGCGCATGATCCCCAACGACCTTCCCCCTTGGCACACGATTCATCAGCAGGCCATGCGTTGGATAAAAGCTGGGAGCTTTGATGCGATGGCGCATGATTTGCGCGCGATCATGCGCCTGCTGGCCGGCAGAAAAGAACAGCCTACGGCGGCAATTTACGACAGCCGCACCGTGCAATCGACTCCGGAAAGTGGGGAGCGCGCGGGTTATGATGGTGGCAAAAGACGCAAAGGTTCCAAAGTGCATATCGCCGTCGATACGCTGGGACATCTGCTGGCGTTGAAGATCACCCCGGCCGACGAACAGGATCGCGCGCAGGTCGCAGAACTGACTCAAGCAATGCAGGAGGCCACCGGTCAAACCGTGGAGGTGGGTTTTGTCGATCAAGGATACACAGGGCCAATCCCCGCCGCGGCGGCGGCGGCGCATGGGGTTCGTCTGGAAGTGATAAAGCTCTCCGAGGCCAAACGTGGCTTTGTGCTTCTCCAAGACGTTGGGTCGTTGAGCGCTCCTTTGCGTGGGCGGCACGCTTTCGACGCCTCGCTCGCGACTACGAACGCCTTGCCACCACCATCGCAGGGTATCATTGGCTGGTGTTCGCTGGTCTCATGTTAGCTAATCTTTTCCGCTAAAGTGCATTACAGCCTCTAGGCCGGGCTGGAATCTGCTGATCGAGTTTCTCTAAGGTGATCCCAATATCGGGACTCCTTTCGAACTCTGCATCCCGGTATAGAGCCTCCGCGATGCCCTCGTCCGTCTCCTCCTCAACCGTGACCGCGCCGATCGTGTCCCATCCTGCGGTTTTTATCAGACGAGTGAAATCGTCGTCCGGATGGATAGCGAATATTTCGACCTGCAAGTCCTTGAGATTCCCTTCAGCGAGCAAGCCGGCGAAGAAAGAAAACAGGACAGGCGACTCGTAAGGCTCGCTGCGTAGGGGTAATGTCAGGCTCACCGCGCGCGCGCCGGGCCGGGCGAGATATTCCGGCCAGTAGGTAAAGAGGTAGCGCCCATCGTCAGTTCGCTCGATGCGTCCCGCCAACTCACCGGCATAGAAAACTTTTCCCGCGCCTGGTTTCATGCTCTCACGATGCCGCGGCGGGCGTCTGAGCGCAAGGCCGCGGCCCAGACGGAATTGGGCAGCAGTCTGCTGCCCAAATTGCCGCGGCCTGATTTTAGATCGCAGGCGTCACGCCGCGGCGGCTTATCGTATCCCGTTGACTGAAACAACAACGGTCACTATTTCAATCCAAAGGCACTTTTTGAAATAGCGCCTTTCCTTATTTCACCGTGAAACGCCGCACAGCCAACGCACCCAAAGCCTCGGGCAGATGGATCAAGACGCTGGCGGGGTATCGTGCTTTTCATCCCGACCCGGTGCCGCCGGAACTGACCTGGACGCCGAAGCTCGTGCGCGCATTGTCGGATGCGGATCAACTGTTTACTACTCATGCAGCGCGGCGTGCTGCCTTTGCCTCTGCTCTACCTGAGCGCGTTCTTCGAGGCGACGCGGCGTGATTACTACGACGGCCTTCGCGCCGTCACCGAGCGCAGCGCGTGGGAAGAATGGCTGCTGTATTTCCTCAACGGCGTCGCGCGGCAAAGCGAAGACGCGCTCAGTCGTGCGGAACGGATCAACCAGCAACTCGATCATTGGCGCGAGAGCGTGAGCCGCACCAGATCAGGCGTCGCGCTTCGGCTGCTCGACCTGCTCGGCACGAATCCTTTCATCACCGTGCGCAAAGCGGAGGCCCAACTCGACGTCGCCTACAACACGGCTGCGGCGGCGCTTCGCCGTCTCGTTCAGTTGCGGATTGTGAAGCAGATCGGCGAGGCCCGCCGCGACCGTGTTTTCTGCGCTCAGGCATTGCTGGACATCCTCGAAGAGCCGGCCCGCCTGCGCCCATTATCTTGAGATGGTCGATCAGACGAAACACCACAGCCTTGCCGAAGTGGCCGCGCGAATACCGCACGGCGTCGTTTGCCTTTTGTCAGCTCTGCGCTTCCACGGCCTCACGACACAATGCCCGCGCGAGGTCTGGATTGCTGTCGATCGTCGGACCCATGCGCAGCGGGGTCTTCCGCTCCGAATCGTCCGGTTTTCCGGCCAGACAATGAACAGCGAGATCGAGACGCACGTAATCGAGGGCGTGAGTGTGCGGGTGTACGACGTCGCCAAGACGGTCGCCGATTGCTTCCGATACCGGAACAAGGTCGGGGTCGACGTGGCGATTGAAGCCCTTCGCCGCGCCTGGCGATCGAAGCGTTGCACTATGGACGATCTGTGCCGGGCGGCCAAGGTTTGCGGCCAATCGCGCGTGATGCGGCCCTACCTGGAGATGGTCACGATTGACTAAACGAAAGCGGCCCCGCCGATGAAGACGGGGCCGCGAAACTGGCACTTGCTGAAGGTTAGCTGCCGGTTGCCTCCCGGCGGCCGGTTTCGGCGGCCATTACGGCCTGGCCCTCGGGAGTTGCTCGAAAGGCTGCCATCGCCCTTTTCAATTTGAGATCGGCGGCAGAGACGTGGCCGCGGATCAGGATCGACGAAAGCTATGATGTGCGTAATCATAAAGGTTGCAACAAAGCTGTGCTCGAAGGTTGCGACATTTGACGCGTATTTTCGCGACGCACACTGTTGGAGGCGCCCGATTCTCCGAATCCGATGTCGCACTTTCTCGTGCAAAAACCGCGGAAATAGCCGGGAGAAGATGCCCATGAGCGGCATTCTTACAACTCACGCCATTGAGCGCAAATACACAGCGGCACTGCGATTTGTCTCCATTCAACCGGAACGCGATCAGCGGTCGCCCATCTCTATGGCCACGTTGCGCTGAAACTCCCGCAAAATGGCGTTGCGTTCTTCGGCGGTTAGAAATCCAGCGAACGGACTCGACTGACGCAGCCGCACGGCTCGCTCGTCGCCGCTTTCCATCACTGCCAGCACATCTTCCAACGCCCCATCCAACAGCCCTGCCCATTCGAGCAGGGCAGGGCGAACGCCGGGCGAGCAATCACGCAGCCAGCGCCCGATATTGTCTCTCGCTAATTGTAAGGACGACGGAGTCGTCCGCACTTTCGCCGCGATCAACCTGTGAAAGGCCACGCTGCGTTCGTCGATGCGTCGATGATCTTTCATGCGGGTCGTAGACTTGATCGTGTGGCATTGAAATCTGAGGTCTGCCTTCACTTTGAACCCGTCATTGCGGGTGTCGAGATTCGAGTCCAGTTTCTCGCCGAATCCCCGACCTATATCACTGCTCACACTGGCTTTTATCATCACGGGATGATCGATCAGGTTTCCGAAAAGCGAAGCCCCACTGTCGAGGTGAGAGAAAAGGGAAAGAATCTCCGGCCCGAGCACGCGCTCGACATTGGTCCGGGAATTCGAACTGACGAGCGCCCCTTCCTGGTTGCCAGCTTCCTGGACTGGCTGAATCGGTCGATTGATTATGGCGTTACGAGGCGACTGCACGAACCAGGAGACGCGCGCCCTGGCGTGTCGAGATGAGGCCCTGCCCCGGTTCTGTTCATTGAGCGTTGGTCTCGGCCTCCAAGTGTTCGCCTTTTCCCGATCAGCAGGAAAACCGGCTTGCCGAAACCTTCTGGAATAGCGAATTACGACCCCGGGACGAGAAAGTTTGGGAAATTACTAAATCTGCGTCACACGGGCTGAAAAGCAGGGGGAAACATATGAACCGAACCCACGCAGAATACACCACGATCGAACAACTCTACGTCCATGATTGCGCCCCTCGCGTCATGCCCGGAGACATATACAAGGCGAAAGACCTTGCCCTATATTACACGCAGCGCTTCGGCGCGGCGATCGCCAGCGTCCCCGTCCTGCGCGGAGGGATGGAAGCCATGGAGGTGATCGCTCCGCTGCTCGACGCGTTGGAACGCAAAAATCGTGCCGCGTTTCATGACATTCTTATCGTCCCGCACGGAAACGGCCTCCTTATCGGAACGCACATTGAACGCAACGGCGTCGGCAACGAGGCGGTGCTGTCATTTCGGCGTCATGCCGAGACGGACGCGCAGCGTGCGTTTGTAAAGAACTTCACCGTCAGCATGCTCCGGACACAGACCTTGCGGTGCAAGTGGGTGTGCGAGGGAGGCTCCTTCCACCCGATCTCACATGCTAACGCCCAGGCGATGCAGCCGTTCGCAATCACGAATCTTTAACCCACAACCAGGGAACACTTATGACTGATACGCCAACACAAACCTCCCAAGGAGACTGCATCATCGCGGACGCCGCGCGGCTTCCGACCTTTCGCAAGCAGGTCAGTGAGTATTGCACCCACTTGTTAAGCATGCTGAGACTTGTTGAGCAAAGTAATAGCCCGGCAACGCTCGAAGGCATCGTAGCAGGCGGACATCGACGCTATGGTTTGCGGTGCCATCTCATCGAGCAGGCCGCAATGTCCGCTTCGGGATTCGTCATCACTTTTGCGCAGGCGCGCCGAGTCGTTCGGCGCGCGCTCCACGCCCTACCCCTGTTGTTCGAGGGCACCGGGAACGCGCGTGAACGTGTCACGCAAATCTGCACTTGGCTGGCACTGCAGCATCCTTCCTATCCTAGCCTCCTAACTGTGGTGCATGATACCAACTGGTGCGAAGGGCGACCGTGCGATATGGTGATGTGGACACACCTTCCGCCTCCAACCCGTTTCAGTCACGACCTACCAAAGCGCGGGCGTGAAAATGGAGCATTTGGGTGACTACTTCAAATTCGTCATCTTCGACGAGTGCCACCACTTGCCCGGAGATCTTCGCGGCGATGCGGCCCGTTTTTGTGCAGCGCCATATCGCCTTGGACTGACCGCCGCGCCGCGGCGGAGCGATGGCCGGGAAGACGAGTATGAAGACTTGATTGGACCAATCTGCCACCAGACAGACATTGGTGATCTGCGCGGGACGGTGCTCGCGCCGTATAAAATCCAGCGCATCCCGGTCTATCTGACCGATGCCGAGCAGGCCCACTATGAAGATCTTTTTCGACTGCACATGCAGCAAATTGTCGTCTTCACGGCCACGAATCGGATGGTCCGCACCATCGCGCTGCGGTTCCTGATTCCCTGCATCCTTTCACACACGAAAAAGAAGGAGCGAAAGGTGATCCTCGACGGCTTGGAGAGCGGCGCATTTCGGGCGGTCATCGCAAACCGTGTCCTTAACGAGGGTATTGATGTTCGGCCGGCGAAAATCGGCATTGTGATCGGTGGAACGGGCTCTGAGCGTGAGTCTGTCCAACGTCTCGGGCGCATTCTCCGCAAAAAGGGCGTTCAGAAAGCCACACTCTACGAAGTCGTCTGCGCCGGCACCGGGGAGGAAGAACGATCACGCAAGCGAAGGAGGAATGATGCTTACCAATGCTGAGGCGTGTTCTGAGGTCAAAGACGGCAAGGTGCTGCCGGACAAGCTCACGAAGGCGAAGCACGACGGCTATTTGGGACTCGCTGCCGACATGCTCCGCATTTACCGCGAGGGCTCTGGTGTCACGCGCGGCGAGCTACACGAGGCCGTCACGGTGCTATTCCACGGCGAGCGCGATTGCCCGCCCCGGCGCATCAAGGCGTTTTGCAAGCTGCTCGACGATCAGTCTGAATTCGATGGCGCCGAGGGCGATTCGGCATCGAGGTTGCGGATGCAGGTATTCGACCTGGCTTCCTCGAAATTTCCGCTCGTCCAAATCCCCGATGGGCTCCTTGGAACACAGCGAATCGGAGGTAAAATCCGAAATCGCGAACGAGCTGAAGCGTCCGTGGAAAGAGATCGAAGGAGCACTCTTCGGCGATGTGATCGAACTGCACCGGCTTGAATCGTTCACGGGCTACGAATCCCCCGAAGCGCTGCTCACCCGCTACAATGAAGCCCAACTCCAGGCCGTCCTTTACGATGCCACCGAGTTGAAGATCACGGCGCGCAAAGACTACAAGGCGATCATCCGAGCCGCCAAGCTATCGAACCTCATGCACTCGGCCGTTCCCAGGGGCGAAGGCTTCGAGTTCCTGTTCGATGGACCAGCTTCACTTCATCGGGACACGCAGCGCTACGGCGTCTGGATGGCGCGAGTAATCCCGACGCTGCTGCTCTGCCGCGACTGGGAGATGCGGGCGAAGATCCGTCGGTTTAAGCAGAGCAAGTGGCAGCCTCTGCTCATCGTGACGAGCGAGGACCGCTACCGCAGCAGCCTCAAAGCCCTCCCCGAGTTTGATTCCGCGCTGGAGAAGGGATTCACGGAAAAGTGGGGGGTGCCCCCACGGGAGGGATGGACTTTGGAGCGGGAATCGGAGCCCCGTTTCATCGCGCAAAAGGCGTTCTTTCCAGATTTCACTTTTCGCCACGAGACCGGCGTTAAATTACTGTTTGAAGTCATTGGTCACTGGACGCCGGAATACCTGGCGGCCAAGAGGAGGACTCTGGAGCAGTTTAGCGATGAACCGCTACTTCTCGCGGTAAAGGAGGATTCCGCTAAGTCATTCGGCGATCTCGGGATGCCGGTGGTCGCTTTCAAGACGGCGCTGAAAATTGAGCCGGTGCTGGTCGCCTTGCGACCTTTCCTCGCGGCATCTCAGGTCTAGGCGACAACGCCGGTATCCGGGCGGCTCGATCTGGGATCGGAGACTCCCGAAGACGAGGAAGTCTTGTATCCGCCGTTTCCGATGAGCACCGAGGGGCTTAGCCGAGTGGCGCATTCCGCCGAACAGAGCGACGGGCGCATTGAACAACAACGCCGCGCCGAGCAGGCCCGCGAGGCGAACGATGAGTGAAAAGCCACCACCGGACGGGATCAACTGCCGCCGCCTTCTCAGACTCCGGGAGCGGCAGTTCATCCCGCCCGCCGCGGAGGATGCGAGACCAAGCGCCCAGGCGCTTCGCTGCGCCTGAGCGCTTGGACTCGCGATTGCCGCAGCCAGCGCACGATTTTGGTCCATGCGGAAGGTCTGAATTTCTCAAACAGCGTAATACTTACGCTATTTGTGTTGCCCCTACGACTGCTTGATGTAAGCTCTCCTTGCGTCATGAAACGGTCTTCCCATGAATCCGAAGCCAGGCTTTTCGCGGCGGCGGAAAGCCAGGGAGGCTATTTTACCGCAAAACAGGCGGAGGAAGCGGGGTTTGATCGTACGAATCACGCCTACCATGTACGTGCGGGAAATTGGGAGCGTGAACACCGGGGCATTTTCCGCCTCGCGCATTTTCCGGCCAACGAGCGACCTGATCTGGTGCGCTGGTCACTCTGGTCAAGAGATCGACAGGATCATCCGCAGGGAGTTTATTCGCATCAAACGGCTCTCAGCATCCATGACCTGTCGGATTTGATGCCGTCGAAGCTGCACATGACGGTGCCTCTGAAATTTCGCAAGACCTCGAAAATACCGCCCGTGCTTGTCCTGCACTATGCCGACCTTCCCGCCGGGGCAATCGACGAGCGTGAGGGGTTTCGCGTGACGCGCCCGATGAGGGCCATTCTTGATCTTGGCGAATCACAGGAACTTTCACCTGATCTGCTGGCGCAGGCATTTTCCGAGGCCCGCAAACGTGGACTAATTACTGAAGACGAAGTCAGGGAATACCGCCATAAGCTACCCGCTTCCCTGTTTCGACGCCGCGGATTGAAGGCGAGATCCGCATGAAAGATGAGCCACGCCAGTATGCCACTGCTGCCGCCTTCCGCGTCGCCCTTGAGGCGCGCCTGAAAACGACGGAACGAACCGAAGGCATCGATCTCCAGCGCTTGCGCCGACAGGTTTCGTTTGATCGGTTGCTTGCGCGTTTGTTTTCAGAACAGAACGCACCGTGGCTGCTCAAGGGTGGTTACGCCATGGAATTGAGGCTGCGAACGGCGCGCACGACGAAAGACATCGATTTGTCTCTTCCGGTCGATGCCACGTCCGAGAGGAAGGGGCGAGTCCTGGAGCATTTGCAGGCCGGCGTCGCCAAGGATTTGAAGGACTTTTTCGTCTTTACCATAGGTCAGCCCATGATGGACCTGAATGCTGCACCGGAAGGCGGCGCCCGTTATCCGGTGACCGCCTCGTTGGCCGGCCGGATCTTTACCAGGTTTCATCTCGATGTCGGGATGGGTGATGCCGCCATCGAGCCCACAGAACTATTGGAAGGACGAAACTGGCTGGGTTTTGCGGGAATTTATCCGACCAAGTTTGTGGCGATTTCCAAAGAACAGCAGTTTGCAGAAAAGCTGCACGCCTACACCCTCCCACGTCTTGAGGGAACCAACACTCGTGTAAAGGATGTCGTCGATATGGCGCTTTTGCTTCGGCTTGGAACATTGGATCGTGAACGGCTCAAGGGAGCCATTCGTGCAACCTTTGCTTTACGGGACACGCATGTGCTTCCCGTTGTTTTGCCAGAGCCGCCTGCATCATGGAACGCCCCTTATCAGACATTGGCGGCAGAGTGCAGCCTCGATTGGACACTACAGGAGACCCTTCAAAGGATCGGGACTTTGCTTTCAGATGAAATATCGCGATAGGAGGGACGAATCATCCGCGGATTCGCCCGACACCGTCGGACGTTTCTCAGCGCATCACGCGCAGACGCTCACCGCTTTCATCAACCTTTAATTTTCCGCACCCATCGCCACCCATCGCCACCCGTCAGCAACTCACGAGCGACGGCATCCCCGATGGATTTCTCCACCGCATCGCGCATCGGACGCGCGCCGAGCCGGGGATGGAATCCACGTCGCACGAGGAACGGCAACACGGATGGATCGGCCATAAGTTCGTGGCCGTTGCCACGCATGAAATCGAGTTCCTGCGCGAGCAGGAGTTGCGCGATGTCGAGCTGCACGTCGTAAGTGAGTTTGTTGAACGAGCTTCTCGGTGATGCGTGCGTAAAGCTCGGGGCACATCGACTGTTGCGCGTGTCCGAGGACGTGCCGCTCCATCGTGGAAAACGAGGAATGCTGCAAGCCACGATTTCAGCCGAGGCGATATTGGAAGTGAGCACGACGTAAAACCCGCTCAAATTCAGCGTTTCGCCGCTGGCCATCGTCACGCGCGCGGCGTCGAGGATTTGCAGGAACAAATCCATTACGCGCGAATGCGCTTTTTCAATTTCATCAAATAGCAGTGTCCCGTACGACGACCTGTCGCACGCCATCGCCAGCGTGCCGCGCTCGCCGAGTTCGCCGCCGATCAGCACCGCAAGACTCGCCTGATTTTGGTATTCGGACATGTCGAATCGGAAGAGCCGATCTTTACCCATGAGGAACTCGGTGAATGCGAGAGTGACCTCAGTTTTTCCAACGCCTGTAGGACCGAGAAAAAGGAAACTACCGCGCGGTCGTATTCCCTTTGTCAGGTTAAGCTCGCCGCGCTGAAGAACCGACACGATGCGCGTCAACGCCTGATCCTGTCCGCGAATGCGATTGCGTAAGTGACCTTCCAGATTTTGGAGTTTGGAAATAACCTCTTTGTTTTCGTCGGCTGTATTCATCGCATCGGTGGGTTGAATCTTATTCGCAAAATCCGGCTGCATGTTGCGCCCGAACTGGCGCAGCCATGTGCGCGCAGGCATGTAGAAATGCGCGCATGAATTCGTCACTCTTTGTCTTTTCAATTCGCGCCATGCCTATTCTCGCGCAAGCTGCTGGCGGTCTCGCCCAAGGAGCGAGTCAGGCGCTGGGCATCGTCATGCTCATCGGATTTATCTTCGGCACGATTTGCGTTGTTGGCGGGGGCTTTGCGATCCGCCGGGGCGACACCGACGCCGGCAAGCTCTCAATCATAGGCGGGCTCATCATCGCGGGCGCTCCGGTAACCCAGACCCGTCCCAATACAGCACCTTGATCCGATTGCGTCGTCCATTGGTGAACACGAACAGGTGGCCGGACAAAGGATCGCCTTTGAGTTGCTCGACGACCAGACTGTAAAGTCGGTTAAAACTGCCACGCAAATCCACCGGAGTAGTGGCGACCAGCACCCGCGTGGCACTGGACAGGCTCAGCACGGCAGCGCCTGCAACAGTTGGGGCAACATCCGCACATCCGATCCATTTTGCATCCGCACGATCCAGCCTTGCGGGCTGACAACTTCCACCGGCCAGCTTGAGCCAGGGTTGAGCAAGCCGACTTCCTTGAACTTCACTGGCGGTGAGGCCGCTTTGCCTTCATCTCTCAACCATTTTCCCAATGTGGATAAGCCAACGCCATGCCGAGCGGCAAAGTCCCGCTGGGTTATTTCGCTCTGATGAAAGTCAACCAGGAACCGTTCACGTTGTGCGGGCGTCCAACGACGACCGCCTGACCCGTTTTTTGAAGTTTTCATGCCGCCATGATTTCATATACCAGCCGTCGAAACTAGACGTGGGGCGTCAGCCGGATACCGACTATCCAATACGAAATGAGAGCGAATGGCACGGCGAACAAAACGACCCGACGAATGTCGGCCAAAGAATCTCCAGCGTGCTCCAGTGAAGCCAATATCGGATGTGCGCATCCTCCTCCTGGAGTCTCTTGGGAAAATGATGCGGATGACTCAAGATCCAAAAACCTAAATCATACTCCCAGCGCAGGAGAACCGGCCATACGGGAGTCAGGATATCGTGAAACGTCACCGCGAGAGCCGCGGAAACCCTGCTGCTGCGGCTCGCCCACGCGAAGAGAATCGCCAGTAATGTTTTCAGCCCGACCAGCGGAGTAAATGCCCAGAACATCCCAATGGCCGCGCCAGCAGCGACCGCACGAGGGGCCGCTCGAATCCGCTCGATCCGCGCGTAACAACGTTTAACATACCGCCTCAGCTTGAGCGAAGCTTTCACTATTGTTGCTGAAATCCGGACCCAAGACATTCCAGCGTCTCCAAGAGATGCTTCGAATCATTGATGCTCCATGGATGGTCTGGCACTCCTCTTTGTTCCTTGCTTCTGTATTTCCGGCGCTTCAAAGCTGTTTACGAATGGACTCCAATTCCTCGCGGCGCTTCGACGTTGTCTTCGGATAGGCCATCTTAAGTTCTTTGAACGCGTCGAGAAGAATCTGGGAAACAATCAACCGGGCATTCTCTTTATCATCTGCGGGGACGACATACCAGGGCGCATGATGGGTGCTGGTCGCGCCCAGGCAAGCCTCATAAGCCTCCATGTATTGCGTCCAGTATTTCCTTTCGTGAATGTCTGCGAGGCTGAATTTCCAGTTCTTGTCCGGTTCGTCAATACGCTCCAGGAAGCGCTTTCGCTGCTCCTCCTTGGACAGGTGAAGAAAGAATTTGACGATCCGGGTGCCGTTTCGGTGGAGATGCGCCTCCAGGTCCACAATGGAACGATACCGTTCCTCCCAAATGGTCTTTTCGTCGAGCAACTCCTCCGGAAGTCCCTGGAGGCGGAGAGTCTCTGGATGCACTCGAACGACCAGTACTTCCTCGTAATAAGAGCGGTTGAAGATGCCGATCCGTCCGCGCTCCGGCAAACGGCGGGTCGTGCGCCAAAGAAAATCGTGCTTCAATTCCTCGGCACTGGGTTGCTTAAAACTGAAAACCTCGCAGCCCTGCGGATTGACCCCGGACATGACATGCCGGATCGCGCCGTCCTTGCCTCCGGCGTCCATTCCCTGAAAAATCAGGAGCAACGCAT
>Ga0302320_10017946_pt1 | contig 14311 bp, 14 predicted proteins | sample Bog_T0_3_FD_202130 | JGI IMG/M metagenome (GOLD analysis project Ga0302320, IMG submission 202130) | Peat permafrost microbial communities from Stordalen Mire near Abisko, Sweden - Bog_T0_3 | ecosystem: Environmental > Terrestrial > Soil > Wetlands > Peat | place: Sweden: Abisko, Stordalen Mire...
CGGCGCGGAAGTTGGAGAAACTGGTTGAGGCCGAGATTAACGACTTGGCGATGAAGTCGGCGTTCAAGATCGAGGTGAGCGGAACCGACGAGGAAGGGAACTGGAGTGCGTCAGGGTTCGATCAGGTGGAGTATTTGATTGCGACGAATGCGGGCGAGCCGTTGCGTCCGTTGCAGCAGATTGCTTCGGGGGGAGAGTTATCTCGTGTGATGCTGGCGCTGAAGGTTAGTGTGGAGGCGGGAGGCGCGAGGAAAAAAGCTGCGTCGGTGCAGCGGACTTTGGTGTTTGACGAAATCGATATCGGGATTGGCGGACGGGCTGCGGAAGCTGTGGGCAAAAAGCTGAAATCGTTGTCGCGATCGAATCAGGTTTTGTGCGTCACGCATCTGCCGCAGATTGCCGCGTTTGCCGATCATCATTATGTGATCGAGAAAAAGGATGTTGCCGGGCGCACGCGGACCACTGTCCGCGAAGTTGTTGGGGAAGAGCGGACTGAGGAAGTTGCGCGCATGTTGAGTGGCGCGAAGCTTACGGAAACTTCGCGTAAACACGCCGAGCAGTTGCTGAAGACGAATGGCTGAGTGGCGCTCAACTATCCGTCGGAGTGACCCAGCAACCCGAAGATCGCGTATTGAGGTGTGCCGCCAATCTTTTGCCATGCGGTGCGTTGAAGAAAAACATGCTCGAGTACGGGATTGTGATAGAGCACAATGATCGGACGATGGGACTCACGCCATGAGTTTTCCAGCCGGGTCAGCGTGGTTTCGAGCGCTGGTTCGGGCAAAGGGTTGAATAAGTAAAGAAGCAGGGGATCGGCTGGAAACTGAAATTCTGTTGCGTCGGCGCAGACGATTTCGAGTTGCGAACATTTCTGCGAATCGGAAGCGTACTTGGCGATATTTTCCTGCGCGATGCGATGCAGTTCCGGCAGCAACTCGACTCCCACAATCCGGCGAAAGGGATAATCGGCTGCGAGTAGCAAGGCGCGGCCTTTGCCGAATCCGATGTCGAGGAAGGTGAAGTGGGCGAAATCGATTGCCAGCGCGGCCATCATCTCATGGAACAATGCGGGATCGGTCGGCTGGTAGGGCGAGTGGAATAAGCCTAGCAGGCGATTTCGGGCGCTAACGGTGGCGCCGGTCGTGTTCACGCGATGATCCCAGTCGAAATCGGCGTCGCCGTAGCGCGAGCGGCGGCGTTGCGGAGTCGAATCGCGGGTAAACTCCCATAGGATTGCGGCGAGCTTACGCAGCGCGATCAGTTTTCCCTTACTGGACGACTCTTGCTTCCACCAATCAGAGATCGTGCGAAGCACGCCCGACCGCTCTCGCAACACGAAACGAATCGTCTTACATTCCGCTACGCGACCCGCAGTGAAAAGCACCGTGAAAGTCAGAGTTGTCGGCGTGGTAAGTCTTTACGCATCATCATCTTACCAAACCGTGCCCAAGATGTCCCGCTCGGGACGAGTTCGGTACGCATCGGGGAACTTAGCGGTACACATCGGGGAAAATCAGGGGCAGAGCAATAACCCGTGGAAATTTTTGTCGGAGGCCGGGGAGTCTATATATATATGTTTTTTGAGTGTACGAGATACACGAAAGCCGCTCCGGGCGCGGGGTTCAACGAAAAAGATTTGCATTTTGCTATCCCCTGTGGTATTCTTAAATGTAGGGCAGAAGGCAAGCTCCGAACGCTGACAGGTCGTCCGTTAAAGCACCCTGTCGTACAGCAGTCGCTCCGACTGCGGGCAGCAATCCCGAAGCAAATCCCAGACCAAAAATGATGTAGGCCGAACTGTGCCTGTGATCCGAAGGGAGAAACCATGAAAACCGTTGGGAATTCGTTCCGAGTAAGTTCAAAGGCCAGTCGGGGGGCTATTTTCTATGACACGCGCCGTGTTCGCCTTGCGCGTCCTTCTATCACGGTTGCCAGTAGCCCCTGCGAACAAGAAAAACGGGGAACTGGGAACCAAACAGCAGCAAAGAGTAATAGTTCTATCTAGTTACATCTGGTTCCTGCGGTTCCCAGTTCCCGGTTCCCACGCTTGCACAGGGTACGGGAGATCTGAGGAACCGGATACCGTCAGACAAGGACGCGCGGGAACAACAGCATTACCGAAAGGAGTACCACCAATGTCTCAGAAGAAATTCAACCTCGAAATTCACAAACCGTACAGCACCTTTACCCACGACCAGCCAACTCCCGTCCCGTATTTAATCGACGGACTGCTCCCATTGTCCGCATTTTCCGTTCTAGGTGCGAAACCGAAACAGGGAAAGAGTTCGATGTCCCGCTGCGAAGCCGTCGCAGTCGCCAAGGGAGAACCCTTCCTCGACCGCCCGACCACACGTGGTGAGGTTTTGCTTTGCTCGCTTGAAGACCCACGCCAGCACGTTGACGGCTGTCTTCGCGTTCTAGAATACAACCCCGAAACTGACGCCGCGATTCACCTGGTCACCGAACTCCCCCGCGATGTCACGGAGACGGTCAATGCAATCGCTGACAAACTAGCGACATTGCCGCACGTCACATTCGTCATTCTTGACACCCTAGCCAAGACTCTTCGCGCCCGAGATTCGGGAAGCTACGATGAAATGCTGGCTCTGTGCGAACAACTCCATGACCTGGCCCGACGGACGGGCGTCCACATTCAGGCGCTGACCCATTGCAAAAAAGTCCAGCCCGAAGACCCGTTTGACGGGTTCCTGGGCTCCGTCATCGTCCGTGGTGAGCCTGACACGAATATTGTGCTTTTCACCAGTCGAGGGAAACGGCTAATCCAAAGCGAGACGCGCATGGGTATCCCGTGGGAGCCGACTGAAATCAAAGCGGAAGTTGTCACCGTAGGCAAAAGCCAAATGGTAAAGCGATTTTATTTCGGCGACACTGCACAGCAGATTCAGGATGAAAACGAGACGCAGCGCGAAGCTAACACGCGAGTGATGCTGCGAAGCAGAATTCTTGCGGCTCTGAAAGCGCAGGGCGGTGAAGGACTAATGGCTGAGATTCTGGACTCGGTCATGGGCAAAAAGCAGATGAAGTACGAGGCGCGTGACGAACTTATCAAGGACGGGATTGTATCAATGTCGGGCGTCGCACACTCCAAGAATCCGCTACGGCTGAAACTCACGAGGCATGATGAGCCAGCGCCCGCCGTGACTCCGCCTGTTTCAGTAGCGCGTGAGTATCTCTGTTGCAAGTACGACGATTGTACTAATTTGTTGCCGCACGAAGGGTTTTGCAAAAGACACCAGGAGCTCGCATGTTTGAATTGATGGAATTGACGGAGCTATGGAAACGTTTACTCGGCACACCACCGCCTCGGCGCGGGCTGCGCGGGCGTGCTCATAGTCAGCCTTATGGAAGTGTGGCATACTATTCCCTTCGATTCGCCATCACCATCGTTTCAAAGTTTCAAATTCCCCAAGCAAAGTTTCCGAGGATTTTCACATGGCATACTGTTCGGACTGTGGCAAGGCATTGGGAGAAGACGCGAAATTTTGTGGCGAGTGCGGCAAATCCGCAGCACCGCCCGAGAAACCGCTTGGGCCTGCCTCGCCGCCTCATGCCACAGGCGTCGTTGCGCGAGAACCTAAAAGAGGAGGGCGACTTGCATTAAAGGGATTCGCCCTTTCATTCGTCCTTGGAGTCATCGCTGCAACTGCTACGCGGAATGAGACGCCCACGCAACTTGTCGCCATTGGTATCGCTTACGGCGCTAGTGCGGCTTATATAGCGATCAAACTGCGTATATGGAAGCAGCACGGCGAATTGGTGAAAGGCGCTACCGTTAGTTGGACCGTTGCGATCCTGCTTTTGTTCACGTGCGTCGCGATCCTTATGAGCGCTCTTGGCGTTGGTCGGGAGGACTCCGCTACAAACGATCGCTCAGTCCCCGCTAGTTCGGTGCCCGCCAAATCGACGTTCGTCATTGACCCCAAGAAGGTGCTGCTCAACAACGTCGCACTGGATTTCAGGTGGCACAGGGAGGGGCTAGGGAACTTTATGGTTGCGGACTTCACCATAAGGAATCCCACGCAGTATCGCTTTAAGGACTTCGAGATTACATGCGACCATTCCGCACCGAGCGGAACCGTGATCGATTCAAACACAAGAACGATTTACGAAATAGTCGAACCCGTGTCTGAGAAAATCGTCAAACAAGTGGACATGGGTCTTATCCACAACCAAGCCCAAACATCGGACTGCAAGATTACCGACCTTGTCCCACTGCCATAAAGTGCTGCGCTGCTGGCATGAGAAGGAGTGTGCAGCGGGCCGCACTAGAAAAGAGACGACGGAAGTGAGACTCTCTCATTGAACTTTCTCGGATGCTGGCGGCGTCTCGATCAAAGTCTTGCGCCTAAACTGTTCCGGGAATGTCTCCTCGACGGCCTCCGGGATTTCGTCTTCGGGGCCGACACTGCCGAGATAGTTGAGGGCGATGTACTCGTCCCGCGTCAGCGGCACGCCATAACGCTTCATCGTCACTAAGACGGGAGAGTCCTGCGCGTCCAATTCAGCGGTTGATATGACGGCTCTGCGCTTTCTCATTTCTATTCGAGCACCAGACCAGCGTCTTGCATCGCCTGCGCCAGTCCGCTAGCGTAGCGTGCTTCAACGACTAACGTCCTGCCGAGCCACTGCCACGGCTCGCTCACGACATTGTCATCGACCCATTCCTGCGCTCGTGCCGTGAGCGAGTTAAACAGGAAGACGGTTCCTTGATTGGCGGCGAGAACATCGGATGCCAGTTCAGCGTGCATTCGCCCTCCCTGCTGGTCGAATGCCCTCGATGACAGAGACGGCGTCCGCTCGCGTCTGCACCGAGAACGTCGTCAACCGAGCCGCCTGAAGAATGGTCCGCGCGAGAGCAAATAATTCTCGTTCGGGTGTCAGGGCGTAATCAGTCTCAGCGATCTGCTGGGATAGGGTTGAAGGGCTGGCGAAATTCTGCTGGCCCGCGTTGACTAACGTCAAAGCATAACGGCGCACACGCCTGATGTTGCGTTGAGTCTTTTGCGTCACGGAGTTTTCCTTTGCGGTTTCCCGCCGCATCTGCCTGGTGGCGACCACCGTGGAGATTCGAGAACCCCTCGGTTGGTGAGCACCGTCGCTTGGACGGGCTGTTCGTGATGCTGGTTCAGCCTACTGAACTGCACCACTCACGGCAATGGCACTTTGGTGCTGGCTCGCGACACTGGCAGCGGCCTTTCCCGTCGCGTCTGCCGACTCTCGTATGCTCGGGGGTGTCCGCCCGCTTGCCATAGCGAACGCGTCAGCCCGAGCGTCGTCGGCTTCATCGGTCGAGATGCGGAGATAAGCCATCGACGAGTTGACATTCTTGTGACCGAGCGCGACCTGAATCTCTTCTATCCGACAACCCGCCTGCCGCATGAAGACACCAGCCGTGTGCTTGAGGGCGTGAATGAACTGCTTGTGTTGAGGGACGCCAGCCCGCGCACCGAATTTCTTGACGAGCGTTGTGACCTGCCAACGACTGAGCTTCTGACCGTTGTCCGCGAACAGATAGTCCATCGGTCTGAGGTCTGCTAGATATTGCGTGATGACGCCGTGCTCATCGAACAAATCATCCGCGTGACTGAGGACTCGCTGAGTCGTCTTCTCGCTTCCCTTCAATCGTTGCACCGTCAAATAAAAAGTCGAGCCGTTCAGTGTGAAGTCTTTGCGTCTGAGGCTCGTCGCCTCCGTGACGCGCAGACCGTGACAAACGGTGAGGAGGAACACGACATAGGCTCTGTGATCCTGTTCCCGCGTCACCATCAAGAGATTGCGGAGTTCCTGCGGAGTCAGTGCGACTGGTGATTTCATAGTCCTCGCTTTCCTTAGTCTGGTTAATCGTATATCGGCACCGACAGTCATACTATGGCACATAAGTATCATTATTGTGATTACCGGTCCATTTGTTGACGTACAGTCATACGTGTGAAACGATGGGGCATGAAGCGCACAGCTGTGTTCCTGACGGATGAACAACTTGCCGATCTGCAAGCCATTTATCGGACGACTGGCGCAAAGACGAGCGAGTCAATCCGTCGGGCGATTGATGCTTACCTCGCGGAAAAGAAAGACGAGATCAGAGCGGGCAGGAAGAAGAACGGCTGATCTGAGCGCACGGGCCGCAGTCCGCGCGGAACCCGTCTATTTATAGACTGGCGAGGAAGCGAGTCCCGATGAGGACGAGACAAAATCGGGCACCAACCAGGGTAGTCTGTCGTTGGTCAGCAGAGAGCCCGAGCAGCCCGCAGCCCGAGTCCGCAGCGTAAAATATACGACGACCGTCGGACACGACGAGCAGCCTGAGAGAGACAATAGCAGCCAGCGGCACAGCTACAAAATCGGGCTACGCGAGCAGTCTGAGGGACAGACAGCATCGAGCAGCCCGCAGTCGGCGGCGCCCACCGAAAGCAAGATTGTGTCTCGTTGAACCACATGCACGTCTCGTAGTTCCGCAGCCACGCAGCCTGCGTGCTGCCTACTTCGAGCCATAATAACTGAACGGCGTGTATCGATATTGACTTTGCTCCACTTTCCTGTCTCTGTGCCACCTGCCCCGACCGCACAATACAACGAACGGTGCGACCATCCGCCCATGTCACTCAGTCTACACGACTTACGTGCTGCCTGTGTGCATGTGAGTTAACCTTTCGCCCCTCGGTTGGCAACCCGCAGGAGGCAGCCCGCAGTCCGTGTCCCACTTTCCGTCTCCCCAACACTACATTTTCCCACTTGCCCTGCCTGCTACATCCCGCTGAAAGCAGGCGACTTGCTGTATTCGTTTTATCTTCGCTTGGGAAAAGGGGTATCCAGCGTAAGGTTCTCATTCTAAAGGTACTGAAGGGGGTCTTAACTGGCAGGCGAGGGCGGGTCGGGGGGGACGCCCGTGGGTGTCGCGCAGCAGGACGGCTAGGCCTCACTGCCGACAACGGGCTGCGTGCTACCCACTCCTTTCAAGAATCCCGGCTCAGATGGGGCGCTCATAGTCTGTGACTCTGGTCGATCTTCTCCATGATCCGCTCGGCCCACTGGACACTTGCTGCAATCAAGTTGTCCGTCCGTGGGCTTCCGTGCGGGCTTCCGAACAAATCGTCAGCGGTCTGCATATGAAGGCTTGCCAGAATTGCCGCCATGATGCCGGTGACTCGCTTCCTGCCCTCATCCATCCCGACATCTTAGCAGAGTGTTCGCCATTTGTTCTCCTTCGGCGTGAATTAAGAGTCCTCAGTCGGTGTTCATCGTCCAAGATTATTCTTGGACAACGAGGCTCTGGGTTACGTTCAACCCTCACACGGTCTGTGACATTCCTTTGCTGATATGTCAGAACCGCTCGAAAAGGTCTCGTCGAGTTGGGACAATCGCCCATGCGTGGTAAACTTTGCCGCGATGATTTCGAGACCAGCTAAGAATTGGTCAAAGTCATGCGGGTTCCTACTGAATGTTCGTCTTACCTCCAGAAACGGTTGCGATAAATAGTTGCCCCATAAGAGTGGCGGCGCAGTCTTGGGCAGATCACTGTGCGGATTCTCTAAATCTGTACACCACGCTCGTGCTAATAGGAGTTGCGATAGAAGGAATAGAAGTTGCTGTTGAAGTTGTTGCTTGGATTGTGCGCCAGACGCGAATCCAAGCAGAATTCATTCACCTGAGAGAGGTAAACGAAGTTTTCCCCGCCGTTTATAGCCCAGTCAAACGCCGCACAGAGTTTGTCATTCCAACATTGTCTAAGTCCATCGCCTTTATTGGACTAATTCTTGTAGTGATCGGGGTAGGGGGAGAATTGAGGTTTGAACACAAACTCCAACTTGCCAACAATACGCTCCAACGATTGGATGCTGACCAGATATTGGCTGCGCAGCTTCGAGCAGGCGATGCCGCCGCGTCTGCCAAAACTGCACATGATGAAGCGACGGCGGCAACAAATGAGGCCGATGAAGCAAAACGTTCCGCCGACACTGCCGAGAGTGCGGCGGGACGGGCTGGGGTGAAAGCTACTTCCGTGGCGCAACAAGCAGCCGATCTCCAACGCAAATATGAATCCAGTGAGGCGAAAAGGCGGGAATTGGAGAAGATTATCGCTCCCCGCTTCCTTATGGTGCCTATTATAGGTGGGGTATCTATCGCAGATTCGCTAAGGAAATTCGATGATATTTCAGTAACTATAGAATCGGTGTCAGACTTGGAAGCAAGGCGAGCGGCGCTGAATCTTGGCCGCATTTTAAGCGACGCTGGATGGAATGTAGAGAGCAACACCGTGGTGGGACAGTTGCCTGACGGAGTACTCATTGAATCATACGAACCAAGCGACAGATACGGCCAGCCGCTCAACGAACGGGAAAGGGGTTGGGCTGATGAACAGGAGTCTCGTGCGGCTAGATATGAACTTAATGCGTTCTTGCTCGCGAATGACTGGGAAGCAGATTCCCAGTGGGATTCCCAGCAGGCAGCTCCGACGGCGCTGCGACCCAAGGAACTAAGAATTTCGGTCGGATTGAAGCCGCTGACATACTTCCAGCCGGAATGGTTCAAGAGTGCAGGAAAAAAGTTCCGGCCACCTGAAGTTGAAAAAAGAGCGAACGAAATAAGAACTATGATTAAAACTTTGGACGAGGTAATAGAACACCTTCAACGGCCGCGGTAATGCTGTCTAAATCGAACGGCATACCGATTCGCCCATTGCATACTGCGATCTTTTTCGATTAGCATCCTCGGGTATCACCTGCGAGGCTTCGTGAATAGATTCGGTTTGTCAGTCATCTTCAGTGTCGTCGTCCTGACTTTGTTTGGTATAGCACAGCAATCACCCGGAATGTACGTCGATCAAGACGGCGCACTGTCCAAACTCTCCCCAGCGGTTTTCTCAGGCACAGAGGCATCAAATCACATCGCGAAGGCGAAGGTCTTCTTCGTGTTCCGAGGCGCTCACTCGTCAGTGCAGCTTTCGACGACTCACCCTCATTTCCGCCTAATCTGCGGACTCCAAGACGCAAGCCTGATTGTTTTTTGTGCCACAGGGCCACAGCCGAGCGATTTAATAGTTGTCCGACTTGATGAGAAGTCGGATCACAGGGACGCTCTCACAGCGACAGGAAGCATGTTCGGCGGTCACGGCGGATTCGACCCAAAGAAAACCACGACGGCCTCTTTGACGAAAAGAGATGACAGCAACTGGGAAGTTTCGCCGGGCAACGACTTGGCTCCGGGAGAATATCTTCTCACAACGGGAACTCAAGCACGCGGGTTTGACTTCGGCATTCAATCGGGAGCAAGGTGACTCGGATGCCTAAGCTGCGAATCAAGTGTTCTAAGAAACCGCCGTTGACGCTGACCAGAAGCAGACAATGGGACAAGATGAAAATGGCCTATATTCTGGTCTCGGACAAGTCTTATAAGACGGACGCTGGGTTCCGATCTCGAATCCTCTATATCGGTACGACGGCCAAGGGAGGGGGGAGACCTGCGGCGTCGGCAGTCAACAAAGCGAGTCAGGTTTTTTACAAAGATCGCGGTCGCGGCGTCAAAAGAATTGAGGTGTACATCGTGACTTGTGCAGGACGGCAGGCAACGAAAACGTGGAGACATTTAGAGGCAGCACTGATCCACACTTTTTGGAACATTCATCACCAGATTCCGAAATATAACAAGCTGAAACCGGGACACGTCGAAGACATGTTCAGCGAGAAAGCCCTCGAAAAGATCATACAAAATTTGCCGGACTGAACCCCCAAATCTTCGCTCCCACGCGGTTTTCGTTATATCCTCGTCTGGTGAAAGGTGCGTTGCTCTACATAAGGGTCTCGACTGCGGAACAGGCGACGAACAACAATTCCCTTCCCGCTCAGGAAGCCAAGGTCAAAGCGTTTTGCGACAAGGAACATCTCCCCGTCGTCAAACTCTTCGCTGACAAAGGCGAATCGGCGAGGACTGACGACCGTCCTGAGTTCAAGAAGATGCTGACGTACTGCCGCCAGCATCGTGACGACGTGTCACACGTCATAGTCGCCGACCTCTCCCGCCTCGCCCGCAACGTCCTCGACCAAGGACAGACGATTGTCGAGTTGACGGAGTTGGGCATTCAACTCGTCAGCGTCGATGAACCTTCGCTCGACGACTCCGCTGCTGGCAGGCTGTTGAAGAACGTCCTCGGCTCGATGAATCAATTTTTCAGCGACAGCCTGTCCGAGAAGACGAAATTCAGGATGGACGCGGGCGTTAAACAGGGCCGATGGCTCTGGATAGCGCCAATCGGATATCTTAACGAGACCAAGACGAAGACCATCGTCATCGACCCGGAGCGGGCATCGTTCATCGCCAAGGCGTTTGAGCTTCTCGCCACGGGCATACCGATTGAGAACGTCATTCGACAGGTCACGGCGCTCGGACTCGTCACGAGGAAGGGCCGACCCATCCCGAAGCAGACCTTCAGCCGAATGATGAGAAACCCGTTTTACGCTGGGTGGATTGAGAAGGGCGGCACTCGCATCAAGGGGACACATGAGCCGCTGATCTCCGATGCTGTCTTCGACGCCGTCCAAGAACGATTGACGACAAAGTCGCCTCACGAAATCGAGAGCGACACGTTCCCGTTGCGCGGGTTCGTCCGCTGTGCGAAGTGCGGCAAGAATTTGACGGCAGGATGGTGTACAGGTCGGTCGAAGAAGTACGCGAGATATTGGTGCTGGACGAAGGGATGCGGGGATGTCCGCGTCCGCGCCGAATACCTCGAAAACCAGTTCGGCAATCTGCTCAGCCTGATTCAACCAGAGGCTCATCTTCTCGCCATGCTTCCGACTCTTGCGGCCCGCAGTTGGGAGAGCCGGAAGGAACGCATCGCCAGTGACTCAAAGTCCCTTGTGCGGCGTCTTGAGGATCAGAAGACTTTGAACCAAAAAGCTATCAAAGCGAAGCTCATGAACGAGTTGTCTGAAGAAGATTTTCAGACGATGAAATCGTCCATCGAAACCGAGACGAAACGAATTCAGGAACAGATAAAGGCTTTAGATAGTGAGCGTTCGACGATGCAGGAGTTGATGAAAGAGACGGAGCGTGCAGTTATCAACTTCGGCGAGTCGTGGAAAGCCGCGTCGCCAGCGCGTAAACGAGAGATTCAAAGTGCGCTATTCCCAGACCGTTTGGGGTATGACTCGGAACTCCACTACTTTTGTCCGCCTAACCAGTCATTGATTGAACTACTTACGGACATTTTTGAGTCCTTCAAAACGTTGGCGTCCCCGACGGGATTTGAACCCGTGTTACCGCCGTGAAAGGGCGGTGTCCTAGGCCGGGCTAGACGACGGGGACGGCTCGACTACGCAACAGAAGAAGGACTGCGTTGCGCTCCATTTCGATGCTATCAGCGGCTTCCGGCCCTGTCAAAATCGCGCCTTGCGAATCTAGTTGCCAGCACTCACACCCTCGCTCTCGGCGCGGGCATACATCTCATCGATCGACGAACGGTGGCGCTCTTCGACCGCTCTCCGGCGCAACTTAAGGCTGGCGGTCAACGTGCCGTTTTCAGCGGAGAATTCATCCGCTACCAGCAAGACTTTCTTCAACTTCTCGAAGCGCGCCAGGTTTTCGTTCACGTGCGCGACGATGTCTTCATAAAGCTCTTGCACCTTCTGATCTTTTACCAGCTCCTCGCGTGTATTGAAGACGACTCCTTGCTCCCGTGCCCAACCTTCCAGCAACGCGAAGTTGGGAGCGATCAGCACCGACGGAAACTTGCGCTTCTCGCCTAGGACCGCCGCCTCGGCGATCATGGCGTCGTGCTTAAGCGCGCTCTCGATCGGCTGTGGCGCAATAAATTTCCCTCCGGAAGTCTTGATCAGATCTTTCTTACGGTCTGTGATGGAGAGAAATCCATCCGCGTCGAGATTGCCAATGTCGCCCGTCTTGAACCATTTATCTTCAAATGCAGCAATCGTTTCCGCGGGCATATTCCAGTAACTCTTGAATACCGATGGCCCGCGCACCAAAACCTCGCCGTCATCCGCGATTTTCACTTGGACGTTTTGCAGCGGACGCCCCACCGTTCCCAATTTGTGCGCCAGCGGCGTATTCACTGCGATCACAGGAGAAGTTTCCGTCAGTCCGTAGCCTTCATGGATGCGAATGCCAATGTCGGCATACCACTGCGCCAGGTCGCGACCCAGAGGCGCTCCACCGGAGATGAAACAGGTCGCGCGTCCACCCATGCCAGCACGCACCCTAGAGAACAACAACCGGTCGGCGAGATTCCATGCAAAAGAGTGGGGAGTCTTTCCCGACAACGTTTCCGCGCGATGCGATCGTCCCACCGCTAGCGCCGCGCGATAAATCAGTCGAGTTGGAAAGCGCTTCGCTTTATGCTCGACTTGTCCATGCACTTTCTCGTAAAGCCGCGGCACGCCGACAAAAATTGTCGGACGAATTTCCTTCAATGCCCTCGGCAGCAGGTCAAGGGTCGACACATAAGCCAGCGTGACGCCGCGATAGAGCAGCGCGAAGTCCACATGCCGCGCCGTCACGTGTGAGAGCGGCAAAAAAGATATCGCGACGTCCCCATCCCCAACGGTAAATCCGTTGAGCGAATATGCAATGTTCGACGCCAGATTTTCGTGCGTTAGCATGACGCCTTTGGGCATCCCCGTGGTTCCGGATGTGTAGATAATAGTGGCCAGATCGGAAGCCTTAACACGTCCCGCGATCGCTTCCAGTTCCGTGTTGTTTTGTTCCGCAACATCTTTCGGGAGACTCGACATGATGACGGCGCCTGGATTCGCGACCTCGTCCATCACGACCACGCGCGCCACCGCGGTCTGCGCCCGGATCGATAACACCTTTTCCAACTGCTTCTCGGTAGAAACAAAAATGACCCGCGATCCAGAGTCAATCAGAATATGTGCCGTCTGTTCCGCAGTAAGTGTGGCGTAAATCGGAACCGTCGCAGCCCCCAATATCTGGCAGGCGAAATCGGCGATAGTCCACTCCGGGCGGTTCTCCGCTAGAATCGCCACCCGGTCGCCATGCTCGACTCCCCAACTCCGCAAGGCGTGCGCACAGGCCATCACGCGCGCAAAGAATTCGTCGGTCGAAATCGATACCCAATGCGAGGGCCGGGGATCCATCATCAGAACGCGCTTGCGGCGCTCCACCAGGGAGAAGAAAATGTCGTTGAGAGTGCGCAGATTCATGCGGGCATTTCGTGGTTGCCAAAACTCTATCGCGTCCGCGCTCCCGGCACAACCGGCGCGTCCCAGTCCAGTCAACATAAAGGTCAACATGACGAAGGGAAAGCAGCCTCAAGTTTGACGCGTTCTCACCACGTTGCTAAGATCAAGGTGCGGGGTGGAGCAGTCTGGTAGCTCGTTGGGCTCATAACCCAAAGGTCGTAGGTTCAAATCCTACCCCCGCAACCAATTAAATCTTAGGGTTACGGGCAATTGGGCACTTGTAACGACTGTCCAAAACTGTCCAATAAGGGAACTGTGATGCAGTTCCCTTACTTATTGCAGCGAGACTTGTGGAGTGGTTGACCTTCTCAAGACGCGTTGCACGATTGGCCGGTTGGCCTTGCGCTTCGCCAGAATAGAGGCATTGCCGTACTGATCCATCGTTGTGGAAACGTGCGCGTGCCGCATCAGTTTTTGCTGCACGCCGACAGGAGCTCCGGTTTCGTCCAGCCATGCACGATAGGTATGGCGGAACATGTGAAAGCCGATCCTTCCGAGTCCTATCTGAAGACCGACTGGGACGAGGTAATCGGCGCGGATCGAGTCGGCGTGATACGGACGACCCGTGACAGGACTTGGGAAGAGCCAACCGACTTCGGAATCGACGCAGAGAATTTGCCATTTCTTCAATTCGAGGATGAAGCCGCGTTCGAGCGGGACTTCGTCCTGCGAATACTCCGTCTTCAGTTTGTTGAGCCGCTTCCCTACTGCTGATCTCTGAATCAGTACCACGGCTCGGTCGAAGTTGAAGTCCGCCCAGCGCAGACCGAGGATTTCGCTGATCCTCAAGCCGAAGCATAGTGCGATTAGCACGATAGTTCGGTAAGGTTGAACCAGCGAGTCGAGGATTTGCCATACGTCTTTCACCAGCAATACGCGTGGGCGTCTCTTGCGCTTGCTGATACCTTTCACCTCGACCAGGTCCATCGGATTTCGATCCATGCTCACCAATTCCCAAAGCATCGCCTTGTCGAACAGGCGATGCATAAGAGAACGGATATGGCCTCTGTATTTGGGTGAGAGGTCGAGCTTGCGAAGCCAGTCTTGCACCAACGCTGGCCGCACTTCTTCCAGTC
>Ga0302320_10017947_pt1 | contig 14311 bp, 14 predicted proteins | sample Bog_T0_3_FD_202130 | JGI IMG/M metagenome (GOLD analysis project Ga0302320, IMG submission 202130) | Peat permafrost microbial communities from Stordalen Mire near Abisko, Sweden - Bog_T0_3 | ecosystem: Environmental > Terrestrial > Soil > Wetlands > Peat | place: Sweden: Abisko, Stordalen Mire...
TTTTGATTATTAAACATAATTTTTCTTTTGAATTCAAATTTATTTTTGACTTTATTATTTTCGAATGTAAATTTAGGATGAAAATCATCAATTAAATTGTAAATAAAAAAAATAAATAATTAATTATAATTAATTATGTAAAAATATAAAATGCCAAAAAATTTAATATTCTTTTTTAATAGAGAATTAAAAAAAAATAAACATTACTGTATAATAAAAACGATATTATCGAATCAAGATTTATTTATTGGGGTTAATAATGATAAAGAAATGTTTTTTTGGGGTATAGATTATAAAAAATATCAAATAATGTGTGAGGATATGATTGAAATTGAAACTGATTGTATGTGTAAAGCAAAAATAAAATATGAAAAATATTTAGAAAAATATAAAAAAGAGAATGATATTTTTTTAACAAAAATATAATAAAATGATAATAAAACAAAATTAAAAAATAAAAATAAAAAAATACAAAAATTAAATGATGGTATAATTTTATTTTATGAAAAATATTAAAGTTTTTTTTTTTAAAAAATAATATATATAATAATGTCTTTGATTCATATTAATAGTGCGAATCAAAATTTTAATAATCCTTATTTAACTAGTCCTTATTATTATATTAATGGTATTTTGCCTCAAAAAAATCCTTACTATAATGCTATTTATAATATAAATCCTGTTTCTGTGACTTATAAAAAATTATTTTTTAAAGAATTTTCCTTTAATTATGGTATTTTAACAATGAATGAAAGTTTTAATAATAATATGACTTTTTTTAATGTTAATACTGGTTTATATGTTAAATATATTTTTGAACCTCAAAATTTTTTATCAATTGCTGATTTTATAACTTTTTTAAATACGAATTGTCCTGCTTTAAATTTTGTTTATCATGATCCTTTAACAGGAAATCCCCAAGTAGATTTGGAATTAACAGGTAGAATAACAATTAATGCGGTTGATCCAACTGTTTCCTTTCAATTATTTTTTGATTCTAAAAGTATTTTTCGTTTATTAGGTTTTTCTTTTGGAACTACTCCGGTTATACCTGTAGGTGGTAATATTTCAGGTGTTTATAATGCTACTCTTGAACCTATAGGTATAATTTATTTAAATATTGGTTTAACTTCTACAAATTTTTCGAATTTAGATGTTTCATTTTCTTTTATAGTAGATGTTAGAGGTGGAGATAATGGTTATGTGGGTATATTTAATGCAAAAATAAAGGTATTAGAAAATATGACATTTTCTCAGCATATTGAATTAAAAAGTACTCAATTTAATCAATTAAAAATAAGTTTATTAGATGTTTATGGTAATTATGTTCCTTTAAATTCTATATATACATTAACTATGGAATTACTAGATTAAATTTTTTTTAAATATTTTTTTTTAATAAATATTTTTAATTATTATATATTAAAATGTTAAGTGAGATACTTCCAGTGTATGACCCTGTTCAAACTGTTTTAGCTGCTCTAGGTGTTTATTTATTTTATCCTGTTTTACAAGGTGAAGGTTTAAAAAATTATGAATTGTTTGGTAATGTTCAAAAAAAATTATATGCTACTGTTGAGATGGCAGTTGGTGATTTTGTAGGTCAATGGATAAGTTATGGTCCAGGTAAATTGTTAAGTGGTTCTCGTGAGCCTGTTTCTGCGCTTTCTACAGGTGTTATTTTTGGTATTGAAAGAAAAGCTTTCCATAAAAAAAAATCTTTCTTTAAATCTTTTATTGGTGGTACTGCTGTTGATTCTGTGGCTATTGTTTTAACTGAGCCTTTAAATAGAATAGTTAAACCAAATAATGTAAAGGTTAGATCTTCTGGTGCTAGTTATACGAGGATTAATGATGATAGTATTGGTGTAGTTTTATCTGGTGCTAAACCAAATAATCAAAGTGTTTTAAAACCTAATCAAAGAATGCCAAGGCATAGAATGAGTAAAAAATAAATTTTTTAAATTAAAAAAAATAATTATATAAATATATAATGTCTCTAATTGATGATAATAAAATTATAATAAATAAGCATTTAAAAGATTATAAAAATTGTTTAGAAAAGTGTGTTAAAGATTGTGATAATAATTTATTAAATTATGAAAAAAGTATTTTATTAAATATAGAATTAAAGGAATTATCAGAGCAAGATATAAAAAATTTATGTTATAAATATTTTTTATGTTTAAAGAAAAAAAAAGATTTTAATAACAAAATTATAGATATTAATAAAATTATGGTTCATTAATAAAATTTTTTATTTTTTTTTGTTGTTCTGATAAATTTGTATTCGTTAATTGTATATTATTTTTTTTTTGTTCTATTTTATTATCATTTTCTTCGATTTGATTATTTTTTTCTTCTATATTATTATTTTCGATTTGATCAATTTTTTTCTTTTTTTTTTGAATAATATTTTTTTTATAAGTTCCTGTTATTGTCATTGTAGTATTTAATATTAATGCATATTCTGGTGTTAAAGTTCCTGTTATATAATCAAAATTATCAATAGTTATTTGTTTCATTAAAATTCTATTCATTGTTACATCTAATGCGTCACTATACCCTTCAACATCTATATTTAATTTGCATAATGCAGATTCTATTAAATTATTAACAGTTAAATAACCTTTAAATGCTGCATCGCTTAATCCTTCGGTAACATCAAAATTTTTTAATTCATCATAAACATAATTTAATGTTTTAGCATCTAATTTAACTAATTTTGTTTTTGTTAAATATTCTTTTATATGTATTTTTCTTAATGCTATTTTTCTTAAATCAGGATCATTTAAATACATTTCTATTTTTTTAATAAAATTGACTCTATCTTTATCTGTGTAAGTCATAGTTTCATATTTTAATAAGTCTTCATTTTCTTGTATTTGTCCTTCTTGAATAATTTCATTTTTATTCTCTTGTACATTATTATTAAAGTTATCCAAATTATTAAAATTAAATTCTGAATCTTTATTATCAGGTTTTTGATCATTATTCATATTTTTTTAAAAATTTATTATATTTATATTAAATAAAAAATTAAATAAAATTAAAAAATTAATAATTTTTTATTTAAAATATATTATGGATTATGATCATTGTTTAATAATTGGTGCAACTCAATCAGGTAAATCTTATTTATGTAATTGGTTAATAGAAGAATTTTTAAAAGAAATGTATGATGAAATTTTATTAATATCAGGTTCAATAGATTCGGTAAATGGTGATATTTATACAAATATTCCAAGTAAAAATAAAACTAAAAGTTTGAATAATAAAACTTTAGATTTTATAAAAAATTTTGTTTTAAAATATCCTGAAAAAAAAATATTAATAATTTTGGATGATTTAAATAAAATGTTATCAAAAACTGGAACAAAAAAGGAGATTGATTTAGCTAAAGAATGTGAATCAAATATAATTTATTTATTTTCAGAAGGTAGGCATAATAATTTATATACTATTGCGTTAGTTCAATATTATAAACAATTAAAGCCAATAATAAGAAGTAATTCAAGGTATCAAATAATAACATTTGGAAATAAAACTTTATGTGAGTTATTAATTGAGAATGTTAGTAATTGTTTTGATAGTGTTAACGAATTAACAGAATTTATAAAAAAATATAATAAGGTTTATAAGAAAATAGGTAATAAAGAATATTATACGAGTTTATTATTTGATTGTTATAAAAAAAGTAGAGATAAAAATGAATGTGTTAAAAAATTAAAACCCTAATAGGTATATTTTTCATAACTGATAATTTACATATTTTAAAATTTTCAAAATTAAATTCTAACTCATTTATTATTTCGCTTAATTTTATTTTTTTATCATTTTTATTATAATATATAAAATGTTTTTTTCCTTGTATTTTATAAAAATTTTGTTCAATAAAATTCCTAACTTCTAAGGGAATCATTATGAAAAATTTAATAAAAATTAATTATATATTTATTAATTATTTTTTTAAAAAATAATATATAATTATAAAAAAATAATTAAAAAATTATGGAAGATTTAATAAAAGATTTTCAATTAATTTTGATAAAATATAAATATTATGATGAAATAGAACCAAAATTATCATTTCACGAATGTATCCAATTTGAAACATTTAGGGAATTATTAGAGAAAAAAAAAATAAATAATTTAAAAATATTTTTAGAAACTTACGGTTATGAAAATATAATAAATAAAATAAAATCAATAATAAATTTAACAGATGATGAATTAAAAAATTTAGAATCAAAATTAAATTATATTAGATTGGTTTAATAATACTTGCGATTTTAGCAGTTTGATCAATTAATTCAGGTACTTTACTACTAACATAATTAACAAATGGTACGCCTAATAATATTAAAACTGTTCCACCAAATAATAAATATTCTCCTATTGTATTAATTTCAATTTTAACTTTATTTTCTATTTGTTTAACTTCAGATGTTACGGCTTTAACAGGATTTAATTTATCTAATAAAGTCGTCATTTTTATATTTATAAAAAAAAATTTTTTTTTAAAAACTTTTAATTTAAAGATCTTGGTAAATTGGCAGATACTAAACCACCTGCTTGTATAGCTTCACCCATTATATTAGCAACTAAGTGGAAACTACAATTTTGATATAGGGCATAATCTCCAGCACCGCTTGTAGGTACAGCATCTACATCATTACCATTTCCATCTAATTCGAGTTGTGATGCTTGTACACCATTTGCATATACTGATTCTTTTGCATTAAATCTAATTCTTTCACGTCCAGTCATATTATAAAATCCTGCAAATACTGCAGTTTCGGCTGTTTCAATTGGAAATTTAGAAAATTCAAAATAATAATATCTTCTAAAATATAATCTATCATCAGAAGAAACAGATTTTGGAAAAGATTTATAAGTATTCATTAAAATTAATAAATCATTTGGTATTTCAGTACCAGAACCATAAATACTTCCATCTTGTGTTACGAATTGTATATTAGTCATTGGTAAAGTCATCATATTATTTGAAATATGTTGAACTCCGCCAACATTTGCAATTTTAGGATATGCGATATTAGGTCTATCATCTTGTAGATAAAATAATAATTGTGAACATAAACCAGTAATCGGAGTTAAAACAACTTCATTAAACCCACCCGTTGCTGGTACAACTTGATTTAAATTATAACTAAATTCAAGATAATAATTAAATGATGAGACAACAGGATTTTGATATTTTAAATTTAACTCAGCTAATGATGGTGCTGATAATCTGGAACCAGTCGCCCATAAAGTAGCTTGATTAATTGATACTACATTAGCACCAACACCCACACCATTATCAAATAATAAAGGATCAGCATTCATATAAAATCTCAAACGAATATTAGCGCTTAGAGAAGATAATAAAATTTTAGCTTGTTGCATAATACTGTTATTAATAGGAATATAAAAATTATATGGTGTTCCTGGTGATAATTGGCCACCTTTAGCATATGGTGCATATGTTGCTAAATTTCCAGTTCCAGTTAAAGGACTTCCATTAATTGTACCATCAGATTTAAAATAAGGTTGACTTAAAAAAGTAGATTGTCCTAATTGATTATTTGAACCTGTGATAACTCCACTTGTAATGCTATAGCTATCACCTTGACCAAGTTTATCGAACCAAGCCAAATAATTTCTTGGATCTAAATTTAACTGATTTTTAATATCATCTAAATTGGAAACAGTAGAATTATTAATATGATCAGCAAATAATTCATCACCATAAATATTTTGCAATATATTACCACCATCCATACTTATTTCAATTCTCTGTAACCATTGAAAAACTGGTTTTAATGTAAATAATGATGAAGTAGTAGACATACTACTTATAGTTAATTGTAAAAATAATTGATCAATAACATTAATTCCTCCATTTCCTGACGTTGGAGTGATTAATATATCAAATTGTGCGTTACTCATAGGGCCCCCTATTCCACTTTGCGGTCTATATGAAGACCAATATTGTTGTTTATCTTTACCAAAACCTGCATAAAGTGAATTTGCATGTAATGCAATTTCTCCTAAATTAGGATGTGATGCATCCAATAAAGTTATAGTATCATCGGGAACTCCCACATCAAGAATTGCTGACATATTTTTAAAATATTATATATTAATAAATAAAAAAAAATAAAAAAAAATTATTCATAAATTTTTTTATATGCATAATATTCCAAAATAGTAAAAGGAACAATTAAAGATAATGTTTTAACATAACTAGCGCTATACATAATATTATTATAAGCAGTAAAAAATAATGTTGATGTTAAAGGATAATAAATTTCAGTTATTGAGTTTGATAAATAAGTATTAGTTTGAGATATTTTATTTAAACCTAAATTTCCTAAAATTAATATTACTGAATCGCTTATAAAATCTAATCCTTTTATTTCAACATTAGTAAATTTTTTATATATTTGTAATAAGGCTATTTGTCCAATAGTGTTCCAAGTTAAAATAGTTTCATTACCATATTTTATTAAATTTTCTTTTTTTTCTTTATAAATACTAGCTTCAACAACATTGTTAGAAATTTGTTTACCGATTTGTTTAAAAGGATTTTTTAAAGTTGACATTATATTTAAAAAAAAACAAAAAAAATACAATAATATAAATGACAGCTTATTTTGGTTGTTCGGGCTTGGGTGGATCAATTTTAAATCCTTATACTATTGATCCAACAACTGGAAAAATATTAATTAAAGTAGGTGAAGGTGGTGGTGTTGAAAGTATTAATAATGAAGGATTTGGTGTTAATTTAGTTAATAATTTAGATCCATCAAATCCTTTGGTAAGGAGTTTAGTTGGTGGTAATGGAATTGCTATCACAAATGCTGACAGTGAAGTTTTAATTTCTGAAAATATTAATTATTCTTTAACTGATCCAATAAATGGGAATACTGATATATATGGATTAACACAGAATTCAACAACTGGATCAAGTTTAATAATAGGAAATTCACCAAATACATTTGAATTTATTGATGAAACAAATTTAAATATTTTACAAGGTGGTACATCAGGGTGGTCAATAAAATCAGGACCTATTTCAAATAATACGAGTGTTTTTGTAGTTGAAAATGATTTAATTTCTTTTACATCATCAAATTCATTAGAAAGCTCAACAATATTAATTAATCCAACTTCAATAGGAATGACAACATTAAATGATATAATTATTCAAAATAATAATTTAGATACAACATTAACAGATAATAAAATTATAATTGAAAATACTCCAAATATAACAACAGGAGGTTCAACAAATGGAAGTATTGTTTTTACAAATCAAGATTTATTAATTTCAGAAACATTACAAACTAATTCTTCAGAATATTCAAATTTATATCAAACTTATAATTATACAGCACTTAATTGTTATACAAATCTACAAAGTACATTCGTAGGCTTAAGGCCAAATTCATTAATTTTGGGAACAGTTGGCGCAGGTACTAATTTAATATTTCAATCATTATTACCAACTACTTTTACAAGTAATATATTATATTATGATCCTACTAGTGGAATAGTTCGTTATGGAACACCATCAAATGTAGAAAGTGTTAATTTAGTTGGGGGAGGACCATGGTTTTTTCAATCTGGTGGATCTGGAAATTTAAATTTTAGATCTTTAATTTCTGATGGATCAGTAAATATAACTCCAACAACAAATAATATTGAAATAACAACAAATAATGGAACTTTAATTAATAATCAGGTTCTTGATACAGTAGTAGGAGGAAATAATATAAATAAAATTTCAAATGCTGCAGAAACTGGAAGTATTGCAATTAATTCAACTGGTGACATAACTATGATAGGAACTGCTAGTTTAAAATTACCAACTACTTTAAATAATGTTGTAACATCAAATTCTTTATATTATAATAATAGCACTGGTTTAATTACTTATGGAGCAAATGTTTCAACTATAACAGCAGGAACAAATATTACTTTAACAGGTACTGCAACAAATCCAATTATTAATACTCCAACTAATCCAAATTCTACATTAATTAATAATCAAATTCTTGATACAATTATAGGAGGAAATAATATAAATAAAATTTCAAATGCAGCAGAAACTGGAAGTATTGCAATTGATTCAACTGGTAATATAACTATGATAGGAACTGCTAGTTTAAAATTACCAACTACTTTAACAAATACTGTAACATCGAATGCTTTATATTATAATAATAGTACTGGTTTAATTACTTATGGTGCAGCAGTTTCAAGTATAACAGCAGGAACAAATATTACTTTAACAGGTACTGCAACAAATCCAATTATTAATACTCCAACTAATCCAAATTCTACATTAATTAATTATCAAGTTGCTGATACAAGTACTGGAAGTGGAAATATAATATCAAAAATAGGAGGTGGTAATGAAACATATACAGTAATTTGTAATAATAGCTCAATCGAATTAAAAGGAATACCCAACTCTTTTCCTGTTAATAATAAAAATTTATTATATTATGATAATGTAACAGGAATAATATCTTATGATACAGTAGCAAATAATACAAATATTTTATATCAAGTTGCTGATACATCAATCCATGGACCAGGAAATATTATAACAAATATAGGGAGCGGAACTGAAGGAGCAGTTATTTTATGCTCAGATTCACCAAGTACAATAGAATTATTTGCACCAAATATTAATTTTTTAGGAAATTCAACTTTTACAATTTCAACTTTAAATAATGTTGTAACATCAAATGCTTTATATTATAATAATGTTACTGGAGCAGTAACATATGGAGCCTTACCAACTAATCCAAATTCAACATTAATTAATAATCAAATTCTTGATACAGTTATAGGAGGAAATAATATAACTAAAATTCAAAATGCGGGAGAAACTGGAAGTATTGCGATTGATTCAGCTGGTGACATAACTATGATAGGAACATCAAGTTTTAAAATACCAACCACTTTAAGTAATGTAGTAACAGCAAATGCTTTATATTATAATAATAGTTCTGGCTTAATTACTTATGGAGCTATTCCAAATAGTACAGCGATAAAATATCAGCAAGCAGATACTGCTACTCCCCCTGGGAATATTATTGTAAAAATTGGATCACAAGATGAAACAGCGTACATTGCATGTAGTACAAACGTATTAAATTTTTCAGCCACCACATACACATTTAATGGTCTACCAACAGCAACAGCAACTGATATGATATTATATAATGTTGGAACAACTACTTTAAGTCATTATCCTCCACCATCAAGTACTGCGTTTTCAGTCTTTTTAAGCGCAAATTTTACACCATCAAGTGGTAATATTATTTTACCTGATGTAGGTTTATGGACTGTTGATACTTATGGATATAATAATGGTGGTATTATAAACTTAAGTTCAGGGAGTATAATTGTTAGCACAACTGCGGATTACGTGTATGGATGTTCTGTTTTATATTCAAATAGTTTAGACACATCAGCATTACCAGATACACTTAATATATTTTTATGGGATGCAACAAACAGTGCTTTTGTTGGGGAAAATCAATTCGTTTGCACTACCTCGACTGCTCAAAATTATCAAATAAATGGCCATGCAAGGCTTATTGCATCAAATTTGTACCAATTCAGATTCGCTTACACACAAACTACTGGAACAAAAACGATTAGTAGTGGCAATAGTGGTACAAGGGCGTGGCTAATGAGGTTGACGCTCACTTAATTAACTTTATAATATTTTTTTAATAACTAAAATATAATGGATTATAATAAAGCTAAAAAATTATCAGGATTTTATAAAACACCTAAACAAATAAAACATTTTAAAGAATATGATCATGATCTATATGAATTAAGTCAATTGTTTAAAAAAAAAGATTTAATTAATAAAAATCGTGTAATGGCAAAAGAAGAAGAAATGAAAATAATAAAAGAAATAGTACAAGAAAAAAATAAAACAGAATTAGAAATAAAAATTGAAGAAAAAATAAATAAAAATAAATTATTATATTCAAAAAAAGAAGAAATTGAAAAATTATATTATAAAAATTTAAATGAAATAATTAAATTAAAAAAAAAAAAAGAAATAGAAATATTTAATATAAAATATAATTTTAAAAAACCTTTAGAATCATTTATAATTAAAACATCTAGATCTAGTGATAATTCATTTAAAGATTTAAAAATATATCAAAATTTAGAAAAAAAATATGGTAATGAAATAATAGAATTTTATCAAAAACCATTAGAAGAAAAAAATATAAAAACAAGTATTATTAATTATGCAATAATTCGTTATTTTAATGATAATAATCTAATATTAAATAAAAATGAAATTAAAATAAATGATGAAGAAATTAAAAAATATAATGAAGAAATTGAAAAATATGATGAAGAAATTAATAAATATAAAAAACAAATTTTAAATATTGATGAAAAAATAGAAAAAAATAATGATAATATTAGAAAAATGGAACTTGATATTATTTTAGAAAAAAAAAATAATATTTTAGAAAAAAAAAATAATATTATAGATAATATAATAACAGAAGAAATTAAAAAAGAGCCATTAAAATTAGTAGAAAAAAATATTAATAAAATCGAAAAAATGGAAAAAAATGAAATCAAAAAATTAGAAAAATTAGAAAAATTAGAAGAAAAAATTGAAGAAAAAATTGAAGATAATAAAAAACCATTACATAAATTTATTTATAAAAAAACACCAACTGATAAAGTTATTAGCGCTGATAATAAAATTTTAAAAGCATTATTTAAAAAAGGTAAAGAAGAAGAATTTAATAAATTATATGAAGAAGTTATAAAAGATCCTAAAGCTAATCCAGCAATCGCAAAACATGCTGCAGTAAGATATTTAAATCAAAGAGGAAAAGCTAATAAAAAACAATTAGAAAATTTAAAAAAAGCAAGAAATGCAATTACTAGAGGAATAGATGAAAAAGAAAGAAAAATTATTAAAAAAGAAGATGAAGAAATTAAATTTTCAAAAAATACTTTAAATATAGAAAAATACGCAGATAAAAGATATAAAAAATTAATTGATCAAATTGAAAAAAATGCTAAAAAATTAGATATAGAATTATCTAAAAAAGATTTAGATAAAATACATGATAGATTATTAAATAAAAAAAGAGAAGATCATGAAGAATTTTAAATTAATTAAAAAAAAGATGCCTAAAAAAGTTAAAAAAACTAAAAAAGAAATTTATGAAGAAAAATTAAAAAATTTAAAAAAAGCAAGAAGAGCCAAAAAAATGGGATATTAAATAATTATTTATTTTTTTTTTTAATTATTTATTTTAATTTAATTTTTATAAAGTCAAATATATAAGTGTGTCTAAATGGAAGAAAATTTTAATAATTTAAATAACATAGACATACTGTTAAATTTGAGCGAAAAATTAGAAATTTCTAAAAAATTTATTGATAATATAAAAAAAAAATTTAAAGGAAATAATGATAAATTAATCAAAAAATTAAAAAAAAGAATACAAGAAGATTACGAAAATGAAATAATAGAACAAGAATTAAAAAAATTATATCCAAGTCAAAAAGTAAATATTCATCATTATCAAATATTTAAACAAAGAAAAATTAAAAAACAAAATATTCAAAATGAACAAAATAATATTAATTATAATATAGCAAATAAAGTAAAAAAAATTAATAAAAAAAAATTAGAATTATTAAAATTAAAAGTTGAAAAATCTCAACAAAAAAAAATTAAAAAATTAGATTACATTAATTTTAAAAATTATGATATTTTAAATAAATTAAATAATGATGATCTTATTAATATATTAAAAAAATTAGGAGAAAATGATGAAATTTTTTATAAAACATTGGAAGAAATAGAAGATAAAAGAATTATAAAAAAATTATTAATCGAAAAAATTAAAAAATATAATAAAAAAAAAATTTATAAATATTATAAAATAGTTAGAAAAAATAAAGATCAAAATATTATTAAAATTAATAAAATATTAAAAAAATTAGAAAAAATATCTAATGATGAAAAAGATAATGAAAAAAATATAAAAATTGAAAATGGAATAAATAAAATTAAAAAATTAACTTTAGAAGGAAATTATATATTATCCTATTTTGTTAAAACAAAACAAACTAATTTAATATATACAGAACATCAAAATGTTAGATATTTAAATAATAATAATATACAATTTTTAAAAGAAGTTTTATTAAATCAAAATAAATTGTATAATTATAGTGCAGCTTATGATAGTCTTGTAAATATTACAATAGGTTCAATTTATTATTATTATAATTATGAAATTGAAGAAAAAGAAATATCAGAACAAAATAAATTAGGAATTAAAACAGGAAAATTTTTTAATTTTATTAATAAATCACCTTTCGATTTAAAAAAATATCAAATTTATAATAAAAATGATATTAAAGAATTTATTAAAAATATTGAAAATAGAAAAGACGATAAAAAATTATTAGATATAGAAAAAAATTGCTTATTTTATGCATTATCTAAATCAAAAAATGCTAATAAAATTAATATTTACGAATTAGCATATTTTAAATTAAATGGTAATGTTGGATCTAATGAATTACAAAAAATAGCTGATAATATGAAAATTTATATAGCCAAATCTTATTATGATAAAAATAATAAATTAAGAACTAAATATTATGGAAAAGATAAAAATAATATTAGATTCGATATAGCATTATATAAAAATCATTATTTTTGTAATGATAATATAGAAATACAACAAAAAGCAGCAGAATGCTTCGAATATTTTACAAATAATGAAAGATTAAATGAAATTTCTAAAACATATTTAGATAAAGGAATATTAAAAATCGATAGTTATAGCAAAGATTTTAAAGCTAAACCTATACAAATTGTTAAAATTTTAGATGAAAAAAAAATGTTTCAATATGATTCTGATTTATCAAAATTTATTAATTATGATGGAGATGAAAACTTATATAATTTCGAAAATTGCGATGGAAAAGTTTTATATAGAGAAATACAACCCAAAAAAATTGATGAAAAAGAAAAAATTATTTTATGCGCAGATTTTGAAACAACAACAGAAGGAGAAAAACATATCGAATATATGGTTACTATAGGAAATTTATATGAAGAAAAAAATCAAACTTTTATTTCTGAATATTATAAAAACGGAAAATTTAAAAAATCATGCACCGTTTTTATGTTAGATTATATTAAAAATATTAAAATGATAAATAAAGATAAACAAATTATTGTTTATTTTCATAATTTAAAATATGATATGAACTTTTTATTAAATTATATTAATCCCAGAAAAATAACCAAAAAAGATGGAAATATTTATTGCATAAAAACTAAAGATATTATATTTTATGATTCATATAAAGTTATAAATGAATCAATAGCTAATTTTAATAACTTCTTTAAATTTGAAGATAAAAATTTTAAAAAAGAAATAATGCCATATAATTTATATACACAAAAAACAGTTTGTAATGGATTTAATACAACAGTAAGTTTAAATTTAACTTTAAGTAAATTAAATAAAAAAGATGAAAATGAATTTTTAAAAATTGCTAAAGAATTAAATTGTATTGATAAAAATAATTTTTATTTATTACAATATGCTAAATATTATTGCGAAAGAGATGTTAATATATTAAAAAAAGGATTAATAAAAATGAATGAATATATTAAAATATTATCAAATGATGTTTTAGAAGATGAAAATGCTATATGCCTTTTTGATTATATGACTATTTCAAGCTTAGCAAATGATTTATTTGTTAAAGCGGGATGCTTTGAACAAGTTTATAATATATCAGGAGATCATATGGATTTTATTAGAAAATGTATAGATGGAGGAACTACAGCATCACATTATAATAAAATGATAAAAATAAATGATAATATTCAAGATTTTGACGCATGCTCATTATATCCATCAGCTATGAAAAGAATTGAGGGATATACTAAAGGATTACCTAATATATTAAAAAAAGAACAATTAAATTATAATTTCTTAAAAAATGTATCAGATTATTTTATTAAAATACAAATAATAAAAGTTAATAAACCTTGGGGAATTAGTAATATTTATACTAAAGAAAATGGAATCAAAATATTTCATAATAATAATACAATTTGTCACGTTGGAAAAATTAAATTTGAAGATTTAATTAATTTCCAAAATATAGAATATGAAATTTTAGAAGGATTATATTTTAATGAAGGATTTAATAATAAAATTAATCAAATTATACAAAAAATTTATGATCTAAGAAAAAA
>Ga0302320_10017948_pt1 | contig 14310 bp, 10 predicted proteins | sample Bog_T0_3_FD_202130 | JGI IMG/M metagenome (GOLD analysis project Ga0302320, IMG submission 202130) | Peat permafrost microbial communities from Stordalen Mire near Abisko, Sweden - Bog_T0_3 | ecosystem: Environmental > Terrestrial > Soil > Wetlands > Peat | place: Sweden: Abisko, Stordalen Mire...
CGATGCCTGCAGCCGCACTGGCCGCGCAGGATCAGCCCGGTTACTACCCGCCGGTACTGACCGGGATGCGCGGCAGCCATCCCGGCTCATTCGAAGCCGCACACGCGCTGCGGGATGGACGGGATGCGGGGGCCGGCAGCGACACCGGGGAGTCCTACGATCTCATCATCGTCGGCGGTGGTATCAGCGGATTGTCGGCCGCGCATTTCTTTCGGGCCCGGCACGGCGCCGATGCGCGCATTCTGGTGCTGGACAATCATGATGACTTCGGCGGCCACGCCAAGCGCAATGAATTTCACGTGCGCGAGGGTCTGCAACTCCTCAACGGCGGCACGCTCGAGATCGACAGCCCGCGCCCATACAGTCCGGTCGCGGCCGGACTCATCCGCGAGCTGGGCATCGATGTCGAAGCGCTCAGCCTCCGGTGCGAAAACCACAAGTTCTACGCCGGCCTTGGGCTGCACCGCGGCGCCTTCTTTGATCGCGAGACCTTTGGCGCCGATCACCTGGCCGTCGGAGTCGGCGCCACGCCGATGGCCCGCGCACTGGCGCACGCGCCGCTCTCAGCCCGTGCGCGCGCCGACATCGAGCGCATCGAGGAAGGCTCGGTCGATTACCTGCCGGGCGTTCCCTCCGCGGACAAGAAACTGCAGCTCTCCCGCATCAGCTACCGGGATTTCCTGCGCGACCTGGTCAAGGCGGATCCGAAGGCCCTCGCCTACTACCAGCCCAGGAGCCACGACGAGTGGGCCGTGGGCATCGATGCGGTGTCGGCGCTGGACTGCTGGGCTTTCGGCTTGCCCGGATTTCGCGGGATGCACCTGGAGGGCGGCTCGATCGCGCGCATGGGCTACACGCCTTCGGGGTACAAGGATACGGGCGGCTCGGCATCGCTGCACTTTCCCGATGGCAACGCGACCATCGCCCGATTGCTGGTGCGCAGCCTGCTGCCTGAGGCGGTGCCTGGCAGCAACGCAGAAGATGTGGTCACCGCCCGCGTCGACTACCGGCTGCTGGACCGTCCCGACTCCAGCGTGCGGCTGCGACTCAGCAGTATCGTGCTCGGTGCGCACCATGTGGGCGATCCATCCAGCGCGCACGAGGTGCAGGTGCGCTACGTGCGTGGCGGTCGCGTGCAGACGGTGCGCGCACGCGGCTGCGTGCTCGCCTGCTACAACGCAATGATTCCCTACCTGGTCCCGGAATTGCCCGAGGCGCAGAAAGCGGCACTGCACAGCCTGGTCAAATCGCCGCTGGTCTACACCAGTGTCGCCCTGCGCAACTGGCAGGCGTTCAGCAAGCTTGGGATCGAACAGATCTATGCCCCGGGTTCCTACCACACGAACGTGCACCTGAATCCGAATGTGAATATCGGCGGCTATCGCAGTCCGGCGACGCCCGATCAGCCGATGCTGATTCGCATGCTGCGCGTACCGACTCATCCGGGATTGAGCGAACACGAACAGAACAAGGCCGGCCGCGCCGAACTGCTGGCGACGCCGTTTGCAACCTTCGAGCGCAACATCCGCGATCAGTTGGCTCGCATGCTCCAGGGCGGCGGCTTCGATCCCGCGCGCGACATCGAGGCCATCACGGTCAACCGCTGGCCGCATGGGTACGCGCCTGAATACAACCCTCTATGGGACCCCGAGGTGCCGCCGGAACAGCGTGCCAACGTCATCGCTCGCGCAGCCTTCGGCCGTATGACGATTGCCAATTCCGATTCCGGCGCCGCCGCCTACACCGACTCGGCCATCGATCAGGCCGATCGCGCCGTCAACGAACTGCTGCAGCGCTACTCTTAAGCTAAAGCCAGAAATCGCGAAAGCTAGTAATCCAGGCCCGGCGCATCGCCGCTGGCCGCCAGCGAGCGCACGATCTCGCGCCGCGTGGCGAGCACATCGGCGAGCGGTGTGTGCCGAACCCGCGCCACCTCCTCGGGCGTAAACCAGGACACATCGCTCGGAAGCTGCGCCGCGCTGAATCGCATCGCCAGCCAGTTGAGCACGGCGGCGAGCTGCGCATCCGACAGCACCGAACTGGCCGCTCCCGGCACGCGCAATACGTAATTCCGGCCCTCGGGGGTCCTCATGTAATCCCCGAGCGCATGCGCCAGGGGCGGGACTTTCCCCGGGACGCCCTGCGCTTCGGCACCATGACAACCCATGCAATAGAGCATGTAATCCTGACCGGGACTTGCCCCTGCACTCCCGACAAGACCCGCAGCGACGGCCGCGCCAATCAGAGCGCGGAGCGCGCGCATTTCAGCCGCCTCCGAGGCCTGCGAGCACGCTGGCGCGGTGCTCACGCACGCCCGCGCCATCGAGCGCCGCGCCGCGCTCGGCCGCGATCTCTGCCGGTTCCATCGGCTTGGTATCGGCCGAGGCGTGCGAGAGATCGAACACCACGAAATTCAGCACCGCCGACAGCGTGGCATCGCTCTGCTGTGAAAACTCGGGCATCTTGAAGTTGTAGTGCTTCTGATCGACCGTGATGTCACCGAACATGCCAAACAGCACCGTCAGCGCCAGCTGCCGTCGCCCCTCGGGCACGCTCGCATAGCGCGCCGGATTCGCGAGCAATGGTGGCGCCAGCGCGGGTTGACCGGCGCCAGCCGCGCCGTGACAGACGGCGCAATTGGACGTAAACGCCCTGGCACCCTCGGGAAACTGAGGCGCCGGGGAGTCGGCCGCGTGACACAGCGATGCGCGGAGCAGCGCGAGCGCCAAGATGACTGGCGCGCGAACGCCAGCACTCATTGCTCTGAGACGCCCAGGATCACCGACACCGAGCAGTGATAGTTGGAATCGGCGTTTGCCATGCACCAGTTGATATCGTTGTTGCGCGAGAGGCGGTACATGGGTTTCTCGCGCTCGTTGCGATTGCACTCGCAGTTGCCGCAACTGGTCTTACCGCAACAGTCGTTGTACGAGACGATGTAGTCGCGGCTATCCGATGGATTGCGGCAAGTGCCAATCCATGTGATCGGCGATGGCACCGTGCCCGGCGGACAGGAATGCGAGGAGCCGCCGCAACAGGAGCACAGAAAGCCGTCGATCGCGCAGTACTTCCAGTACTCGCAGCTCTCGGGATTGTCGGCCGTCGATTTGCCCGCCGCTGTGGCTTCAGCAGCACCGGCGCGGCTGCCCCGATCGATCGGCAACAGCGGCAGCGCGGCCGCCCCCATCAACAGGCGCCCGAGTCCCGCCAGAACGCTGCGGCGGGAAGTGCGCTGCGCCAGGGCGCGAGAGGAATGTTCGAACAGTCGGTCGATGGAGCGCATCGTGATGCCTTCAGGGATTCAGGAAGAACCAGGCGGTCTGCCCCAGTTGTTTCTGGAGATGTCGCAGCCGCCCGCTGCGCGCATCCAGCACCGCGACGTCCGATTTCTCCGTGGCGGCGAAAGCAATGGGTTCGGCGTCCTGCGAGACCTGGACCGCGATGACGGGATCGATCTTCTGTGATGCCAGTGCCCAGCGCGCAATGCGTTCGTGCGTCTTGATGTCGAACACCCAGATCTCGGTGCCGGCCTGCTTGTGCGATCCCTCGCCGCCGCGATGCATCGGCACATACAGCCGGCCCAGCCCGCGATGCACCGCAGCCACGGTCTGACCGCCAGGCCGCCAGTGCTCCCGGGCGTCCGCCGCACTCACGATCGACCAGGGTTTGCGGAAGACCGGCTGGGAACCTGTGAAATCAACTTCGTGAACCTGGCCCAGGAATGACAGAAACAGATAGCCATCCGTGGTCGGCACGCCCTGCACGAAGATCGGATCCGTATCGGCATCGAAGAACGGCTCGGACATCGCGCGCGAGGCCTCGTGACCATCGGCATCGAGCGTGACGGTCAACAGTCGTCCACTCTCACAGATGGATGACACGCGATTGGGGCCCGAGGGAATCACCAGCACGCAGCCAGCGGTGTCGATTTCCCCAAGCACCGATTTCTTCGCCGGATCGAGCACCCCGAAGGAACTGGCCGGCGTGACGTAGGCCACGTAGAGGAAGCGGCTATCGGTGCTGTAGCCAATATTGAAGTACGTCGGCAGCGTGTTGGCATGCTTGGGGGGCAGCACGATCTCGCCGGTGACCGACAGTGTCGTGTTGTCGATGAACTCGACCACATCGGTGCGCGCACCATGCGCCCCACGCGCAAAGTAGGTGGTCGTCAGAACGGTAGTCGCCCCGTCCGGGGACAGGTTTACGCCCGGGTTGAAACCCGCGTCGATCTGGCCCAGCGCCCGGTACGTATCACCGTCGTACAGATGCACGCGCGCGTCGATTTCGTTATAGAAGGCTTCATCGACGACGTAGACCCAGTGTGGATTCCTGGGGCCGAGTTTCTCGACGGTCAGATGTTCGCTGGGCAGGGGCTGCGCGGCCGGCAGTGCCGGGCAGCCAAGCAGGCTCAGCAGCGCTGCGCCAACCAGATGAGTTCGCATCGAGAGTCCCCAGTCGACTGGCAGCGCCAGCCTCCGTTGCTGCGAGGAGTCTGTCACATCGATCCCCGAATCGAAAGTGCGCACCGATAAGGTACGCACGGTGGGCAATGCGCCGCGTTTGACCCGTGCCGGGTCCGGCCGGCAAAATCCTACGATTAAGTAGTATCGATTATCGATTCATGAAACCGGCAACGGATCCGGCGCCGATGCGCCCGCTCTGGGCGGCCACCGCAGCGGCCGGTCCTGAGTTTCCCGAACTCACCAGCGAACTGCGCACGCAGGTGGCCGTGATCGGCGGTGGCTACACCGGACTGTCGGCCGCGCTGCACCTGGCCGAACTGGGTCGCGACACCGTCCTGCTCGAGGCCGTGAACCTGGGCGAACGTGCCTCGGGTCTCAATGGCGGGCAGGTGATCGCGGGCGTCAAATACGATCCGGATGAACTGCTCTCGCAGTTCGGACCGCAGCTGGGCCCAAAGGTCATCGAGACCGTCGGCAATGGGCCGGAGCTCGTCTTCGATCTGATCAGAAAGTACGGTATCGACTGCGATGCGGTGCGCGCCGGCTGGATCCAGCCGGCCACCTCCGAGCGCGAACTGGTGCCGATCCGCGCGCGCGTCGAGCAGTGGCGCCGCCGGGGCGCTGACGCGGAATTACTTGATCGCGCTCAAACAGCTGCGCTGACCGGTTCAACGTACTATTGCGGTGGCTGGATCGATCGCCGTGGTGGCACGGTGCAGCCACTCTCCTACGTGCGCGGCCTCGCGCGCGCAGCCACCCGCGCCGGTGCGCGCATCTACGTACGCAGTCCGGCCATTCGACTTAGCGTGAGCGGCAGCGACTGGCGAATCCACAGCCCGCGCGGGAGCCTGATCGCATCGACTGTCATCCTGGCCACCGATGCCTATACCGACCACCTGGTCGATCCGCTGCGCCGGAGCCTGGTGGCGGTGCCTTCGTTCCAGGTCGCCACCGCGCCACTGGCGGAGTCGCTGCGCCGTGACATCCTGCCGCAGGGGCAGTCCGCCTCCGATACCCGCCGTCTGCTGCGCTACTTTCGCCTCGATGCCGGCGGCCGTCTGCTGATGGGCTCGCGCGGTGCCTTCGATCAGGGGGCAACCCCGCAATCGACGCGCCATCTCTACCAGGCCGTGCGCGAAATCTATCCGCAGCTCGAAGGCATCCCGTTCGAGTACCACTGGAGTGGTCTCGTGGGGATCACGGTCGACCGCCTGCCCCACTTGCATGCCATCGCGCCGGGCCTGCTGGCCGGAGTCGGCTACAACGGCCGGGGCATCGCGATGGCCACGACACTGGGTCGACTGCTGGCGAGACTTGCCCAGGGCGCGGCGGCCGATGAGATCGGATACCCGGTTACCGAAGTCCGCCCGGTTACCCTGCATCGCTTCGCCCGGCTCGGGGCACGTGCCACCATGCAATATCTGAAGGCGCGCGACCGATGGGATCGAACGCGCCAGGGCCTAAGATAGCGCATGTGGCTCGATCCGGTTTTCGGTGCGCTGATCGCGATTTCCTTTGCGGTCCTGTTCGCGAGCGCCGCCGCGCACAAGTGGCGCAGCCTTCGAATCTTCGAGGAAGCGTTCGCCGCCTACGCGCTGCTGCCGCAAATCCCGAAGCTGCACCTGGTCTGGGTGGTGCCGCTGTCCGAGACGGCTGTGGCCTTGGGGCTGCTCGCGCGCCCGACGCGTGCCAGCGCCGCCCTCGCCGGCGCACTGCTGCTGCTGGGCTACGCGGGCGCCATCGCGCTGAACCTGCATCGCGGACGCCGGGACATCGCCTGCGGCTGCGGCGGCCCCGACCAGCGCCGCCCGATTGCCGGCTGGATGGCCTGGCGCAATCTCGTGCTGGCGCTGTTGCTCGGGATGGCGATCTGGCCATCGAGCGGCCGACCGATTACCGGGATGGACAGCGCGACGATCGCATTCGGCGTGGCCGCGGCAACCGTGGTTTACCTGTGTTTCGACCGTCTGGGCCAGCTGACGACGCGGGCGCGCGCCCTGCAGGGCTCACCATGACGGCCCTGGCAATCTCCAATGTGGTGCTCTGGATCGCCGTGCTGGCGTTGCTGTTCGTGGTGCTGGCGCTCGTGCGGCAAATCGGCGTGCTGCACGAGCGCATCGCACCGGCAGGCGCCCTCATGCTCAACCGCGGACTGACCGTCGGGGAGCGCGCGCCGATGATCGATGTGGAGGACCTCGAGGGCCGGCCGTTGCGGCTGGGCGCGCCGCGAGAGGATGGCCGCAGCACGCTGCTGGTGTTCGTCTCGCCCACCTGTCCGGTGTGCAAGTCGCTGCTGCCGGTCATCAGGTCCGGCCGCAAGGACGAGCAGGATTGGCTGGATGTGGTTCTGGCGAGCGACGGCGATCTTGAGGAGCAACGCCGATTTGCCAGCGAGCAGGGACTCGACGGCGTTCCCTACGTGGTCTCGACACCGCTTGGTCTGGGTTACCAGGTCAGTCGCCTGCCCTTCGCGGCGCTGGTGGACAGCGCCGGCGTGCTGCGCGCGCGCGGCCTGGTGAACTCACGCGAGCACCTGGAGAGCCTGTTCGAAGCGCAGCGTCTCGGAGTCGCCTCGCTGCAGGAATATTTCGCCAGTCGGGCGTGACCCGGCGCCCACCTTAAGCCGCTAAACTGCCGGCCGTGCCATCGCGCCGACACACTGAACGACGTCTGCTGCTCGGCGATCGGCAGATCGTGACCCACGGTCTGCCGCGCCGTATCTGGCAGGATCTGTATCACCTGTTCATGACGGCCAGCTGGCCCGCGCTCTTTGGGCGATTCGCGGCGCTGTTCGTGCTGTTCAATCTGACCTTTGCGACGCTGTATCGGCTCGAGCCCGGAGGCATCGCCAATCTGAACCCGGCGGGCTATTGGGGTTATTTTTTCTTCAGCGTCGAGACGCTGGCGACGGTCGGGTACGGCGACATGCATCCGCAGACTCTGTTCGCCCACTCCCTCGCGGCGGTCGAAATCTTCATCGGGATGATGAGCGTGGGGCTCATCGCGGGCATCATGTTCGCCCGCTTTTCCAGGCCCTTCGCGCGTTTTCTGTTCGCCGACCACGTGGTCATCCGTCGGGTCGATGGACTGCCGACGCTGATGCTGCGCGCGGCCAATGCACGCCAGAACGTCATCATGGAAGCGCATGCGGAACTGCGCCTGATCCGCGATGAGCACACTGTGGAAGGATTGCCGATGCGCCGGTTGTACGATCTGCCGCTGCGTCGAAGCCAGCATCCGATTTTTGCATTCGGCTGGACCCTGCTGCACGTGATCGATGAGTCGAGCCCGCTTCAGGGCGAGTCGCAGGAGTCACTGACGATGAGCCGCGCCAACCTGTTGCTGAGTGTCGCCGGAACCGATGAGAGCACCGGACAGACGCTCATGGCGCGAAAGCACTACTCATCCGCCGCCATACGCTGGAATCACACCTTCGCCGATATCCTGACCGTCGATCCTGACGGCAGCGATCGCTTCGACTACACCAAATTCCACCTGGTCGAACCGGTGGCTGTCGAGGAGCGAGACAGTGGCTGACGTTTCTGCGCCCAGCGGTCCTTGCGTCATTTTGCGCAGCCATTGCCCCACTTTGGGGCGGGGCGTTGTACGCGCGCCACGGTTACTGTCTCTCAGCCACAACAATTTAGCCTCGCGTCGCGCCAAAATCACACTTTTCGAGCAATGTTTAACAGTATCCCTTGCCAGCTAAGCCAAGGTATTTTATAAACTTCTGTGACGGGTGCACTTTCTCAGAACGTGGACTGAGGCCCGCACGCCACACCCAGATGGCGGCTGGTAAAGAAATTGCAATGCGCCAGCCCACGTGGAGTTTGTACCGAACTAAGGCGCGGTCGGAAGACGCGGCAGCCTGCAACTATTTAAGTATGGGGAGATCTACATGACCTTACGGACCAGAAAGACCATCGGCTCAACTCGAGTGCAGCAATGCACGACGGTGGCCGCCGCGGTGGCGCTTGCCATTGCCGCCTCGTCGGCCGCACGCGCCGCGCAGACAGTAGCGGCAGCGGATACCGCATCAGAGAGCGCCGAGCTGTCGGAAGTCATCGTGACCGGCACGCGCCAGGGCGGCCTGCAGGCCGCGGAGAGTCCGGCGCCGGTGCAGATCCTGAGCTCGGAAGCGCTGCAAGCCGCAGCCGGCAATCCAGATCTCATGAGCGTGCTGGCTCAGCTCGTCCCTTCCCTGCAGATGCAGGCGTTCGGCTTCGATATGGCCGGTCAGACCCTCATGGCCAGGCTGCGCGGCATGAGCCCCAATCACGTGCTGGTGCTGGTTAACGGCAAGCGCCGCCACACCTCGGCCAACATCCAGGTGGACGCAGGCTCGGCCTATGAAGGCGGCGCCAACACCGACCTGAATTTCATCCCGGTCGACGCCATCGATCACATCGAGGTGCTGACCGAGGGCGCCGCCGCGCAGTACGGCACCGATGCCATTGCCGGCGTTATCAACATCATTCTGAAAAAGAACACCCAGGGTGGCACGCTCTCAGCTACCACGGGGCGGAACTTCGACGATCAGGGCTTGACCAGCGACGTCAGCGGCAACGCCGGCTTCGGGCCGGATGACAATACCTATTTCGACATCACGGGCGAGGTTCATAACCACGGCCATACCAATCACAGCGGCGCGGAGCCACAGGCGACGCAGCAGATCGGAACCTACCCGAACTCAAACATGGTGGGGCTGCCGGGCTATCCGTTCCTGAATCACATCGAAGGCGACGCCGAGACACACAGCAAGCTGGCGATGATCAATGCTGGCGTCGGCATAACCCCGGACATCGAGGCCTACGCTACGGCGAGTTACGGCTACAAGGACGCGGCCTCGTTCGAGAATTACCGCGTACCGCAACGCATCTCAGCCACGGTCGGCGGCGTGACGACCTATCCGTTCCCGTTTGGTTTCAACCCGGAAGAGGGCACCCACGAAACCGACTACCAGGGCACCTTCGGCTTCAAGGGAATTGTCGATACCTGGAACTGGGACCTGGCGACGAGCTACGGCAAGGACAAGGTGGAGGAATACACCCTCAACACCATCGGCAATACGTACACCGACACAACAAGTCCTTTGTACGGCGACCCGACCGCGTCCAACTTCTATGACGGCTATTTGCAGGCGTCGCAGTGGACCTCGACGCTCGACCTGAACAGGGACTTCGACGTCGGTATGGCCGGGCCTCTCAACGTGGCAGTCGGCGGCGAGTACCGCTACGAGACCTACATCATCGGTGCCGGCGTTCCCGGGGCCTACATCTCCGGTGGCCCGCAATCCTTCGCCGGATTGGCGCCCACGGACGCAGGCAGCCATGACCGCAAGAACGAGGCGGTCTATGTCGACCTGGCGGGCAAGCCCATCGAGAACCTGCGTATCGACCTGGCCGGACGCTACGAGCATTACAGCGATTTCGGCTCTGCAGAAGTCGGCAAACTCACGGGCCGTTACGATTTCACGCCGGAGGTCGCCGTGCGCGGCACGGTCAGCAATGGCTTCCGCGCACCGACCCTGGCCGAGGAATACTTCTCGTCCACGAACGTCGGCCCGACCAGCGCTACGGTGGTACTGCCGCCGAACTCCAAGGGCGGCAAGCTACTCGGGCTCGGCAATGGTCTGCAGGCCGAAAAGTCGAGGAACTACAGCTTCGGCGTCGTGCTGCGACCGCTGCCAGCGCTGAGCCTGACGGCGGATCTGTATCAGATTGACATGACGAACCGCATCGTTGCTACCGGCCTGATCTCGGCCACTTACGTCAACGGTGTGCCGTCAGCGGCAGCAACTGCCATCAACGCCGCGATTGCAGCCCAAGGCAGGGCAATCGACCCGGTCGTGCTCGCTTCCGGCGGTGTCGCGGTACAGACATTTGCCAATGGCCTGGACACGCGCACGCGCGGCCTGGACCTGGCGGGGCAGTATGGCGTCGACTATCCGCTCGGCCATGTCAACTACACGCTGACGGGCACGATCACCGACACCGCATTGACCAACAATCCTGCTTCGTTGACGCCAGCGGTGTTCGCGGGCCAGTCACTCTATGACACCCGCGCGATCTCCGACCTGACCGAGTCCAGTCCGAAGTTCGTATTCGGTGCCGGAGCGGACTGGACCTGGAATAACCTCTCGATCAACGTTCTGGAAAAGCTCTACGGACCATCAGCCGAATGGGCAACCGATGGTGGCCATACCGTTCTCGCGAACGGACTGCCCGAATACTTCAAATCGACCATCGGCACGATTCCGATCACCAACCTGGACATCGGGTACAAGCTCAACAAGTACCTGCGGGTCAATGTTGGTGCACTGAACCTGTTCGACCGCTACCCGCCGTTGCGTAACAGCCAGATGCTGGGAAGCTTTTTCGCACACAACAATTCGACTGCGGTGCAGATCCAACCGATCTGGTCGCCGTTCGGCATCGATGGCGGTTACTACTACGCCAAGGCCACCTTCAGCTTCTGATCTTCGTTTCTCTCACTCCAAGGGCGGCAGCTTCGGCTGCCGCCCTTTTTTATTTGCGCGCTCGGGAGCGCCTCAGGGCGCCGGGCGCTGCGACAGCGCCAGCAGCGGCGCGATGTGGGCGGCGTAGCGACGCCATCGGGCCACCGATGAGCGGTTGATTTTCTGCCGCACCTGCCACTTGCTGGCCGTGACGACGCTGCGCCGGGTCTGGTGAAATTCCAGGCACCGCTGATCCCACGGCAGATCGACGAACTCGAGGATCCGTCGGGTCCATCTCTCCAAATCCTCGGTCAGTGACTCGTACGGCACCTCGAGCAGGACGTCCTCCGGAAGGACCCGCCGCCAGTGGTCCATGAGCCGTTCGTATTCCCGATAGAAATGAGCCAGATCGTCCAGATCGTTGGCGTACGCGAGTGTCGATCGGAAATCCTGGAAATAGATCGAGAGGCAGGTATCGATCGGATCGCGCTGCATGTGCACGATCCGCGCGCCCGGCGCCGCGAGGTGAATCAGTCCCAGTTCGAGAAAGTTGGTCGGCATCTTGTCGACCACGCGCGCCGCATCGCTCGAATATTCCAGCAGCAGGCGCTCGTAGCCGGCGCCGGCCTCACGAATGGCCGCGTCGTCGACAACGGGCGTGCGGCGCAGGGCCGCCGATGCCGAATGCCAGTAGCTCAACTCACCGGCTCCGAAAACTGAAGGATGTGAGGCCAGGATCTGTTCGGTGAGCGAGGTGCCCGAGCGAGGCATGCCGACGATGAGCACGGGACGCCGCGTCTGGGTGGCACCGGTGACGGCAACCCTCGATCGCCCATAGGCGGCTATCAGCGCATCCACCTGCTGCTCCACGGCCTGCCTGTCATAGGCCCGGGCATGACGCCTCGCAATCTCGTTGGCACGCCGATAGCTGGCAAAGGCCCGGTCGGGATCGTCGATCTCGTCGTAGTACTTGCCGACGGCGTAGCCCAGGGCGGCGGCTTCGCGCGGATTGCCCGACTGTTCCACCAGCCGCTCCGCCTGTGCCAGCCAGTCGGCGTCCGCGGTGGTGAATTTGCGCAGCCGCGACAGGCCAACCCAGGCATCGCTGAGATCGGACTGGGACGCGAGCGCCTGCTTGAAGAGATCTTCGGCCTCCTCGAACTCGCCCCGATCAGCGCGGAGCTCGGCCAGCGCGGCAAGCGCGGGTGCGTAGCCCGGTCTGAGCTCCAGAGCCTTGCGAATGCTGGCTTCGCCTTCATCGGTGCGACCCAATAGCCGCAGCGCAATGCCGAGGCGGTTGTGCAGCTCCGCATCATTGGGGCTGGACTCGAGCGCCGCGCGATAGTGACGGACAGCCTCTTCGATGTTGACGTTGAGCAGGGCGTTGGCAAGATGCTCGTGCGCGCCTCCCAGACCAGGCGCCAGCTCCAAGGCACGCCGGGCGCTAACGATGGACTCCTCGGTACGACCCACGTCGAGCAGCAATTTGGCAAGATTGCTGTGCACTTCGGCGCGATCCGGCGCGATGGCCAGCGCGCGCCGATAGCTCGTCTCGGCTTCGGCCGTCTTGCCCAGATCGAGCAGCGCGTTGCCCAGGTTGCTGTGGGCAGCGGCGAGGTTCGGGTCGATCTGCAGCGCCCGCTGGCAGCTCTCCAGCGCTTCGCGCGGCAGTTGCAGTTCGCGCAGCACATGCCCGAGATTGTCGTGCACCTCGGCCATGTTCGGATTGATCTCCAGCGCACGACGGAACTCGGCCACGGCTTCATCCAGCCGACGAAGATCGAACAGCGCCCGCGCCAGTCCAACGTGAGCGATCGCGAGTCCAGGATGAGACTGCGTCATAAGCCGGTACAGTTCCGCAGCCTCCTGCGGGCGTCGCAGACCACGCAGCAGGTTGGCAAGACTGATCTGGGCCTGGAGCAGATCCGGCTTGAGCGCGAGCGCCTGGCGATAGCAGTTTTCGGCCTCGGGGCTTTTACCCATATCACCCAGCGCATTGCCGAGATTGCTATGGGCTTCGGCCAGGCGCGGGTTGAGCTGGATTGCGCGAAGACAGCTTGCTGCCGCCTCTCCCGGCCGTCCCAGCTGGCGCAGCGCGTGACCGAGGTTGCTATGCATCTCGGCATAGCCGGGGTTCCGCTGCAGCAAGTGCTGATAGCAGGTGACGGCCTCAGCAATCCGTCCAAGGCTATGCAGCGTGCTGCCCAGAGCGCTGAGCGCCGGCACATACTCGGGCGCCAGCGACAATGCCCGGCGAAAACTGACGAGCGCCTCGTCCGGCCGCCTGACGTTCAGCAGCGCCGTGCCCAGGTTGTAGTGCACTTCGGGATCACCCGGCAGCTGTTCGGCTGCCCGGCGCGCCACCGGCAGCGAGTCTTTGGACTGCATCTGCAGCGATACGACCAGTCCCTTCCAGGCCGGCCCATGGGCGGGTTGCCGCTCGAGGATTGCGCGCGCGCGCCGCTCCGCCTCGGCACAGCGCCCCTCCCGCAACAGCAGGGTCAGCTGATTCGCCTCGGCGAGCATCGAATCGGCGGTCTTCTGTTGCGCCTGCTGCGATTCGATCTGCGCGCAGCATTGCTTGTATTTCTTGCCGCTGCCGCACGGACACGGATCATTTCTGCCTGGCTTGGTGTCGGACATTGCGATTCCGTGTGGCTTAGTCTTGCAGCAAGGGCATCAGTGGCGCGAGGTGCGATGCGTAATTGCGCCACCGACCCACGGATGCCGCGCTGATTTTCTGCCGCACCTGCCACTTGCTGGCGGTCACGACACTGCGGCGGGTTGCGGCGAACTCGAGACAACGTGCGTCCCAGGGCAGTGCCACGAACTCGAGCAGTCTGCGGCTCCACCGCTCCGGCTCCGCCACCAGCGCCTCATAGGATAACTCCAGCATCGCACCAGGCGGGAGCAACTCCCGCCAGTGCTGCATCAGTCGGCGGTATTGCCGGTACTGGTGGGCCAGATCATCCAGGTCCGTCGCGTAATCAAGCGAGGCCCTGAAGTCCCTGAAATAGATCGACAGGCAGGTATCGATGGGGTTGCGGCTCACGTGAATGATACGCGCCCCGGGTAGTGCCGCATGGATCAATCCGAGATGGCGGAAGTTCTCCGGCATCTTGTCGACCACCCTGTCGGCATCGGCGGCCAGTCCATGCAGCAGTGCCAGATAGTCGCTGCCGAGCCGCTGTACTGCCTCTGGGCCGATCGCAGCATGAAAGTCCGACCGGTTCCGTGAATCGACCGCGGCGTTCCAGAATGGCTGCTCGCCGGCACCGAATACCGCGGGGTGCGAAGCCAGGATCTGCTCCACCAGCGAAGTGCCGGAGCGCGGCATGCCGACCACGAAAACCGGCAGATCCGATGCGACATCATGTGAGCGCACACGCT
>Ga0302320_10017949_pt1 | contig 14310 bp, 11 predicted proteins | sample Bog_T0_3_FD_202130 | JGI IMG/M metagenome (GOLD analysis project Ga0302320, IMG submission 202130) | Peat permafrost microbial communities from Stordalen Mire near Abisko, Sweden - Bog_T0_3 | ecosystem: Environmental > Terrestrial > Soil > Wetlands > Peat | place: Sweden: Abisko, Stordalen Mire...
CGCCTACAACTTTGGGGGTTGGGCCGGCGCATGCCGCATCTACGAGGGATACCATCACCTCTTCCCGCGCCTGGGAGCCGCCCTGGCGCTGCTGCTGCCGCTGACCCTCGCTCCTCTGGCGCTCAATTGCATAGCCATAGCCATCCAGATTCTACCCATAAACATCCTGCTCTCATCGCGCTCTTCCGCATGGGGCAATCTAGAATTCAGAGCCATGCTGGCCGGCATTCTTCTCGTCCTGCCGAACACGCTCGAAATGCTCAACAATATCTCCCAGGCACAATGGCCTCTCACCCTCTGCGCGCTCCTTGTTCTGGTGGCATCGCAACCCAAACGCCCCGCCGAGCGCATCTTCGACCTGTGCATCCTGCTGCTCTGCGGCTTGACCGGACCGCAATGCGTCTTCCTCTTTTGCATTGCTCTTTTTCTCGCCTGGAAACGTAAGAGCCGCTGGCTGCTGGCTGCAGCAACCACTCTCGCCGCTACCTGCTTTGTCCAGGGCTGGGGGCTGCTCAACGGAGGGTTCTCTAGCCGTCCGCACCACGCGCTGGGCGCAACTCCCGTCCTGCTTGGGCGGATACTTGGCGGCCAGATTTTCCTCGCGACATTACTCGGCGGAAACGGCCTAGCTATGAAGCCCCAGCCGTGGCTGGCTGCCTTGCTTGTGGCCGTAGCCATCGGCGGAATTGTGATCGCGGGATTCTGCTATAACCAGTCGCCCTCGCCCATGAGGCTCTTTGTTCTGCTCACCCTCGCGCTGCTTGCGGTTTCGCTCCTCTCTCCCACTGCATATCCCTCGGCTGGCGTGACCATGTGGCAACTGCTGGCCGGAGCCAGCGGAATCCGCTATTGGTACTTCCCCTCTCTCGCCTTCGCGTGGCTGCTCCTGTGGGGCTTTCAGAGCGGCATCCCCGCCCTCAAAGCAGCGTCCGCCACGCTCTTGTGCGTCATGTGCTTTGGGCTGATTCGCGATTGGAGAATCCCCCCCGTTCCCGATCTCCATTGGACGGAAGAAGCAAAGAGTTTTGAAGCAGCACCGGCCGGTACCATTTACGTTTTCCCCGAAAATCCGCCAGGATGGAACATGACCCTGATCAAGCGGGCGTCAAAACATTAGAGAGCTTGGGCGGAGGACACCCCGATCTCCATTCGCCGTCACAATGACCGTGGTCCGCGAGCCCCGCAATTCTAGGGCGCAACGGTTGAACAACGTCGCGCAACCTGGTCAGCGGATTTGCAGGATTTTGTGCGTTTGCAGGCTCAGCCGCCAGCGCGGATGCTCCATGCAAAAGCGAACCGCGGACTCTGTATTTGCTGCGCGATCCGGCCCATCCATCGGCTGCAAGAAAAAGTGCTTGAAGTGGAGCGCTTCAAACTGCGCGGGATCGAATCCGGCCTGCGGATAGACCAGTTTGAGCTCGTCTCCGCTGCGCTGCATCAGCTCCGCGCCGGCCTTGGGACTCATGCAAATCCAGTCAATGCCAGCGGGCGCCGCAACCGTTCCGTTGGTCTCCACGGCAATTTCGAAATCGCGCGCATGAAGAGCATCGATCAGGCTGCGATCCAGTTGCAGCAGCGGCTCGCCGCCCGTGCATACCACAAAGCGCTTGCCTTGCGCCGAGTCTCCGGCCCACACACGCTCAATTGCCGCGGCCACGTCGCTGGCCGTCTCGAACTTCCCGCCGCCGTCTCCATCCACGCCCACAAAGTCCGTATCGCAGAAGCGGCAGACCGCCGTCGCGCGATCTGCCTCGCGGCCCGACCACAGATTGCAGCCCGCAAACCGGCAGAAGACCGCGGCCCGCCCTGCCTGCGCCCCTTCGCCCTGCAGCGTATAAAAGATTTCCTTGACCGCGTAACTCATAAGGGCAGCTCTCAGCCTTCAGCTATTAGCTTTCAGCGCATGGTGCAAGGGAACAGCACCATCAACTCGGCACGAACAAGCTGGAAGCTAGAAGTTAATAGCTTTCAGATCTGTACTTCAGCGGATCGCTCATCCCATTTTCGCGAAAACCCTTTTGCCGCAGCAGGCACGAGTCGCATCCGCCGCACGGCTCCCCGCTCGGCGATGGATCGTAGCAACTGCTGGTCAGCGCGTAGTTCACGCCCAGTTCAATCCCCGTGCGAATAATCTCCGCCTTCGACATCGCAATCAGCGGCGTGTGAATCTTCAACGTCTGCCGGCCTTCCACGCCGGCCTTGGTGGCCAGGTTCGCCATCCGCTCGAACGCTTCAATGAACTCCGGCCTGCAATCCGGGTAGCCCGAGTAATCAAGCGCATTCACGCCAATGAAAATGTCGCTCGACCCCAGCACCTCGGCCCACGCCAGCGCAAACGAAAGAAAGATGGTGTTGCGCGCCGGCACATACGTGATCGGAATGCCTTGCGACATTTCGTCGGTTGAACGGCCCTTGGGCACGTCGATCTCATCGGTCAGCGCCGACCCGCCAAAGACGCGCAGATCGAACTTCGCCATCCGGTGCTGCGCCACGCCGATCGATGCCGCAACCCGCGCAGCCGCCTCCAGCTCCCATACGTGCCGCTGCCCATAGGAGAACGACAGCGCATAGAGCTCATAGCCCTGGCTGCGCGCAATCGCCAGCACCGTGGCCGAGTCCAGCCCGCCACTCAACAACACCACCGCTCTCCTGGCTTCCGTCGTCATCCTTCTCCCTTACTTCAAATCCCCGCCCTTGCCAATATCCATTGAAGGCGGCATGGGGTTGTTCTCGTCGATCGACGCCGCGATGCACTTCTCCAGCAGCCCCTTGGCAGCAAGAATAAACTCGATCGCATCGCGCCCCGCGCCGTCCCCGCCCGCGTGAGGAGTCACGTAATGCGCCTCGGCCTTCACCTGTTCCCGCGCATTGGCCACGGCCACGGCCAGGCCCACCTCGCGCATCGCCGGCAGGTCGATCACGTCGTCGCCCACATACGCAATCTCCTCCACCGTCACGCCCTCTTTCGCCATGATGTCGCGCACCGCCTGCATCTTGAAGGCCTGCCCCTGGTAGACGAACTCCATCTTCAGGTCGCGCGCCCGCAGGGCCACCGTCTCGCTGATGCGCTTGGTGATGATGCCCACCTTCATGCCGCCCAGACGCGCCAGGGTCATCCCCGCGCCGTCGTGCGCGCTGTAGCTTTTGGCCTCCACCATCTTTGTGGCGATGATTCCGTCGGGCAGCGCCACCGGAATGGGATAGATCCAGATGGTGCCGTCCGTCAGGACGCCATCCACGTCGAAGAGAATGATTTTGATGCGGCGCGCACGTTCCTCGGCGGAAACTGTCATGCTCTAATTCTACCTACTGCCGCCGCCCGCGCAGAATCCCGCCATGGGCGCACAAGGAAAGCATGGACCAGACTTCCCCATCCGCCGCTCCGCAGCCGCTCGCGCCCGAAGACTACTACTTCGATGGCCCATACATGGTCTTCACCGCGGCGTACCATCTGAAGCGCGGCTCCTGCTGCGGCTCCGGCTGCCGCCACTGCCCTTACGGATTCGCAGATACAGCAGCGCCCGCGGCTCCTGGCGGAGACGCACCACCCGCCGGCTGAGCAGCAGCCGGCTCCCGCACCAGCACTGCAAACCGAGGAAATGCGAAGCTCCCGCCCGCATCGTCGATCACGTTCAACTGGCACACATACTGTCCCGGCTTGAGCGCCGCGAGTGGCACGTCGAGTTCGATGGCCACAGCGTCGCGCCCTTCCACATTGATCGCCTTGGCCTGCACCAGCGGCGTCTCGTAAACCTTGGTGGCGCCTTGAATCAGTTCCAGGCTGCTCAGCAGGTTGATCCCGGGTTTCGTTCCCTTCGCCGCATTGGCCGCCAGCTTCTCGTGCGCCGGATTGTAGATTTCGTAGAGCAGATACAGGTGCTGATCCTGCCGGAAGACGTGGCTGATATTCGGCACGTACTCTTCGCCTCCACGCACCAGCGGGCTGTCTTTCTTGCTCGGCTGGCGCATGGAGGCCAGCGCGATGGAACTCATCTTCAGCGGCGATTTCTTCATGTCCGGGATGACGATCTCCGCCTCGAACGAGCCCATGCGCCCGGTCTGGTTTTCGCGCACCACAAACTTCAACTTGTATTTGCCGGGCGGCAGGTTGAAGCTGGTCGTGTATTGAATGTTCTTTTGCCGCGCCTGCAAGCTGGGGTCCAGATTCAGCTTCACCGTCTCGCGCGCTTGGCCGATCTGCCGCTTCACCTCATCCGTCACCGAGCCGATGATGTCCAGCGTCGCCTTGTCCTTGTCGCCGCCCTTCACAAACGGAATCTGCGAGCCCGGCACAATCAGCGAGACCGGCACGAAGAAGCGGTTCTCATCCAGCCGGAAGTAGAGCGCGTCCATGTACACGGCCATATCGGTGGCCGGCAGATCGCTGGCCAATTGCTCTTCCAGCTCCCTCTCGCGATCCTCGTGCCCGGAATGCTGAAAATCCGCCGGCGCATAGTAGCCGGGCCGGTATTCCAGCTTCACGCCCGGCCGATTGATCTTGATGGTCAGCTTGCGATAGCGCCCGTCACGCAGCGCATTCGTGCTACGAAATCCAATTGCGTAATACGCCGACGTATCCCGCTCCACCTGCGCAAATGCCGGCGCAAAATCGTTCGAGTCGAAGAACGCCTTGCCGCCCGTATCCGTGCTCAGCGTCGCCATCACCTCCTGCGAGGCAAAGTTGGCGTTCATGTTGTTGGTAATGGCGCCGCCGCTGTAGGCGCCCGTGCCGCGCAGGCTTCCCGTGGACGCATCGCCCAGCGGCGAAATCGCTTGCAGCCCGCGCGTATCCACGCTGTAGATGGCCAGGTTGGCCCGCACCGCCGCATTGATCGCCTGGCGCAGCGATGCCTGGTTCTCGATGCCATCGCGCGAGATGCCGCCGGAAAAATAGAGCAGCGACTTCTTCTCCCCGATCTTCTCCAGCGACTTGGCCACGGCGCGCAGCGCAAACAGCTCGCGGTCCGTATTCAGGTCGTTGTACTCGCTCTCGTCGGGCGTGTAGCCGCTGGTGTCTTCCGCCTGGTTTGCGGTCGACGTGGCGCCCTCGGCAAACCCCTGCCCTTCGGTGCCGTTGTAGACAGCCACCTCGTTGATGAGCGCCTGCTTGTCCGCCGTGAAATCCTGATCCACCTTCAGCGTGTCGCCCAGCGAAACCAGCGCCACCAGGTCGGCTGCCTGCATCTTCTGCTTGAGAAACTCCTGCGCCGCCAGCACAGCGCGGTCCAGGTCCTCCGGCTGCATCGAAGTAAGGTCGAAGAACATCACAATCAGGCGGTGATTGCGCAGGTCCTCCGGCTTCGCCACCACCACTGCCTTGCTGCCGCCGGCGGCCAGCCCGCTCACCATGGCCTCGTGCAGCGGCGTGGCCTTATCCACGCTCTCAAAGTCGAAGGTGTCGATGTGCTGCTGCCTGCCGTTTTCGTAGATGCTGAAGTCGCTCTGCTTCAGTCCCTGCACCACCTCGCCGGTCTTCGCGTCGCGCGCCACCACATTCGTCAGCACCAGCTCGCCGTTCATCTTCAACACGAACCCGCCCTGCGGCGTGGCAGACACTTGCCCATCCTGCGCCTGTTGGCTCGGAGCTGGATCGGCGCTCTGCGCAAACCCCGGCTGCGCGCACGGCATCGCCAGCGCCACCACCGCCAGCCCCGCCCCGGCCCTTTGCATCCAACCCGTCATCCCATTCCTTCTCAGCACAGCACCGCTGACTTGCTGACTAGCTGACTCGCTTCCGCCTTAAAACCTGAACCGCGCCGTAAAGTTGAACGACCGCATCGATGCAGCCGAAGTGACCTGCCCAAACGTCGGCAGCGTCACGCTGGTCCCCACTCCCGAGTACTGCACCGTATTGAAAACGTTGCTCGCCGTGGCGCGAATCTCCATGCTCCGCGTATCGCCCATCTGCACCGTCTTCGACAGCGACATGTTGTTCTGAATGGTTCCCGGCCCCTGGATCGAATTGCGTGCCGCACTGCCAAACACCGCGCAGGGATATCCCGAAACAGCCGCAGGGTCCGCAAAGGCCGCCGTGTTGAACCAGCGCTCCCGCGTGCCCCCGCCCGCCGTCAGCGAAACGCCCGGCACGCGATCGGGACGGCCCGAATTCGCCGTCCCGCAGGCGACATTGGAAACCGATGCCGAATAGCTCGGCGTAAGCCACGAGCCGGTAGAGAAACTGAAAGTTCCGGAAACCGAAACCCCTTCCAGTATGTGCGCGCCCGTACCGCTTGTTACCCAGTACTTATCCTTGCCAAAGGGTAACTCGTAAAGATAGTTGCCGCTCACCTGGTGGCGCACATCGAAGCCCGAGTTTCCCTCCTCCGCGCTCAGGTCCTGCCAGTTCTGCGCCACGCGCTGCGATGTTCCGCCCACCGAACCGGCATTGTCGATCGAATGCGAGTACTGGTAGTTCGCTCCCACCGCCATGCCGCCTGTCATGCGTTTGTTTACCCGCACCGTGCCCGCGCTCATCTTTGAAAACGCCTCCGCTTGGTCGTAGGTGAACACCTGGCTCGCCGGATTCGTCAGCGGGTTGGCCGGAGTGGCCCGCGGCGCGCTGGCAATGTCCAGATGATTGCCCTTCGATCCGTTGTAGCCAATGTTCATCACCACGCCCCAGGGCAGCGTCTTCTGCACATCGATGTTCCACACCTCCACATACGGCATCGGGTAGTGCGGATCGAGCGCGTAGTTGCCCGTCGCGTCCGGCGCGGGAAACCCCTGCGCCAGCGTGAAGCAGGTGCTGGGTTTGGTTTGCGCGCACAGCGGAGAGCCGCTGCCCGCCGCGTTGAGCGTTACCTCGTTGGTCTGCTCGTTGGCGAAGGGCGGCTGATGCGCCATGTTTGTGGCAAAGGTTCCATACTCGCCTACCGTGTAGTTCATGCCAAAGCCCGCCCGCACCACTGTCTGCTTCGGCAGCCGCAAGGCCAGTCCAAGCCGCGGCGCAAACGCAACATGGAAGGGAAACACCAGCGAAGAGGGCAACCGGCCGCTCGATGCACCAACTCCGCCCGACTGCACCTCGACAATGCTGGTGAACTGCTCGCCGGGATTGGTGTCCACATCGGCCAGATGCCCGTACTTCTCGGTATACGGCGCAAAGAACTCGTAGCGCACACCGTATTGAAGCGTAAGGCTGGGCAGTACGCGCCAGTCGTCGTTGGCGTAGGCGTCCCACACGTTGTCGCGCAAGTAGCTCTTTGAAACCGACGAGTTGATGCTCGTGCTCTGCGGCAATCCCAGCAGAAAATCCGCCACCGCCGACCCGGTTGCGAGCGATGCGTTCGCCGCCTGCGAGGTATTGGGATCTTCGGTAAAGAGCCCGGTGAACGTAAAGCTGCCCGTAGCGTTCGAGCCACCCAGAAAGTCGCGATGCACGCGGCGATAGTCTCCGCCGAAGCGCAGGTTGTGCTTGCCGTGCATCCAGCTCAGCGTTTGGGAAATCGCGATGGTCTGCGAAAGCGAGAAGTTCGGCTGCTGCTGGTTCAGTCCAGTCAGGTTGCTCAGCGTCACATTCGGCAGCCCGTAGTTCAGCGGGCTCGAATTCAGCGGCGCGCCGTCCGGCCCAAGGATGCCGCTCTGGCTGGCCACATCCAGCACACTCGTGAAGAAATTCGTCGTCCGCGCATTGTTGCGGTTCCAGTTCACGTTCGAAATACTGGTGAGCTTGTGGTATCCGACCGTATAGCCGGCCTGTACGGAATTGGAATCCGAAGAATTCTTGCCGCCGAGCTGTGGAGACAGATTGACAAGGTCTTGCGCCGAGTGGCTCCAGTTGTAGTTGAAGTTGATGCTCTGCCGCAGCCCCTGGTTCGTGTTCCTCCGCGCACTGCCACTGCCGCGGCCAAAGCCTCCAAGCGTTGAAGCATTCGCGCCCAGGCTGCGCATGTAGCGCGCGCCGGCCTGCGTCTGATTCGACTGCGCAGTGGTCAGCAGGTGATAGTTCTGCACGTCGCCGGGCAGGTTCGGCTGAGGAAAATAGTTCAGCAGCGCCAGCGCTTGCGGTGCGATGCGCTTGGCGGGAATCGCATTGGCCACGCCGTTCGCGCTGAACTGCTTGCCCGTCGTCGGATCGTAGATCGCCGGCAGCCCCGTGGCGGAAAAATCGCCGGTCCGCTCCGCATCCGTGGGCAGGTTCGCGTACTCATCCACCGGGTTGGAACTGCGCGAGCCGGAGAGCGTCAGGAACATGGTGTCCTTGCCGCTCGGCTTGGTGAGCTTGGGGATATACGGCGCGCTCATGAAGGTAATGCCGAAGCGATTCGTTCCCGACGCCGGCTGCTGCTGCGATTGCCCTTGCAGCGAAAATGGCTCCGCATTCAGCGCCGAGTTCGAGCCCATCCAGAAAACAGCGCCGTGCGGCTGGCCCGGATTGAAGCCGCGGAAGTTGCCCCGGCCGCCTCCGCCAAAACCACCCCCGCCGAATCCTCCCGGCCCAAAGCCACCGCCAAAGCCGCCGCCGCCGAACAGGCCGCCGCCCGGCCCTCCAGGCATCGCTCCCTGCGATCGCGCCATCTCCATCGCGTCGCGAACGCGGTCCATGTCCACGCCGGCCATCGCGCTCACCTGGCCCGATTGGCCGCTGATCGCCACTGACTCCCCGCCGAAGTCCGCGTTGCCAGCGGCTGAGGGCAGCGCGGCCCCGCTGGCGGCCTGCGTGCCGGCCTGCGTCTCCGTATCGGCAGCCAGCGCGCTCACCAGGCTCAGGCTCTGCGCCCCGTTCCCCGCCAACTGCCGGATGGCCTGCGCGCCGGAGGCCATCAGCCCGCTCGTATCCGCCGTTCCCTGCTGGGCCTGCTGGACAAGCGCCCGCGAAGCCAGCATCAGGTCGAAGTTCACCGCCTGGTCGTGGCTTGCGGCGCTCAGCAGCGCCTCCTGCGAGCCCGCCGCAAAGGCCGCGAACTGGGTGCGGATCACGTATCGCCCGTTTTGCGGAATGGTCAGCGACCACGCTCCGGTAATGTCTGTCGTTGTGGAGTAGCGCTTGCCGGTCAGCGTGTTTTGCGCCGTCACGGTCACGCCTGGCAGCGGGATGTTCCCGCTCTTGGCCACGCCGTGCAGCTTACCCCCCGCAACGGCCTGGCCAGTGGAAACCGGTGCCTGGGGCGCTGTTTGCGCAGCTCGCGCGGTACCGCAGGCCACTATCGTTCCCATCGCCATGACCCACGCCGCTGCTAACCGCATTCGCGCTCCCTGGCATTGCCGTCCCGCACTCAGTGAGACGCTTGCGGCGCAGCGAAGGTTTACCCCACTCCGCTGTCCGAAGCCATCGTAAACTTGCGTATGGACATCCCCGCAACCCCGCAGCGGACTCTTCACATGCAGGAACTGACCGATCCCGCTCCGCAGATCCTGGTGGACCAGGCGCGCGAACTGCTGCTGGAATACGGCCGCTTCGTCGCCGCTCAGCCCACCACGGCCCGTTTCTGCTTCGGCTCGCTTGAGCAGGAAGCCGCCCGCCTGCCGCACAGCTACCTGGAGTTGGGCGGCGGCGGCGTCATGGCCCTGGTCGACGGCCAGCCGGCCGGGTTCGTCGCCTGGCGCAGCCTTCCGCCAACAGTCGAGCCGCAGGCCTGGGAGCTCAAGCGGCTCTGGGTGCGCCCGGCCGCGCGCGGGCTGGCTCTGGGCCGCAGGCTCGTCCAGGCCGTCCTCGACCGTGCCGTTGCGGCCCGACAATCGGCTGTCTATCTCGATACCGCGCCCGCCGCCATGGGCGCCGCCCACCGGCTCTACCTGGAGTTCGGCTTCGAGCCCTGCGCTCCTTACAACGACAATCAAGTCGAAGGGCTGGCCTGGCTCAGAAAGCAGCTCTAGCCTCTCACCGCTACCCCTCCGCCATCGAAGCAGAATCGTCGCTCGGTGGCGACACGAACACCGAGCCTTGCAGAAAGCGCAGATTTGCTCTTGCGTTCCCACGCCGCGCATGTTAACTGTTAAGCCAATACTCATTTGATTGCTGCCAAGGAAGTAAACTTTCGCCCGGCAGCAGACAGGAAATCATCTCATCATGAAGATTGGCACAACCATTCGTGCGCACCGGCTGCAAAAGGGCCTGTCTCAAGGCGATATCGAAAAGAAAACGGGCCTGCTTCGCTGCTACCTTTCGCGCGTCGAGAACGGGCACACCGTGCCCTCGCTCGACACGCTCTCCAAGATCGCGCTGGCACTCGACCTGCCCATCGCCCAGTTCTTCGCCGACGACTCGTTCGGCCACCAGTTCAACGCGCAGAAGCTCTCCGACGACGAGCTGCGCTTCCTCACCCAGATCCGCCGCTACTCGTCGAACCTGAACGAGAGCGACCGCAAGCTGCTGCTGGCCATGGTCAAGAAGTTCGCCGCCACCGCCGTGCGCTAGCGCCGCAACCTTGTGCTGAACTTCCAACGCGGCAACGATCCACTTGCCGGCTTCGAATGCCGGGACTAGGGGGGGCCCCCGGCAGGCGCAGAGGGCGGTGCTACGGCATCAGCCCCTCGCTCTGTAGAACTTCAATGCAGCGCTTCAAGCCCCCGTCCGAGGTCAGAATCGCCCAGCGCTTCCCCGCGGCAACCGCGCAGATCAAGACGTCCGTCGCTCCGCACTCAACGCCATGCCTGCGGCAAAGGTTGAACAGACGCGCCGCTTCTTCATGGTGCGCCGTCGTAAGGGGCTCATCGGGAAAGGACGCAAGGGCGTCTCGCAGTTTTTCGAATTGCGCGGTTTCTTTGATCCCTGAAAGAATCTCCTGCCGGATGGGGCCGACGATCGCAACCTGGCCATCCCGTATGGCCTCGGTCAGCGCGGCAAGCAAGCTCTGCTCTTCGCCATTGAGCGCCGACTTGTCTCTGCGCCGCAGCAGAAGCGACCACGCGCAGGTATCGGCCAGGATCTTCACTTCCCGATCCTTGCCGTGTCCTGTCTCCGCACTTTCCTGTAGTCGTAGGCCGGGTCGTAGTCGATCGTCCCGCTCAGTTCCAGGATCTCGATCTGCTTCCTTCGCGCAATGTACTCACTCAGCGCGGCGGTAACAGCGGCCTTCTTCGTCGCATGGTTGCCAATCCGCCGCGCCTCGTCGATCAACCAGTCGTCGATTGCCAGATTCGTTGCCATGCCGCCACCCCTTCCCCTTGATGTGTAGAGTACCACACACTTAACTGTGTGAGACAAGCGAAAACTCACCGTCCAGCAACTCTCAGGCAGTAAATTGTGCGTCGGAGGGAGCAGGGGCATTCATGCCCCTGAAGAGAGCGCGCCCCAAGTCCCCGCCTTCAGGCGCAGGCCGCTTTCAGCCATTCAGGTACCGCATCAACCCCGCCGGCGGCGTCACATTATTGACGTAGAAGGCGAACAGCACCAGAATCCCCACCACCATGGCCACAGCAATCCGCAGCCGGAAGTTGAAGACCCTGCGCGGCGAGCCCAGCCTGGGCACCATGGGCGCGGCAAACAGCAGCCCGCAGGTAAATCCGCCCAGGTGCGCCATGTTGTCGATGTTCAGCCCCGAATGCAGAAACAGGTTGCCGCCGCTGATCGAGAGCCCCAGGATCAGGTTCAACGCGGCAAAGTAGATCACCGACCGGCGCAGCTTTTTCAGCTCGATCGGCGGCACCGGAAGCCGGTTGGACTTCAGCAGCACAATCAGCGCTCCGGCAATGCCGAACACCGCGCCCGACGCTCCCGCCCCCGCCGGAAAAAACACCCCGCCGGCCCCATCGCGAATGGGAAAAAGCCAGTTGATGTCGGTCGAAAGCAGATTCCCCGCCGCGCCCGTGAGGATGTACACCGCCAGCACCCCCGCCGAGCCCATCAGCGGCTCGGCCAGCAGTCCCAGGTTCCACAGGCACCACATGTTCGTGGCCAGGTGCAAAATCCCCACATGCACAAACATGGCGCTCACAATCCGCCACCACTCGCCGTTGATCAGCACCGAGCCCGCGTTGTTCGCGCCCCACCGCATCAACTGTTCGGTGGTCGGGCTGCCGATGCTCACTCCCCGCGCCACCATCGCCAGAAACACCAGGCAATTCACGCCCACCAGAAAATAAGTCGCCGGCGCGCTGGCCCACGACGGCCGCGGCTTGCGCACCGGCTGCGGCGGCGGCATCTCGGCGTACGGAGCCAGTACCTCCGGTTGCGGAGCGTTGTCCGGGCGCACGAGTCCGTCTTCACGGCTTGGAGGAGTGGGGAAATGACTTCCCATACGTTAACTCTAAAGCATTTCCTTGAACCGCGCCGGGCCGCAGACTGTGCGCTGAGGAACCGCCACACAAGTCGCGGTCTTGAAGGGTACGGGCTTTAGCCCGTACAGAAGCTCGGCACAATCAATCGGGCTTTAGCCCCCGAGGGAATGCCCGCCTGTGATCCGCCACATGTGCAGAAGTTTCCTCATGTCGGCGCGGCAACTCACTGGATTTCCCGCGCGCCAACGCCCCATCTGCCCTGCAACTGGATGTACTCTGGAATTTGGCCATCGCACGCCGCGGATTCTCATACCGCAATGCGCCGCCATCCATCCAAAAGAGGAGTGCCATCGTGAGCGATTCTGTTTCTTCCGCCAAGCCCATTCGTCGAGCCCTGTTAAGTGTCACCGATAAGTCCGGCCTGGTGGAGTTTGCCCAGGCGCTGGCTGGTTTTGGCGTCGAACTGATCTCCACCGGCGGCACGGCCACAGCCCTGCGCGCAGCCGGCCTCACAGTCAAGGACATCAGCGAGCTGACCGGCTTCCCGGAGATGCTCGACGGGCGCGTCAAGACCCTGCACCCGCTGGTCCACGGCGGCCTGCTCTACATCCGCGGCAACGCCACGCACGAGGCAGCCGTCGCCGCCCATGGCATCCAGCCCATCGACATGGTGGTCGTCAACCTCTACGCCTTCGAGAAAACTGCCGCGCAGGCCGGCGTCGCTTTCGGCCACCTCATCGAAAACATCGACATCGGCGGTCCCTCCATGGTCCGCTCCGCCGCGAAGAACTTTGAAGACGTAGCCATCGTCACCCGCGTCTCCGACTATCCCGCCCTCATTGAGGAACTGAAGGCAAACAGCGGAGGATTGACCAGGGATACCCGTTGGCGCCTGGCCAAACAGGCCTTTGCCACCACCGCCGCCTACGACACGGCCATCGCCAACACCCTCGACCGCATCGCCGCGGCGCCCTTGCCCGCCCAGCCGGCCGCGCCCGACGCAACGGCCCTGCCCGCCACCCTGCGCATCAACTTCCCCCTCGCCCAGTCCCTTCGCTACGGCGAAAACCCCCACCAGCGCGCCGCCCTTTATGCCGACGGCACCGGCCTGGGCATCGCCGGCGCTCGGCAGCTCCAGGGGAAAGAACTCAGCTTCAACAACCTCGTCGATCTGGACGCCTGCTGGGAGCTAGCCCAGGAGTTCGACGAACCTGCGGTCATCATCGTCAAGCACACCAACCCCTGCGGCGCGGCCACCGGGGCCACCGTCCTTGAGGCCTACCAGAAGGCCCTGGCTGCCGATCCCGTCTCCGCATTCGGCGGCGTCATCGGCATCAACCGCCCCGTCGACGCGGAGGCCGCTGGCGAGATTGCCAAGCTCTTCGTCGAGGCCATCGCCGCACCCGCCTTCACGCCCGAGGCCCGTGAACGCTTTGGAGCCAAGAAGAACCTGCGCCTGGTCGAGGTCAACACCGCTCCTCCCAAGCCCGTCGTCAAAAACGTCAGCGGCGGCCTGCTGCTGCAAGACGCCGACACCGGCCGCGTCACCGAGTCGGAGCTGAAGGTGGTCACCTGGCGTCCGCCCACGCCCGAAGAACTGCGCAGCCTGCTCTTCGCCTGGCGCGTCTGCAAGCACGTCAAGTCCAACGCCATCGTCTACGCCAAAGACGGCCAGACCATCGGCGTCGGCGCCGGCCAGATGAGCCGCGTGGACGCCGCGAAGTTCGGCGCCATGAAAGCCATCCTGCCGCTCTCGGGCTGCGTCGCCGCCTCCGACGCCTTCTTCCCGTTCCCGGACGGCCTGGAGGCCGTGGCCGCCGCCGGCGCAACCGCCGTCATCCAGCCCGGCGGCAGCGTCCGCGATCAGGAGGTCATCGACGCCGCCGACAAGCTTGGCCTCGCCATGGTCTTCACCGGCATCCGCCACTTCCGGCACTGAGATTCGGGCGAAGCGCGCGATTTCGATTGAAAATATAAGCAAAAATGCTTATATTGAGGGCAGGCCATGAAGAGCAGCGAGCTGAAGCGGTGGCTGGCGGAGCAAGGCGCTCAGTTCACAAGCGGAAACGGCTCGCACTTGAAGGTCACACTGAACGGCAAACGGTCAATCCTTCCGATGCACTCGAAAGACCTCAAGAAGGGCACCGTGGA
>Ga0302320_10017953_pt1 | contig 14306 bp, 7 predicted proteins | sample Bog_T0_3_FD_202130 | JGI IMG/M metagenome (GOLD analysis project Ga0302320, IMG submission 202130) | Peat permafrost microbial communities from Stordalen Mire near Abisko, Sweden - Bog_T0_3 | ecosystem: Environmental > Terrestrial > Soil > Wetlands > Peat | place: Sweden: Abisko, Stordalen Mire...
CGGTGGCTGTTGTTTTTGTTTGGCTACAAAATTATAACCACTCGATTTCAGGCATGGCAGCCATTTACGCTGTTCATGCCTGAACTTTTTTATCACCAAACCCTCTTCAATCCTCGCTCCGCTTCATCCGGACAGGCTCTATCCTAAAAGTCGGCGGGTTTGGGTGCTGGGAGCGTCATCTCTGGCGCTCCGTCCGGGAGATCCATGGGGCGGACCGCTTCAGCCTTCCGTACCTCTTTTTCCTCGGCTGGAGTAGTTCCAGGTTGAGGGACGGGTGCATTGGTGGAAAGCGAATTCGTCCCTTCGGCTCCGGGATCTTTGCCATCAGGAGTCGTTGCTCTCTGGACTTTGACTCCTGAATCATCGGCTCCAGCAGCCCGCTGCACCGGATTGACGGCACGGTAAACATCATTCTGAGCAAGGAGGGTAGGAGCATTCACCGGAATGGGCCGAACACGCGTAAGATCGACCGCAGAAGCGGCCCGTGGCCAATCTTCCTGATCCACATTCTTGCTATAATCACGCACGCCTCCGCCGTGGATGTCACACTCCGTGGTTGGGATTTCGTCTGCCGTGGCATATTCCGTCGTGATCTCTCCGGGGATTTTCCGACACCCCTCGGCGGGAAGGAGTCCTGAAGCACGACAGATTTCCAGGGACTTGAGACCTGCGGGCATGGCGAGTTCCTTGGGAGGGAAGGAGCTGAGAGAGGCCTTCATGACCTGCGCCCAAATGGGAAGGGCGAGATCTTTGCCAAAGGCCCCGCGATAGATCTTTGTAGGTTTGTCAAAACCGACCCAGACGCCACAAGTCACAGCACTTGAGTACCCGACAAACCAGGTGTCGGTGAAGTCGTAGGCAGTTCCTGATTTTCCGGCGAGCAGGGAATTGGTCGTGAGGCCGGCGGCAGCTGCCTCCGGCGCACAGGTTTTATACAAGGCATCCTCGAGCACTCCATGCACCTGGTAGGCGGCCTCGGCTGGAATGACCGTGACACGCGCCGTGGGATTTTCATAAAGAACATTTCCCTCGGGATCGGTGATGCGCGTGATGGTGAAGAGCTTGGTGGGTCGGGAGCCCTCTCCCGGAAAGGCGGTGTAGGCGAGGGTGAGCTCGTCCAGGGTCATTTCACTAGAGCCGAGGTAGGCATTGGCCACATCACGCAAGGGGGAGCGGATGCCGTCGTCCTTGCAGAATTTCTTTAACGAATCCAGGCCCGTCATGAAACCAAGGCGTATGACAGCGGAATTCTTACCACGGGAGACGGCTTCACTAGAAGGCATTGGCCCCTCGTATTCATTATCGGAACGCTCCACTCCCCATTCGCCGAGGATGCCATTGTCGCCGCCGATCATGACAAAGCGATTGTCAATGCAGGCATCGTCCACCGGATCGCCAGGAAAGATCCCCTTGGCATAAGCCGTCGCCGCCACCATCGGCGTAAAAAGTGTGCCGGGAGGGCGTCGTCCCTGAATGGCGCGGTTGTATTCGCTATGGAGGAAATCGCGTCCACCAGCAAGGGCAAGAATGCCGCCGCTTGTATTATCGACGGCAAGGACAGCCCCCTGGAGATAGCCGGGAGCAGGCATGGTCACGGGCTCGCCGCGTTGTGCCGCCGCTTCCTGATTTTGATTGATTTGACGATAGCGGTCGTAGGTCAGGTGATTGTAATTGGTCTGTTTTTCTATCTCCTCAAGATGGGTGCGCAGGGCACGCTCGGCAGTCATCTGGAGGCGTCCGTCAAAGGTGGTCTGAATGCGGACTCCTTCATTCATCGCGCGGTCATAACCGAGCGCGGCAATCGCCTGCTGACGCACCAGATCAATGGCGTAGGAAACTCGGTTCGGATTCGTTCGCTTGCGCACCGAGAGAGGCAGATTGATGGCATTCTCAAATTCCTCACGGCTGATGAGGCGCATCTCCCTCATGCGGGTGAGTACAAAGTCACGCACCTTGAGCGCCCCCTTGGGATTATTCCAGGGAGAGAGGCCGTTGGGGCTCTTGAGCAGTCCCGCCATCATCGCGCACTCGCCCGCGCTCATATCCTTGGCAGGCTTGCCAAAATATCCGCGCGAAGCCGCCTCCACTCCGTAGAGTCCGCTGCCGAAATAGACGCGATTGAGGTAAAGTTCCATGATCTTCTCCTTGGAGAGATGCTCTTCAATGCGCCAGGCCAGAAACATTTCCAGAATTTTGCGCCGGAAGGTGCGTTCCTTGAGGTCAAAGGAATTACGCGCAAGCTGCTGTGTCACCGTGCTCGCTCCCTGTTTGACCTTCCCTTGCCGGTAATTGCTGATGGCAGCGCGGAGCACGCCGTAATAGTCCACCCCATGATGGTCAAAGTAACGGTTGTCCTCTTCGGCCACAATGGCGCTCACCATCTCCTTGGGAATCTGGTCGTAGGAAATCGGCAGGCGATTCTGAATGAAGATTTTTCCGATCTGCTGGCCGGTGCGATCCAGGATGACACTCGCCGATTCCATCTTCGGCAGCTTATCGAGATCAAAAGAATTGGCCTTGGCGGAAAATTCCGAGACGAGCCAGGCATAGACTGCCAGCGCTCCGATAGCGGCCACGAGGAGGAGTATCACAGGGACAAGAAACCAGAGCCGCAAAAACCAAGGGGTCTTGCGGCGCGTCTCTCCTTCTTCCCAGCTGTAACGATGGCGTGCGATCCGAGAACTTTTCCATGAACTTCCGCATCGGGCAAGCACTTGCCTCTCCAAGAAGAATCAAAAAATCTTTTTACAGAATTGGAACTCCTGCCGACCAAACACCCCTGACCTGCCAATCGGAAGAAAAGCGCAGGAGATCCGCCCGCTTACCGAGGGCAAGAGAACCCCGTTCCTTCTCCAGTCCCAAGGCCTTTGCCTGCACTAGGGAAGCCATCGCAATGGCCTCCTCCAGGGGCGCACCCGCCTGCTCGACCATCACACGCACAGCGTCAATCATGCCGATCGTACTGCCAGCGAGTCTGCGCTGCTCCCCAGCCCCCGTCCATGCAGCTCCCTTGTCGATGCGGCAAGGCAATCCGCCCAGTTCAAAGCATCCTCCCTCCGGCAATCCTGCCCCTGCGGTTGCATCAGAGACCAGTGCCACGCTCTCCCAGCCCTTGGCAAACCAGGCCAGCCGGAGCAGTGTTGAGGAAAGATGGCGGCCATCAGCAATGACTTCGCAAAGAATTCCCTCGGTCGTCAGGGCAGCCTCGGCTAGTCCCGTCACGCGCATTCCTCCTTCGCTATGCAGTGAGGACATGCAGTTGTAGAGATGCGTCGCTTGGGTGATGCCTGCGGCAAAGCCCGCCAGCGCTTCTGCCTCAGATGCCTCGGAATGACCCGCGCTCACGGCGATACCTCGGCGCATCAGCTCCGCAATGAGCGTCAAGGCTCCCGGCAGTTCCGGTGCAAGCGTCATTCTCGAAATCACCTCCGCATGTTCCAGGAGTGCCTCAGTTTCGGCCTGGGAGGGAGGACGCAACATCCCAGGGCGATGGGCTCCTCGCCGATGAGGAGAAAAATAGGGCCCCTCCAAATGAAGGCCAGCCAGCCGGGAAGAGGGGGTGTTTTGCTGAAAGGCTTTCGCCGCTTTGAGCACGCTCCGCATCTCTTCCAGGGAAGCTGCGACCGTTGTCAGCACAACCAGTGTTGCCCCCCGTGTCGCGTGAAAATCCAGGATCGTTTCAAAGGCTTCTGCGGAAGCCTCCATCGTATCTCGGCCCATCGCTCCATGGCAGTGGAGATCGATGAGTCCGGGTGCAAGAAAATCTCCGTCGCAATCAATCACCTCGTCGCACGCCTCCTCCAGGAACCGAGCCCCTGAAAAAATCCCCCGGATAAGCCCATCCTCCACGAGGAGAGATCCTTCTAGGATCACCTCCCCCGATTTTCCAGGAGGCAGAATCATCCTGGAGTGCTTGAAAAGCTTCCTCATGCTACCATCCAGCACCTTAGTGTTTTCTTGGAGTCAGCACGATTTCATCAGGTGCTATTCCCTCGGCCTCCACCCGGAGGGTGATGGGAGTTGTCGCGCCCTTTTTTGCTCGAATAATGGCAAGAGCCAGACCGTTATAGGCAGCCCGCTCAGTTGAGCGAAATACTGTGTGATCGGTGGCATTCCCATTGTCCGTCGCCACGATCTCCCCCGGTCCCTGAATAGAAAATTTCAGCTTGGGATGTGAGCGAGGAACAAGATTCCCCTCCTTGTCAGCCACGGTTGCCGTGACATAGGAAAGATCGGAGGCGTCGGGCTGAATAGTGCTTCGATCGGCCTTCAGTAGAAGCTTTTCCGCCGGTCCGCTCGTCCTGACAGTATCCGTGGCCCATTCCTTCCCGTTCTTATAGGCCACCACCTTGAGTTCTCCAGGCTGATAGACGACATCGTCCCAACGAAGGCGATATTCAAACGGGCCCTTCTTTTTCCTTCCGAGGGATTTTCCATTGAGGAAGAGTTCGGCCTCGTCACCTGAAGTATAGACATGCACAGGGGTGACCTGACCGACGCGGTCGGGCCAATTCCAGTGCGGCAGAATATGGGCCATTGGAAAATCGGGACGCCAGTGCGCTTGATAGAGATAGAACCGGTCTTTCTTAAACCCAGCCAGATCGACAATACCGAAGTAGGAACTGCGCGAGGGGACAGTGATCTTGCCGACCGCCTTCAACTCCGCCTCGGCCTTCGCTTTCTCTTCAGCGGAATGATAATTCAGTAAGTTTGTGCTGTCGCTATTGTAGGGGGTAGGTTCCCCGATGTAGTCGAAGCCGGTCCAGACAAATTCTCCCGCCACAAAGGGATTCTCGTCCTGCGCACTGAACTCGAGGTCGGGTATCGTCGCCCAGGGTGGAGCATAGAGATCGTAGGAACTCATCTGAAAATCAGATTTACCGGCATTCTTGTCTTCGGAAACTGGATGATAAGGGGACTTGGGTGAAATCGCCCCCCCTTGGGCCTCCTTGACCAGCTGCTCGAACTGCTCAGGCGCGTCATAGAAATACTCGCCTCGCGAGCTGATCGTCGATGCTGTCTCACTACCAAAAAGGGGCAGGGAGGGGTTCACCTCCCTGAATCGTTTGTATTCCCCCGGTTTGTAATTATAGCCAAAGACATCGACCGTGTTCTGAAAACCGTTGTAGCCAGCACTCCCATCACTCACCGCAATGGTGGTGGGGCGGGTAGGATCTTCGTCATGGGCGATCTGAGTCAGTTCCTTCCCAATGAGAATTCCCTCGGGCAGGCTCTGCTCTGGGATTTCATTACCGATGCTCCAAAGGATCACGCAGGGATGATTCCGGTCGCGTCGAATGTAGGAGCGCAGATCGGCCTCCGACCAGTCGGGAAAGAGCAGATTGTAGCCATTGAGCTTTTTCCCGATTCTCCAGCAATCGGCAAACTCATCCATCACGAGAATCCCCATCCGATCGCAGAGATCCAGAAGTTCAGACGCCGGAGGATTGTGGGAGGTGCGGATGGCATTGACCCCCATCGCCTTGAGAATTTCAATCTGGCGCTCCAAGGCTCGCGTGTTGAGAGCGGTTCCCAAGGCTCCCAGATCATGGTGCATGCAGACACCATGGATCGAGACTCGCTTTCCATTGAGATGAAAACCATCTCCTACCGTAAATTCGATGGAGCGGATGCCAAACGGGGTGCTGGTGACATCGACAACCTTCGAATCTCGCGTGATGGTGGTGACGGCGGCATAGCGGTTGGGATGCTCCAGACTCCAGAGTTTGGGAGAGGAGAGTGGCGTCTGAGTCATGACCTCCTGACTTCCTCCGGCTGGAACCTTCACACTGACTGGTGGAATAGTGGCGACCGCCTCCCCGGAGGTCTTTCCATCAGCCCCGACTGGAATGATACTCGTGGAAAGGGTGACGGAAGCCTCGTTCGTGAGATCATTTTTCACCCTGGTCTTCACCGCGACTTCAGCAGAGGTCTCACTCACCGAGGGGGTTGTCACTGTGCTTCCCCAGTGGGCGACATGCACCGGTGAGGTCTTTGTCAGCCAGACATTCCGATAAATACCGCCGCCAGGATACCAGCGGGAGGATTCTGGTGGATTATCCAGCCTGATGGACAGGCTGTTTTGGCCGCCAAATTTCACAAAAGGGGTTAGATCGACACTCCAGGAGGCATAGCCATAGGGCCATCCCCCCACGAATTTTCCATTACACCAGACCGTCGCATACGACATGGCTCCATCGATATCCAGCGTGATACGCTTTCCCTGATCGGAAGCAGGCAGATCGAAAGACTTGCGATACCAGCCCACTCCGAAAAAAGGCAACTTCCCGGTTTCTCCGGCAAGTGCCTGATCAAAAGGACCATCAACACCCCAATCATGAGGAAGGTCGAGCGCTCGCCATGTCGTGTCATCGAAACTCGACTGTGCATAGGAAACATCCTCTCCCGGAGGAGTTCCGGTAGGGACTGGAGCCTGTTCCTTGCGGAAGGCGTTTCCATTTGAAAGCAGCCACGGCTTCAGTTTTGCATAACTGAGCGCATCCCCTACACCGGCAGGATCTCCCTGTTGAAAACGCCAGCCTGTTGTAAAGAGAGTGTGTTCGCGAGGCTGAGGGGAGTCAACTTGTTCCGAGTGAGCCGCCGGAAGCAATGCGCTCGCGGTCATGAGAATCAGCGCGAACCAAGAGGTGGGGGAATAGTTACTCATAAAATGGGAATTACCGAGTCAAGCTCATCTCACCAGTATGGACATTCATTGTCCCTGGCTTTGCGCTCATTTTAAAACGCTCTAAGCAGTCGCAGGGCGCGTGGCGCCTTTGAATGCGATACATTCATGGAGAACGCGATCCGGTGCATAATGTTCACTGGAGCGCAGCACCACATTGATATCCCCTTTGGCGGAATGACCTGATTTTTCAAGATCCTCCGAAAGAGCGGGAAAGGTCTCCAGGATCTCAACCAGAGCGCGATCCTGAGCGAGGACGATCGGCTTTGCTCCCGGTACCACCAATACAGATACCGGAATGATCGAATGGGCGATGGAATCGAGCGAGAGTGGAGCACCGCGATCAGCGGAGGACTCAGCAGCAGCGTGACGCACCTCCAGCTGGATCATGCGAGCCCGTGACTCGGGCGTCACCGACTCAATGGCATGGGTGATGGCATCTAGCAACGCGTGACGGACTTCGGAAAGCTCTGTCAGTTCCTGAAGCTTCTGGAGATCCTCATTCTGGGTGATTGCCTTGGCCAGCTGAGAGATTTCCTTGAGGTAGGCATTGCGCTGCGAGTCAGGGACATAATACATCACCATCAGATGCACAGGGCGTCCATCTGGAGAGCCATACTCTACCCCATCAGGACTCCAACCGACGGAGCAAAGCAGCTCCCCATCGTATTCGGTCGTGGCATGAGGACAGGCCCAGCCTTTGCCGATACCGGTATTGTGAAGAGTTTCCCGTGCCAGAGCCTTTTCCGTCACACTGTCATCATCAGGAACTTCTGGAATGGCCTCGATCAGCGTGCCGAGAAACTCCAGGGCGTCATGTTTGACATTGTCGGGAAGTTCGACGAGGCGTCCCTCTTGGAGGGCATTGAGCAGAGCTTTCATGAGAGATTGGGAAAGGGCGAGTGCCTAGAACTAACCGATACCGAACTTTCTGGCAAACCAGGCGTTCACCGAATGAGTCAGGGTCACATAGCAGAGCATCGTGGCTGCGATAAAGGCCCAGTAGATCGGAGGAAGCGGCACCATGCCGAGATAGGCTGCAACCGGTGGAATATACGGCAGGAGTGATCCGATCAGGATGATCGTGATGGTGCTCATCAGCAACGCTGCACTTGGCTTACTCTGGATGAAGGGGATCTTCCGGGTTCGAATGACATGGACAATGAGCGTCTGGGTGATGATCGACTCGACAAACCATCCCGAGTGGAAGAGCGCTGCCGCATAGGTGCTATCTGGGGCGACATTGGCCCCCCCGGCAAAACGGTGAAGGAGCTCGGCGGGAGCCTTCAAGCCAAGGTCATTGCACTTAAAGAAGAAAAGCATGAGGCAAAAAGTCGTGTAATCGAAGAGCGAACTGGTCGGCCCAACGAAGATCATGAATTTCTGAATATTGCCGATGTCCCACTTACGGGGCTTGAGCATGAACTCCTCATCGACATTGTCGTAAGGAATGCCGAGTTGGGAAAAATCGTAGAGCAAGTTGTTCACCAGCACCTGGATCGAGGCCATCGGCAGGAAGGGCAGGAAGTAGCTGCTTCCCGTCATGCTGAACATGTTGCCGAAGTTGGAACTGGCCCCCATGCGGATGTATTTAACGATATTCGCGAAAACTTTACGCCCTTCCAGAATACCATCTTCGAGCACCATGAGGCTGTTCTCCAGCAGGATGATGTCCGCCGATTCCTTGGCCACATCAACGGCCGTATCGACCGAGATGCCGACATCGGCGACGCGCATCGAGAGAGCGTCATTGATCCCATCTCCCATGTAGCCGACCACATGACCGCGCTTTTGCAGGGCAAGGATGATGCTTTCCTTTTGCGCCGGGGAAAGCCTGGCAAAGACGCTGGTCTTCTCCGCCAGGTCACCCAACTGCTCCTCGCTGAGATCAATCAACTGATCACCTGTGATGATCTCTCCCGCATCGAGATGGACATCCTTGCAGATCTTGCGGGTGACGAGGGCGTTGTCCCCGGTCAGAATCTTGGTGGAGACGCCATAACGGGCGAGTGAAGCGATCGCCTTTTGAGCGGTTTCTTTTGGAGGGTCAAGAAAGGCAATATAGCCGAGAAGAGTCAGATCGCTCTCATCGGCGATGGAGAAGATTCCCTTTTCGCGGGGAAATTCGCGGTAAGCAATACCAAGCACGCGGTAGCCATCACGACTGAGGGCCTCGAATTCCTCAATCAGATCGTTCTTGATCAGATCGATCATCATATAGACCTCATCATCCACCTGATAATGGGTACAACATTTGTAGATGTCCTCAACGGCTCCCTTGCAGATGAGCACATGGTCTCCCTCGTAATCGACCACGACCGACATCCGCTTGCGCTGAAAATCAAAGGGAATCTCATCGACCTTGCGACAGCCGCGATCGACATCCAGATCGGTGTGAGAGAGGACGGAACGATCCAGCAGGTTGCGCAGGCCTGTCTGGTAGTAGCTATTCATGTAGGCGTAGCGCAGGACATCCTCACTCTGCCTTCCGGTCACATCGACATACTTCTCCAGAATGACGCGATCCTGGGTGAGGGTTCCGGTCTTGTCGGTGCAGAGGATGTCAATGGCCCCGAAGTTCTGGATCGCATTGAGCTTCTTCACGATCACTTTCTTTTTCGACATTGCCAGCGCCCCCTTGGCGAGATTCACCGCGATCATCATCGGCAGCATCTCCGGCGTCATCCCAAGAGAGACAGCTAGCCCGAACATCAGAGCATCCGTCCAGTTGTGCTTGGTCAGGCCGATGATGAGAAAGACCACGCTGACCATGACCAGCATGAATCGCATCATCAGCCAGGTGAATCCGGCGATACCGCGGTCAAAGCTTGTGAGCACAGGTGCGCTACCGAGCTTCTCGGAGATCGAGCCAAAGTGGGTGCGCAGACCGGTATTGATGACGAGCGCCTTGGCAGCACCACTGACCACATTGCTTCCCTGGAAGACGGCATTCGGCATTTCAATGACCGCCTTGGAGGGATTGGTCGGCGGCTCGGCATGTTTCTCCACAGGCATCGATTCACCAGTCAGAGAGGACTGGCTGACGAAGAAATCCTTGGCCGTGAGCAACCTCAGATCCGCAGGAATAATGGAGCCGGCCTGGAGAGAAACAATATCTCCGGGAACGATTTCGGACATCGGAATTTCGACCTCCTGGCCACCTCGGATCACATGGCAGTTGGTCTGCACCATGGCATTGAGCTTCTCCACGGCGTTGCCCGACTTGCTCTCCTGATAATAGGAAAGTCCCACCGAGACCACCACCATGAGGCTGACAATGGTGCATGAGGCGGGATCACCTGTCGCCAGTGAAATGCCGGCAATCACCAGCAACTGAATCACGAGTGGATTCTTGCAGCGCATGAGGATCTCCATGAGGAATCCATGCTTCTTTTTCTGCCCCAGATCATTCGATCCCCAAACCTCGCGACTGGTCTCCACTTCGAGCTCGGAAAGGCCTTCCTCGCGGCTCTTTAGAACGGCAAGCGCCTCGTCATGAGACTGACAACAAACACGCAGCAGATGCTGCTCATGTTCGGTCACCGATTCCGAGGCTGCCTGTTTCGCTTTTGAAAGTCCGGCAGATGTGGTTTTTCCAAAGAGATTGATCGTCATGGCAATCAAGCATCCATGCCATTTCAAGCAAGACTTGGGCAAGCCCCATCTCCAATTATGGAGAAATTGTAACAATCACCCAATCCGCACGGCATTGCGCCGGTCGAGCTTCAGGACGCCGGGCTGGTCGAGGGAGATCACCGCTTTTGGGTCCGTCACCTTCTCTCCGCGCCAGGAAACGCTCCCCCCTTCCACGAGCCTGCGGAGATCGCCACGGGATTTTTTGATCCCCAGCACTCGGTCAAAGGCATCGACTCCGAGCGTGATGATGTCGCGAGAGAGATCGGTGGCCGGGGTGTAAGCCGACAGATCGGCGGCAGCGAGATCCTTCTTGGAAAAACGGAGTTCAAACTCCTCCCGTGCGCGCAAGGCATCGGAGGCAGAGTGAAAGCGTGTCGTCAGGCGCTGGGCGAGCGATTTTTTGGCCTCCATCGGATGCTGTCCCAGATCCAATTCCTCCTGAAGAAGCAGTCGGTAATAGTCACCCATCTGCTCGTCGGAGATGCTCATGATCTTGCCAAACATTTCGCTCGGAGCCTCAGCGACGCCGACGGCATTGCCAAGACTCTTGCTCATCTTCTGAGCGCCATCGAGTCCGGTCAGGATCGGCAACATCATGGCGACTTGTTGAGGCATCCCCTCCTCGTGCTGAAGATCGCGACCGACAAGGATATTGAAAAGCTGGTCGGTTCCCCCCAGTTCGACATCGGCACGGATCACCACAGAATCCCATCCCTGCATGATCGGATACTGGATCTCATGGGCGCGCACAGGCTGCCCACGATCGACACGATCACGAAAATCCTCGCGCTGAAGCATCTGCTGAAGCGTCACGCGGCTATTGAGTCGGATCACATCCTCAAATCCCATCGCCTCAAACCATTCGCCATTGAAGCGAATGGTCGTTTTCTCTGGATCGAGAATTTTGAAAGCCTGGGCCTGATAGCTCTTGGCATGCTCCATGACCTGATCATGCGAGAGGTGAGGACGGGTGACGGAACGACCGCTTGGATCACCAATCATCGCCGTGAAATCGCCGATAATCAGGATCGCCTCATGCCCGAGCTCTTGAAACTGACGCAGCTTGGTCAGGCTCACGGTGTGCCCGAGATGAATGTCGGGAGATGTAGGATCAACACCCAGCTTCACCCGCAGAGGGCGGCCGAGATCCAGCTTGGCCTTGAGTTCCTCCTTGCTCAGAACCTGAGCACAGCCGGAGATAAGGGGGACGAGTTGTTCTGCGGAGGAAATCATGTTGAATAAATAAGAGAGAAAATGATTTAGAAAAGGAAGATGATCAGAATCAAAGAGGTTTGTTGAGCAGTTTTCTGACATCGTCAATGGAAAGCCCCTTTTTGATCTGCTCCTGAAGATGCTGGTCATTGTCGATGGCTCCCTGTGACGACCCTTTAGGCTTAATCTCGCGCGTGGCAAAAGCCTCCTTATCCGCAAAGCCACTCTTCTTATCCAGATCGCCGTAGTTTTTGAGAGGAACCTCCTTGGAGCCAAACTGCTTCGTGGCATCTCGATTGGCTCCCTGAAGGTTTTCTGGAAGCTTTTTCTCATGAAAAAGAGCGTGGCCGATCCAGCTTTTCTTTGCCCCTTCAAAGGTTCGGGTCAAAAATGGTTTGGAGCCAAACTCCTTCACTCCGGCATAGTCATCGGTTTTGAATGTTTTGTTGAATGTCCCCCCTCCCGCATCAAAGGTCTTGCCCTGATAAACTGATTTCGGTGCTTTTGGATCCATGAAGGAGTAAACCCTCTGAATTCGCTCGCTTGGCGACGGAGTTGGCTCATCTGCCCAGAGCGACACGCAGGCAAGGCCAAGCAGGAGAGAAAAAGTGAGCCGATTCAGGAACATGAGCAGGGGAATTGGGGAGATGCAATCATGCCGCCACTTCGCCTCTGCGGCAACCCCTCTCCCCAATAAAAACCGCGATTTTCTCACTGTCTGTCTCAGAGCTGATTCAGCGTGGTGGCGCTAAAGGAGGTATTGAGGTTGGTCTCCAGCGTACTGATCGAGACTTCGATGATCCTGAAGATTGTTGCCCGATCCGTGGCATTGCTCAGATCAAAGGTGGCGCCGGTATTCAAGCCTAGCGCAGTGACGGCGGTGCCAAAGGCAGCCGTCGCCTGAGCATCGGAAATGAAAGTGTAATTTCCCGATCCATCCAGAGCGGCCAAGGTCTGAAAGACTTTGCTAAAGACTCCTGAAAGAGTGCCGAGAGTGAAGACCACATGATTGTTCGGTGTCACCACCGTATTCAGATCATTCGAATTTGGGGTCGGAATATCGTAGAGCTGATCGAGATAGCCTCGCACCTGATAGGGATACTGGTGATAGGAATCCCCCGCCCAGGCATTGGTATAGCTATTGAAGGCGACCACCGTGGCCGCTGTCGAATTGCTACTGGCTTTGGCTTCATCAACAAAGAGCTGGGCGTAGTAGCCTGCGTTGTAGGCGATATTCAGAAGAATCTCGAGCTGGCTTCCGGGAAGGTTCTTGAAGGAGTTCAGGGCTCCGGCAAAGGAAGGCTGCCAGGCGGGCGTCCAGTTGTAGTTGGTGGAGGCCCAGGGTTGATAGGCACCGGCACTATTTGTATTGCCGCCGATATACTGGAGCGCCTTGTAGTCATTGAAGTGGAAGTAGGCCGTCAGCATCGGACCGTAGTATTTATTATTGAACGATGCCGGCGTTGGCTTGCTGTATTGGGTGGCGGCATTGCTCATCGAAAAGCCGATATTTTTCTGAATCGCCACATAGTTAATCAGAGAGAAGCCAGCCGGAGCATAGGTTCCGGCAACCATGTCGGCAGCATAGTTATTGATCTGATAAGGGCCACCCTGCCCTGTTCCCATGACGGCCTGTTGATCCGAGGAAGGATCAAGGAGCGAACTGCTGTTGGTGTAGTATTCCGTCGCCAAATTTTCCTGAAGGAGCTGACCAAAAATCGAACCGTAGAGGTAATCAGCATTAAACTGAATCCCGGGCGTCAGCTCTGTGATCAGATGTCCATACATCACGCCCGCAATCAGATTCGAGATGATCAAATCGGTGTAGTTGTCACCCGTCAGCACCAGGATGTCCTGAGCCGCAGTCGGACTGGTACCATAGTAATAGTGGAAGTTAATCTGACCGCTGCTCACCACGCCGCCACCACCAGGCGTGGGGAGAGGGGTGGCTGTTGGCGAAGGTGTAGGCGTCGCCGTGGGCGTAGGCACTGGAGTCGCCGTGGGGGCGGGCGTAGCACTAGGAGAAGGAGTTGGCGTTGCCGTCGGGACAGGCGTGGCTGTAGGCGATGGCGTAGCGGTAGGACTTGGTGTCGGTGTCGCGGTTGGTGAGGGCGTTGGTGTCGGAATGGGCGAGGCGCCGTAGAGAGAGACTGCCTCGGTGGCAATCGATGCCGGAGTGGCTGTGCTGGCCGTACCACCGGTTGGAGTTGTGACCTGAGTCGAGTTGGTCAGCAGCAGATCCCAAACCATCAAACCGTCACCTGAATTGGCGTTAACGGTATTTGAGAGTACATGTTTACCAAGCCTCTCCACGGTGTGAGGGGCATTCAGGGCATTGCCATATTGATCAGCAAGAACAACCGTTCCAGCCTGTCCGGCATCGGCATTATTAATGAGCAGCACGGCACCGCCCCAAGACTCGGGCGGAATCTCCAGTCCCATCGAAACCGTCACCGAAGAGGGCAGGAGCCGGCGATATTGGTCATAGGCGAGATTTTCATCGTAGTGCTGATAGCCCGCGTCATAGGCCATGACATTGACCACATTGAGCAGACTCCCGACTGATTTTCCGGCGTAGGTTCCCGAGGCGACCTGCGAATTAAAGGTCATGCGTTCACGCCCCGCCGATCCCCCCCAATAGGAAATCATGGCGGAATTTATCGGATTCGGAGATTGGGCTGTGTAATCAGCTCCCGTGGACCATCCGGCAAGCGCCAGGAGACGAGACCTCCCATCTTGGACTGTCGCCGCATCCACGGATTCACGCATGGCT
>Ga0302320_10017954_pt1 | contig 14306 bp, 7 predicted proteins | sample Bog_T0_3_FD_202130 | JGI IMG/M metagenome (GOLD analysis project Ga0302320, IMG submission 202130) | Peat permafrost microbial communities from Stordalen Mire near Abisko, Sweden - Bog_T0_3 | ecosystem: Environmental > Terrestrial > Soil > Wetlands > Peat | place: Sweden: Abisko, Stordalen Mire...
CTGTAGCGTCCGAAATATGTGGCGTTTGATTCGATTTATTGCGTGCTGCATGTACATTGGCGTTAGAATCTGGTGTCAAGCAATTCTTGTGGACATATCACCCACTTACCAGGGAATGGCATTCCCATGGTGCGGCCTGCCGGGTCTTCAGACCAACTGAAGATCTCTGTATGGCCAATCTCCTGTTGAAGCAGCTAATTGGAGGCTCGAATGCGCATCGGTCGCCTGTCTCTATTAGTTCCGTTTCTTTCTGTTGCTTGCCTGCCGATTTCAATTCAGTCACAACACCTCAATGACACGCCACACCTCGAAAGGCGCGCCGACGCCACGCAATTGATCGTCGACGGCAAGCCCTTCCTGATTCTATCGGGGGAGCTGAGCAACAACGCAGCGACCGCACTTGAACCCATGGAGCCCATCTGGCCCAAGCTCGTAGCCAGCAATCTGAACACTGTGCTCGTAGGAGTCTCGTGGGCGCAGTTCGAGCCTGAAGAAGGTAGATTCAATTACTCACTGGTCGATGGCGTCATTGCCAAGGCCAGGGGGAACCATCTGCATATCGTCTTTCTGTGGTTTGGCTGCTGGAAGAATGGCACTTCAAGTTTTCCGCCCTACTGGGTCAAGAAGGACTATCTCCGCTTCCCGCGCATCCAGATTGGGGAAGGCAAGACGGTATCTATCTCCGGGCCTGTTGAGTTGCTCAGCACCTTGAGCGACGCCACGCGTGATGCCGATGCCCGGGCCTTCGGCGCCCTGATGCGCCACATCAAAGAAGTCGATGGTACTCAGCACACCGTGGTGATGATGCAGGTCGAGAATGAAGTCGGTGTCCTGCGTGATACGCGCGACCGTTCTCCAGATGCCAACCGTGCATTCGCTGGGCAGGTTCCCGGGGAACTGATGAACTATCTTCAATCCCACAAGGACACCCTGATCCCCGAGTTTCGCGAAGTTTGGGCAACAAACGGCTATCGAAAGTCGGGTACATGGGAAGAGGTTTTCGGCCCTGGCAAGCTGGCAAGCCTGGAGATCCCCATTCAAACCACCGTTTCGTTGCAGGGGCCCCTGGAACATGAAAACAGTTGGCAGCATCTGCACTGGGCCTCGGATGAGATCTTCATGGCCTGGAACTATGCACGCTTTTTGGAAAAGGTCGTTCAGGCCGGCAAGGCAGCGTATGACATCCCGATGTATGTGAACGGATGGCTGCAGCAGCCGAACCACGCGTGGCCTGGCACCTATCCCAGCGGAGGCCCGCTCCCGCAGGTTCATGACATCTGGCGCGCGGGCGCCCCGGACATCGACATCCTTGCGCCCGATCTTTATCTCGAGTACTTTGACGATCTCTGCGAGCGCTTCAAACGGAACGGCAATCCGCTGTTCATTCCCGAAACGAGTACCAATCCCGCAAATGCAATCATGGCTGTGGGAAAATACGACACGATTGGATTCTCTCCCTTCGGCATTGACGGAAACAGGCCCATTCCATCGGATCTTGCCACCGTTTATAGCCTTCTTGATCAGATGTCGCCCATGATCCTGGCTCACCAGGGCACCGACTCCATCACGGCCGTGCGGCTCAGCCAGGGAGACTCTCCTAAAGAGGTCAAGTTGGGCAACTACACACTGACATTCACCTACACGGGCCGGAGTATGCACATTGCTCCCCAACCGAAGGGACAGGTTGCCGCTTCGCCGCAACCTTCCGCAGTGGCTGGCGTGCCCGAGCCGCCGCTCGAAGCAGCTGCCATCCTCATCGCGACCGGTCCCGATGAGTACTACTTTCTCGGTGGGGGCATGCGAATCGACTTCACTCCAAACACTCATGGGCCACAGAATGTCGGACTCGGAGACGTGCAGCAGGGCAACTTCATCGATGGAAAATGGGTCGTGACCCGGCAAATTGCGGGCGACGACGATGCGCAAGGGGAGATTCTGGTATTGCGGCCGTACACCATCCTCCGTGTGACTCTCTACCGGTTTCCATAGCGAGACAACATTCTTGGGCCCGCCAGAAGCCCTTTTCCGGCGGACTCACGAACAGCGCAGAATCATTGCCTTCAACTGCCGGCTGACCTGCCGGTCCTGGGGAGCAGTTCACAACATTTGCAATGGGGTCGGCTTGCAATCTATTACGGCGCGTCGGAGACCGAACATGAAAATCCACCTCATTTTTCTGTTTTTCATTGGGGTCTGTACGGCACCGCTTTCCGGACTTGCCCAATCGAGTAATCCCGCCGCTCCGGCATCGCAACCGGAAGCGGGAAGTGCCGATGCCTGGGCGCCCACGCACGAAGTCAAATCTGCGGAACGGATCGACAAGGAGTGGCAAGAGTCGGTTGCAAAATTTGATGGCCGTCGCAATGCGCTGTTGAAGTTGGCTGATGAACAGGCCCACGAAGGACCTTATCGCCCAGACTGGGCAACCTTGCGCAACCACGCGATTCCCCAGTGGTTCAGGGATGCCAAATTCGGCATCTTCATCGGCTGGGGTGTCTACGCTGTCCCCGGCGCTGTGAATGAATGGTATCCGCATAACATGTACAGGCCAGGCGACCCGGCGCACGACGACTTTGTACAGCGCTTCGGCAGTCTTGACAGCCGCGGCTACAAGGACTTCATCCCCAGCTTCCGCGCCGAGAAATTCGACCCCCAGGATTGGGTCAAGCTTTTTAAACAGGCCGGGGCGAAGTATGTGGTTCCCATCGCCGAGCACCACGACGGATTCGCAATGTACGACTCAGACCTCTCCGATTGGACCGCGGTCAAAATGGGGCCGCGGCGCGATGTGCTGGCGGAACTGTCGATAGCCATTCGCGGAGCCGGGTTGCACTTTGGTCTCTCCTCACATCGCGCAGAGCACAATTATTACTACGGAGAGGGCCGTTCCATCCGCTCCGATGTCAACAATCCGAAGTATGCGTCCTTTTATGGCCCAGCCCACCAGTGGCTCAACGATCCGCATTTTAACCCGGTAAACGAATGGACCTACGTCAGCGATGCCTGGCTTCGCGACTGGCTGGCACGGTCAGTTGAATTGGTTGAAAAGTACAAACCGGAGCTGGTGTACTTCGACGGCGGCAACGGTCAACCTGCCTACCGTGCCAGCATGACGGAATTCACAGCGTTTTACGATAACTTTGCGGTAAGCCATCGCATCGACGGCGTGATTACGCTCAAGGATTATGCGATGGAGTGGACCGCCGGAGCGAGGGACTTTGAGCGAAGCCTGCGCACCGATATCGATCCGCGGCCGTGGCAGACCGACACCTCCATCAGCAATCTGTCGTGGGGATACATGGAACACGACCAGTTCAAGACGCCCGAGTTTCTTGTCCATCAATTGGTGGATATCGTCAGCAAGAACGGCAACCTGCTGTTGAGTATCGGTCCGCGGGCGGATGGGACCATCCCCGATGAAGTGCGAGCCATCCTGCTCGATATTGGCGCTTGGCTTAATCGCAATGGTGAGGCCATCTATGGGACCGAGCCGTGGACCGTCTCCGGCGAAGGACCAACCCAAGTGAAGACAGGCTTTGCCACCGATCAGGAGATGAAGCCCTATACGCCATCGGACTTCCGCTTCACCCGGAAAGGGGAAAACCTCTACGTCATCAGTCTGGCGTGCCCTGCAGATGGGACGGCCGCCGTTCATGCTCTTGGCTTGGCGGGCGAAGCGAAGGGCAAGGTGATCCGGGAGGTGGATCTACTCGGGTCGAACCAGAAGATCAACTGGCTGCAAACAACCGATGCACTCTCAGTGAAGCTGCCCGCCGATGCCGATTGCAAATATGGCTTTGCTCTTCGAGTCAAGTTTGCATCCTCCCAAGAGATTCAAGCGCAGGAGATCGGAAAATGAATTCCCTTACAAAATCGGCCCTGCGAGAAAGGCGCGCAGAATGAAGATGAAAACGTTTGCCGCGGCCATAGTCGCGGCTCTATGTCCTTTCGGGTTGGCCGCGTATTCGCAGGGGACGGCGCACCCCGTCCCGCGTATCGCTCAGCAGAACGGTCGCTTTGCCCTGATGGTCGATGGTGCGCCATTTCTGGTGCTTGGCGCACAGGCCAACAACTCCAGCGACTGGCCGGCGACGCTTCCAAAAGTGTGGCCCGCAATCGAGTATCTGCATGCCAATACGCTCGAAATTCCCATCTATTGGGAGCAGTTCGAGCCTAAGCAGGGTCAGTTCGACTACTTGCAGATCGACAGTGTTCTCGCGCAGGCCCGCGCGCATCGCATTCACCTTGTTCTGCTCTGGTTCGGTACGTGGAAAAACGGCAGCCAGCACTACATGCCTGAGTGGATGAAACTGGACCCGGAGCGCTACTACCACGTCGTTAACAAGAACGGGGAACGTGTGGACTCGCCCTCGCCGTTTGCGCAGGCCTCACTCGAGGCAGATATACGCGCTTTCACTGCTTTCATGCGGCACTTGAAAGCGGTAGATGCTGAGCGAACGGTGTTGATGGTGCAGGTAGAGAACGAAACAGGCACCTGGGGAACGCTGCGCGATTACTCTGATGAAGCCAACAAGCTGTTCACGGCGGCGGTTCCTGACGACGTGTTGAAGGCGATGAACAAGACCGCTTCAAATGGGGCGGGATGGGCCAATGTGTTTGGGCCGGATGCCGACGTCTACTTCCATGCCTGGGCAATCGCCCGGTACGTGGGACAGATCGCCCTCGCGGGTAAGGCAGCGTACCCGCTACCTCTGTACGTAAATGCGGCACTGCGCGATCCGTTCAAAGGCGAGGCCGGGACCTATGAAAGCGGTGGCCCGACGGACAACGTGCTGTCCATCTGGAAGGCCGAGGCACCGGCGATCGACGTCCTGGCACCGGATATCTACCTGCTGGATACGCATTCGTATCTGACGGTCATCGAGCGATACCACCGGCCGGATAACGCCTTGTTCATTCCTGAGACTGCGGGAACGCCACGTGCGGCGCGGTTTCTTTTTGCTGCCTTGGGAATGCAGACGATCGGCTATTCCCCGTTCGGGCTGGACTACACGCGGACCAATCATCCGGAGAGGATGGTGCCCAGCGAACCGAATGCCTTTCTCGACCCCACAGCGCAGAACTACAAGCTTCTCGGTCCGATGATGCGCGACGTTGCCCGCCTGAACTTCGAGGGAAAACTGCAGGCTGTGGCAGAAGTAGAGTACCAGCCCAGGCAAACTCTTCACTTCGGAAGCTGGGACGCCGTGATCTCATTCGGCGTTGGCCGGGGAAGCGCTGCCACAGGGAATACCGAGCCGATCGGACGCGCGCTTGTGGGTCAGTTGGGCGACGATCAGTTTCTTGTCACAGGATTCCATTGCCGCGTCGACTTCCGTCCCGCAGGCGCAGCACAGCAACAGAAAACGCATGGGATCGTCGTAGGGACGGGTCAGACGCCCTCCGCTCTGATCGATGGGAATTGGCAGCACCGTCAGTTCCTGCGAGTAGAAGAAGGCGCGTATGAGAACGGCAACTTCCAATCGCACCGCATTCTGAACGGCGATCAAACCGACTGGGGGCTCGACTTCGGGTCGGACTCCGAGGTCCTACGAGTATCGCTCGCCCGGTATTGAAGCTGGGAACGCGAGGAAAGGAGATGTGAAACGTCGTTTGCTACGGGAGCCACAGCCGAGCTGAGAACGCGATATTCCAGTCGCCACGCCGGCTTGCGGATACCTATCCGCCTTCAGAGAACTACCCGACGATCCCCTGGAGAAAGTGTTCTCGTCACCCACCTCAGCTTCGACGATCAAGACGAACTCTTGAAGGCCGGAGCAGCGGGCTTCAGGTAAACGGTGCGCCGCCATCCTAAACTGTTGTGCGGCAGCAGCGTATTTTCCGCGACCCGTTTCAACTGCAAAGAACCTGATGCCGGATCCGGGAATGAATAATATCGATTTTTGGTCTCTAAGATATTCCGCATCAATTACTTAGCGTAAATAGAGGGAGTCAAATGTTGATATATCCGGTCTTACTTTCTGACAGCGCAAACCGCCAGGCACCTCGACACGCCTCGCTCAAAGTTTGAGTGACCCCTCAGTGCTTTTAGGAATTTCTTTGGACCATTTATTGACGAAGCTCTCAAACAATTCGGCAGCCGCCGTTCTGCGAAACGCTTCTACTGAGAGTGCCGCCATGGAATCTTCGTACCGTGGCGTGCCTTCATTTCCCATGAGCAGTGTCTCGACGACGTGCAGCCCCAGCCGTCTGTAGCTTTCGAATTGGGGTTCCGTGAACGATTCGTACTTCATTGATTGGTGAGGAAATGTGGGGTGCGAAGATTGGAAGTTCAGCACGTCCGCTGATTCGTCCCCGGTCAAGGAAGGCTGAAGTAGACAAATATCCCATCGTCTGCATTCGGATCTGCCATGTCGTATCGAATTCTGCCCACGGCGACATGTTTTGAGACCAGCTTTCTTTTGCCGACTTTGTCTCCGTCTGCACCGCCGCTCGGCGGAATCAATGAGGTCGTATCCAGTTCAATCTCTCCTCCCAAGTCTTCTCGGCATTTTCTGATTGCATTTCCTAGATCGTCCATCGCGTAATTCGGGTCAGGGGAGACGTCGCAAGCCAAAATGTACTTGCACCGGCGCTTCACCAATTCGTAGACGCCAAGATTTTCGAAGTCTCCTCCATCGGATAGGTACACGTACTTCGCGTTGTCATTGGTCGAGCCAAACAGTTCTTTCAAAAGTTGAATCAGCTCAACTGTTGGTCCTGGACGTTGCCAGGCAGTATCATTCCTCGGATTGCCTGCCCAGAAACCCAGGCGCAAGTTCAAGAACGACATGAGGAGTGCCGGCGACGGTAGCGAGGAGTTCACCAAATTCGAGTCGTATGACGGTCCGGAAATGCTCATCGCAGTTCCCAGGGTAATTCCACCATCTGCAGATGTGAATTTCTCTGTAGGCCGGTATGCGTACTTTGCGTTTTCCCCAGCCATCCCCATTTGCCTTTCCTGAGCGAAATTTCTTTCCAGATTCGCTTGCTCGATTGCGGTGTCGAAGCCGCAACGCAGAGGCGTCATCGGGAATGATTCCACCTGGCGTTCCCGCCCAGACAATCCCCTAGAGTTGATCAGGTTCACGGCCCCGTTGAGGATGGGCAAAGGTCCTGAATAGCCATTGGACGAGCGAAGGCTATTTAGAAGGAAATCGTCGGTTAATCCCGTTCCTGAAAGCGGATCCGGATCTCGCCACGAGGTTGTCGCTCCCAGGAAGCACCTAATTAGTCGATTCTTCAATACCATGCTCACAGAAGACGCGTTAAGTTCGACTTGGTACGACAGCAAGAGGCAGGCCAGGAGGGCTCCGATGTATAAATGGACAACCAGCCAGTTCGTTGCCACGTTCAAAATGATGAAATGAGACTGGACAGTAGAGTACGAACTTGTCGTCCCAATGAAATTGGTCTTTCCAGCTGCAGCATCTCCGCTCAATCTCAACAACCAGTTGACAGTTTCACTGACCGCTGGACTCTCAGCCAAGAGCCCGTTCCAGGCTGCTTGAACCGATTTCTGCGCCCAGTAGAATCGTGCAAATATCGGCTCCAGTGAAAGCGCGAGGAACGAGGCCAAGCCCACGATGAAGATGTACGGTGTAATCGAAAGCAGCTTATTCTTCAGGCCCGATGATCCCGTGCCACCCGTCTCTTCACTCTTTCCCCCCAGCAAGCGGATCGCGGTGCTCACGATCCACAGCCCGGCCGCCGCCTTAACGCCGTCCCGAAGCCACAGCACGCGTAATGGCGCATAAATCGAAAGAGCGAATCCCGCTGCCCAAATCGTGGTCAGAATGAGAATCCATCCTGCTACTCGCGCCCACCACTCCCGATACGGAGCGTAAAACGAACGCCCCATCATTCCGAGTTGGTTGCTGGCAACAGCCAAGAACACCAGCAGCGTCAGCGGGACCCCCAAGCTGAGTTCGTGCCAATCTGCCCCGGGCAATGCCTTCAGCCGCGCGAAGGCTTCGTGAACAGCTGCCCACATCATCAACCCACTCACCGCACCAGTCCCAAGCGATTCGAATACCCAAAGGACCGTTGGATTGAGCAGCCACGCCGGCTATCCAGGACGCCTGATTCGGAGGGGATCGGGCTGCCGCAACGATCTCAAATCGCATAGGTCACATTTGTCCTAAGGACACCCGGTTGTCCGATTGACTAGCCCGCTCAGATTTTACGGGTCTTGAGGAAGAAGGAGATTCGAACCCCGACCCTCTGCTCCCAAAGCAGATCAGATCGATTTTTAAACTTGTTGAAATTGAGAAAATATAAGTGCATTTGATTGAAATGCATATAGAACAGGTGCCGATCCTTGTTGGTCCTTGCGGCTTTTGGGTGCTTTGGTAGTTACAAAATTGACTACAGCGATAGATTTTTCGCCTTTCTGCGAAGCGGAAATCCGGAGAAGACGCATCGGCTGCCGCAGGCGGCCGATGCGCGTGCCCACTGTCGCAGTGAGAATTCGATCGATGCCCGTGGAAGGAAGAGCGGAGCCACGTCTGTTACCATTTGGAGTTTTGGCGGGGCACAAGTGCAACACCTGCGTCAAACCCTCCGGCCAGCTCAGCGAACCCGGTCCTGGAGCACTGTACAAAGCTGCCGCTCGCAAAGATTCACTTTGCCGGAGCCGATACCATGATGATCGCCGTTGTGCTCTCCGGTAAGACTCCGTCGTCGACCGTGAACGTGACGAAACGAGCCCCCAATTGGCGCGGACCTGGGGTCCAGGAAAAGACTTGCGTCGCCGGGTCAAAGCTGGCGCCCGCCGGCAAGTGAGTTGCCGAATAGTTCAGATTCGCGGCGGAAGCAGGTGTAGTAGCGACGACTGAGAATTGGAGTTCGGTTCCCGCCGCTACGCTCTTTGCTCCGATTGGCTCAAAGCTCGGACGGTAGACCGTCAAGGGCAACGGGTACTTGTCGTCGGGGATTGCGTACGCGTAAGGATGGCCGGGCGAAGGCGCCGTCGGATACGCGTACAGGGAGTCTGGAGGAGTTCCGGGAGACGGACGATCGACACTCAATTTCTCGACGTACAGCGGGGGATCGATAGTGATATTTGTCACCGTGGTTGTCTTATACGGAGTGTCTTTGAGGTATTCCTGATCCGGTGCCCGCTTCTTTGTGTTCGTAACTTCGACGATCGCGGGAACACCGTGCTCCGTGGGAGCTGCCAGGCCGGAGAATCGTGAATCCGTCACATCATCCAATACTACGGCGGGCCTCCCATCTCCGACCTTGTACTTGAGGGTGACGCCCGTCAGCTTGAGTCCTTTGACGTGCCTTGCGTAGATTCCATACGCCGGCAGAATTCCCAGCATGCTTGGCTCGGGGTATTCGCGCGCCATCTCCGGGACGTTATATGGGTCGTCTTTCCACGAGCCTTTGCCATCGTTCAATGCAGCGTCCCAGCTGACTCGCGGCAGAAGCGCTTCGTTCTTGCTGAAAAAGGTATTGACGAACCACGGCAGCGGTTGAGTTGCCGGCGATCCGTGGTAGGGTGTGTACGTCCAGGTTGTATTCAGTTGCCGCTGTTCGATTGCATCTTCCATCTTGAGTCCGCCGCGATATTCAATCTGAACGTTTCTGATGCTTACATTCTCAATCGGATGATCGACGAGCCCGCTCAGCAGAATCGGGTAGCGTGGATCGGCGTTCTCCACCACAACGTTGCGGATCAAGATGTTCTTTACGCGGGCAAAGCCCACGCCCACCGCGTTCGCGAAACGCGGATCGTCGGCCTTCATGGAATTTGGATTGAGCCGTGCCGGTGCGATCGGATTGACAATGGTGATCGGGTGAGGCCCGTTTGCGTTTGAAGCGGGACCGAATGTATCGCCTCCGTAGGGAAGTGCACCAGAGCTCCCGCCGCCAATTAAAACTGGCGTTGATTTGTCGTAGGACGGGACGTATCTGACCGCCGGAAACTTGCCGTAATCGCTCGGTAGGTTGGGTAGTATCCAGCTGGTCTCGGTCAGGCGCACATTGCTCGCGGCCATCACGTCCTGAGCAGCGCTGATGCCCGTGACGGGAGCCCGGCCTCTGTCCCCAAGCACAATGAAGATGGGAGAGCTGCTGACATTCTTCATCCGAATGTCGGTGAAGAGAATGTTCTTCAGTTCCGCTCCGTCGACGGATTCAAGCGCGAATCCGCGGGAGCGATCAAAGATGATATTGCGGATGGTGACGGTATCAAGGCCGCTGGTTCCTTCCGTCCCGAATTTGACGCGCCCGGTTGGGCCGTCGCGATCGGTTGCAATCAGCTTATGAGTGGAATACACCTTGGCGAGGACCGAGCCGGCATCATATCCGCTGACTGTGTCGTGCTCAATGAGTATGTTTCTTGAGGTCAAATACCGTCCCGCGCCGAAGGAGCCCTTCATGACAATTGCATCGTCGGTGAGCGAGTTGAAGACCGAATTCCGAACCGTTACGTTTTGGCAAGTATCGATGTCGATCGCATCGCGATCCGTGTCGACGATCACGCCGTCGATCGTCCAGCCGTTAACCGCAGTGCCAAGAATGGCGAAGTGGCCACCATTCTCGAGATGAAAGTCGCGAAAGACAATGTTCTTTGCATCTTTTAGTGCGATAGCTTTGTTTCCGGTGCCGGGAGTTCCTGACGAGATTCTTGAGCTGACCTCGCGCGGATCGAACCCCGTAAGCACGTCAACTGTCGTTCCGTTTGAATCGATGTAACTGCCGTCAATCAGGCCAGGGCCCGAGATCATCACATTCTCGACGCCAATGCCGTAGATGAGACTGTTGGCCCAATGAGAGTGTCCTTGGTCCTGGAGGCCGACAAACAGGTTTGGCTCCGGGGCATCGTAAAAACCCCCATCTGGGTTTGCGCCGGTACCCGGAACTGCGGCCCTGAGGATGGAATCTTTCGAAGCGAAGTGAAGGCCGACCTTACTCTTCAGGCGAATCGAATAGGTTTTGAAGGTTCCTGCTGGGATGACCACCGTTCCGCCGCCCGCCTTTGCGGCTGCGTCGATTGCGGCGTTGATTGCTGCTTGATTCTTGAGCGCAAGGCCATCGGACACGGCACCGAAAGACCTGATGTCGAACATCGGTCCCTTCACCCGTGGCAATGCGAGAACTCCGCTGCCGGTTGCAATCCTGATGCCGGCAGTCTGCGGTGGTGGAGCAGATTGGGCGGTGACAACGACAAGGCCGGAAACGCCGAGGATCAGCGCGACGACGAGCGACGTGCGCAGGTTTCTGGTTTGACGAACCAATGCCGTCTCCTTTGCGTTCTGTCTCAAGAAGGATGTTGCTTCGACAAAAGATGGCAATGCCGGGGAATTGAAGCCGGAACATCATTGCTGCCAGAAAGCGCCCTGAGGGCGGATTATAGGAACCGCAAATAAATCTGTCAATTCACGGAAATCAAAAGCCTTGACAGTGTCACTTGCGATCTGTATATCAATAGCGAAACTTAACCAGTGAGGAATTTATGGCCCACTACCTGGATCGCCGCGCTGTTTTGAAGACGCTGGGAGCTGTGGCCGCGAGTGTCGCTTTGTCCCGATCCTCCTTCGCGGGGCGTACCACCGGTTCCGCATCCAAGCCTCTACGCGGACTTTTTCCTATCGGCCAAACTCCGTTTACCCAGGACGACAAATTGGACTTCGATTGCCTGACCGCCGAGGTGAAGTTCTGCAACCGCGCGTCGGTCCCCGGCTTTATCTGGCCGCAGATCGCGAGTGGCTGGTCGACGTTGTCAACGAACGAACGCTTTGCAGGGACCGAGGCCATCCTGGCGGCAGGCAAGGGCGGCGGCACAGCACTGGTCATCGGAGTGCAGACGCAGAATAACGATCTGCAAGATGCGATCACGTTCGCCAAGCACGCAGCGAAGCACGGAGCGGACGCGATCTGCTCGCTGCCTCCCACGGGAGACGACGCAGTGATGCTGAGTTATTACAAAGCGATCGGCAGTGCTACGGATCTTCCCTTGTTCGTGCAGACCATTGGTGAGATGTCCGTGGACCTGGTCGTCGAGATGTTCCGTTCCATCCCCACCATGCGCGTGGTGAAGGACGAGGCGGGCGATCCTCTTGCGCGAGTGGCTGAGATCAGGCAGAAAACCGGAGACAAGCTTGGAGTCTTTGCGGGCAAGGGAGTTCGAGTCATGATCGATGAGATGCAACTCGGCTTCGCCGGATATTGTCCCGTGGTCGCGCTCGCCGATGTCTACCAGCAAGCATTTGAACTTTACCAAGCGGGCAAGCACAGAGACGCCTTCGACATGTTTGGCCGTATTCTGGCTTTTGATTCCATCACGCACGCGGATCAATATCTGCTGGTCGCGCGGGGAATCTTCAAGGAGAACACCAAGTCGCGGCCGATGCCGGGAATGGGGAATCCAGCCAACAAACCATCGCCTCTGACGGAAGAGGATAAGAAAGCTGTTCGCAAGGCGCTTGATACTTATCTGAAACCTTACCTGCGCGGCTGAAGATATGGCTGCCAGCGTCGAGATCCGCGTCAACGGGAGCTGTCTGGCGGCAACGGAGTGCGATTTCTCCTCTGTGAGTCGATGTTATCCAGCAATTTTCCCTGACCTTCAGGAGTTCCGGCTGAGGTGCCGCGCATGAGGTCGCCAGTCCGATATGTAACGCCGCTCACTTTGGACGTGATGGCGATCCTATTCGCATTTGGAATTGCGGGTTCGCCTGCGTGGTCGCAAGGTGTGCAATCTCACCCGCCGCCCGAGCAAGCGCCCCCGCTCTTCACAAGAACCTGCACTCTTTGCCACGGCGCCGATGCGCAGGGCACAGATCGCGCGCCAACTCTTGTCAATTCGGCCAAGCTGCGCAGCATGCCGGATAGCGACATGGCGGACATCATCCGGAAAGGCAAAGACAAGATGCCGGCCTTTCCTTTTCCCGCTGCTCAGATTGACGACTTGATTCGCTACATCCGTTTTCTGAGTCCGGCGGAATCGCAGACGGCGGTCGTGGGCGATGTTCAGGCGGGAGAACGTATCTTCTTCGGAAATGGTCAGTGCGCCACGTGCCACATGCTGCGAGGCCGGGGAATCGCCAACGGGCCGGATCTTTCGAATGCCGGTCGCAGGCTGAAGCCGGAGCAGTTGAAACAATCGCTGACAGATCCGGACGCAGCGATTTCAGAGGGCTGGGGAATGACTTCCGCGAGGCTGAACGATGGAAGCACCTTGCATGGATTCGCGCGCGCACAAGGCAGCCACGATCTCGTCTTGCAAACCAACGATGGCCAGCTACATCTACTGGTCGATAGTGAATACAAGACAATCGTTCCCGACAAACACTCTGCGATGCCAGCGTTCAAGGCCAGCGATGACGAGTTGCGGGATCTGGTTGCCTTCCTCAGCAGTCAGAACGGCACCTTGGTGGGAGCACTGAAAGAGCCGGCGGCGCCGCCTACTCAAGCTGAGATCGACGAGATTGCCCATCCGAAGAATGGAGACTGGCCGACATACAACGGCACATTGGATGGCAACCGCTACAGCCGCCTGAACGAAGTCAATATGAGCAACGTGGCCAAGCTCCAGCCACAGTGGACCTACTCGATTCCCTTCAACGGCCTGGAGACGACTCCGGTCGTTGTGGATGGAGTGATCTACGTAACTGGCAACAATCAGGTCTATGCGCTGAGCGGGAAGACCGGGCGCGAAATTTGGCGATACGAGCGGCCCAAGAGCGTTGCAAGCACAATCGCCAGCGATGCCGCAATCGGTGTAAATCGTGGCGTAGCTTTGCTGGGAGATCGCATCTTTTATCTCACTGACGATGCCCACCTGATTGCATTGCATCGGCTGACCGGCACTGTGCTTTGGGACGTGGATACTCCCGATGGCGCGAAGGGACTCTATGGCGGCACTTCGGCGCCGCTGGTTGTGGGCGATCTAGTGATCACAGGCGTCAGCGGCGGGGATAACGGCATTCGAGGATATATTGCAGCGTACAAGGCGGCGACCGGCGAACTCGTCTGGAAGGTGTACACCATTCCGAAGCCCGGAGACTCCTGGCCGGCAGCCGAAACCTGGAAGGGTACCGCGCTCGGCTTGGGCGGAGGAGCAACGTGGCTTACAGGCAGCGCGGATACGGAAGCGAATGTTTTGTACTGGGCTGTTGGCAACCCCCATCCGGATACCGACGGCGATGAACGGATCGGCTCCAACCTTTACACCAACAGCGATCTGGCCATCGATGTGAAAACAGGAAAGGTGCTCTGGTATTACCAATTCACTCCGCACGACCTGCATGACTGGGACGCGAATCAGCCGATTGTGCTGGTAAATGCGAGGTGGA
>Ga0302320_10017955_pt1 | contig 14306 bp, 9 predicted proteins | sample Bog_T0_3_FD_202130 | JGI IMG/M metagenome (GOLD analysis project Ga0302320, IMG submission 202130) | Peat permafrost microbial communities from Stordalen Mire near Abisko, Sweden - Bog_T0_3 | ecosystem: Environmental > Terrestrial > Soil > Wetlands > Peat | place: Sweden: Abisko, Stordalen Mire...
GGCGACTCGCCGAACTTCAACTTCTACACCGGACGCGGCACCGCGACCGCGCCGCTGGCGACGCAGAGCGGCGACAACCTCGGACAGTTCGCTTCCGCCGGATACAATGGCGTGGCCTTCCCCGGCAGCAAGGTCAAAGTCACCTTCCTGTCCACCGAGAACTGGACCGCCTTCGCCAACGGCACGGCGATGACCTTTGCGACCACCCCCAACGGCAGCACCGCGCGCGCCGAACGCATGCGCATCGATAACACCGGCAACGTCGGCATCGGCACCATCGCGCCGGCTTATTCGCTGTCGGTCAATGGCGTGGTGCAGAGCCTGACCGGCGGCTTCCTTTTCCCCGATGGCACCACCCAGACGACGGCTGTGGTGGGCGGCGGCGGGAGCGTGACCCTGACTTCGCCCGATAGCTCGATTACGGTGGGCGGCACCGCGTCGGCACCGACGCTCGAGGCCAACTCGGCGGTGGTGCAGAAGCGCGTAAGCGGCACCTGCGCGGCAGGCACGGCGGTGACCGCGGTGAGCGCCACTGGCACGGTGACCTGTGCCGCTGCGGGCGGCACATCAGGCGCGGTTCCGGTCGTGGTAGCGAACACCTCGTTCACCGGCAGCTACGGGCTGGGTACGTCGCAGGCGATCTACGCGGTGACCGCGGACGGTTTCTACAGAGTCTCGGTTTACATGAACGTGCCCACGGCCGGCAGCTGCGCGTCGGGCGCCTGCGCCGGCGAGACGGTGACGATCCAATGGAGCGACGGTGTTTCGACGACCGCGCTGGCAACGGCGAACTGCAATCTGGTCACGCCGTGCGGTTCCTCGGTGGTGACGCCGGTGTGGGTGAAGGGCGGAACCTCGATCAGCGCCTACGGCCAGAGCTACGGCTCAGGCACCGCGCCCGCCGGCGGAAGCTACAAGGCCTACGTGCTGGTGGAGCAGCTCTAACGCAAGCAGACAATCGCGAAGGCTCTTCGCACCTCCTCCCCCGAAGAGCCTCCGAAGCAGCCCCGAGGCCACGCAGGCATGCGCGGCCTCGGTTGTCTCGCGCCCAGCCTGGGCGCCCGATTCCGACCGGTCCCGAGCGGTACAATTCGGGTGAAACAGGAGAAAAAGTTGAGATTCCTGTTTAATGGAAAGAGCCTGGTCGTCGGCTCAGGCATTGGAACACCCGAGACCCCCAAGATTTATTGAACGTAGTGCTCGTATGGAACGTAATAAAAGACAGCGATTGTGTTCAGCAGGCGCGCCGGGTGGTTTGCCCGGCCGCAGAACGGGTTCTGAACCCGAAACAGAAACACCAAACGTAGGACGGAGAAGAGGGAATGTCCGTTTCGCACCCAGTACAGCGATTCCACCGGGCGGTTGCGTCCGTAGCCATTGTAGCGTTGCTATCCTCCAGTTTGCTGGCGCAGACGGGGCAGACCGCAGCGGCAGCGCTTCCCAACAGTCCGCAGGCTCAGCCCCGGTACACGGCCCCGCTGCAGCAGTACACGCAGCCCAACTCCATCCTGACCGGGTGGAAGCCATATGCGCCCCATGGGTTGCCGCAACCGGTGCTGAGAAACAGCGATCGGCTGCACAGCCTGATCAAGGACGGCAAGCTGATGCTTTCGATGAGCGACGCCGTGGCGCTGGCTCTGGAAAACAACTTTGACATCGCCATTGCCCGCTACAATCTGGACATCGCCGACGCCGATCTGTTGCTCGCCAAGTCGGGCGGCACCGTGCGCGGCGTCTCCAGCGGATTGCTGACCGGCACGCCGGGCGGCAACGCGTCCAGCACCAGCACGGCCGGCGCCACCGGGACAGGCTCGGGCGGCACGTCGACGGGCGTCGGCGGCGCGGGTTCGGGCTCGGGCGGCATCGTACAGTCCACCCAGAACTCGGTGGGCGCGCCCATCGATCCCTACGATCCGACCCTGACCGCCTATGTCGCCACCGAGCACATCCTGACTCCGGTTACTTACGCGGCTCAGATTTACGGCGTCGCGGCCTACCAGCAAAACACCAACGATTACAACTTCACCTATACCCAGGGATGGCGCACGGGCACTCTGGCGACGGTGAACTTCACCAATGACCGTCTGATCAATAACCTCTCCCCCGCCAGTCCATTCGCCAACAGTTTCAATCCTCAGTTGAGCGGCAACTGGCGGGCGACGGTCCGGCAGCATCTGCTGCAGGGCTGGGGCGTGGATAACAATGGCCGCGAGATCATCATTGCCCGCAACAACCGCAAGGTGAACGATGCCAGCTTCCGGGCGCAGGTGATTTCCACGGTGGCGCAGATCCAGAACATCTACTGGGATCTGGTAAACGCCTACGAAGACCTCAAGGTGCAGCAGACAGGCGTGGAGTTCGCGCAACTAACCTTGACCGATAACAAGAAACAGGTGGAGCTGGGCAACCTGGCTCCCATCGAGATCGTGTCGGCGCAATCCGCGGTGGCCACGGCCACCCAGAAGCTCATCGTCTCGCAGACCAATCTGCAGTACCAGCAACTGATCACCAAGAACGCCATCGCGCGCAACTTCAGCGATCCGGTACTGACCGCGGCCGAGGTCATTCCCACCGACACCATGGTGTTGAGCAATGAGGCCGTCCCTCCCCTGGAAGAGCTGGTAAGCTACGCGCTGGCCAACCGTCCGGAACTGCTGGAAAGCCAGCTCAACCTCAAGAACAACGAAATCAATAACAAGGCGGCCAAAAACGCGCTGTTGCCGACCCTGGACCTGGTTGGCTTCTACGGTTCCAACGGACTGGGCGCCAACTACGGCGATGTCTTCACCTCCCTGGTAAACCGCAGCGGCCCGGACAAAGGCGCCTACGTTTCGCTTTCGATCCCGCTGCGTAATCGTGCCGCACAGGCCAACCAGATTCGCTCGGAGTTGGAATACGGGCAGAGTCAGTTGCTCCTGCAGCAGCAGAAGAACCAGATCATCCTGCAGGTTCGCAACGCGGCGTTTGCCCTGGAACAGGCGCGCGCCGGGGTGGAGTCGGCTCGCGCGGCCCGCGACTACGCCCAGCAGAGCCTGGACGCCGAACAGAAGAAGTTTGCCCTGGAGGTTTCGACCAGTTACCTGGTGTTGCAGCAGCAGAGCAACTCCAAGCAGGCGGCTTCCAACTACATCGCGGCGCTGTCAACCTACGAAAAAGCCAGGGTCGCGCTGGATCAATACACGGCGACCATTCTGGATCGCAATGGCGTCTCGATGGACGATGCGGCCAGCGGCCATGTAGCTCGCACCCCGGTTATTCCGGGGCTGCAGCCGACCCCGGCGCCATCCCCGGCGCCGCAGCCGGGAGCCGAATAAGCCTCGGGCCTTCCACGGAGGCGCGTCGCCCGGGGCGGGAAACCGCCCTGGGTTCGATTCTCGAACCAGCGATTCTCGAACTAACGATTCTTGGACCGGCGATTTTCGAACTACCGACGCGCCTCAGCAACTCCTGCCGAAGCCGTCCCGGCTATCCCTTCACGGGAATTTCACCCTCGCGCCCCGCGCCAGCGCGAATAACATTGAGAGTTTCCTCCCTTCGCGCTATAAAGAATGTGAAATCAATCCAAAACTTTACTCAGCCACCCCCGGCTGACCAATCCTGACTGGAAGGAACACATGCGCACCCGCTGGCGCGGTCTGCTTCTCTGTACCCTGGGCTTGGTGTTTTCCGCTCGTTCGTTCGCCTATTCCGACTGGCTTCCAGTTAGCCAGGAAGAGTTGAAGATGACAAGCATCCCGCAGCAGCCGGGAGCGCCCGCCGTCATGCTGTATTACGAAGAGATCGACGACGACCTGACGCACTCGCAGCAGGCCTACGTCCGCATCAAGATCCTCACCGAAGCAGGCAAGGCGTATGGCGACGTTGAGATTCCATACGACGGCAAGTACCTTGAGATCAACTCGTTGAAGGGCCGCACCATCCAACCGGATGGCACCATCTCGAAGTTCGAGGGCAAGCCCTTCGACCGCGTATTGGTTAAAGGCAACGGTATCCAGTGGAGGGTCAAGGCCTTTGCGGTTCCCAACGTACAGGTCGGCAGCATTGTGGAGTACCGCTACAATCGCGATTACGACCAGCGTTGGCTGATGTCGCCGCATTGGGTATTGCAGGGAGAGTTGTTCCGGGTCAAGCAGTTTCTCCGTTTCGTGACGAGCTATCAATCCGTACTCGACGATCACGGTGGGGTGAGCCACGGCACATCCTGGACGTACCGGCTTCCCCCCGGCGTGGTTCCGGTGGAAAACGGAGTCCAGCACGGCATCGAGCTGACCATGAACGACACCGCGGCCTTCATCGAAGAGCCCAATATGCCGCCGGCGAATCTGCTCCGCTACCACGTGAATTTCTATTACAAATCGCACATGGGAAATCCCGAGACCTTCTGGAAAGAGGAAGGCGGGTTCTGGAGCCAGGACGCCGAGAAGTTCATGGGCAAGCGCGGCGGTCTGGGCGAAGCCGTGCGCTCGACCGTGGCGCCGGCCGACACCCCCGAGCAGAAGGCGCGCAAGATTTATGCCTTCGTGCAAAGCCTCCAGAACCTCAGCTACACCACCTCCCGCTCCGAGGACGAGAAAAAGGCACTGGGGCTCAAGGAAGCACGCGGCGTGGAAGACATCCTGCGCCAGAAGATGGGAGACGAGGAAGACCTCGCCCGGCTCTACGTGGCCATGGCCCGCGAGGCGGGCCTCAACGCCTCGCTGGTGCGCGTTGCTTCACGCAACAATTGGATGTTTGACGAGCACGATCTCAACTTCTACCAGCTTAATCATGAGATCGTCATCGTCAAGCTCGGCTCCGGGGAACTTCGTCTGGATCCAGGCGTACGTTACTGCCCCTTCGGCCTGGTTTACTGGAAGCACACCGACACCCGCGGCCTCCGCCAGACCTCCGCCAAGAGCGCGGATCTGGTTACCGTGGAGAGTGGCGATCAGAGCGAAGCGTGGTTCCGCCGCGATGCCACCTTGACCCTGGATCGCAGCGGTCAACTGGAAGGCACGGTACAGGTAACCTATAAGGGCCAGCGCGCCCTGGTGGAGCGCATCGAACAGTGGAACACCGATGAGGCCGGCAAAAAGAAGGCGCTCGAGGATGCGGTCAAGCGATGGCTCCCGGAAAACGCCGAAGTTACCCTCACCAACAAGCCGGATTGGGAGTCGGAAGGCGACCTGGTCGCGGTCTTCCAGGTCTCTACGCCGGCCGGTTCCAGCGCAGGACACCGGTACTTGCTGCCGCTGGATATCTTCCAGGCCAACCGTGCGCCGCACTTTGCTCCTGCCGAGCGCCTGTGGCCCATCACGTTTGAATATCCTCATCGCAACACCGACCACCTGCACCTGATACTTCCGGAGGGCTACCAGGTGGAAAGCGTGCCTGCCGCCGTGGCGGAAAAGTTACCGTACGCCATTTACTCCGTGAAAGTGGCGGACAAGGGTAAAGAAGTCGAAGTTATCCGTGACCTGGTGATGGCGGGCAACGCCTTCCTGACCGATCGTTACCCGGAGTTGAAGTCGTTCTACGACAAGGTAAAGGCAGGCGACGATCTGCAGACGGTTCTGAAGGGAGCCTCCAATGCGACGGGCAATTAGCTCATGGATTCTGGCGATTGCGATGGTTGGCCTATCCGGCGCCACTGCCTTCGCGGGCAATGGGCAGGTCACCCTCCCGGACTGGATGAAGGACGCCGCGGCCCGTCCCCAGAAGAGTTACCCGGCACGCACCAACGCAGTGGTCCTGCAGGACGAGCGCGCAATTTCCGTCAACCGCTCCGGTGAGTACATAGAGACTGTTCGCCGCGTCGTACGCATCCTGCGGACCGAGGGCGAGGATGAGGGAACCATCGGGATCAACGTGGAGCACGCCGACGCCCTGCTCAGCGCCCACGCCTGGTGCAGAAGCCCCGACGGCCATAGCTACGAGGTGAAGCAGAAGGACTTCGAGCAAAAGGGATACGGCTTTGGCGGGACCCTGTTTTTCATGGACCAGGTGAACTACACGGCAGAGTTGCCGGCGAGCAATCCGGGAGCCGTGGTGGCTTTCGAGTATTCGGTACGCAACCGCGCCTGGGGAGACTACACGACCTGGGGGTTTCAGGAGGACATTCCGGTCGAGCAGGCTCGACTCACCCTGGGGCTGCCCGACAAATGGAACTACAAGGATTACTGGGTCAACTCCGCCTCCGTCGTCCCGGAATCCTCCACTCCCGGGATGGTGGCCTGGGTGCTGCACGACGTAGCCGCACTGGATAACGAAGAGCAGCACACGCCCGGAATCCTCGCCATGGCCGGACGCATGCAGCTTGCGTTTTCTCCGCCGGAGTTTGCCACCCCGGTCTTTGCCTCGTGGGATTCGATTGGCAAGTGGGCCGAAGATCTGGCGCAACCGCGCCGCCAGCCCAGCGCCGAGATCACGGCAAAGGTAAAGCAGCTTACCGCCGGCGTCTCCGACTTCGATGGCATCGTCAGCCGTCTTGCCGTCTTCGTGCAGCGCGACATCCGCTATGTGGCCAATGAAATCGGCATCGGCGGCTGGCAGCCTCGCGCCGCCGGCGACACCTATCGCAACCACTACGGGGACTGCAAAGACAAGGCAACGCTGCTCGGCTCCATGCTGCAGGTGGCCGGAATCCATGCCGAGAATGTGCTGATCTATGCCGAGCACGGGGTCACGCGCGAGGATTCACCGGGCAATTATTTCAACCACGCGATTCTGGCGATCGAACTTCCGGCTGACGCGAAGGCGACCTACCGCAGCGTCGTACAGACCAAGTCCGGACAGCGCTATCTCATCTTCGATCCCACCAACGAGTGGGTGCCGGTTGGCGAACTGGGCGAGTACGAGCAGGGAAACTTCGCGCTACTGGAGGGCGCGAACGGCGGCGAGTTGATTCGCATGCCGGTCTTCCCCCCGGAGCAGAACCGCCTGGCGACAAACGGAAAATTCACCATCGGCCCAAGCGGCGGCTTGATCGGCGAATTGCAGATCAGCGACAGTGGTTCGCATGCCTGGCGGTCACGCGCCAGGGTGACTCACGAGAACGAGTTGGAACGTACACGGAGCGCGGAGAACTTCCTGACGCGCTCGTTGCAGGGAGCCACGCTCAAGCAGGCTACCTACGAAAACCTCGATCAGCCCAGCCGCGAGCTCATGGTGCACTATTCGTTCACCGCCTCCGAGTTCCTGAAGAGCAGCGGGCCACTGCTGCTGTTCCAGCCCTGCGTCTTCGGACACAAGGCCATCGCCATCGATTGGAAGAAGCGCAAGTATCCGGTGGACCTGCAATCGACCACCGACGAGGTGGACCGCTACGAAATCGCTCTGCCCGCCGGAATGCAGGTTGACGACCTGCCCGACGCGGTGCAGATCGACGTCGGTTTTGCCAGCTACAAGAGCAGTGTAACCAGCGCCAACGGTGTCATCCTCTATCAGCGCGAGTATGTGGTTCGCGATCCGCAAGTGGGCTTGGAAAAACTCGGCCAGCTACGCAAGCTGGAGGAAGCAATTCTGCGCGATGAAGCTTCCAGCGTGGTGTTGAAGAAGATGTGAGTTACAGGGGGGCGATTGCAGCGCGCGCTTACCCGTGCGCGGTTGCACACCTGTCCCGCGGGTTTCTCACTTCGCCTCGGCTGCCTGCAACTCCAGGCCTGAGCGCTCGCCGTTGATCAGGATGATGCCCGCGTTCAGCAACTGCTGCCCCGTGCAATCGTAGTCACGAAAACAATTCAACGCGGAGAGTGGAAGGATAAACTCCACGGCCAGCGCATGGGCATTTTCGGCGTCCCCGGCAAGTTTCACCGTGGTACTGAAATCGATGCCGTCGAAGTCGGCGCCGTCCTTGAAGTAGCCAACCAGAGGACGCACCAGGTGGGCGATGTGCCGGTCGAAGGCCAGTGCCGCCAGCTTGTATTGCGAGTCGGCAACGCCCGCGTCCAGTTGCGTTGTCATCGACAGTTGCAGATAGGTGGCCTGTTTGAAGGCGATGAACGCCGGTGGCGCGTAGGAGACAAAGTGCGCATCGGCTCCATGCTCGTGCACCATGGTCTCAATCGACGGCTGAAACTTTTCCTGCAAAGCCTTCAACCCTGCCGCCGACAGATCGCGCGCCGCAGCCGCCGGCAAATCGTGCACCGGCGCGGCCCGAAGCTCAGGCGGCACCGTGGCACGCGCCAAAGTCGGCAGTGATGGCACGTCCGAGCGCCCCCCGGCCTCGTTTGCGACCGTCGGATGAACGCTGGCAACTAGAGGCTCCGCAGCTTCCGGCGCGGCTCGGTCGGGGAGCGCCGGCCTCTCGCCCGCCAGCCAGAGCACGGTTGGTTCACCACTGTGATAGACCTCGGCATCGAGCATCAGCGTCTGTTGTTCCTGCGGGTCGCGAGCCTCCACCACCCGCAGCGCCAGCTCGCGTGGTACGGCAATCACCACGTTTTCCGCATACTCGCCATTGAGTCCCATCATCTTGCGCCGCACGTGGTGTGACACCTCAATGGCAAAGACCTCGAGCCCAGGCACCGATGCCAGCCGCGGCACCTCGGCCTGGAGTATGGGCAGCATCACGTCGGTGAAGGTGCGCCGCAAGCGGTGATCCGCATCCACCAGTTCGTCCGAGTACGAGGCATAGTAGTTACCGGTTATCACCAGCGCTTTCTTGTTGTCATACATCTCGAAGCGAATCGATCGCTGGTCGGTCTGCTTCTGTAACGCTTCTTCAATGTCGAGCTTCCGGCTGAAGTAGAAGGGATACGGAAACTTGTGCTGGCTCAGTTCGGTTGCGATCGCCTGCAGATCATGCAGGTTCCGCTGCTGCATGTTGCGCAGCGCAACGTCCTTGATCTCCATGGGCGAAATCACCTGTGCCATCGCGCAGCACGCCCAGAGCAAACCGGTGATCAGCCAGAGACTACTTGTTCGCATACACCCTCGTGTACGGCGGATCGGCAATCGCGCGAATGTAGCTGGCCAGCGCCTGTATCTCCGCCACGCTCAGCGTATACCCGAATGGCGGCATCGATGCCGATTTGTTCAGCGCGGGGCCGCCGTGGCCGATCAGCGCGATCAGGTCGGAGTCGCCGATCTTGTTGTAAGTCTCGCCATCGCTGAACGCATGTGGCTTGGGGTCCAGGTTGTCCATGTTGGAGACGCGCTCCGGGGTGGATTCCGGATCGTGGCAGCGGGCGCAGTACTGCGTGCTCAGTTGGCGTCCCAGCACCTGCTCATAACCGAGCGCCACCTGGTCGACTTTCGCCTGCACCTTGCCCGCGTTGGTCAAGGCAACAATCTGGAAGTGACCTCCCGCGCCTGGCGCCCAGACTTGCGCCGTGAACTGGCCGCTGGAGTCGGTGGCGCCGCTCGCCGGATCGAACTTTACGCCCTTCGCTCCCGACAGAGTAACCATCGCTCCCGCGACCGCCGCTCCCTGGGCGTCGTTGACCTGCAGCACCACCGGTTGTTCCAGCGCCGCGCCAATGCGAGTTGCCTGCTTGCCTCCGCTCACCTCCACCAGCGCCGCGCCCGCGTTCGCCGCTCCCACCGGGGCCGCGGGAGCCGACGCCTGCTTGTTGCACCCAGACATCGCGAAGGCCAGGACAAGAACCATGCTCGAGTTCTTCATCAGTTCGCCCCCTGCTTCGTGTGTAACTTCAACGTCATGATGTAGGCCGTCAGTGCCGTCGCATCTTTATCGTCCATGTGCTGGTTCGGTTCAATCGTTCCCGGCCGCAGTTCCTGCGGGTTCTTCAGCCATTGATAGATCCACGCCGGGGTGAGCCGCAGCCCCGCCTGCGACAGCACCGGACCGATGTAGCCTTTGTCCTTCTGCGGGTCCACCATGTGGCAGGCGTTGCATGCGTACTTCGAGTAAAACAGTTGCTTGCCCTCCTCGGCCATTTGCGGAGTCAAACTCGCCGCCGAAATCCCATCGCGATCAAACGCCGGCGACTGGTACACCGTCTCGATATAGTCGGTCAGCGTATTCACGTCCGCATCGCTCAGGTTAAACTTCGGCATGCGGCGAATCAGCGCCGGCCGCAGCGTGTTCGGGTTCTTCAGGAACTCCACCAGCCACTGCCGTTGCACGCTGCTGCCTTCCCAGCTCAGGTCCGGCGCCATGCTGCCGCCGCGCCCGTTGAACGAGTGGCAACTGAAGCAGCGCAGATCCTTGATGAGCTGCCCGGCCTTGCCTGCCGGCTGGTATTGCGACTCGTGCTCGGAGGCCACTCGCAGATTGGCCGGCAGCGAATTGGCCCTGCCCGTCAGCGCCAGCAGCGAGGTCGTCAGCGCATCCACCTGCGCCGGAGCCAGTGTGAACTTCGGCATCTTGAGTCCCGCTCCGAAGCCCCGGGGTTTCGTAATCTTCGATGTCAGGTAGTCCGGCAGCGTGTGCTCCACGCCCGCGGGAAACGCCAGTTGCGCAAACGGCTTGCTGCCAATGCGGCTCAGGTCGGGAGCGAAGTTTTCGGGCTTCTTCACCCCGTTGATCTGGTGGCATGAAGCGCAGCCGTACTCCAGCACCAGCGAGCGTCCGTGATCGATCTGCTTCTGGGTCGCCTCTTCCAGGTGAACGTTGGCCAGCAGGTCGCCGTCGGTCTTCGATTTCAAATATCCGGCAACCATGCCGATCTGCTGATCGTTGAAGCGGTAGTGCGGCATCTCCGTGGCAGGGAAGTAGCCGACCGGATCGCGTATCCATTCCTCGAGCCACTCCGGCTTCACCTTGCTTCCAATCCTGGTCAGCTCGGGTCCAAGATCGCCGCCCACCAGGTTGCCGCCCGCATTCTGCGTAGCGTGGCAGGAGGCGCAGAACGATTGCCCGTAGAGACTGGCCCCGGCCGTCAACGCATCGGCATCGGCGGTCGCCGTGGCCGCCTTCTTCGCCGCCAGTCTGGGAGCGTACGCGCTCGGCGTACTCTGCGCCACCAGGAAAGCCGAAACGTCGCGCGCATCCTCGTCGCTGAAGCCGAAGTTCGGCATCGTGGCCGACGCCGCGTAAGCCTGCGGGTCCTTGATCCACGCGAACATCCACTCGCGCGAAGTCTTCTCGGCGATGTGCCCCAGGTCGGGCGGATGATCCGTGGGAGTCATCACGCTGCCGTCGGCCAGCTTGATGTTGTGGCAATGCACGCAGCCCTCGCGCCCCAGCAGCCGCCGTCCTTCATTCAACGTTGGCGTGCCGCGCAGCGCCGAGAGGTGGCACTGGCCGCACGATGCCTCGATGTAGTTGGCGGGCAGCAGCGGCTCTTCCCAGGCGTCCGTGCTGTGGTGCGCTTCGTGTACCGTCGTGGCCGTCCCCTGTCCGCGATGGCAGATCACGCACCCGAACTGCGTCAACGAATGCGGAATCGCCGGATGCTTGCGGAACGGCTGCTGGGTCACGTCGCCCAGCGATGCTTCCTTCTCTCCCAGATGACACGTCGTGCAGCGGTCCACCACGCCCAGCTCCGGATGCCAGATCTGTTGCAGTCCCGGTTCCACATGGCGCTGCAAGGTCACGGCATCGGCGCGCGTGCGGATCAGTTTCACGTACTCATTCTGCGTATGACGCCACTCGCTGAAGTAGTCCTTTGCCGGGGCGATCGCCAGCGAGACGAGAAGGATCACGCTCATCGAGCCGAATGCCCGCGCGCTGTTGCCGAACAGCTTGTTCCAGAGACTGCCGGGTCCGTTTCCTGTCGTCACGTTAGCCCCTCCAAGGCCATACCCACGCCCATCCGGGGCCGCGGAAGAATGTGCCCACCCCGGTAAGAACCATCAGCTCCATCAGGAACCAGGTCATGATCCAGAAGGAAAGCGGCTTCGAACGAAGCCAGCGGCGAAAGCCTGCCGGAGCATCCGCCGGCGTGCTCGCCGCGACAAACAGCAGCACCGCGATCAGCACCACGGCGGGCAGCGCGACGTACACCTCAAAGCCGATCAGAAAAATCAGCAGCCCGGCAATCGCAACGCTGCTGATCGTCACTCGGCGCTGCCGGTTCCTCGTGAAGATCCCGTCGGCCTCCACGTTGATATTGAAGTAGGGAATCACCACCAGCGCCATCACCACCAGGCCCGGCACCAGCACCCCCGCCACCATCGGCGGAAAGTAGTGCAGCAACTCCTGCAGCCCCAGAAAATACCAGGGCGCTTTCGCCGGATTGGGCGTGTGCATCGGGTCGGCCAGTTGCTCCAGCGGCGCATTCCACAGCAGCGCCAGCCACACCAGGAAGACCACCAGCACCTCGACCGCCACCGCCGCGCGCAGCAGTGTTTCCGGATACGACATCACGTATTCTTCGTCGTGGTATTTCACCGCCGGCGAAGTCCGTCGCGTTACAAACGCCACCCGCACCGGTGCCTTCCGGTAATCCGACTCCATTCCGGCGACAAAGTCTTTGGGCTCGCTCATTTCTCACCCTCCTTCGCCGATTTGTCGGGCGTGTACAGGCCGCCATCCTTGCGTATGCGCCAGAAGTGAATTGCGATCAGCAGCAGCGCGGTCAGCGGCAGGACCATGCAATGCAGAACGTAGAAGCGCAGCAGCGCATTGGCGTTCACCGAGTTGCCGCCCAGCATCAGGAATCTGATCTTGTGTCCCAGCACCGGAACCGCCGACGCAATGTTGCTCCCCACGGTGACCGCCCAGTAGGAAAGCTGATCCCATGGCAGCAGGTAGCCGGTATAGCTGAGCAGTAGCGTCACCAGCAGCAGCACCACGCCGATCACCCAGTTGAACTCGCGCGGCGGCCTGTACGCGCCGCGGTAAAACACCTTGAACATATGCGCGAACACCAGCAGCACCATAGCGTGCGCCGACCAGCGGTGCAGGTTGCGCAGAAACACGCCGGAGGAGACCGCGAACTGCAGGTCCTTCATGTCGGCGTAAGCCTGCGGCACCGATGGGTGGTAATACAGCATCAGCAGAATGCCGGTGACCACCAGCACCATGAACGTCCCCAGCGTCAGCGCGCCCAGGTACCAGGTGGCGCTGAACTCCAGCATCCGCCGCCGCGACTTCACGGCAAACAGGTGCAGGAATACGTTGGTCTGCACCGCTTGCGCGCGATGCAGGTTGCTGTCGCCTTCGCCGCTGCGGAACATCGAACGCCAAAGCCGCGTCTTGTGCAGTTCTTCGAGGTAATGTCCGACGTTGTTCGCCATGTCTATACCCGCACCAGTTGCTTGGAAGTGATCGGGGTCGCCCGGTCCACCATCAGCTCTCCGTCGTCGTTCAGCCACATGCGCAGCCGGGGAAGCGGCTTGGGAGCCGGACCTGCGATCTTCACCCCATCCCGGTTGAACTTGCTGCCGTGGCACGGGCAGGCGATGATCCCCAACTCCGGCTTGTAGGCCGTCAGGCAGCCCAGGTGCGTGCACACCGCGGACAGCGCAAAGTAGCCGTCCGGATCGCGCACCACGTAGATCCCCGTCTCCGGATCGAGCGTCACCGAATCCGGCGGATAGCGGTCGGGCTTGCCCGCGTTCACTATCGGCGACGGCTCGTACAGCACATTCGGCGAAAGAAACTGGTAGGCAAATACGCCCGTGCCCGCGGCGGCAACCACAACCGAAGTCATCCCTACCTTCACGAAGAATTGCCTGCGGCTCACTTCGCCGGCTTGCTCGTCTGCCGGCGCTTTGTTCTCTTCGGACATGCTCGTGGTCTCCTTATCAACCGCGCTTCACTGCCGGCCCAATGGCGCCCACGGGAATCAGTCCCGAGGCCTCCACCGGCACTGTGTTGTAGGCTTCCATCGTGATCGTTCCCGCCGGACAGCGCAGCGCGCACAGTCCGCAGCGAATGCAGCGCGTTTCGTCCTTGATCATCACCGAGCCGGTGATCGTACCCAGCTCCTCCGGCGCCACGTCGCTCAACTCCACGTCGAAGTTTTCGGGATGCTCGCGCAACGCCTGCAGCACCTCGGGCTCAAACGACATCCGCTCCAGCGGGATCAGTTCGATGCACTGCTCCGGACAAACGTCCACGCAACCGCCGCACAGCACGCACTCCGATCCATCGTTCGCGTTTCCTTCAAACACCGTGTTGATCCAGCACTTCAGGCAGCGCTGCGCCTCCAGCATCGCCGACGCCTCGTCGTAGCCGACCTCGACCTCGGTCACGCCCGTGCGCCGATCCAGCGGAAGCATCGGCACCGGCTGGCGCATGATGTCGATGAAGTTCTCGATCATGCGATGCCGGTCGAGCACTTCGATTTCGATGACGGGATCCGGGTGCTTGTGTCCGCGCAGATACTCGTCGATGCCCACCGCCGCGCGTTTGCCGTCCCCCACGCTGTCAATGATCAGGCGCGGCCCGAACACACAGTCGCCGCCCGCAAAGA
>Ga0302320_10017956_pt1 | contig 14304 bp, 12 predicted proteins | sample Bog_T0_3_FD_202130 | JGI IMG/M metagenome (GOLD analysis project Ga0302320, IMG submission 202130) | Peat permafrost microbial communities from Stordalen Mire near Abisko, Sweden - Bog_T0_3 | ecosystem: Environmental > Terrestrial > Soil > Wetlands > Peat | place: Sweden: Abisko, Stordalen Mire...
CGACATTCGACCGCAGCTGAGTATTGTGGAAGGACTACGTTGGTAGGAATAATGAGAGCAGTGCCGTAGATTTGGGGACAAACAGTCGGGCTAATCGAAGGCGTATTAAGCAAATTGGCATTCGTTGCAGCCAAATAGCCTCCATAGCTCAGATTTTCATTACAGTTGCCTTCCGGCTGGGGCCCGTAATTCTGAGCGCACGTTTGGTTGGGCAGAAGAGCGATTCCAACCATGCCCGCGAGCAGAAGCCCCACCGCCACGCCGCTGCTCATATTCTTGTTCTTCCTTTTCATATCTGTGCTTTGTTGCTTCACCATTGCACTTAGGATTTTCCAAGCGTGCTGAGAATACAGGCTTTTTTATCCCTTCTGCAAGCAGAATGAGCAATCATTTGCGAGCAGAAGGAATCATTTTAGAGCATTTGTGGTATCTTTGCCGTTGAAAATTGGCACTTGCCCGCATGGGCAGATGCTGAAGCGGCTTTTGAAGGAACGGGAGAAATTGGTGGGATGCTTGTAACCCAGACTGGACGCTACTGCTTTGATGGAGGCTCCATCGCTTATTAGTTGAAGACCATGGCACTGGCGCTGTTCAGCCAGCCACGCCTTTGTGGTTTTTCTCATCTGCTTGCGGATATAGCGGCGCAATGTGGACGTTGAAACGCCACACGATTTTGCCAGTTTTGCGGCGGACCAGTTGGCCTGTCGCCCAAGTTCAGGCCAGTTTTGGATGTGGTTTAGTTTGGAGTTCATGCGGGTTCCTTCAGGGTCATTTCGTTCTTGCAGTGCGGGCAGCGGATTCTTTGGCCGATGGCGTGTGGGGGGAATTCGACGGGTTGCTTGCAGTAGAGGCACACCGTTTTTAGGAGATCGGGTTCGCGCAGGGTGATGATCTTCAGGCAGTGCGGGCACGAGATTCTCAGGCCGACGTTTTGCAGGGCGAACCGGATGTGGATGCCGCATCCTGGACACGTCATTTTGCGGGTCACGGCGGGTTGCGGAATTTGGTCTTCCAGCCAGAGCAAATTGACCGAGGCAACGCAACTTCCAAGCAGGAGGTAGAGCAGGGTGCATGCCATGATCAACCCTGGCACTCCGCGCACGAGGTGGAGGGGGTCGGTAAGGCTGCCGATGCAGGTGGCTTGGGGATGAACATGCACAATCAGGAGGAGAACGCGATAGAGCACGAAATTAGCGGAGAGCCAAGCCAGCCAAGTGACCTGAAAAGTCATCTGCCTGCCAAAGAGGCAGATCAGCGCGACTCCGGCCTCAATGCCGCCAACCGCCAGCACGGCGTAGCGGATTGGAATGCTCAGGACGGGTTCCGGCATTGTCAGGACAGGCACGTCCCCGGCGGCAATGACGAACCGAATCAAGGCTGCCGCCAGCAGGATTGCGCCGGCACTATAAACAAAAGGCTTGATCCATCGGGGTTCCATAACGTCATTCCTCAAAGATGAAGCGCATCACCGCCTCGGCGCGTTGGAGTTTGCCCGCCTTGCCGACAAAGCGATGCGTTTCGCCGGGGGCAACATGGATTTCCACCAAGACTCCCCATTGGAGCGCGTCCTGCTGGTATTTCTTGAATTTGGCGTCCTCGTGCTCTTCGCCGCCGGCGCTTAGGAGGATTTTGGGTCGTGGCTGGAACTGCGGAGATTGGGAGAAATCCGGCAATTTGCCTGGATTGAGCAGGATCATCCCTTTCCACAGGCCGGGCGTTTTTTCGGCCAATTGGCTCATGTATTCGGTTTCCGCGCTCGCGCCGAAAAGAAATACCTGACTGGGATCAATCGCCGGGTCCTTTATCAGAGTCTGATAGAACTTGAGAACATTGTCGGCCCACTGCTCAATGCCCTCACCCCAGTTGTTGCGTTCGACAATGGCGACAAAGGCGCCGCAAGCCGCCATGCCCGACTCGAACATCGGGCCGTGGATGGCGTCGCTCACCAGCGTGTCTCCGAGAATCAGCGGGTATTTCTTATGGGGGTCAAACGGAGAGGGCGGGAAGATGACGCAGCGCAAATCCCGACCCCATCCCAAATTGAGGGTGGTGTGGGATGGCGTGATCATTCCGGCATGGGGCGACGGGTGATCGGCATAGGGCACCGCGGGGTCCAGGCGCTCGGTTTTCACGTCATACTGCCAAATCCCCGGCGAAGGGAGGTTGCTGACGGAACCCCAGAACAGAATCTGTGTTCGGTCCGGCGTCACCCCAAACCAGCGGAAGTTTCCGTGCTCGAACAAGCGGTCCATCTCAACGCCGGTTGAATCCATCAGCACCAACCCCGGATGTCTGGACTGGGTGCTGGTGTACGCAAATTTCCCCGCGCCGATCCACTTGGCGTCGCTGATCCGGCCTTGCAGAATCTGGTGGGCTTCGGGGCGCTCTATCGTTTTCGCATCCAGCACCCACACCGAGTCGCGCCCATTTTCAGTGCGGGAGATCAGGAAACGGCCCGTTTCCCTTGAATACGTGAAGCCGGTCATCCCGGCCAAGCGGGGATCCGCCCAGACAAAAGAGGTGGCCGTGGAAATTGGCCTTGAGTGAAACCACTTCGCGCCCAGATAATCCTCGACCTGGCGCATTTCCTCAGTGCTCAAGGCCTGGTCATATATCAACAACTCCGCGAAATCGCCATCCGAAGCCCAGGTGTTGCTCGAGGCCAGGCCGATGCTGCGCAAACCAATTTCCACTTGAGTGTCAGCCGTCTTTAAAGGCTGCCACACCTCGCCCTGCAACGCTCCATTGACATAGCCTCTGGCGACGACCCCGTTATAAACCGTCCCCAAAATATGCCATGAAGCCGGCACTTGGGCCAATTTTTCAATATTGTTGGTGAAACCGCCGGACGGCAGCCAGAGCGAATCGCTTTGGTCACACAGGCCGAAATACCCGCCCGGCACCCCCAGGGTGCCGATGTTGATCAGCATCGCGGCAGAACGTCCACTATTACGGCGCATCACCGCAAAAACGGAGCGCGGTTTGGAACCATAAATGCCGAGGTGGGCGGTAGTCCGCAAGCCGGTGGCGTTCGTGCGGGTGTCGCCTTGTTCAAAGTGGATTGTTCCTTTGCCATTCAAGGCGCCGGGGCTGTTGGTTGCGTTCCAGGTCGGCGCATTCTTAACGTAAAGAGCGTTGTTCCTTCCACGGCTCAAATCCGGCAGGTTTGTCACCGGCGCCCGGTTGGTTGCCCGCAAGACCGAAGCGTCCAGCCAGAGCGCCAGATGGTTGGTCAATGGCGCGGCGGTCTCCTGGCTCAGTAAAACAAAAGGGTTGTTTGTGGCAGACAGGTCGTCGGTCAACTCAAGACGGCAGATGAAATCATTTTGCAGCCAGGCAATCGTATGGTCGTCAACCGCCGTCAGGCTCGCTATCTGCCCTTGGTGGGGCAGCTTGCGAATTTCCCAGACTCCGTCCACCGATTTCTTTGCCAAGCAGATCGTTTCCCGCTCCAACCAGGCAAATTCCTCCGGGTTGACCCAGACCACGCTGGATGCCGGGAGGTTTTTCATGTCCAGCCGCGTGACATCAAGGTTGGTGTCGGCTGGACAGATGATCAGCTTGTCCTTCATGGAGCAGATAAACGAGCTGTCGTCCGGTGACCAGGGGCCGGCCCGAAGATCAAAATCATCATGCCAATAACCCGGGCCGTCCTCCTCACGGACAATTTCCCGTTGCTGGCGGTGAACCATATCGTAAAGAAACAGCGCGGTGCCGCGAGTTTCCATCGTGGACACATATGTGAACTGCGTGCCATCGTGGCTCATTTGCGGCGCGCCGTAAAATGAGGTCACCGAACCAAAGGCGGCGGCTATTTCTTCCCGATGAGCGGGACGGCTTGCCCGCACATGGAGCAAACGCCCGCCAACTGAGCCAACGACAGCCAGGCAAATCCAAACACCCGGCGCCAAAACGCGCATCCAACGGAAAGGCCACGAGCCTTGTCCGGCCATTCCTTCGCGCGCTTTTTGGAATAGAACTTCCAGCATGTTCAATTCCCTTTCTTAACGCTCCAAATCCCGGCGGTTCCATCAAAGGAACCCGTCTGGAGCGGTGACAACGCATCCACATGGCCGTCCACCATGAGATAATTCAACCGCCCCAGATGAAAGCGTTGTTGCTCCGCGGCAGTCCGCAGGCCGCCCATTTGCGCCCCGGACCCGCTCACCGCGGCTGATCGAATCTCCTTGATGTTATTGTTGCCATTGATGGCTTCCGTCAGATAGACCGTGTCAGCCGGCGATGGGATTCCGGACAGTTTGACCATCGCCAGCGAATCTTTATCCGTCTCCGCGCTTGCGGCCTCCTGATCGTCCAGCAGTCTGTTCATGCTGTTTGCATCCCAGACCAGTCCGACGCCTGTTTTGTTGTCGGGGCCGGGCGGCCAATCCTCAACGCTCATATTGTGCGCTGACATCGCGTAACTACGCGGGCGCGACCGAGGCACTTTATCCGACGGACATTGGAATGCGCGATCAATCCCGTTGCGGACAACCTTCTTCGGGAGGTGCGGCAAAATCTGGGCATCCCACGCCAAACCGAGTTTGGCGATGCTGGCAGGAGGCAGCGCGTCTCCATCGCTGGAGGCATAGTCTTGCATCGCGTCGCCCAGGATTCTCAAGTTATGCTTGCAACTGGCGATGCGGCTGCGCTCGCCGGTGAACTTCAGGGCGAACAGCGCCGCGAGCAGAACAACGACCGCAATCCCAGCCAACAAATCCGGCCTGGAAAAAGCGGCTGCCATCCGTTTCGCCAAGCGAACGCGCTTATGCGTCTGGCTGGCATTAGCCAGTTGATTGGCCCCCTGATGGCGGGTAGAGATCCTTCTCGTTGTCATGATCTACCACCAGAAAACCGGGTATTGGCTCGTGGAATCCGTCCGAACGTGCATATCCATGAAGTTTCGCCATTCGACGTGGCCATCCAACATTCCGAGATTGCCGCCCTGAGGGAAACCGTGGCCGTCAATGTGGCTGGTCCGCTGCATAACGACATGGCTTCCGCCGCCCTTGATGTTGATGTAAGTGTTTAAGTAGCGATTCTTCTCGTCGGCATCGTGCGGCTGCGAAATGACCGCGTCCGCCACCAGGACTCTCTCGGAGGCCACGGGCGCCGGGTAAGTGATCCCCGTCTTCGGGTCCGTCATGCCTTGCGGGATCCAGCTTGGATTCTGATTGGAAACCAGTACCGTGGCGGTCCCGGGGAATGTCATGGCATACCCTACGACCCGGTAACAGTATTGGGGGTTGGAGTTGCTTACAGAGAAGTTCCACAGATACAGGATGTCATCCTGGCTAAGCCCGCAACACGGACAAAAAAACGATGACCACGCCGCCTGTTGCACCATGGTTTCCGCCACTGGGACCGGCAGGTCCCAGGCCCACCTGCCGGCGGCCACCTTGGGGAACTTCTCCTCGAACGTTTCCGCATACATCTGAAGTCCGAGGTTCACCTGCTTCACATTGTTCAGACACTGCGTCCTTTTGCCCCTGTCTTTCACCAGCGCCAGCGTGGGCAGCAGCAACGCCGCCAGAATCCCGATGATTGCGATGACGACCAGCAGCTCGATGAGGGTAAAAGCCGCGCCCCGCAATCGAAGACCCCCCTTCAATAGCGCGCCAACCGCCGGATTCGCGTTGTAGTTTGCGACTCTCATACCGCGTTCCACCACTGGTGGATTCCACTGCCAATCTGCAAAAACCGCCAAAAAACACATTTCCCTTGTCGTGTCTACACACAATATTGGGAGCAATTGTGTTTGATTAGACCAAGAACAGCAAACCAAGTCAACAGATTTTTTTAAGAAAAGAAAATGTCCTAAGTGCTTTATAGTCAATAGATTATGACATCAAAATGGTCGCAGGCCAACGAAGATTGGCGACGGGTTGGAAAAAAGTCGAGGAGCCAAAAGTTCCGCCGCCTTTTCCGCGTTGGAAATATTGCAATGAGCACAATTGACATCCTCACATTTTGGCAAAAACACAACATATTTTGCCATCGCATCATTCATAACCTGTTGCCTATCAACACCTTATGGCTGAAACTCATTTTATTGGGCAATTCATATTTTGAAAAAACTCTTGTTTTGACGCCTCGTTCATTTAGAATCCAATCGTAGCTTCAGATTTGACAGAAGATGTCAGGTCGAGACCAAAATTAGCAACTTTGGAAATGAGATAGGAAGACAGATGCTAAAATTGAGATTACTGGAGCAGTTTTCTGCGGCAGTTTGTCGTAAAGGAAGGCTCGTCACCACGCTCGCCATCATCCTCGCCTCAACTTGCATTCCACGCGCCCATGCGCAGTTGAACATTGGGGTCAGCGCGAATCCCGCCTGTCCTGGCGCGACCGTCAACGTCTCGGTCATCAACAGCTACAACACTGAAGGCTACGTGGATGAATTGGGGGTGAGCGGCTGCACTATCACGAACACCGACGGGCAGACTTATGCCTACGGCTACTTTACCATGCCGGGTCAGGACAACGTCGAGATAACAGCGGTCGACGACAATGGCTGCAATTCCTTAACGGTCGTCAATGGCGCGAATATCCCGGCCTCAACCAACACCAACTCCATCGCGGGCACAGTCATTTCCAACGGGGTTCTCGGCCCCGCGAATTTCATCGTATGCGCCGTTGGATCGGGCATCACCGCCCCCACCAATTCGGGGACCGTTGTCCGTGGAACGAATATAACAGTGATAAAGTCGTCATGCGGGAACACCATCTCGTCCAACGCAACTCCGGTGCCTTACACGAAGGGGGACAGCTATTTTACCTGGACGAGCAATGGGGTTCTGGTCACCAACATTCCCGCCGCATTTACAAATGCCGGTTCGTACACCTTCGAGGGCTACGTGCATTTCCTTCCGCCACCAACCAACTTCGGCGGAATCACGAATGTGATCCCGGTGGATCTCGGCCCCCTGACGGTATGCGTGTTCTACTTTACAAACATTTGCACGCCCGGTTCGGTCAGCCTGACCAACACGTCAGCCGCCACAAATTACATTTTGGGCGTCGCGCCGAGCCTGAGCGTTTCGACCAACGCCACCAATGCCGCGCTTGAATTCAAAACCAACTGCCCGTGTGTCACGAGTTTGAACGCCGATATTACGAGCAATCCGCCACCCATAATCGTCAGCAACTGGTGGACTGTAAGCGGGCCGGGGCCGACCTATGCAAATAGTGGAAGCGGGCTGTCCACCGGTCCGCTCTCCCCAATCCCAACCAACGGCGGCACGGGAATCGCGACATTTTACGTGAGCTACGCGACGTGGACGAATTCCGCGAATTCCGCGCCGTGGTGCTGCACGAATACGAACTCGGCGCAGGTTCCGTTTAATGTGCTCCAGATGACGCTGACCAATCTGGCGTTCACCAACGGCAATCACACGATCTGCCAGGACGGCACTGCCCAACCTTATCCATCGGCACAATGGACCACAAACATGAGTTGGCCTGTCTGCTACACCAGCAGTAATCCTATGACAGTGATGCCGATCTTCTCTGTCAGTCCGTCGGCTTTTCCCCTGCCGGTGCTCGTTCAAGGAATCAGCAGCGGACCATTGCTGCCACTCACGACCAATTCGATATCCGGCCCGAACTTGGCGCTCACGATCACCTCGACCAACAATTTCCACACCAATGTGGATTATCTCACGAATATGACAATTGATTGGCAATATTCGTGTGATAACGGAACCAACTGGTGCGACGCTGGCACCAGCACCAACAGGGTCTACGTGACCTTGAATGATCCGCAGGCAACGAATTTGTACCAAACTGTTGTTCATCTGGCCTGCTCTGTCGCTGGAGCAACTACCGCAGATGCTGCGGTGGCTAATACATGGTCACTGTTCGCCGGACCGACAAATGTCAAAACATGGAACACAAACGCACTGTTATACTATGGGACTAGTAGTGGCGGATTCAATACGTCAACCGGTAGTCTGCTCGCGTTTTATAATGGGCAATGCCACGCTTTCGCATCGCTTTTCACCGACGCCTTACTAGCCAATGGTGTAACAAACGTTCATATAACCCTTGTTACGCCCCCAACAGGACAATATCAATTTGGCGTCAATAATATCGCCTATATTAATGCTAGCTACACGAACGCGCCGTATTTATACGCAACGTCGGACCTCGATATTACAGCAAATGGTATTCCCGGGCAGGGCATGACTACGCCACTGGCAAAGCTGTTCATTCGGCATTTCATAGTTCATTATGGCACAGGATCGAATTATTACGATCCATCGTACGGGGTCGCCTATAGTGGGAGGAATGACTTTTCAACAAATATAGGAGCATGGGAACGCACATCTGATTATCATTGGTGCAAAGGAACCGGCTCGGGATTGCAGGTAACTTTCACTGATCAATAGCGTCAGGTATTCTGTGAAATGATAATTGTTACCAAGTTTGGATATCAAAAACACAATGAAAACGATTCGTATTATGAAACACGTTATTTTCTTACCATTTCTTGCTCTCATTCTTCTGGCCATCTTCTTTACCACCGAAGCACCGGGACAGGATTCCGTCAATTCTGCAATTATTGCTGGCCATATGAGGCTTTCGCTTACCAATTCTGCGACAGAATTGGTTCGGGCATCCGCTAGGGAGGGTACCATAGCTGTTCAGGTCGGAGGCACAAACGTGCTGGTTCCTGTCAAGCTTAACGCTAGCAGATATGAATATAAGGGATCATTTGGGACGAGAACGAATTATTCATTGAGTGCTGTAGAGTTCGCAATTACGTCAACGAGCAGTACGCAATTCACTTGGTTGTGCTGGGCGTGGCCTTGGGATTACCCTCACGATTTTGCAGTATTCACAACAACGAATAATCTGACTTACGCCGTGTACGTAAGCAACGCTGGGGCGAACTTGTTCCTTGTGAGATCACCTGTCACGCCTGAAGCGGCGCGCAGCCTTTTTTGGGAGCACGAAACGAGTTTCGGTAATGTAAGGCGGCTTGATAACGCTGTAATACTTGCTGCGGGAAATAAGTATTTCGGAGTGAATGCTTTGTATTTGGAGATGAGCATGGACCGTGTAGATGTCGTGAATGGAGACCTGCGCGTCACACTTCATGGAGCAGAATTAAGGCCGCAATTCACGTATGTCTTAAGGAATGGGGAGTGGTCATTGCTGAATGAGTGATCTCGTGTGCAGGGTGGATTGGAGCATGCAACATCCATTGGATACTAAATCCGAGGCTATTGTTAAGTGAAGAAGTGGTTTCAAAAGAGGATGGAGACAGGCAGTTGTCAGAATAGAAAACCATCCATGCAAAATGCACTCGGTGGCATCTTAAGCGTCATGGCTTTTCTGATGCTTGGCGGGAGTTGTTTGGCAGACGCGCTTGAAACGAACCATGTGTTTTTACAGGCGGTGGAAGATGGCATTTCGTCGGAGAAGTCCCTGGCTGTGGCCGGGACCAATTATCTCACCCTGTCACGGGAGCACAGCAACGCGCCGCCCTTTTTAGGGAAGCTTGAGCTGGCGATGGCCTTGCGCTACTCCAACGAGCCGGGCAGCCAACCGGATCGCATCATCGAGCATTGCGAGGCTGCGTTGCGCTATCCTCTTGATTTAAGCGATGCCTGCGGCGCCTGGCAATTGCTGGGCGACACCTACCGGAGCAAGGCGGAGAAAGGCGCCTTTTCGCAGGAGACACTCATGCTTAGCAGCAAGGCGGTGGCCGCTTATCTGAGCGGGCTGAAAGCCGCCGGAACGAATGAGGATTGGGTTTCGGCCTTGAAAGCAAAAGTCGTGAGCCTCTACGTCAACAAGTACTACTACGCGCAAATCTTAACGGAAGGACAGAAAATGTTCTCCAACGGGATGGTCTTGCTGGAGTTGATGCAGACGGTCGAGAAAACCAATTATTCACTCCTTCCGCCGGCCACCGTGAACCAGCCCGCGGTTGGCGGCATGAGTTTTGACGCGAAGGAGTACGAAGTGGAAGGCGTCATTAATGAGAAGATTTTCGGCACCTTTCCCGGCAAGCTCAAGGCCGAGTTCAAGGTCCAAGTCAAGGATCGCGCCTGGCTGATAGAGACCACCGAACTTGAAAGAACCCGGGGGTCGGTGAGAAGCCAGCGAGCCGGCACGGCCAACTCGACCGAAATATGCACACTCAATGTCCCGATAAACAGAGTCGTAGAGGCCGGGCCGACAAATTCACCGTCCTCCCCTGTTCAGCGGCCCCCCGGTGGCGGGCCTTCACTGCCGGTCGGCGCACCGATCCACATCCTGGCGAGCACGGGCAAGGTCGTATCCAATACTATGCCACTGGCCGATGACGACGAAGCAATCGTCCCCCATTTGTGGCTCATGTTCGCGTCGCATTACAGCTTTCAGAGTCTTGGTACAAACAATCTGCTCACACCAGTCTATGAGTTTTATTCGCCCGACAAGGCAAAACCGCCCCGCAAATTGGAAGCGGATTGGAGCCTCATGAGCGGATCGGGTGCGCTGCCCTTGCGAGTCAACTATTACCGGGAAGGGGGGATGCACGAAGGCTTTGTGCAGGCCGCTTACAGCGTCACCGGCAAAACCAACTTTGGCGGAACGGTTTTCCCGAGCGGTTTCCTTTTCGAGCAATATGCGGCAATGGGAGGCCCCAGCCGGGACGACATGAAGGTAGTGCGACGGGCCCAAGCAACGGTGACGGCGTTCCGGCCTGTTTGCTCCATCAAGAACTTTCTGCCGGAATGTGACAATACGGTGTTCGTCACCGACTGGCGGTTGGCCAATGCGCAAACGTCGAACACGCCGGTCAAGTATCCTCAAAGAGGCGGTGTTAAATGGCTCTCACTCGCGGAGGCCAAAAGGCGATCCGAAGGCAACCCCCCTGGAAAGTCATCGCCGGTCTTTTGGGTGGTATTTGGCCTATTGCTGGTGCCGCCTGTCGTGATCATGCTGAAATCGTTCAAACGGAAGAGTGTGCCCTGAAATGGGAAGCTGACGGCCACGGCGTTGTTAGCGCGGAAATTTTGGCCAAGTCCCCTCAGCCGGTAGGCCGCGCATCAGTGCTGCCGGAACTTCCCGCCCTCACAACGCCCCCAATTTCAGCCTGTCACTCAGCCTGAAAACCCTTCCGCTCCGCTTTCTCGTAAACGGTGAAGCGGAGTCCCCCTTGACATGGCAATGGGGACGACGAGATGAGGGGATAGCGGGTGGCAGCGGTTATCTCAAGCAGCCAGCCTCACTTGTTGTTGACGGGCTTTCTGCCAGTTGAGCGGCGTCAGTTGGCCGACTGCGTGGTTGGTCGTGTTGGGCGCCGATGTGCAGTACTATGCAGTACACTTTTCCAGGTAATTCGAGGTCGATTTGCCCATTTGAAGCAGAACGCAAAAAATCATAAACAACCAATAATACCAAGCGTTTCAAGCACTTTTGATGATTTTGGCCGAAACAGCATAACAGGTTGTTGAACTATTTCATATGCCAGCCAGCGTCGGCCGCTGCGACTCCGGCGCGCCCAAAATGCCCGCGCTACGGCAGCGACATAATGCCCGTGCGCTGAAATTCTTCCTGTAAGTGCCAGGATGGCAGCGCTGGCGGCACAATTCACGCCAACCTCGAAGCCCTGGATGCAGGGATTGAGCCGACTTGGCGTTGCGCGTGGTTGGTGGTCGAGGCCGGTGTCGTTGCCCTTGTGCTCGCCTTCCAGAGCGTTGTCGCCCAGTTCGTCGTCAACGGTACGATGTTCCTGTTCTCATTCCAGGCGCTGCCGGGCGCCAGGTCACTTCCGGCGACCCGTTTCCGCGGACGATTGAGGATGAGGAGTTGGTGTTTGATAAGAAGACTTTCCACCACGACCGCTTTAGCCCCGCCGGGGCCAAGCAGCGTCGCCACGATGGTCATCAAATGCGCGATCAGCACCAGTAAATCTCTCATCACGGAAGAAACTTATGCGAGGTTCACCCTGGCGACAAGACCGCCAGGCTTCGAAGGCGAAAATCAGCAATTCGCCATGCAGGGCAGGTTCCCAGATGAAGCGTTTGGTCAAGGGGAAGCCAGCGGGCCGAGACGCGGATCCGCTTTGAACACCCGGGGTTTGCCGATGCTGATCTTTCCAAAGTCCGGATGTGCAGGATTCAAGATATAGTTGAACTCTTCTGGCACGACCGCACTCGGCAATTCCAGCACTGCTGATCTCCCGGATCGCACCCAATTGTCACCAACAGCCGCATTGGTTATTGGATAGGGCCACCGCTTCCAACCCGCAGGCAGTTTCGTGGGCGACCAGACCAGGGAAGCATCGAACTCGATTTCAATAATCACCGACGGAGGGGCTGGCCACTGGGTCAAGTTGGCCCTCCACTCCAGGATCGCCAGCGACATCACGCTGGATGTGTAAACAACCGCAGTTCCTGTGGAATTCCAACGCCCGCCATACCGGCGAGCCCCTTCGCCGGAAAAGGCGGAACTAACGAACCTACGTTTCAGGATACGGCAAGCTTGAATTCGTGCCTTTGGGCCGACGCCGTTCATGAATAGACGCCGTGCTCGATTCGACCCAAAATGTTGTCCAACTCCCGCAGGCCGACCACGGTTCGAGCGTACGCCAGCGGGGTTGCCCAACCCAGAGCCTGAATGGGATTCTTAAACCAGTGAACGGCACCGGCTTCGCTTTCCAACACATCAACCGCACGATAATACAGCCGGGAAAGCTCCCAGAGCCGCTCCGACTCGCTCAAACTGAGCACTCCCTCATCCAGACGGCGCTGAAAGGTCCGCGGATTCAGCCGCAGCAATCCGGCCACATCCTCCAGAGCCAGTTCCAATTTGTGGGCCAACTCGCGCGCCAGCGATGCCGGCAAGCCATGGGTGATTGCCTCAATGAGTTCCCCCTGGGGCAATTCATAGAGTTCCGTGAGCGTCTCCACGCTTTTGTCTGTAATTCCGTTCGCCATTATGTCACTCAGGATACGCCAAATTGTCCACCTGTCAAGAGCGACCCCAACTTGAAATTGTGATGGACAAATGGATGGAATAATCGGGTGGAATGCCTCAGCCGACAGCAACGACGTGGAATCCAATTTGGGGCAGTTCCCGCATTCAGGCCGAACTTGCCAAGCCGGGGATTCGAATCTCGGACGACCGGGAGCGAACGGCTTAAAGTGGAAGTTTAGTTTTAACCATGTGCATAACTCCCGCTTGCCTCCGGGCCGCCTCTGTTTCATCTTTTGCGGGAATGATTTTGCGGAAAGATTTGCTTCGGAGCATCGAACGTTTTCTCGAGCTGGTACCCGTCCAGACGCGCCAGCGCGGGCGCGGCTGTCACGCCTCCGGCAACGTGCTCGAATTGGAATGCGTCGAACCGGATCACCTTTACGCGGCGGTCGTGCGCGGCGGCGAGGATTATGAAGTGGGGTTGGAATTTGCCGACAAGGAGTGGGCGTCAGACTGTTCGTGCCCGATGCAATATGACTGCAAGCACGTCGTGGCGGCGATGCTCGAATTGCGCCAGCGCGCCTTGGCGGACGCGGGCGGGTCCACCGCCGCCACCTTCCTCCAGTCGCCGAAAAACAAACCGCCGCGCGACATTCCGGCCCCGCCGCGTTCGCCGCTTTACAGCCGGCTTGTTGAAAATCTCGGACGCGAACTTCGGTCCGGCGAAGCCGCGTTTATCCAGCGGATGCAGACGTTCTATACCACCACCTCTGTGCGTCCGCCAGTCGAGAGCGATCTCGGCCTGATTACAGGCGGTGGCAATGCTTACAGCTATTGGCAGGAACTCAAACTGTGGCCCGAGCGTCCGCGCGACGTTTTTTATTGCTGGCTTTACATCGCGCGGGAACTGCGCCGGCGCCATGTTCGCTATCCCGAATTCATGGACGGCATCACGGACTTGAGCCTGATCGAAGCCGAAATGGCCGCATGGGAACGCGAGAAGGAGATCGCGCATTGGAAAGATTGGTTTGGCAATTTCGCCCAACCAGAGCCCGTTTCCGATGCCGGCGCACTGGAACTGCGTCTGGTGTTGCATCCCGACAAGGCGCGATTGCAATGGCGCACCGAGACGGGCGCGGCATTTGCCGAATTCAAACAGTCGCATGCCAAAAGATTTTCCGGGCAGTTTGAGCGCGGGACGCTCAATCTGCTCCCGGAATCGCTGCCGCTGTGGAGCGCGGTTTTCAAACCCTGGCAACACGAAAGTTGGTGGTCGTTCAAATACCTGAATGCCACCGCGCGACCGGCGCTCAATCGCCTCCTTCGCATGCCGCTGGCGCCGGATCGCGTCGTGACCCCGGACAATCAGCCGCTGGCGCGCGGGACCGA
>Ga0302320_10017961_pt1 | contig 14301 bp, 5 predicted proteins | sample Bog_T0_3_FD_202130 | JGI IMG/M metagenome (GOLD analysis project Ga0302320, IMG submission 202130) | Peat permafrost microbial communities from Stordalen Mire near Abisko, Sweden - Bog_T0_3 | ecosystem: Environmental > Terrestrial > Soil > Wetlands > Peat | place: Sweden: Abisko, Stordalen Mire...
GAGGGGTGGATCAGTTTTGCTTAGCAGGCATGGTCTGGTCCTGGAAAGCGCTGAAGCTGGAATCAGCTCCGGGTGCGCGGCACTGGGATGTACCTGAACAGAGAGCATCTCGTGTGCGTCGAGAAACTTGAGCAGCAATGGAAAGCGGCTGAAGCGGGAAGACAGCTTCCCCATCAGCTGTTCTCGGAACCGCTCCATTACTTGCCCCAGCGTCTGGCCCTTGAGCGGTCCATTCGCAACCTGGCTTTGGTGGTCGCTTCGGTCGCTCAACACCCACGCTTCGCCCACCGGCCCAACGGCAGGAAGCGGCGCAGAGAGCAAGCCAGACAAGCGCCGTCCGCCCCACAACCGATACTGATAGATTGGGTCAAACCGCAAAGGGTACAAAGGCGCTTCGCTCATTGCTATTCACCCGGCTCTTGAACTTTGCATCTAGAAGTCGATTCCTGCCAGTAACCGCCGCTACGGGCGCCAGTGCGAGCCGGAAGTCGCCGGCGGATTGGCGACTCAGGGAAACTGGTGGCCGTGCGGTACCCACGACAGGTTCTCGCTGAAGATGTAAACCGCGAGCGCGACAGCCATGAATACGGCACCTACCCAGAAGCGCCAATCACGATGCATCCTTCTCCAGTAAGGTCCTGGATCCGGCTCACCGCTGTCGCTACTATTTCCTTCGGGATTGTGCTTGTTTCCAGTCATTTTGCCTCCATTGCATCTGAATATTCGCCGCGCAGCGCAGCCTGGTTGCAGCGGGCACGATGATACAGAGCTTGCTGTGCAGCCAACGCATTTGTCTCCTGCCCCTTCCAAATCTCCAGGGCCGGCTGCTGGATGGCTCGGGCAAACGAAAATCCCAATGCCCAGGGCAGCCGTGACTTGAATCTCACGTTCATCGCGTTTAGGCGGGCTGTGGCCAATTCCGCGGGTTGGCCGCCCGACAGGAACGCGATCGCCGGCACAGCAGCGGGCACGGACCGCAAGAAGCAGTTCACTGTGGCGTCGGCTACCTCGTCCAATGTTGGTTGGCTGCGTGAGGACAGTGCGGGAAGCACCATGTTGGGCTTCAGGACCATGCCTTCCAGAACCACCCGTTGCGCGTTCAGCTCGCTGAACACCGCTCGCAGCACTTCGCCGGTGGTCTCGCAACACTCGTCCAACGTGTGCTCTCCATCCATAACGACCTCAGGTTCGATAACCGGGACGAGACCTTCCTCCTGACACAGCGCCCCATAGCGAGCCAGCGCATGGGCATTGGCTTCAATGCAGCCCCTGCTCGGAATGCCACTGTCGATGGCAATCACCGCGCGCCACTTGGCAAAGCGCGCGCCCATTCGAGAGTATTCTTGGAGGCGATCACGCAATCCGTCCAGGCCTTCTGTGACCTTTTCACCGGGATGGCCAGCCAGTTCCTTGGCGCCTGTGTCCACTTTGATACCGGGAACGATTCCCGCGTCGATGAGGACCTTGACAAAAGGAGTGCCGTCGCTTTTTTGCTGACGGATCGTCTCGTCGTAGAGGATTGCGCCGCCTATTGCTTTACCAAGCCCTGGAGTGGTCACAATCAATTCTCGATACGCTCTTCGAGCTTCGAAGGTCTGCGGAATTCCAAGCTCTTCGAAGCGCTTGTTACACGTCCCGTTGCTCTCATCCATTGCAAGCAGGCCCTTGTGATCGGCAAAGAGCGACTTTGCGGCGTCTTGCAGCAATTCCGGATTCATTTGAGCCTGCTCGCTTTCTGTTCCCGTTCCGGGTAACTGCCCGATTGCAATCAATGCTGGCACATAATAAAGTACCTATGGGTTCCAGATGGTATCTGTATCATTTCAGGAATGAGTTTCAGAGGCTGCTCGAATCACCTCCGGCCGTTCGTTTGCAGCGAGAGCGAGGAGAGTGAGTGCCGCACCCACATACGCGAGGGGATTGCGAGCCTGGCCAATAGCGCATGTGGTCGCCTTCACCTCCGAGCCGTCTGCTCCCTCTGCGACTAATCGGAAGCAACGCCTCAAGACAAAGCACCCAATAACTGAAAGAAACAGATCCCATATGATCGCTCTGTATCCACGAATGCGGTTGGCAATTGAAGGCTTCATCGCCTGACCTTACTCCGGCCAACCCGAAATGAATGTACATTCTTGCTCGCTGAAAGAGCAAATGGCGGCTCGGCTTCGGCTCGAAGGGGCGATGTCCGTTTGGAAGTGGTCTTCTTCCCGGGGGATACTGCTCTTGAAGCGGCATCCACTGCGCCGCTCCAGTCCGCCCCGGATTGTGTTTTTCCATTCCGCGACCGCCCACCCACAGCGACGGCCAAACAGGGAGATGGGTTCGCCTTCCGGCGAATCCGCTTCAGAGGCATTGTGGATTGGCAAGAATCCAAAGGTCCGAGAGTTGATGCGTGGGGCACTGCTGTCCGGCTATAAGCTGAACAGAATCAGTTGGTTGGAAAAGCAGGGTTCGCCATGATCACTTCGATGTACAGGGCCGAGTTGGTTGTCGGCGTTGAGCCGCCGGTGGTGTAGTCGATAACCGCTCCGGGCAACGGATCCGTGATTGCCAACTGCAAGCCGCCGTTGTAGGTGCCCGGAATTGGGGCATTGTTCGTCGCACTGGAACGCCGACACAAGCCCTCACCGTCACCAAGCTGGACAATTCCCCCACCGTTTCGCCGTGTGCGTGACCACATCGCAAAGCCTCACTCCTTCAGGCCAGACCTATCGAACTTAGGTAACCAAACTTAGGAGTACTTATTGGTCTTACTTACTAAGACGAACTGAAAACTGCGGTCAATTTAGCTCAAAAGTTGTAATCGTATGTCTGAAGGACGTATTGCTGCAAGCTCCTCATGCTTCGAACATTAGAGATGCACAAGTAGATGGGCCTAGATACGCGAAACCTTCGGAAACACCGAATCTTCCAGCACATCCTGCCCAGTTCGAATAAGTATGGAGAAAGTCATTATGCCGCAGACATCGCAATCCTCTGAAAACCCTTTCGTGCCCACGTCCGCCGCGCTCCTTTCAGCTAACACGTTCAATGCCTTGGTTTACAGCTTTGCCCTGCGCCTCCAGCGCTCGGCGGCGGCCCTGCCCGTTGTGGCATCCAGGCTGAACTCCCAGGTCCGCCGGCGGAAGGATTCAGTGGCAAGGTTGCGTATGATTGCGCCCAGCATGCGACCGGTCTCTCTGTTCTTCCTGGCCATCGTCGCTGTGGCCGGGCTACCTCTCTCGGCGTTTGCTACGGTCGCCGCCTCGGACATCATCAAGGTCCAGAACGCCACCGCCTGCACGGGAAGCCAGCTGCAGGGCGCCAGCACCGGGACCATCTGCTTCAGCGGCACCAGCGGCAACTTCGTTCCCTTCAGCCTTACAGCGCTGGAGAATGGGACCGAGTCGCTCCCCTCCGTCATCGGCTCGCAGACTGCACCCGTCTATCTCATCAAGAACGACACCGCCAGCACCTCCATGACCCTCACCTACACTGGTGTCGTTCAGAACTACGAGACGCTGCTCTGCCAGGAAGCCGGAAACTACGCCTCCGCCGCATGCTCCATTGACGGTCCTCTGGGGCTGTCGGCCGGGGTCGCCAGCGCGACGTATGGAACCACCTCCACCACCTGGCCCAATCAGGTTGTCGTCCAGTACATGTTCACCGGCGTAGCCGTCGGCACAACCTTCGATTTCGCATTCACCGCCTCGTACAGCACGGACTCCGGCACGCTCAGCGGTCCCTGCTATGGTGCCTGCCAGGTGCCTGCCTCCTGCTCCGGCAGCGCCAACACCACCGTTACCGGTACGGTCTATATGCCCAACGGCACTGATCCGCTGCCCAACGCGCTGGTCTACATCCCCAACACGCTTCCCGGGCCGCTCACCGCTGGCGTGCAGTGCCTGACCAACGGAACCCCCGCGCAGGGAGGAGCCGTCACCCAGACCTACTCCGCCGTGGACGGAACCTTCACGCTCACCAACGTCCCAACGGGCAGCAACATCCCCATCGTCATCCAGTCCGGCAAGTGGCGCATGCAGGGAACCATCTCCTCCGTAAAGGGTTGCGTCGGCCAGACCGCTCCCCTCTGGGCCACCACCATGCCCAGCTCTCACCTTGAAGGAGACATTCCCAAGATCGCCCTCGTGACCGGCAGCGTGGATTCGCTTGAGTGCGTCCTCCGCAAGACCGGCATCAACGACTCGGAGTTCACAGACAAAAGCGGGAACGGACAGATCAACCTCTACTACGGAGCCGGCTCGGCCGGTGTCAAGATTGACAGCTCCACACTCTCTGAGACCACCCTCGAAAGCTCTTCCACCACTCTGGCCGAGTATGACATGATCATGTTCGCCTGCCAGGGCGGCCAATACACCCAGTCCTCTGCCAACCTGGCCAACGTGCTCAACTGGGCCAACTCCGGCGGACGCCTCTTTGGCACCCACTACAGCTACGTATGGCTTTACGACAATCCAACCTCCAGCACTGGCTTCGGATCAACCGCCGACTGGAACGTCAACTGGGATGCGCCTTCTCCCGATCCCGGCATGGCAACGGTCAATACAGCCTTCGCAGGCGGCTCCACGCTCGCCAACTGGCTTCAGCTCTCCGCCGTCGGAGCCTCCACCACACTGGGTCAGATTCAGATATCTACCCTGCGCCTTGACCAGAGTGGCATCGTTTCGCCCACACAGTCCTGGCTTACGCTCAACTCCAACACGACGGACCAGAGCAACTATTCTTCGCCCAAGGAACCCGCCAACCCGGTGATGCAGATGACCTTCAACACGCCGGTAGGAGCAGCCGCAGCCAACCAGTGCGGTCGCGTTCTCTTCAACGAGTATCACGTTGAAAACAACTCCAACCTCGGCGGAAAGTTCTTCCCCACAGAGTGCACCACGGGCGCAATGACCCCGCAGGAGCATCTGCTGGAGTACGCTCTCTTCGATCTCTCCACCGCCATTACCCCGGTCGTCACGGCCACCGTTTCACAGAGCTACGTGAATACCCCGGCCTCGTTTACGCAGGGCGATAGCGCAGACCAGATTGCCATCGATGTGACCAACACCAGCTCCACTGTTGACCTGAGCGCGTCTCTCCAGGTGGCGGGCACGCTGCCCACCGGCGTTACGGTCAACACATCCTCCTTCACCTCCGGCGGATGGAGCTGCACCAGCCCCAGCGGCGGAAGCACCTTCACCTGCACCCGGACCACCATCCTTGCAGCGGGAGCCAGCGACACCATCGACGTGCCAGTCGCCGTCGGCTTTACCGCTGTTGTCGGCACGGGAACCTCGCTCACCTCCACCGCATCCGGCGGTGGAATGGCCTCCAACGTAGTCGGTTCTGATCCGCTCACCATCCTGGCCGGCAGCAGGCCCCAGGCAATCGTGTTCAGCCCCTCTTCGCCGGTCAGCTACGGCGTATCGCCCATTACCCTCAGCGCCACGGGCGGCGCATCGGGCAACCCCGTCACTTTCTCCATCGTCTCCGGCCCCGGAACGCTCAGCGGCGTCAATAACAGCACGCTCACCGTCACCGGCACAGGCACCATCGTCATCGCCGCGAACCAGGCAGGCAACTCCACCTATACCGCTGCCCCCCAGGTTACCGGCTCCATCGTCGTGAACCCCGCCGCCCTTTTCGTCACGGCCAACAGCTTCACCCGCTCCTACGGCACCGCGAACCCCACGCTGACCGTTGCCATCACCGGCTTCGTCAACGGCGACAGCTCTTCGGTCGTCGCCGGTTCCGCCGCCCTCAGCACCTCGGCCATCATCACGTCGCCGGTCGGCAGCTACGCCATCACCGCGGCACAGGGCACTCTGGCCGCTGCAAACTACATCTTCAGCTTCGTCCCCGGCAACCTCGCGGTCACCAAGGGCTCTGGCGCCATTACGTGGTCAACACCGGCCGCCATCACCTACGGCGCTTCGTTGAGCGCAACGCAGCTGAACGCAGCCGCCACCTGCGCCGGTTCCACAGTCTCCGGAACCTACGCCTACACACCGACACTCGGCGCAGTCCTGGCCGCCGGAACCCAGACGCTCAGCGTCACCTTCACCCCGGCCGACACCACCGACTGCCCGGTTGAGAGCACGACCGTCTCCCTCACCGTCAATAAAGCGGTCCTCACCGTCACCGCCGCTAACGCCACCCGGACCTACGGCACGGCCAACCCCACGCTGACTAGCTCGATCTCGGGCTTCGTCAATAGCGACAGTTTCAGCGTCGTCACCGGCGCAGCCGCCCTCAGCACCACGGCGACAAGCACGTCGCCGGTCGGCAGCTATCCCATCACAGCCGCCCAGGGCACGCTGGCCGCGTCGAACTACACCTTCTCGACCGTCAACGGTACCTTGACCGTGACCCAGGGCCTGGGCGCGATCAGCTGGGCCAGCCCGGCCGCCATTACTTACGGCGCGTCGCTGAGCGCAACGCAGTTGAACGCGGCTGCCACCTGCGGCGGCGTCACCGTCGCCGGCGTCTACAGCTACTCGCCCGCGACAGGGTCGGTTCTCACGGCGGGCACGCAGACGCTGCATGTGACCTTTACGCCGACCGACACCACCGACTGCCCGACGGTCTCGACCACCGTCTCTGAAGTGGTGAACCCGGCGGTGCTGACTGTTACGGCAGCCAACCAGAGCCGCACCTACGGCACGGCCAACCCGACGCTGACCAGCTCCATCGCCGGCTTCGTCAACAGCGACATCTCGTCGGTCGTCACCGGCGCAGCCGCCCTCAGCACCACGGCCACCAGCACGTCGCCGGTGGGCAGCTATCCCATCACCGCCGCCCAGGGAACGCTGGCCGCATCCAACTACACCTTCTCGACCGTCAACGGCACGCTGACCGTGACCCAGGGCCTGGGCGCGATCAGCTGGGCCAGCCCCGCCGCCATTACTTACGGCGCGTCGCTGAGCGCAACGCAGTTGAACGCCACCGCCACCTGCGGCGGCGTCACCGTCGCCGGCGTCTACAGCTACTCGCCCGCTCTTGGAACAGTTCTCACGGCCGGCACGCAGACGCTGCATGTGACCTTTACGCCGACCGACACCACCGACTGCCCGACGGTCTCGACCACCGTCACCGAGGTCGTCAACCCCGCGGTCCTCACCGTCACCGCCAACAACCTCACCAAGACCTACGGCTCGGCTAACCCGACCCTGACCAGATCCATCGCGGGCTTCGTCAACGGCGATGGCTCGAGCGTTGTTACCGGCGCGGCGGCGCTCAGCACCACGGCCACCAGCACTTCGCCGGTTGGCAGCTATCCGATTACCGCGGCGCAGGGCACGCTTGCCGCATCGAACTACACCTTCACGACCGTCAACGGCACGCTGACCGTAACCCAGGGCCTTGGCTCGATCAGCTGGGCCAGCCCGGCCGCCATCATCTACGGCGCGGCGCTTGGTTCCACGCAGTTGAACGCAGCTGCCACCTGCGGCGGCGTCACCGTTGCCGGCGTCTACAGCTACTCGCCCGCTCTTGGAACGGTTCTCACGGCGGGCACGCAGACGCTGCATGTGACCTTCACACCGACCGACACCACCGACTGCCCGACGGTCTCAACCACCGTCTCTGAAGTGGTCAACCCGGCGGTGCTGACCGTGACCGCCAACAACCTCACCAAGACCTACGGCTCGGGCAACCCGGCGCTGACCAACTCCATCACGGGCTTCGTCAATAGCGACAGCTCCTCGGTCGTCACCGGCTCCGCAGCTCTCAGCACCACGGCCACCAGCAGCTCCCCTGTTGGCAGCTATCCCATCACCGCCGCCCAGGGCACGCTGGCCGCATCCAACTACACCTTCTCTTATGTCAACGGCACCTTGACCGTCACCCAGGGTCTGGGCAACATCAGCTGGGCCAGCCCCGCGGCCATCACCTACGGCGCAGCCCTCGGCACTTCGCAGCTGAATGCCTCCGCCACCTGCGGCGGCGTCACCGTTCCCGGCGTCTACAGCTACTCGCCTGCATCGGGCGCGGTCCTTACCGCCGGCACACAGACTCTGCATGTCACCTTCACCCCCACCGACACCACCGACTGCCCGACGGTCTCAACCACCGTCTCTGAAGTGGTCAACCCGGCGGTGCTGACCGTGACGGCCAACAACCTCACCAAGACCTACGGCTCGGCCAACCCGGCGCTGACCAACTCCATCACGGGCTTCGTCAACGGCGATGGCTCGAGCGTTGTTACCGGCGCGGCGGCACTCGGCACCACGGCCACCAGCACTTCGCCGGTCGGCAGCTATCCGATTACCGCGGCGCAGGGCACACTGGCCGCATCCAACTACACGTTCTCTTATGTCAACGGCACCTTGACCGTCACCCAGGGCCTGGGCAACATCAGCTGGAGCGCCCCGGTCGCCATTACCTACGGTTCGGCTCTCGGTGCAACGCAGTTGAACGCGGCCGCCACCTGCGGCGGCGTCACCGTCCCCGGCGTCTACAGCTACTCGCCTGCATCGGGCGCGGTCCTTACCGCCGGCACGCAGACGCTGCATGTGACCTTCACGCCGACCGACACCACCGACTGCCCCACGGTCTCGACCACCGTCACCGAGGTCGTCAACCCCGCGGTCCTCACCGTGACGGCCAACAACCTCACCAAGACCTACGGCTCGGCCAACCCGGCGCTGACCAACTCCATCACGGGCTTCGTCAACGGCGATGGCTCGAGCGTCGTCACAGGCTCCGCGGCGCTCAGCACCACGGCAACCACCACTTCGCCCGTCGGCAGTTATCCCATCACCATCGCCCAAGGAACGCTGGCCGCATCCAACTACACCTTCACGACCGTCAACGGCACGCTGGCCGTCACTCAGGGCAACGGCGCCATCAGCTGGTCCGCTCCGGCAGCCATCACGTACGGTTCGGTGCTGAGCGCAACTCAGTTGAACGCAGCCGCAACCTGCGGCGGCGTCACCGTCCCCGGCGTCTACAGCTACTCGCCCGCATCGGGATCGGTTCTCGCAGCCGGCACACAGACGCTGCATGTCACCTTCACGCCGACAGACACCACCGACTGCCCGGTTGAGGCCACAACCGTCTCCCTCACCGTCAATAAAGCGATCCTCACCGTCACCGCCGCCAACCAGAGCCGCACCTACGGCACGGCCAACCCGACGCTGACCAGCTCCATCGCCGGCTTCGTCAACAGCGACAGTTTCAGCGTCGTCACCGGCGCAGCCGCCCTCAGCACCACGGCCACCAGCACTTCGCCGGTTGGCAGCTATCCGATTACCGCGGCCCAGGGCACACTGGCCGCATCCAACTACACCTTCTCGACCGTCAACGGCACACTGGCCGTCACTCAGGGCAACGGCGCCATCAGCTGGTCCGCTCCGGCAGCCATCACGTACGGTTCGGTGCTGAGCGCAACGCAGCTGAACGCAGCTGCCACCTGCGGCGGCGTCACCGTCGCCGGCGTCTACAGCTACTCGCCCGCATCTGGATCGGTTCTCGCGGCCGGCACGCAGACGCTGCATGTCACCTTCACGCCGACCGACACCACCGACTGCCCCACGGTCTCAACCACGGTCACCGAAGTCGTCAACTCCGCCGTTCTCACCGTCACCGCCAACAATGTCAACATGACCTACGGGGGGCCGATTCCCAGCTTTACTGACACCATTACCGGCTTCGTCAATGGGGATTCCTCCAGCGTGGTCAGCGGCACGGCCACCATGAGCACCACGGCCACTACCACCTCTGCTGCAGGGACGACTTACCCGATCAGTTTCGCAACCGAGAACCTGGCGGCCTCGAACTACACCTTCATCTACGTGCCCGGAACGCTGACCGTTACCCAGGGCAGCGGCGCCATCACTTGGACCGCCCCCGCAGCCATCCCCTACGGCACGGCTCTGAGCGCCACGCAGCTTGACGCAAACGCCACCTGCAACGGATCCACGGTCGCCGGAGCCTACGTCTATACGCCGGCACTGGGCACGATATTGAACGCTGGCGCGCAGACCCTGAACGTCACCTTCACGCCGACCAATACCGCCAACTGCCCGGCGGAAACCACAACCGTTTCGCTGAATGTGACCAAGGCTGCCCTCACCGTCACCGCCAACAATCTTACCAAGGCCTACAGCGCCGCCAACCCGACACTGACTGATGCCATTACCGGCTTCGTCAATGGCGATACCTCCGCCAGCCTGTCCGGTGCGGCAACCATGGCCACCACGGCGATCACCACTTCGCCAGTGGGTGCCTATCCAATCACCTTCGCAACTCAGACGTTGGCGAATCCCAACTATGCCATCTCTTACGTGCCTGGAACCCTTACGGTTACCCAGGGCGTCGGCGCCATCACCTGGGCCACCCCGGCAGCCATCACCGCCGGCACTGCGCTGAGCGCTACGCAGCTGAATGCTGTTGCCACCTGCGGCGGCATCTCGGTTCCTGGCGTCTACACCTATCTGCCTGCCGCCGGAACCATTCTCACGGCCGGCACTCAGACCCTCAAGGTCACCTTTACCCCGACCGACACCACCGACTGCCCCACCCAGTCCACGACTGTCCAGTTGGTTGTGAACCCGGCACCGCAGACCAATGCGGTCACCATGACCTTCAGCAACACCGTGTGGACCTACCCCGGAGAAGCCAATATCACGGTCTGCGTCGCTCCTGCCACCAGCGCCGTCGCCACCGGAACGGCCCAGATCTTCGACGGCACAACACTGCTGACCACCGTGACCCTGCAGCCCGGCGGATGCGGCTACTGGTACATCACCCCCGGACTCACCGCGGGAACCCACGTTCTCTCCGCCACCTACTCTGGCGACAAGAACAACCCGGCCGGCACCTCTGCCCCCTCCACCATCAACGTCGCCCTTGGGCCCATGACGATGGAAGCTTCCTGCTGGAACGACTCCTTCCCGTATGGAGCCGACTACCAGTGCAATGCCAACACAGACTCCGGTCCCAAGTCGGGCTATATGACCTATAGCTACGACGGTGGAGCCCCCGTCAAGATGACGCTCGACAAGAACGGCGCCACAGTCTGGTCCTTCTCCAAGCCCCCGGTCGGCAAACACACGCTCCTCATTGCCTACCCGCAACAGGGCAACTATGTGAGCGCAGTCCTCCCGCTAAATACCTTCGTCGTCACCCCGGCCCCGGTCCTCGTGGCCATCACGCCGTCCTCCTGGTACCTGAATGTGGGCACACCCCTCACCTTCAACGTTGCCCTCACTTCCTGGAGCGCCGGACCGCCCAAGGCGCTCGGCACCGTCTCCTTCTACGACGGCACAACGCTCCTCGGAACCTCGCCGGTCAACGCCGCGGGTCAGGCCAGCTACACCACCTCTACCCTGGTAGCCGGGACTCACAACATCGCAGCAACCTACTCCGGAAGCGCCAACTACGGAACAGCCACCAGCACCATCACCATCACCACCGTGGCTGCTCCCCCGGCCTTCTCGCAGGCTGCCGGCGTCTATAGCGCGCCTCAGACCGTTGCCCTGGCCACCACCACAAAGGGCGGCGTCATTTACTACACCACCAACGGTTCCGCACCTACAGCCGTCTCGGCCCGCTACACCGCGCCCATCAAGGTAACGGCCTCCACCACCATCGCGGCCATCACCGTCGCCACCGGATATACCAACAGCCCGGTCGTCCAGGCGCAGTACACCATCGTCGCTCCCGCGGCTACGCCAGCGTTCTCGGTCGCCGCAGGAACCTACACGTCCACGCAGACCGTCACCATCACCGATGCGTCCGCCGGGGCAACCATCTACTACACCACCAACGGCTCCGCGCCCACCACCAGCTCGGCCAAGTACACCGGTCCCATCACGGTGTCCGCGACTGAGACGGTGCAAGCCATCGCCACGGCCACCAACTGCACCACCAGCGCCGTTGCCTCCGCCAAGTACACCATCACGCCGCCCGCGGCAACCCCCGCGTTCTCCCTCGCCGCCGGAACCTACACCGGCGCCCAGACCATCAAGATATCGGACGCCACCGGCGGCGCAACCATCTACTACACAACCAACGGAACCGCGCCAACCACAAGCTCCACCAAGTACACCGGCCCGGTCACCGTCAAGGCGTCTGAAACCGTACAGGCCATCGCCATCGCCACCAGCTACTCCAACAGCGCGGTTGCCTCGGCCAAGTACACCATCAAGTAGTCGGTGAGAAACTTGACTTGCAACTCGAGCCGGGGGCGTCTCCCCCGGCTCGAGTTGTCATTGGGGCGGAACCAGATGCAAGAGGATTGTGAGCGGAGGCAAATGAAATAAATCCTTCGCAGCAGAAACGTGAAACGGAAGATCCAGGGAAGAACCGTAGAGCAGTCACGTTGACGAATGGCGTCCCCGTGCCCTTGCAGACTGCCGATTTGTTGGCGTACGCTCCCTCAAAAGAGATGGGGCGCCAAGAGGCAAATGTGGATGGTTCCGAGCCTTCCGAGCTATGGAAATCTCCATCAGATCGCCCTGCGCCAGCCCGACCGATTAACCCGCAGCCGCTTCCATGTCCAATGTTAACCTCGCTCGTCTTGCGCCCAGAATTTCTGCAAGAATCAACCGATGGAATGCATCCGAGGATTCTTGAGCAAATTGGAATCTCGCTTTAACAAAGACTGCTAAATAGAGAAGTCAGCCAAGTCGACTACTGCCTATGTAAGTTATTGATTTAATTATGATTCATGACGACCAGGATCATCGTGATTTCGCTGGGCAGGGTCATCTTGCGTCCACGTCGCCGGAAAACCAGCCTCTGGCGTGCCTCTACTATTGCGCTGTGAATTGACACAGGTCGGCCCTGGGCTTCGGCCGGCGAAACGCTCATTCCAGGCAATCATTTACCATTCGTTGCCATGGTACTCATCGACTCACCGCTGACCGCGAACCAGGTGCTGCAGGCGTTCTATCGTGATGAGCCGTTCCTGTTTCTGGGTTCGGCGTTCATCACCGTCGGGGTTGTCTCCATTGCTCTTTGCGCCTTGCGGCGGCGGCTGGACCCGCTGCCGATCTGGCTGGGTCTGTTTGCCCTTGGCTATGGCCTGCGGCTGTGGCTGCAGGCCGAACTGTTGCACCTGGCGCAGCCTGACAGCCCGTTCTTTGAGACGCTGCGCGCGGTGGCCACTTTTGTCATTCCCATCCCGGCCTTCATCTTCTTCCAGGTGGCGGGATTTCTGGGCCGGGGAAAGGCGATGGTGGCAGCGCCCACGGCACTTTTCCTTGGCCTGGTGGCTGCGACGCTGGTCTTTGGCCCACTGCCAATGTTCCGCACCATCAATAATTTTCTGGTGATCGGCATCCTCTGCGCCATTGTGCTGACTACGCTACGCCGCCACGCCGATGACGACTTCCGGGTGATGCGCGGCGGGCTGCTGTTCTTTGCGGCCCTTGCGCTGTGGGACAACATCGCGACCGCGAGCTGGCTGCCCAGGGTCGAGCCATACGGATTCGCGGTTCTACTGGGCTGCCTGGGCTACGTGGCCGCCCGGCGCACCCTGGCCCGGGATGTGGAGCTGGGTGAGATTCACAAGGAACTGGAACTAGCCCGCCGGATTCAGCTCTCGATTCTGCCGGGAGCCTTTCCTGAGTCGGCCGATTTCCGCGTGGGCGCGCGGTATGTTCCCATGACCTCGGTGGCCGGCGACTTCTACGACTATCTGGCGGTTGGCGACCGGCAGGCGGGGCTGCTGATTGCCGATGTCTCAGGGCACGGCGTCCCAGCGGCGCTGATCGCCAGCATGGTCAAGATGGCGGCCACTTCCCAGCGGGCTAACGCGGCGCATCCAGCCGCACTGCTGGCGGGCATGAACGCGGCACTGTGCGGCAACACGCAAGGGCAATTCGTCACCGCGGCTTATGCGCACCTGGACGCGGTGACGCGCACACTGCGGTACTCGGCTGCCGGACACCCGGCCATGCTGCTGCTGCGCGAGGGCGCGGTCACGGAAATCGCGGAGAATGGGCTGCTGCTGGCGGCGGTGGACGGCGCTGCGTATGCCGACAAGACCATGCCGCTTGAGCGCGGGGACCGGCTGCTGCTCTATACCGATGGCTTGGTGGAGGCGCGGAACGGGGCGGGCGAGCTGTTTGGAGAAGACCGGCTGGCTGTGGTTTTGGAAGGGACCGCAGGGCAGACTCCAGCCCAGGCAGCCGACACGATTGTCGGGTCAGTGGAACGATGGGAAAAGTTCCAGGACGACGACCTGACCGTACTCGTTTGCGATTTCCTGAGCGCCTGACATCTTTGCAATCGGCATAGGGGGAGAGTTTCCTCTCCTCCCCTGCCACACCACCGGACAAGCGGGTCCGCATCCGGCGGTTCGAAAAGTTG
>Ga0302320_10017965_pt1 | contig 14299 bp, 9 predicted proteins | sample Bog_T0_3_FD_202130 | JGI IMG/M metagenome (GOLD analysis project Ga0302320, IMG submission 202130) | Peat permafrost microbial communities from Stordalen Mire near Abisko, Sweden - Bog_T0_3 | ecosystem: Environmental > Terrestrial > Soil > Wetlands > Peat | place: Sweden: Abisko, Stordalen Mire...
AACGCCTCCTTACGGGACGATGGCGAAGGGGCTTACTTGGGCATGAATTATAAGGGCTTCCGCTTTATGTCCTCGTATACAGGCGTAGAGGAAGCTTCGTTTGTCAGAGGGGTTATAGGAGATACCCGTTGGAAGAGGGGATTTAGCGACTTCGGGTACGACCTCAAGGCAACCAGCAAATGGGACATGACGTTCGATGTCACCTATACGCGAAATACGCTGGACACCCCGTACTTCCCATTTGTCCATCGCGACTCCTATGAGGCGCTGTTCGAATGGACTAACTTTTACACCTTCTCGGAGAAAGACCGCGTTACTTTTGGCACTCTGTTCGAGCGTATCGACGGTACGGAGGAATATCAGGCTAAAGGTCCCGTCATCGACGCTCAGGGAAGCCGGCCGCAGGGTGGTTTTTACGCGCAGGAGGAACACAAGCTCACCGACGATCTCAAACTGATTGGTGGGTTTCAAGCCAATAAGATCGGCGATATTGCGCTGAGCGTGGTGCCACGCGCGGGCATTCTATGGAGTCCGGACGCGCATTTCACTTTGAAAGCCCTTTACGGCGGCGCTTTCCGCGCGCCCAGTCTGGATGAAACGTTGGTGAACAACCCTGGGCTGAAGGGGAATCCGAATCTCGTGCCCGAAACGGTCGGCACGCTCGACATCCAGGCGACTTATCAGAATAATCATTCGCAAGCCAGTATCGCCTATTTTCACAGCCACCAGAACCATGTAATTTTTGAAGACGGGAGCGTCTTTCCCGCCCTTTACAAAAACCTGAATACCCCGGCGACGTTCCAAGGCGTCGACTCGGAGGGAAAACATTACTTAAATAAAGGCTGGTTCCTGATTGGCGGAGCTCTCTATCAGGTCAACCACGATGCTGCGGTCAAGCTCTTAACACCCATCCCGGCGCTTTCGGTAAAGGCCGGTCTCAGTTATGAATCCGCCAATGGCGGGAACCTGAGCATATTTGACGCCTATCAGGGGCACATTCCGGGATATGCCACGGCGCTGAACCCGCGGCCGGATGCGTTTCATTCGGTGAGCGCGCATCTGCGTTGGGATTTGTCGAAGCGCTGGCTCAAAAGCGACAAGCGCGGGATGGCGGCATTTGCTTATGCCGACAATTTAACGAACACGCCGGTTTGGCTGCCTCAATGGGGCAGCGGTTTGCCAAACACCATACCTGTTAACAGAGGCAGAACGTTGTTTTTCGGTATCGAAGTCTGGCTGAAAGCAGAGTGAGAGCTGCAAATCGTGACAAAGTATGTTCCCGAAGCTCACGCTTGTTCTCCTTGGCGGCTGGTTGATCGGCGCAGTGGCCGCCGAACCCACCGCCGAGGAATATCACGTGAAGGGAGCCTATTTGCTTAATTTCGCCAAGTTCGTTGAATGGCCGGAACAAACGTTTAAGGCGCCGGGCGACCCGATTGTGATTTGCGTAGTAGGGCCGAATCCCTTTGGTCCCGGGCTTGAGAAAGCGGCGCAAGCCACTGTTGTGGCGAACCGGCCCGTGACCGTGCGCCAGATCTCCGACGGCCAGCAGGCAGGCCAGTGCCAGATTGCCTTCGTAACCGCATCGGAGCGGAAACTGACGCGCAGCCTACTGCAAGCGGTGCAAGGTGCGAGCGTGCTGACGGTAGGCGAATCGGATAATTTTATCTCCAACGGCGGCGTCGTTGGTTTCAAGGTGGATGGCGATAAGGTACGTATCGAAATTAATACAGAAGCGGCGGATCGCGCCAAACTTCGCATCAGCGCCAAGCTGCTGAGTTTGGCGCAGGCAGGGAAAAAGTAATGAAAACGCGGTACCGCAACCTGCCCGTCAAGCAGAAGCTGCGTCTGATCATCATGGTCACTGTGACGGTGGCGCTGCTTTGCGCCTGCGCCGCTGTGCTCGGCTATGACCGGCTGGCGGCGCGCAATTCCATGCGCAATGACCTGCAGGTTCTGGCGGAGATGATGAGCGCCAATAGCACCGCGGCGCTCAGCTTTGACGATGCAAAAGTCGGTTCGGAGTTGCTATCCACGTTGAGCGCGAAACGCCCGATCATGGCAGCCTATATCTTCGGTGCGACGGGCCAGCCGCTTGCGAGTTATCATCGCGGCTCAGGTCCCGCGACAGCTGTCCCAGCCTTGCGCAGTGATGGCGCCTGGTTCGAAGCGGGCCGTTTGGTGGTATTCAAGAGCGTCATGTTGAGCGGGGGAAAGATCGGCACGGTGTATCTCGAGTCCGATCTTCAGGAACTCGATAGCCGGCTACAACGCTTCGCGGGGATCATCGTGGGCATTTTGCTGGTGACTTGGTTGCTGGCTTTGGGCATCGCGTCGCGGCTGCAGGGAATCATTCTCGACCCTATCGGTAATCTGGGACGCGCCGCTAAAATCGTTTCGACCGAAAAGAAATACTCGACGCGCGCCGTCAAAGTCGCCGACGACGATCTTGGCCAGCTGACCGATGTCTTCAACGATATGCTCGCCGAGATTGAGCGCCGGGACGGCGATTTGCTGCGCTATCAGCAAAGCTTAGAACAACAGGTTGATGCGCGCACGGCGGAACTGGTTCAGTCGAATTTAAGCTTGATGGGTGCGCGCGACAAGGCTGAAGCGGCCAGCCGCGCCAAGAGCGAATTTCTTGCCAATATGAGCCATGAAATCCGCACGCCGATGAACGGCGTGATGGGCATGACGGATCTGGCGCTCGACACCGATCTGAATCCGCAACAGCGCGAGTATTTGAATACCGTAAAAATGTCGGCTGAATTGATGCTGGCGGTTATCAACGATATTCTCGATTTCTCGAAAATCGAGGCGGGGCGGTTGGAACTGGATCCAATCCGTTTCAACCTGCGGGATCTGGTGGAGGATAGCGTCAAGGTGCTAGCTGCCAGAGCCCACGAAAAAGGCCTTGAGCTGCTGGCCGGAGTCCAACCGGAGGTACCAGAGGTAATCGTCGCCGATGCGACGCGGCTGCGGCAGATTCTAGTGAACCTGCTTGGTAATGCCATTAAGTTCACCGAAACGGGCGAAGTGGCGCTCGAGGTCAAGGCGGAGGATCTGGAAGACGATCATTTGAATCTCCACTTTGTGGTCCGGGATACGGGCATCGGAATCGCCGAGGAAAAACGCGGGCTGATTTTTGAAGCGTTCGCCCAAGCGGACACGTCCACCACACGAAAGTTCGGCGGCACCGGGCTCGGCCTCGCCATTTCCAAGCGTCTGATCAAAGCGATGGGCGGAAGCATCTGGGTGGAAAGTCAAATAGGCCAGGGCAGCGCGTTCCATTTCACGCTGGCGGTTGAATGCGTGAGCCGCGTGCTAGCGGAGCCGGCGATGGGCGAACAGACGCTGGAAGGACTTTCCGCATTGGTTGTGGATGACAATCCAACCAACCTGTTGATCCTCGACGGGCTGCTGCGCCATTGGGGGATGCACCCTGAAGTGGCTGAAAGTGCCAACGAGGCGATGGCAATGATGCGCTCGCGAGCCGACGAGGGCAAGCCGTATCAAGTCGTGTTGACTGATTTGCACATGCCAGACACCGATGGCTTCGGGCTGGTGGAACAGATGCGCGCTGGATCCGATGAAGCGCAACATGCGGTGGTTCTCATGGTTACGTCCGGCAAGCACAAGGGCGATTTGGCGCGCGCGCGCGAGATGGGAATCGCGGCGTATCTAACCAAACCAGTGCGGCGTGCCGAGTTGCGCGCGGCGATCACAGCTTCTTTATCGCAGGGCAAATATCTCGCCAGGCCGCCTAAAGCTGCGCCCATCGCTAAACCGCCGCAGCCGGTTTTAGCAAGCGGCGATGCACCGCGGTGCCTGCGAATTCTGCTCGCCGAAGACAACCCGGTTAACCAACTGGTAGCTTGCGGAATCTTGCGCAAGGCGGGCCACAGCGTTGAAGTGGCGCAAGACGGCAGCGAGGTGCAGCCGAAGCTGGCTGCCAAGACGTTTGACGTTATCCTTATGGACATTCAAATGCCCGGCATGGATGGTTTCCAGGCGACCGCGGCGGTGCGCGAGATGGAAAAGCAAACCGGCGCGCACATACCTATCCTTGCCATGACCGCCCATGCGTTGACCGGATATAAAGAACGTTGTCTGGCGGCGGGCATGGACGGATATTTGACGAAGCCCATTCGCCCGAAATTATTGCTGCAAGCCTTAGCGGATTTACCGAAGAACGAAACGCCGGCGGTCGAAGCAAACGATCTGATTTTGGCCAAAACTTGACGTTTCAACCCTTTTAGGACTATTGTTAACGTCATGCACCGTAGACGTTTCTTTGGTACCTCCGCCGGTCTTCTCGCTACGCTCAAGAGCGGTTCCTTATTGAAAGCCGAAGCGGCTGTCGATACCGTAGCCGGCCGGCCGGCCGATACCGTGGCGCGCGATGAAGACTTCTGGTTTAATGTCCGGCATGCGTTCACGGTCGATCGCAACATGATCAATCTCAACAACGGCGGCGTGTCGCCGGCGCCGAAGACGGTGATGGATACCGAGATCCGGTATTTGGAAGTTGAGAACATGAATCCGTCGTATTACATGTGGAATGTGCTCGACCCGGGCGTTGAGACGGTGCGGCGGCGGCTGGCGCAGATGTTCGGCTGCGATACCGAAGAGATCGCGATCACGCGCAACGCGAGCGAAGCGAATGAGATTGTGCAGTTGGGCATGAAGCTCAATCCGGGCGATGAAGTGATCACGACGAATCAAGACTATCCGCGCATGATCACAACCTGGCAGCAGCGCGAACGGCGCGATGGCATTGTGTTGAAGCAGCTCAAGTTTCCGGTGCCACCGCCCAGCTTGGCTTACCTGACCAAGATGTTTGAAGAGGCGATTACGCCCAAAACCAAGGTGATTTCGATTTGCCACATCACGAACCGCACGGGACAGATTTTTCCAGTGAAAGCGATTTGCCAGATGGCGCGCGAACGCGGCATTGAAGTGACGGTGGATGGCGCGCATGCGTTTGCGCAATTTCCGTTTAAGCAGGCGGATCTCGACTGCGATTACTACGGCACATCGCTGCACAAATGGGTGCTGGCGCCGATCGGCACCGGCATGTTGTATGTGAAGAAATCGAAGATCGAAAAAATCTGGCCGATGATGGCCGCGCCGCCGGAGATGAACGGCAACATACGCAAGTTTGAAGAGATAGGCACGCATCCGGCTTCGCAGCGCAACGCGATCACGGAAGCGCTGGATTTCCACGACAGCATCGGCGGCGAGCGCAAAGCGGAACGCTTCCGCTATCTGCGCAAGATGTGGTCGAACCGGCTGCGCGATTTGCCGGGCGTGAAGATTTTGAACAGCGAAGATCCGGAGCAGTCGTGCGCGATCGGCTTTATCAGCATCGATGGGTTCGACGCGCCGAAGCTCTCGGCTTATCTCTGGTCGAAGCATCGCATCTGGACGGTGGCGATTGTCACACCGGGCGAATATCAGGGGTTGCGCATAACGCCGAACGTTTATACGACGCTCGAAGAGATCGACACGTTTGCCAACGTGATGGAAAAGATCATCAAGAGCGGGACGATTCCAGCGTAAAGTTTTATTCATGGCGTAGCGCCTGAATTGGATTAATGCGCGCGGCGCGCAAAGCGGGCACTAACGACGCAATGACGGCTGCCAACAGCAATACGGCGGCCGCGGCGGCGTAGGAATGGGCATCGTGCGGGGCGACTTCAAATAGCAGGCTTTGGAGTAGAACGCTTGCGTACCAAGCGGCAGCCAAGCCGAGGACCAAGCCAACAGCCACGAGTTTGACAGCGCGCCAGACGGCATCGAAGGCGATGCTTTCGGGTTCGGCGCCGAGCGCCAAACGCACACCGATTTCCTGGGTGCGGCGTGCTGTTTCGTGAGCCATCAGCCCGAAGATGCCGAGGGCGGCGAGCGCTAAAGCCACCAGCGCAAAGCCACTTACCAACAGGGCGGCGGTGCGCGGGGTGGAGCGCGTTTCGGCAATTCGCTCGGAAAGCGTGGCGACGGGCGAATAAATCTGGCTCGTATTGTTCTGTTGAATTTGTTCATGCACGAAGCGCGAAACGTCGGCTAATGGGCGGGTGGTGCGGACGACGAAGTTCAGCAAGGGCCAGTAGGTTGCGCCCCAAGGGATGTAGATTTCGGGGGCGGGTTCGGAATCGGTGGGATGGGAAGCAACAGAGCCGACGACACCCACGATGCGAAACCAGTGCGGCTCCTTTTTGCCTGCGGGCGCGATTTCGCGGCCGACGGGGTCTTCGTTGGGAAACAAGATCGTTGCGAGGTGCTGCGAGATGAGCGCTTCGCGCGGCCCTTGGCTGCCTTGCCAGTCGCGATAAAGCGAGCCGGCAGTGAGCGGAATGCCGGCGGCAGCGAAGAAGCCCGGGCTGGCGGTGCGCAAACCGAATTCCTGTTGCGCGATGGACGAGGGCAATGTCATGCCGCGCACGACGAAGACATTCGACTGACTGCCACCATGCAAGGGCAAACGATCGACTACGCCGGCGGAGATGACGCCGGGAAATGCGTTCAGGCGGGAGAGCGTGTCCTGCGCGGCGGAATCCAAGATGCCGGCATCGGTGTCCCAAGGAAGTTCCAGGGCGAAGGTGTAGGCATTGGCGGAATTGAAGCCGGCGGGTTGGGAGCGCAGCTTGAGAAAACTGGCGGCGAGCAGCGCGGCGACGACTAAGAGCACGACGGATCCGGCGACTTCGGAAATGACCAAACTGCTGCGCAAGCGGCTCTGGCGGGTGCGTTTGAGGGCAGGATTTTGCGCGCCAGCGGCAAATTGCCAAGCGGGGAGGGCGCCGAAGACGATGGCGGCGAGAAGCGACAAGCCGATGCCGCAAAGGACAACGCGGAGATTGAGGGAAATGGCGGCGAGATGGGGAACGTCGGATGGGAGGACGGCTTTGAGAAAGGCCACGCCTGCAACCGCCAAAAGCAAGCCGAGAAGGCAACCGGCGGCGGCGAGCGACAAGCTTTCGGCGAAGAAGAGCCTGACGAGGCGCGCATGGCCGGCGCCGACAGAAACGCGAATGGCGGCTTCGCGGCGGCGCGCTAAGCCACGCGCCAGCAGCAGACCGGCGATGTTGAGGCAACCAACGAGCAGAACGCCGGCCACGGCAGCGAATAAGAGTAGCAATGGTTTGCGGACGCCTTCGGAGACGTGAGTGGTGAGGGGTGTGAGCGCGGCGGAACGGTCGCGGTCGGTGGCCGGGAATTGGTTGGCAAGGCGGGCGGACAAAACGTCGAGTTCGGCTTGCGCCTGAGAGAGCATAACGCCTGGCGCAAGGCGGGCGACGATGCCGAGAAAGCCGGCGGCGCGCGAGGTTTGCTGAATTTCGCGCGGGGAGGGCGACCAAAGATCGATGTCTTCGGGGTAGTCGAGATCGGAAGACAAAACGCCGACGACCTGATAGGCGGTGCGATCCAAACGCAAAATTTGATTCAGAATGGCGGGGTTCGACTGAAAGCGGCGGCTGAAGGCGGAATGGGTGAGGAGCGTGACGGGCTGGCCTTCGCCGCGAATTTCGGCGGCGGTGAACGAGCGGCCCAATTGAATTTTGGCCTGCAGCACAGCGTTCATGTCGCCGACGGTGCGCAGCAACTGCAATTGCAGGGGACCGTGCGGGCTTAACCAGATGAGACCTTCGGAATAAAAGCCGGCGGCGGCGCTGAAGGAGCGCGCGGTTTGCCAATCGGCCAGGCGGGCGGGATTACTGCCCGATTCGTTGTGGCCCGGCGAAAATTCCTGCAGCCAGACGAGACGGGCAGATTCATGGACGCTGAGCGGATGGAGCAGCGCGGCGTCGAGAACGCTGAACAAGGCGCTGGTTGCACCGATGCCGAGCGCGAGGGTGAGAACGGAAACGATGGTGAAACCGGGGTCGCGGCGCAGGGTGCGAACGCCGTGGCGGAAATCCTGGACGAGGTTTTCGAGCCAGGCGAGATGGCGCGCGTCGCGGCACTCTTCCTTGTGCAGCGTGGCGTTGCCGAATTGGCGGCGCGCCAGGATGGCGGCCTGTTTTTCGGGGATGCCGCGGCGGACGAAATCCTGCGTTTGCATGTCGAGGTGGTAGCGGATTTCATTGTCTAGTTCCTGGTCGAGTTCGCGGTCGACAGCGGGCGAGCGAAAAAGGCTGCGCAGGCGGAGAGAGAGTTTCTGGAACATGACTAGATCTCGGTGAGGCGGACGATTTGGCTGATGGCGCCAGAGAGGCGCTCCCAGCTTTGGCTTTCGCGTGCGAGCGCGCGCTTGCCGGTGGGAGTGAGCGAGTAGAATTTGGCGCGGCGATTGTTTTCGGTGGTCTGCCAATCGGCTTTGATCAGGCTTTCCTGTTCGAGCTTGTGCAAAGCGGGGTACAGCGAGCCGTCGCTGACTTGCAAGACTTCGCTCGAAATCTGGCGGAGGCGCTGGCTGATGGCCCAACCGTGCTGCGGCTCGAGGGCGAGGATTTTGAGAATCAGCAGGTTGAGAGTGCCCTGCACGAGGTCGGAGGGCTTGCTCATATCGGTTACCAAGGGTAGAATAACACGGGCTTCCCTCGGTAAGCAAGGAGAGTGAAAATTGCGGTAAAAATTGGCGATTTTTGGCTAGTCGTTCCCGCCTATTAAAAATATAGTGCTGGGAACCGGGAATGACTCTAGATTTTTGAGGGGACACGGAGGGTGCGAACGCCCGGGTCGGGAGATTGAAGTTTTGGCCGACGGCGCGGCTGATTTCGTTCGAAGTGAGAATGGTCATAAATCGCCTCTGCGCGACCAAGATAAAACGACGGGCGTACGGCGGATGAGGATGAAGGCCGGTAAGATATTGAAAATAAACCAAAAATAGTTTTAGGGTTTTTGTGAACGGCGGTTGGGCATAATAAGCAGAAGCGAGGTGAACGTGAAAGAGCAGGATTCGAATCTGGATCGGCGAGAGTTTCTGAAGGCGGGCGGTGCGGTGGTGGCGGGGTTTCCGGCTATCATTTCGGGCCAGACGGTGACAAACGCGATCAAAGTGGGCTTGGTTGGTGCGGGCGGACGCGGGACAGGAGCGGCGGCGCAGGCGCTGCATGCCGACGATTACGCGGAGCTTTACTCGATCGCGGATGTGGACCAGTACCGGATCGACGCTTCGCTCGAAACGCTCGGCAAGCAGAAAATCGCGAGCCAGTTGAAGGTCGATAAAGACCGGGAGTTTCTGGGGCTGGACGCGTATCAGAAGCTCATCGATTCAGGCGTGGATGTGGTGATTCTGACGACGCCTCCGGGTTTTAGACCAGTGCATCTGGCGGCTTGCATCGACGCCAATAAACATGTTTTCTGCGAAAAACCGATTGCGACGGACGCGCCGGGGGTGCGCTCGGTGCTGGCGACGACGGAAAAAGCGAAGGCTAAAAACCTTTCGCTGGTGTCGGGCTTTTGCTGGCGGTATAACCAGTCGATTGAAGACTCGTTCGACAAGATTCATAGCGGGGGAGTCGGAAGGCTGGTCGCGTATTACGCGACGTATTACACGAGTCCGGTGAAGCCGATGCCGGCGGAAAGCACGCGTCCCGCCGGGATGGCGGATACAGAATGGCAGATTCGCAACTGGTACAACTTCGTTTGGCTGTGCGGCGATAGCATTGTCGAACAAGCGGTGCATAGTGTGGACAAAATCGCATGGGCGATGAACGACGAGCCGCCGGTGAGCTGCGTGGGCGTGGGCGGACGGCAGATTCCGGCCGAGGGCGGGAACATTTATGATCACTTTGCGGTGAACTACTTGTATCCGAATGGTTTCCGGGCGTTTCTGGCGAACCGGCAGGATGAGGGCTGTTATAACGAGAACGCCGATTTTATTATGGGCACGGATGGGACGCTGACTTTGGCCGGTTCGCTGCCGCCGCGGATTGAAGGCAAGAACCCGTGGACTTGGAGCGGGCAGAAGTACGACATGTACCAGCGCGAGCACGATGTGCTGTTCGCGGCAATTCGCAAGAACCAGCCGGTGAACAATGGGAAACGGATGGCGACGAGCACGCTGCTGGCGATGATGGGGCGGATGGCGGCTTATACGGGACAAAAGATCACGTGGGAGCAGGCGATGAATTCGCAGGAGGTGCTGGTGCCGGAGCATTTGGATTGGCACGGGAGTTTGCCGGTGAGGCCGCGGGCGATGCCGGGGGTGACGAAGTTTGTGTGAGGACGAGCGCCGAGACGAGTCTCGGCGCGGCAGACACGAGTGTCTGCGCCACGACGCCGGCAAAGCAGCGCGCCAAACTAGGTCGCTTACGCTCCCGGCTCCGATTCAGGTTTGATCGAACGATGGGGATGAATTACGATGCGGCGAATGATTGGCGTGCTGGCGGCGTTGGCGTGTAGCGCGGCCGGGGAGAAGGTGGATTTCAAAAAAGAGATTGCGCCGCTGCTGGAGAAGTATTGCGTGGAGTGTCATTATCCGGGCACGTCTTCGAGCGGAGTGGAACTGAATGGGCGCAAAGGGCTGATTGCCAGCGGCAATATTGTGCCGGGCAAGCCGACGAAGAGTTTCTTCTACAACTCGATGACGGATGGTTGGATGCCGCCGGCCGGGAAATTGGAGGCGGCAGATTTGGCACTGGTCCGCGATTGGATCGCCGAAGGTGCGCCTTGGCCGGACGATGTGGTGCTGAAGAAGGCGGAGAAGAAAGCGGAGAGCGCGGTTCCGGCTTCGGAGGAATTGGATAATGTGCGGCGGATACGCGAACGGATAGTAACTAAGAAGGCCGGTGAGTTGAAGCAGGTGACGATACCGAATACGACGGTTTCGTTCGAGATGACGGCGATACCGGCGGGGGAGTTCATGATGGGGCCGGGGCAATCGGCGCATCAAGTGAAGCTGGACGGTTTCTGGATGCAGACGCACGAAGTGACTTGGGATGAATTTCACCTGTTCATGTTTGCGGCGCAAGCGAATGAGAAGGCGGGCGAGGATAAGGAAGTGGATGCGATCAGCCGGCCGACTCATCCGTATGTGGAAATGAGTTTTGGGATGGGGATCAATGGGTTTCCGGCGATCAGCATGACGCAGCATGCGGCGAACAAATATGCCGAGTGGTTGAGCGCGAAGACGGGCGAGTTTTACCGGCTGCCGACGGAGGCGGAGTGGGAATATGCGTGCAAAGCGGGAGAAAAATCCACTCCGCCGCTGGTGGACATAGCCTGGTACGCGGACGACAGTAACGGGAAATATCAGAAAGTCGGGACGAAGAAGGCAAATGCCTGGGGCCTTTTCGACATGCTGGGAAATGTGAGTGAGTGGACGTTGGACCAGATGGCGCCTTATAGCTCGGACCCGCAGGTGAATCCGTGGGTGGTTCCGAAGACGGCTTATCCGATTGTGGTGAGAGGTGGGAATTGGAGCGACCCGGCGGCGAGTGTGACTTGTGAGGCGAGGGTGGGGTCGGATGCGTCGTGGAAGCAGCAAGATCCTCAGTTGCCGAAGAGTATCTGGTATGAGACGGATGCTCCCTGGTTGGGGTTCAGGTTAGTGAGGCCGGGGAAGGTTCCGAGTGTGGAGGAGATGTATAGGTATTGGAATAATGGGGTGGAGAGGGATGAGCAGTAGTGGTGGAAGATGGCGCGGCGCTCTGGAGTTTTCTACACTGAGGCGCTTGACCATCTATAGTCCACGGCATGCCGGACCAGTCCTGCTTTCACAGGGTTTTGCTCAATGTAATTTGCAATTTGTTTCCATTCTGGTTGGTCCCGAACCCAGTGATCGTACGATTCGGCTTGCCAAAACTTCTCGCCGGTGCGGCGCAGGATGCGATTTGCTTCCCTTGCCGAGGTCCCTTTCAGGGATTGCAGCAGCCGGGACGGCACGGCCTTCGGTAACAACAGCAAGTGCATGTGATTCGACAGGATCACCGACGCGCCAAAATCATAGTGACCGAGCAGGACGCCGCGCTGGAGCGACTCGGCTACGGCTTCCGCAACGGATTCCTGGGCAAGGTACATCGGGCCGGTTCTGGCGGTGTCGAGGTAGCGGTCCATCCAGACGAACGCTGCGCCGGAGTTCAGTTTGCCGGGAGGTGGGTATTTTGGCTGCGGCAGGCTGCCATGAAGATGGCAGGTCACGAAGAGCCACTTTCCGTCTGGATGCAGGTGGGGCAGACGGCGGTGAAATTTGGGCATAGAAGAGGAGTGGGGTTGGGACGGGAAAAATTTCGTTGTTTAGGAAAATAAAAGCGCCGAGACGAGTCTCGGCGCGGCAGACACGAGTGTGTGCGCCACAGTGCCCGGCTAGCGGGTACGGTACAAAATCCGTAGTGGCGGTGTTGCTGGCGGTTTGGCGGCCTTACGAGGCGGTGGAGCCGCACATGGGGACGCTGTTCAGCATCAAGCTTTATGCGGCGAGTGAACAGGAAGCTAAGCGGGCGTTTGAAGCGGCTTATGCGCGCATTGCGCAACTGGATGAGATTCTCTCGGATTACCGGGCGGATAGTGAACTTAGCCGAGTGACGCGGACGACTGCTGCCACTCATGTGAGTGACGATTTATTCAATGTCCTCCGAAAAGGAGAATGGCTCTCGGAAGAAACCTCGGGAGCTTTCGACGTGACACTCGGACGACTGACTCATCTGTGGAGGCAGGCTCGGAGGGTGCGGCAGTTACCCGATTCCGAGGTGCTGAGAGAAGCTTTAGCACGGAGCGGTTATCGGAAGATGCATCTGGATGCGGCGGGACATACCGTGCGATTCGATGTTCCGGGGATGCAACTGGATGTGGGCGGGATCGCTAAAGGCTATGCGGCGGATGAAGCGCTGGTGGTGCTGGCGAAACTCGGGATTAAGAGCGCGCTGGTGGCGGCGAGCGGAGATTTGGCTTTCAGCGATGCGCCGCCAGGAGAAAAGGGCTGGAAGATTTCAATTGATGCGCTGCCGGAAGCGCTGATTCTGGCGAATGCCGCTGTTTCGACCTCGGGATCGAGTGAACAGAATTTTGTGGTAAACGGGGTGAAGTACTCGCACATTCTCGATCCGAGGACGGGTCTGGGACTTGCCACGAACATTACGACTAGCGTGATCGCGCGGCGGGGGATTGACGCGGATGGGATGGCGACGGCGATCAATGTGCTTGGACCGGAAGCGGGTTTGGCGTTTATTGATAAGCAGGGCGGCGTGGCGGCGGTGATCGCGGTAGATGGCAAGGTCTTGAAGTCTAATTCGTTCCGTGCACTTTCTCAGTAACCGGCACGGCGCGGCCGGTTCTGATCGACTCCTTGGCCAGTTCGATCAGATGAATCACGTCCACGTTGATGTCAATTGCGGTTAAGCCTTCGATTGGCTGATCCGCCTTGATGCGCGACACCATGTAAGCGACGGGCTCACTCTGTTCATCGGGCAGACCAGTCACAGCCAGTTGCTTCGTTTCTTTGCCCTGACGCCATTCGACGCCCATTTGGGTCATATAGAGGCTGGCGGGCGGCTTTTGCTCGGAGGAACGGCCGAAAACTTCGAGATCCTGAAAGCTGCGGGGTAGATCCCAGCTGGCTTCAAAAACTCCGACGGCGTTGGGATAGTTGAAGACCAGCGTGGCGTTGTCTTCCACTTTAGGAAACCTTTCGGGGCGCAAATGTTGCGCGCTCGCGTAAACGCTGGTGGGCATGCCAAGATACCAGAGGCTCCAGAGGGCGTTGTAGCAGCCGAAATCCATGAGCGCACCCGCGCCGTTCTTGTCGGGGTCGGTGAGCCAATCGAAGAAAACTTTATTGCGAACGCCGTTGGACCCAGGACCACCATGACCAACGATTCCGCGTAGGCGATAAACCGCGCCAATCTCGCCGTGGTCGGCGGCGGCTTTTGCGGTGTAATTTGTTGGCCACCAGGCCATCTGATAGTTGGTCATAATACGTATCCGGTATTTGGCGGCGAGATCGCGCATTTGCCGGGCATCGGCGTAAGTTGCGGCCAAAGGCTTTTCGAAGATCAGATTAATATGGCGCGGCGCGCACAATTTGGCGATCTCCAAGTGACGATTGTTCTCGACAAACGCCCAGACGATATCGGGTTTCGATTGATCGAGCAGCTTGTGGGCGTCGGTGAAGAGGAGATTGTCGGGAACGCCCGCTTTGCGCGCTTCTTCGAGCAACTCAGCGTTGGGTTCGGCCACGCCGACGAACTGCGCGGAGCGGTTCTGCAACATGGCGTGCAGCCGGCCCCAGGCGTGGGCATGCACGAGGCCGATGACGGCGATTTTGTATGGCGGAGTTTGAGCGGAGAGCAAAGAGCCGCAAACGAGATTGATGAAGAGGATGGAACGCCACATGCGAGCATCATCATACAAAACC